>Ga0079306_1000160_pt1 | contig 78878 bp, 27 predicted proteins | sample Methanotroph_Enr_FD_79181 | JGI IMG/M metagenome (GOLD analysis project Ga0079306, IMG submission 79181) | Enriched soil microbial communities from Old Woman Creek wetland in Ohio, USA - Methanotroph_Enrichment_5 | ecosystem: Environmental > Terrestrial > Soil > Wetlands | place: USA: Ohio... | reverse complement strand
GGGCAGGAACGAAAAACGCGTTCGGGCACACCGTGCCCTCACTCTTCTCTCGCCCTCCGCGCTTACGCAAGCGTCGGGCTCAAGAGGGTTTTTCTTATCCTGCCCCTGCGGTCTCCCCTCCACAACGGGTTGCTAAGCCACATTTGGTTGCTGGCGGAGACCGTGGGCATGGGGTCCGCAAAAGCCTCCCGGAGGTCCGAGCTTGCGTAAGCGCGAGGACCGAGGGGGGCAGCCGCGAGCACGGTGTGCGGGTGGAGCGTAGCGACACCGCAGTGACGGCGGTTTTGATGACCCCATGCCCACGGTAGGACGCCCCAAGCGTTTAGGCTTTCCTTCCCTTCCCGCCCCGACCTGTGCATCTCGCGGTTCCGCCTCCGGCCCGCACTGTAGGACGCCCCAAGCGTTCAGGCTTTCTTTTACCCTGCCGCCCCGACTGGGCATCTCGCGGTTTGGTATTGCCGGCCGCATGGGTTGCGTCTGTTAATTTTCGCGAATAATTATGTATTATATAATCAACACGGGCCCTTGCCCGCGGGTGCTTATTTTTGGAGGAAACATGAAACTCGAAGTCCGCAACGTCAGCGTCGGCTCCCTGGTTACTTCTTCCGTTCCGCTTGTGATCTTCTTCCTGGCCATCCTCGGCGGGCTGGTGACGTTCATGGTCGTGCCCAACATGCAGCTGTCCGCGATGACCTTTTTCCAGAAAATACTCAGCGTGGGCCTTTACGCCCTGCTTTACGTCGTGATCACCACCGCGGTGCTGGTCTTCGCCGCCTTCGTCTACAACGTGCTCACCGGCGTGCTGGGCCTGCGCGGCGTCACTTTCGACATAGAAGAGATACACCAGGATTAAGAAATAACCGGGCGCCGAAGACCTGAAGCGCCGGAGCCGGGAAGTTCCCGGGCTCCTCAGGTACTCCGGAGCGGCCCCGCTTACTTTTAGGAGAACTTGTGAAAATTAACATCATTTTTGCCTCGAAGGACCTGTCCCGGGCTTCCCTGATCCTCGAGATGCTCGCCCGGCAGGGCTACGCCGTAGCCACCGCCCACCGCGCCCGCGAGGTGATGGGGATGCTGGCGGAAAAGTCTTTCGACATGGTAATGATAGGCCAGAACCTGGCCGACGAGGAAGGCCTCACCTTCCTCCGCAACCTCCGGGCCAAGAACAAAAATATCCCCGTTATCGCCATGCTGGAGTCGCCGGACACCTACCTGGAGCACATGCCGTCGGGCCTCAACATGGAAGCCCTCCTGCCCCACGGGGCTTCGGGCCGCGAGACCCCCAAGATCTCCTACAAGCTGGCCTTCTTCCAGCTGGGCGCCGACGAGTGCCTGGCCTACAGCCAGGACCTGCACGAGAGCGTAGCCCGCGTCAGGGCCGTCGTGCGCCGCACCGTGAGCGTCCAGGCGGACGAAGTGCTGAAGATGAGCGAGATAGAGCTGAACATGTCCAGCTATACCGTGCGCATCGCCGGCAAGGAAATAAAGGTGACGGCCAAGGAATTCGACCTGCTTTACGTGTTCCTGAGCTCCCCCAACCGCGTGCTCTCCAGGCCCTACCTGATAGAGCGCGTCTGGGGCTACAACTATTTCGGCTCGCCGCGCACCGTGGACGTGCACGTGCGCAGGCTGCGCTCCAAGATGGGCAAGGCCTCCCGCTACGTGCATACCGTGCCCTGCGTAGGCTACAAGCTGGTTCCCTCGAAGTAAAGGCAGGGGAGTCCCCGGGGCGGAAAAACAAGGCTTCCGGCTTCTGGTTTCAGAGAGTCAACTGGAGAAAAATATGGCTGCACGGAAAATTCTGATAATCGACGACGACACCCACCTGCGCGAGAGCCTGGCCGAGGTCATGGACCTGGAGGGCTTCGCCTGCTTCCAGGCGGGGAACGCCAAGACCGGCATCGAGTCCGCCAGGAAGCACAAGCCCGACGTGGTGATCATGGACATCCAGCTGCCCGACTCCTCCGGCTTCCAGATCTGCCAGGAGCTGCGCAGGTCCTCGAAGGATTTCATCCTGATCATGATGACCGGCCGCTTCCTCTCCGCCGAGGAGAAAACACAGGGCTTTTCCCTGGGCGCCGACGAGTACCTCACCAAGCCTTTCGATATCCAGGAGCTGTGCATCCGCATCCGCCAGCTGCTCACAAGGAAGGGGAAATAAAATGAAAAAGGCCGCCCTGCTGCTCATTTCGGTGTTCCTGGCCTCCGCGTCTTTAGCCCAGCAGCCGCCCGCCGCGCCTGCAAAGCCCGCCGGCGGCGTCATGGAACTTTACCTGGAGGCCATGGACGGCCAGGGCTGGCAGTGGTTCTTCCTGGCCGACACGGTCAGGCGCCGCCTGGACGGCGCCGCGCTCAAGGTGTACCCGCTGGTGACCCAGAACCCCGACGGGACTTTTTCCGCCCGCCGCGGGGAAGGGGAGTACGACGAGTCCCTGCGTCTCTCCGTCATTCTCAAAGCCTATCCCGCCAAGCTGCTCAATTACCTCAACGCGCGCTCGCTGAGCCCGTCGGCCGACGGCTGGCGCGACGCCGCCCTTTTCGCCGGGATAAACCCTGACGAGCTCGAGAAGCGCGCCAGGTCCGAAGGCGTTTCGGACCTCGCCGCTTCGTACAAAAAAGCCGCCGCGGCCGGCGTGACCGAGACCGCCCTTTTCCTGGGCGGTAAACGCTACGAAGGCTCGCAGCGCCTGATGCCGCTTTACGAGGCCGTCAACGCCTCCCTCCCGGCGGCGAAGCGCGCCCCTCTCCCGGCGGGCTATACCCCGAAGCCCAAGCTGCCGCCCCCGGGCTTCTGGGTGGTCGTCAGCTCCGGTATCGGCAAGAACGACGCGCTGGTGGGCGTGTTCGACAGGTATTTCGAAGGCATAAAGCCGGCCGTACTCGATTACGATTCCGCCGACCGCGCCGCCAGATTCCCTTCGCTCGCTTTCGTCCCGTCCTACATCCTGGCCGCCACGCCCGAAGCCAAGGTCCGGCTCGAGGCCGAGATCAAGTCCGGGCTATTCAAGGAAACCGCCGGCTACCTGGTCTACGAGGACAGGCAGCGCCGCGGCCTTTACGCCGGCAGGCCGGAAAAGAAGAATACTCTCGAGATCTTCGTGATGAGCCAGTGTCCCTACGGCGTGCTGGCGGAGAACGCCGTCCTGGACGCCGAAAAGAACAAGCTGCTGCCGGAAGGGCTGAACGTCGAGATCCATTACATCGGCGAGGCCGTTAAGGACGAGAAAGGGGCCTGGACCTTCTCCAGCCTGCACGGGCAGGCGGAGTGGGAAGAGAACGCCAGGCAGATCTTCATCGCCAAAAAATTCCCGGCGAAGTTCCACGCGTACCTGGCCGAGCGGAACAAGGCCGTCAATTCCCCCGACTGGCAGAAAGCGGCCGAAGCCGCCGGGATCGACCCTGCCGCGGTGACCGCGGGTTTCGAGGAGAGCAAAGAGCTCCTGGCCGCCAATTTCGCGGCTACGGGCGAGCTCGGGATCACCACTTCCCCGTCGTTCGTGGTGGACGGGAAGACCTTCATGGTGGGCCTTGGCGAACTGACGAAGACCCCGGGATTCGAGAAGCTTCCCCAGCCCGGCCAGCCTTCCGCAGGCTGCGCCAAATAGGCTGCGCAACAATTCCGTAACAGCCTTTTGGGATAATATACTTATCTTAACGAGGCCTGGTTTATCTTTATGACGGAAGCACCAAAGAAGCGCGGAAGGCTTTTCTACAAATTCCTTTTGATCTTCCTCATCGTTTCGCTGGTGCCGCTCGGCATCGTCGGCTATTACCTGGTAAACCTCAGCAAGATCACCCTTAACAGCGCCATCTCCCGCGACCAGGAATCCCTGGCCGTGGGTTTCGCCGACACCGTCTCCAGCTACATCATAAATTTCCGCAACGTCCTGTCCGACGCGGCCCACCTGGAGGATTTCGCCTCCATGGACAAGGCCAAGCAGCAGGGCCTGGTGGACCATATCATGCAGCTGCACGCGGCGTTCCTGGAGATCTCGGTGATCGACGCCTCGGGGCAGGAGACGCTGCGGCTGGGGCGCTTCGAGCGCGACAGCAAGATGCGGGATTTTTCCAACGACGCGCAGTTCACCAAGGTCATGCGGGCCGGCGAGTTCGTGGGCGGGCTGGAGCGGTACAGGGGCTCCTACCCGGCCATCACCATGGGCGCGCAGATCATCAACCCGGTGACCAACCAGCCGGTGGGCGCGGTGCTCGCCAAGATGAGCCTCACGGCCCTTTCCAGCCTGCTCAAGACCGGCTTCCCGGAGACCACGCACACGCAGGCCGCCGTGATAGATTCCAACGGCTTCCTGATAGCGCATTCCAATTCCAAGGAAATTTACAAGCCGGACGCGAAACTGCCCGACGACGTGCTTAAGATCCTGCTGCGCAACGACGCCCGGACCGGCGGCGGCGAGATCATACTCGAATCCACCGGCGAGCGGGTGCTGGGGGCCTTCGCGGAGGTTTCCGACCTGGGCTGGGTGGTCTACATCCAGCGCTCCGTGTCGGTGGCCTACTCCGCCTCCGACGACATGCTCAAGCGCACCTGGCGCATGATGCTGATAGTCACCGTTTTCGTGCTGTTCCTGGGCTACGCCGTCTCGCTGGTCATCACGCAGCCCATCTCGGCGCTGCGCGAGGCCGCCATAAAGCTGGGCGAGGGGGACTTCGACTACCTGCCCGACCTCAGCATGCCCAACGACGAGATCGGGGAGCTGGCGCACACTTTCATGCAGATGAGCGAGAGCCTCAAAGTGAAGACGGCCGAGATCATGTCCGCCAAGGACGAGCTCGAGCGCCTTAACCGCAGCCTGGAGACCCGCGTCGAGGCCCGCACGCGCGAGCTGAAATCGGCCCAGGACGAGCTGATCAAGAAAGAGCGGCTGGCCGCCATCGGGCAGATGGCTTCCGTCGTAGGCCACGAGATCCGCAACCCGCTCGCCGTCATCAATAATTCCATCTACTTCATCAAGACCAAGGTCAACGCCGCGGCGGCCACCAATCCCCTCGACGTGAAAGTGACCAAGCATATCGCCATCATCGAGTCGGAGATCCGCCAGGCCAACGGCATCATCGACGAGATCCTGGGCTTCGCCCGCACGCGCGAGCTGAACCCGAAGCTGGTGCACCTGAATTCCTACCTGGAAGACCTCACGATGTCCTTCCCGGTGCCGCCGCACATCGAGCTCATCAAGAATTTCGCGTCGGAAAACCCGACGGTGAACATAGACGCCGACGAGATGACCCAGGCGCTCCGCAACCTGATCAAGAACGGCATAGAAGTGATGCCGGAACACGGCAAAGTGTACGTGCGCAGCGAGCTGGTGGACGCGGGGACCGTGCGCATCGACGTGGAGGATACCGGCCAGGGCATGCCCAAGGAGACCCTGGAGAAGATCTTCGCCCCTTTCTTCACCACCAAGGCGCGCGGCACGGGCCTGGGGCTCGCCGTCGTCAAGAAGGTGACCGACCGCCATAAGGGCCGCATAGAGGCGACCAGCGTGGTGGGCCAGGGCACCTGCTTCAAACTTTTCATCCCGGTGGTGCAGAACCCGCCGCCGCCCGCCCCGAACAGGTAGTTCCGTTAACTGCGATTTAGCCACAAAAAGGCACAAGGCTATGCATGTGGACTAAGCTTGCAATGTGACTGCGAACACTATCTTGTGCCGTATCAAGGACTATGTCCTTCAAACGGCCAAAAAGCACAAGATACAGGCTTGGGAAAACTAATCTTTCCCGGCCTGATTCTTTTTTTTTTACGCCTCTTGTGCCTCTTTGCGGCCGTATTTCCCGATAAGCCTTGTGTCATAACCGCTTAATTAAGTATAAATATAGATGGCGTACGGCCGGTGCCGCCGCGCTCTTATACATGGAAAGCAAAATTTTAATAGTCGACGACGACGCCCACCTCCGAGAGACCCTCCGCGACCTCCTGGAAATGGAAGGCTACAAGGTCTTCGAAGCCGAGAGCGGCGCCGCCGCGATGAAGATGGTCGTCTCCGATTTCTTCCACGTCATCCTGATGGACTTCAACCTGACCGACAAGACCGGCATCGAGGTCATCAAGGACATCCGCAAGCTCAATACCGACAGCCAGATCCTGATGATGACCGCGCACGCGTCGCTGGACACCGCGGTGCGGGCCATCCAGGAATCGGTCTACGATTTCCTCATCAAGCCCGTCGATTTCAATTACCTGCGCCGCTCCATCAAGAAGGCCGAGGAGAAGCTTTACCTCGAGCAGGAGAACAAGCGCCTGATCGACATGCTGAAGCACAACAACGAGGAGCTGGACCGCCTGAACGGCATGAAGTCCAAGTTCATGTCGATGGCGTCGCACGACCTGTCCAATTCCCTGATGACCCTGCAGATCAGCTTCGAGATGCTGGCCGCCACGCTGAAGCCCAACGACGACCAGAAGAAGAAGATGGATTTCATCAACACCAGCATCACCCAGATCTCCCGCCTGATCGGCGACCTGGTGGACTGGGCCTCCATAGAGCAGGGCAAACTGCGCATGGAGAAGAACTATTTCGAGATGGACAAGATGGTGCAGGAGATGATCGTGGGCCCCAAGGCCCGCGCGCAGCAGAAGAACATCGAGGTCACGGCGGAAGTCTCCCCCGGCCTCAAGATGGTCTGCGCCGACAAGCGCCGCATCGGCCAGGTGCTGCTCAACCTGCTGGAGAACGGCATCCGCCACACCCAGCGCGGCGGCAAGATCACCGTCTTCGTTAAGCCGCTCGAGGATTCGGTCTGCGTCTCGGTCAAGGACACCGGCGAGGGCATAGACCCGGAAGTCCTTCCCAAGCTTTTCCAGAGTTTTTACCAGCCGGCCGGCGGAAAATCGCCGCACGGGCGCCTGGGGCTTGGCCTCTCTATCTCGAAGGAGATAGTGCAGAGCCACGAGGGGAAGATACTGGTGGAGAGCGAGGGCGTGGGCAAGGGCTCCGCTTTCATGTTCACCATCCCCTTCGCCAAGGAGCCGCCCCCCGCGGACGCCGCGAAAGAGGGGCAGGCCCAGGACGAAGGGCATCGCTAAGCGCTAGTTCGGGGGCGCCGGGATCCGTCCCGCCGACCGCCGACAGCAAACATGCGGTAACAAGGAGCATTACTATGGCCGTTGCCAAGAAAAATGTGACAGTACTGATAGCGGACGACCAGACACTTTTCAGGGAAGGCATCAAAGACCTCCTGGAAGACGAAAAAGGCATAACCGTGGTAGGGGAGGCCTCCAACGGCCCCGAAGTGGTCGCCATGGCCAAGAAGCTCAAGCCCGACGTCATCCTGATGGACATCAAGCTGCCCCAGATGGACGGCGTGTCCGCCACCCGCATCATCCGCAAGGAATGCCCCAATACCAACGTGCTGATCCTTTCCAGCTACGAGGACGAAGCCCACGTGACCGAGGCCATCCAGGCCGGCGCCAACGGCTACCTCTCCAAGATGCTGCCCGCTTCCGAGCTGGTGCACGCGCTGAAGACCTTTACTACCGACGGCGTGATGATACCGCAGCCGATCATGGGCAAGCTGATCCAGGGCCTGCGCCAGATGGGCACCCCCGGTTACGACAGCGCTCCCGACTCCCTGACCGCCACCGAGATAAAGGTGATGGCGCTGCTCGGCAAGGGCCAGAGCAACAAGGAGATCGCCGCCGCGCTCGGCTGCAGCGTTAAGACGATCAAGAATCACCTTAACAGCATCTTCCAGAAGCTGGGCGTCAATAACCGCACCGAAGCCGTGGTGAGGGCCATAGAGAAAGGCCTCATCTCCCCGGAAGACGGCCGGTAAGACCCGTCTTCCAGCGAAAGCGGCCGGTCCAGCAAGGGCCGGCCGTTTTTATGCGTTAATAATAAAGCAACATGGTTCTGTTATACTATAAGCGTATCTTTGCGGCTTTATAACGCGTTCGCCCGGTGAGCCACTTGAATATAGGTGGTTTTGCTGGTATAACATTGCGTAGAGCGGCCGGCGCGGTACTGGCGGAGACCGATGGTTAAAGCGGCTGGTTTTAAAAGATCTAAAGCGTGCCTGCGGCGGGTTTACCGCCGGGGTGAAGCCGCTTTTTATTCCCTGCCCTGCCCGGCGGCGCCTTCGCTGGCGCGCCGCAGCGGCCAGTCCACGGTGGAATACCTGCTGATGCTGGCCGTGGTGGCCGCGATGGCCACCATGATGGGGGTACTCTTCCATAAAAAAATACTGGGCGGCGTTTTCACGATGGTAGGCCTGATCATAGGCGCGGGGCAGCCGACGCCGTAGGGCGCGGGCGGAACTTATGAAAAGCACGACGGCTGAAAAATTGAAGGGATTATGGCGGCCCGCCGCGCGGGCCGGGCAGATCCTCATCCCCTCGCTGCTCGTCGTCCCGTCGCTGCTGCTTTTCGTCTACCTTCTTTTCGAGACCACCAAGCTTTCCCGCGAGAAAATACGCCAGCAGTTCGCGGTGGACTCTGCCGCCTTCATCCAGATGGGCGACTACACCAATCTGCTGAACCGCACGGCTTACGTCAACGGGGCCTTTCCTTACCGTATCTTCAAGGAAGCCTACGACTGCCCCAATCCCGAAACGCCCCTGCAGATGGCTTCCGGTACGGGTCAGATGTGCCCTTACAAGATGCTTTACGAGGCCGGGGCCATTCCCAAGCATAAGGACGACGCCTTGGGCCAGCAGCCGGTCGCCCTGGACAACAACAAGAAATGGGAAATAGCGTTCGACCCTACGGCCAGGCCCGAGTTCGCGACTAATCCCACCTCCAAGCAGGACACGCCTCTCTTCTCGCTGGTAACGCAGGACCAGGGCGTCAAGGTCATGGTGGAGTGGGGCACCGCCATCGGCTATTACAAGTTCTATTCCCAGGTTTACAGCCTGCTCGGCCAGGTAGAGGAATCGCAGTGGACGGTCTTCGACCGGCTCACCGAAAGCTTCAACTTTTTCCGCAAATCCTACTATCTTAACGCCAATACCCCGGACTGCGTAAGCAACCCGCAGACCTGCGGCGACGACGGGCTCAACAGCAGCGGCGGCTTCAAGGCCACCAAGCTGTCGCTGGGTTCCAGTTTCTTAATGCATTACATCCTGAAGATCCAGTTCTACGCCAAGGTCTTCACAGGCGGCTCGCTGCCCCCCTATTACCTGGGCAAGAGCAACCCGCCCATGGACATGGCCAGCATGTCTTCGAGCGGCCAGGGCCTGTTCCAGCTGGCCACCGTCAGCAGCGACAGGCTTAAGAAATTCGGCGACGGGCTGGACGTTTACCAGGGCTGGCAAACGCAGCCCAATTACTTCAGCGTGGACTTTAACGCCATAAAAGACAGCAACTGCACCGGCCTGGGCAAGGCGGGCCCCTGCGTTCACGCCCTGGTCGCCTCGCAATGCCCCCAGTTGACCACGGATAAAAACAACTGCGTGTGGCCGAATCCCACGCCCAAATACCAGACCAGGCTTTACCCCTGACCTATGAGGACGACGCTGAAAACCATCTCCCGCCGCCTGAGCCGAGCGGCTTCCTGCCTGAAGGCGGGCAGGCCCGGCCAGGCTATGACCGAGGTGGTGCTGCTTTTCCCGCTTTTCCTGCTCATCGTCTTCATAACCGCCAAGATCTTCGCGCTGCTGGTGCTGGTGCAGAAGCTTGAAATAGCCTCCTATTACGCCGCCCGCCGCTGGCAGCTGGAGTCGCACCTCAACGCCGACCAGGCCAATTGGGACGAAACCACGCTCAGGAAGGATATCGAGAAGAACGTGCGCGGCTACATAGGCTTCGACACCCCCGCGGTGAGCAAATTCCTCAATCTTAAAGACCTGAAGCTGGAAGTGGTCCGCACCCAGGTCTGGAACGTAGTGACCCTGACCGTGATCACGAACCCGGCCGGGATAAAGATGCTGTGCAAATACCCGAAGCAGGCCGTCTGCGCCGCCCCTTACGGGGCCGCCTGCATGAACGGCCATGACTATCTCTGCCAGGGCGGCAAGCAGATGGAAGTGATAAAGTACGTGCCCAACCGCGACCGCCCGATCCAGTTCGTTCTGCCGGGCCTGAAATAACAGCAGAAAAGACCGCAATAAGAATTTCACCACAGAGACACAGAGGGGGAAGAGTTCGGAGGGGAGAAAGAAGGTATATAAGGGTAAAATTTTTCTGCTTTTTCTCTGTGCTCACTCCTCCCCCTCTGTGTCTCTGTGGTGAATTCCCCTAAGTTCTTGATTTTGCACTTTTGGAGGATTAATCTGTCTTATGCTCTGGTTTAAAATTAAACTGTTTTTTCAGCGTCACTGGCTCGGGCTTTCGATAGCCGCCGTCTGCATTATCGCCGTAATTTTCCCCATCTGGTACCTGGCCGGGGTGGAGGAGAATACGCGCCGCTACATCATCAGCATGAACGTGGCCAGCATGCCCTGGATGGTGCTGAACACCGTCATTTTCGTGGGCTTCCTGTATCTTATGCAGTCCGGAGGCTTCAGCGCGCTCAAAAAGACCAAGATAGACGCCTCCACGGTCCATATCAAGTTCTCGGACGTCATAGGGCTGGGGGAAGCCAAGCGCGAAGCCTGGGAAGTGGTGCAGCTGATCAAGGACCGCACCAGGGTGAAGGCCATAGGCGGCAAGATACTCAAGGGGGTGCTGCTGGTGGGGCCCCCGGGCTGCGGCAAGACCCTGCTGGCCAAGGCCGTGGCGACTGAGGCCGGCGTGCCTTTCGTCTCCATCTCAGGCTCCGAGTTCGTGGAAGTTTTCGTGGGCGTAGGCGCCAGCCGCGTGCGCAAACTTTTCAAGCAGGCCAGGGAATATGCGCAGGCCAGCGGCTCCTGCATCATCTTTATAGACGAAATAGAGGTCATAGGGCGCAAGCGCGTGCTTTATGACGCCTTCGGCGGCGGCTCGGAGACCAACAGCACCCAGAACCAGCTCCTGGTGGAGATGGACGGTCTCGAATCGGAGGCCAATGTGGTGGTGTTCGCCGCCACCAACGCCCTGGAGGACATCCTGGACGACGCCCTGCTGCGGCCCGGCCGCTTCGACCGCAAAATTTTCGTAGGACGCCCGAACCTGCAGGAGCGCGAGGAACTGTTCGGCTACTATCTCGGCAAGGTGAAGTTCGACCCCGCTTTGGAGGTGGCCCGCCTGGCCCGGAAGGCCGTGAACAAGACCCCGGCGGAAATTGAAAATATCGTTAAAGAATCAGCGCTTATTGCGGCCCGCAGCTCCCGCGACATGATCACTTATAAGGACTTCAGCGAGGCGATAGAACGCGTGGAATTGGGCGTGGCCCACCGCCTCAACCTGAACCCCCATGAGAAGGAAATGACCGCTTTCCACGAGGCCGGCCACTTGCTCGCGCTTTACCTGACCCACCCCACTAATGACGTGTTCAAAGTCTCTATCCTGAACCGCGGCGGGGCCCTGGGCGTGGTCCATTCCGTGCCTTCGGAGGAGATCTACGCTTCGGACTCGAATACTCTCCTTGCCCACATCCGCACGGCCCTTGGCGGCTATGCGGCCGAAAAGATCAAGTACGGCGTGACCACCGAAGGTGTCAGTTCCGACTTCGCGAAGATCACCAAGATAGCGCATGATATGGTGTGGCGGCTGGGGATGGGTAAATCCGGCTTTATGGGCGATTTTACCGTAATCCCGCAGCATGACCGTTCCGTGGACATGAGCGACGCGCTTAACCGCGAAACCCAGGAGATAATAAAAGAGCAGTACGCCCTGGTGGACGCTCTTCTGAAGGAAAATTGGCAGATAGTGGAGCGGTTCGTGAAGGAACTCCTGGCTCGCGAAGAGCTGGATTACGACGAAATAGCTTTGGTCTTCAACGAATACGGCAAGCCGCCCCGGCCTTTGAAGAAGGGATAGGCTATTTTTTTGCACCCCTTGAAAATACGCGGTTTCTCTGCTATAACATTCAGGTGAAATAAAGGTCGTTGGAGATGGCTTTCCGCCAGTCCCCAGACCTGTGTATATATTTATTTTATAGTTTACGCAGGAGGAGCTATGTCTACCGAAGAAGAAAAAGAGACTGACGCCCAGGAACCCGTAGAACAGGCATCCTCTATACCGCTATCCCGCAAGCGTTCCGAAGACTTTGACTCCGTGGAGCAGGAGCCTGTAAAACAGGCGCCTGTGGAAACGGGGCCGGCGGAGGAGATATCCGTCGAGGAAGAGCCGGCGGAAGAAGAAACCGAAGAAGATAAAAAGAAAAAATACTGGTGGCTTTCACTCGGCCTTATCCTCCTGCTGCTGGGCGGGGGCGGCTTTTATGCCATGACCGGCATGCGCCAGGCCGCGCATAAACTGGGCGGCGGCTCGGATTACGACCAGCTTTCGGCCAACAGCTCTATCTACGACGGGCGCGCGCGCGCCGGCAGGAGCAACGGGGACTATTTTCCGCTGGACGAAGAAGCCGCGCGGGCGCAGGCCGTGGAAGCGGCCAACGTAGACAGGACCAATCCCGCGGTGATCCGCTCGCAGGAGGAGCTGGTCAGGGACGCCTCCGGCAAGGGAGTTTCTTCTCAGTCCTCCGCGGGGGCCCAAGGCGGCGGGGAGGAAGCGGTTGCCGATGAGCAGCGCGCCGGGGGGGCGCGGACAGGCGGCGGCGGACAGGCGGCTATGGCCGAAAAGCTTAAGACCAGGGCTTTCTTATCGGCAGGGCCGTCCGGTCCCGGTTCCAATGCCGGGAAAGGCGCGGCCGCGGCCGGGCTTACGGCGGCTTTCCAGGGCAACAACGGCACCGTGGTCGGCAAGGCCTCCGAGCAGCGCGAAACCAAGCCCATGGCCCCCAAACAGGCCGGGCGCGGTTCGGTGATGGAATCCCTTAAAGGCGCTTTCAAGGCCACTTTTTACGGAGCGCGCCTCTCCTCCCAGGACTCGGCCAAAAGCTGGATAGCGCGGTCTTTCGACGGCTCCGCGGAGTCCACTACCGCTATCGAGTACGAAGAGAAAATGCGCTCCAAACTGGACAAGGTAAATCCAGGTTCCATTCCCAATTTCCTGCGCAACCAGGACGTGAGCGCCGACGACGCCAAAAGGCTGACGGTCTCCGACGTGGCCAAACCCGAGCTGGACAAGGAAGGCACCAAAGACGCTCTGGCCGCGGACGACGCTTATCAGAAAAAAAAGCTGGCTAACGATTTTTCCTCCAGCATGATAAACGGCCTGTTCGCGGGCATCTCCGGCACCGGTTCCTCGAAAGAGGTCCCGGACGACTACAGCTACCTCGATAACGGCGGCGACCCGGAAAGCTTCACCATGTTCGCCGATCCCGAGGACGAGCAGTATCTGCAGGACGAGGAACTGCAGGACTATATCGACACTAACGGCTTCGGCGGGGAATGCGGCTGCTCGGCCGACGCGCCCTGCTGCTGCCTGCCCGGAAACGACGCGGGTGACGCCGGTATAGGCGGGACCGAAGGCATGATCGGGGATTTCCCGCCGAGCGACACGCTTTATTGCTGAGCTTGAAAATTGCGGATAGGCCGCAAAGAAGTTCAAAATGCGCAAATGTCCTTGTGCTTCCTGCGCCTGACTGGCGGTATGCGGTAAAATTGCTCTATTTCCAAGGGATAAATGAAGAAAACATCGACTTTACTCATAGCTTTAACCCTCCTGGCGGCCTGCGCTTATAAGCTTCCCGAAGAGCAGGTCCTGAAGATCTTCGCGCGGCACAGTTTCAGGGAGCATGACCCCGAAAAACTCAGGACTTTGATAAAGGGGAACGGTATTGCCGGCCTCAAGCTGGAGGATAAATACGCCGAAGTGGTGAAATCCAAGCGCAGGGTCAGGCTGGCCCCTCAAAAGCCGGAGCCTTCGGCCGGCATGCTGGTGGGCCTCAAGGGGGGAACCTACTTCCTCCTGAGGGTTTTTAAGGGGTCTCCCGCCGAGGCTGCCGGGTTGAAGGACGGGGACAGGCTGCTGGCCGTGGATTCCGCCGCCGCCGGTTCCGAAGAGTTCTTCAAGACTCTGTCCCTCAAGCGGGAATACAAGGTCAAAGCCGCCAGGCGCTCCAAAACAGGCATTTCCGAATTTGAAACCGAGGTTAAAGCCGGGGAGTTCTCCCTGCCGCTCGTTTTCGGCTTTTTCGAGCCTGGAACGGGCGCCGCTTTCGTGCGGATAGGGCTGTTTTTTGAGGATTCCGCTTCTATAGCGGCGGCCGGGTTGGCCGGGCTGCAGAAATCCGGGGCGAAAAGCATTATTTTGGACCTGCGCGGCAACAAGGGCGGGAGCCCGGAAGAAGCGGCCGCGCTGCTTAAGCTTTTCGCGGCAAAACCGGGGCCGGTAATGGCCATAACCTCGAGGCACAAGGGGTATACCCAGGTTTATGAGGCGGCGGCCAGGGGAAAGTTCGCCGGGATGCGGGTGGAAGTGCTTGTTGATAAGGCGACCTCGATGGCCGGAGAGGTTTTTGCGGCCTCGCTCAAGGAGATAGCGGGCGCGACCGTGATAGGCGGTAAAACGGCCGGCAACGTCTCCATCCAGAAAACTTTCAGCCTTGGCGAGTCGCGCGGCCTCAGGCTTACCGTGGCCCGGCTGGTCCCTCCGTCGGGGATGGACCTGGAGGAAACCGGTCTTTTTCCCGATTTCCCCGTCGACCCTGTCGGCCGTACCGCCTGGGTCCCTGTCACCTCCGACGCTATGCTATGGGACCCGGTATATCTCAGGGCGCTGGAACTTCTGGCTAAAGCGCGGTAAAATACACCCCCTTGACAAGTCAAGGATTTGGGTCTTGACAATAGGTATATATCTGCTATAATATATTTGCGGAGTGGGATAAATCCCACCAGCCGGCCGTTATTCGGGTAGTATCGCAGTTGGTAGGCGCCGGAGCGCCCGGCCGGGTAGTGGGAGTGCAGAGCGGTTGCGGTGTGCGGAGCGGTAGCGGTGCAGTTGCAGTGCAGTCGTGGTGCGGCGTAGCGTAGTGCAGGGTAGTGCGGTGTAGTGTGGTGCAGTGCCTCGCCCACCTGGCTTGGTAGTGTGCAGGTGCGGTGCAGTTGGTAGTGCAGTTGCGGTCGCAGACAGACGCGGCAGTGTAGGCGCGGTGTGTCCCAGGTGGGCGAGGCGTTTTATTTGTGGTCCGATAATAGCAAAGCCGGCTAAAGCCGGCGGCGCAAAGCTATGAACCGCTAAGTACGCGGGTGTCAGGCTGCCGAAGATGATAAAGGGGTGGACGACCTTGATTTTATAGGCCGTTTCTGCTGTCTTCGGGGTATTGGCCCAGTACCGGGCTAAGGCGAAGAGAGCAGAGACGGCCTTTTTTTATGGCCGGTCTGCGGATCGGGAGGAAAAATGCTCCGCGCTGGTGAGGGCTTAAACACAGAGCAAAACCGGGTTCGGGCCCGTTCACAATTATTTAACATTCCGGAAATGTTCTTTTTATATTATAATTGTTTAATATATGTGCTTTGCCGCGTTAAATATTTACAGCGGCAAGGCTCTGCAGTTTTTTGTTCATCTATGATCAAGCTCTGTTTAATTGTCTTATTGATATCCAGTGCCGGCGCTTTTGCCGCCGAGAAAAAAAAGCCGGACTCATCTCCCGCAAAAATCACTGTAAAAACCGACGAGGTTTCGCGCCAGGAGCGCGGCGCCCGCCTGTCGGAAATTTCCGCCATAGAAAGGTCTTCCGGGACCGCCAAAGTTTCCGCGCTGAAGCCCCTGCTTTCAGATCACAGCCAGCTGGTAAGAGGCGCGGCCGCGGAAGCTATGGGCGAGATCAAAGACCCGGCCGCTTTCGACGAGCTTTCCGCCGCGCTGAAAAGCGCGGACGACCATACCCGCTGGGGGGCGGTGACCGGCCTCGCGCTTCTGGGCGACCGGCGGGCCGTTCCGCTCCTGATCCCGGCTTTGAGCCACCCGGAGAGCAATACCCGCTGGAAAGCGGCGCAGGCGCTGCGGGACCTGAAAGACGACCGGGCCGTGGACGCGCTGATCGCGGCCGCGCGCCGGGACAAGGTCAAGAACATCAGGCTGGCCGCTATCGAGGCGCTCTGGACCATCGGCGGGGATAAAGCGGCGGGCGCCCTCGAAGCCCTTAAGAACGACAGGGACCCCGACGTGGAAACCTGGGCGGAAGCGGCGTCGGAAAAATTGAAGCGCAAGTAACGTTCTTAAATAAAATAATTTTCGCGCGTTCGCATCGCTATGTATAAAAAGACTCGGAACATAAGATGAAGAAAAAATTAGCTCTGGCCTTTTTCTTCTCCGGCGCCGCGGCGCTGGTGTACCAGGTCCTGTGGGCCAGGATGCTTGGCCTTGTGTTCGGCAATACTACTTACGCCATCAGCACCGTGCTCGCCGCCTTCATGGGCGGCATGGCGCTGGGCAGCTATTTCCTGGGCCGCTATGCCGAGAAGAGCGGGACCGGCCCGGTCAAAACGCTGGCGTACATGGAAGCGGCCGTCGGCATCTATTGCGCGCTTACCCCTCTCCTCTTCGCGGCGGCCCGCCACGGTTATGTTTTAGCCCAGCAGAATTTCGATCTTTCCCTCCCCGCCGTAACGCTGCTCCGGTTCGTTTTAAGCTCCGCCATCCTGCTGTTCCCTACTTTTCTGATGGGCGGCACTCTGCCCGTAATGACCAAAGCCCTGAAAGGGATTCTGCCGGAAAAAGAATTGAGCGGCGCCATCGGCTTTTTTTATGGCGTTAATACGCTGGGGGCCGTTTTCGGGGTAGTCTTCTCGGCTTTCGTCTCAATAGCCTATTTCGGAGTTAACGCCACCCTGGCCATGGCCGTAGTTTCCAACCTGGCCGTGGCAGCTTTTCTCTACGGCATAGCCGGGACCGAGAAAAGCGCGCCGCTTGCCAGGGAAACGGAAACCGCTGCCCCTGCGGCCGACCCTGCGCTGGCCCGCCTGGCCCTTGCGGCCGCGGCGATAAGCGGTTTTGCCGCTATGGTCTGCGAGGTGGTCTGGTCAAGATCCCTCTCAATGGTGATCGGGATGTCGGTCTATGCTTTTGCCACTATGCTGGCAGCCTTTCTGGCGGGGATGGCGGCCGGCAGTTTTGTCTTTGTGAAATTCGCCGAAAGCCGGGTAAAGGCGGACGGCAAAGAGGGCTTCCTGGCCGTGGGCGTGATGCTGGGAACCGCCGGGGTTCTGGTACTGACCACCATCCCGATGTTCAACTATCTGCCGCTGCTGTTCCTGCGTATTTTCGGGATCCTGCGCGGGTCTTTCTTCAGCCTTTTACTGTTGCAGGTCCTGATCTCTTTTATCATAATGGCCGTTCCGGCCGCTTTTTTCGGATTAGCGTTCCCGATGCTGATAAAAATATACTCGCTGGCCGGCAGGTCTGCCGCCGGAACCTCTTCCGCCGTGGGCCGTATCTACGCCTCCAATACTGCCGGCTGTATAGCCGGCTCCCTGCTGGCCGGTTTCGCGCTCATCTCGCTCCTGGGCCTTGAGGGCACGATCAGGACGTCGGGCTTCGTCTGCGTAGCGGCCTCCCTCGTAGTCCTTTTCCTGGCTAAAGATATGCGCCGGCTGGCCCTGCCCATGGCTGGCTTCCTGGTTTTCGCGGCGGTTCCGCATGTTATGGCTGTGGGCGCCTGGGACAGGGGCATAATGAACAGCGGGGTTTACCAGTACGCCCCGGATATACTTGAGAGCTCCCGCGAGCAGGGGATCAGCGTCAAGGAAGCTTTCAAACAGGCGGTTTCCGGAGAGGCCCTTTACTATAAATCCGGGGCGAATTTTTCGGTGGCGGTTACCCGCAACCCCGGGGGCGTATTAAGCCTTTCCATAGACGGCAAAGTGGACGCCTCTTCCGATATTTCCGCGGATATGCAGACTCAGACCTTGTCCGGTCATCTGCCCATGCTGCTGCACCCCGGGGCCAAGCGCGTGCTGGTGATAGGCCTGGCCAGCGGAGTAACCCTCGGGGCCGTGGCCGCCTACCCGGTCGAGGAGATAGACTGCGTGGAAATAGAGCCGGCGATGGTAAAAGCGGCCGCTTTCTTCGCTCCCTGGAACAGGGATGTTCTCAAGGATAAGCGCGTTCATCTCATTGTAGACGATGGCCGGAACTACCTGCTGGCTTCGAAGAAAAAGTACGACGTCATTATTTCGGTGCCCTCCAACCCGTGGATCCCCGGTTCGGCCGCGCTGTTTACCGAGGATTTTTTTAAACTGGCTAAAAGCAGGCTGGTCCCAGGCGGCGTTTTCTGCCAGTGGATGCAGGCCTACGAACTGCGGCTGGACGAGATGCGCTCCGTAGCCGCCGCGGCCGCCGCCGTGTTTCCGGAGCTTTCTCTCTGGAACCCCGTGGGAGGGGACCTGCTGCTGGTTTCCGCCGAAGGCAAGTTCCCCGTGGACTATCCCTCTTTCGCGAACAGGGTTAATTCGGTAGCGCCGGAGCTGGCCAGGGTGAGGATAAAGGATGCTTTGGACATCCTCGCCCGGTTCGTCATGGGGGGGGACTCGCTCAAAGAATTCGTGAAAGGGGCGCGGCCCAATACCGACAACCGGCCCCTGCTGGAGTATTCAGCCCCTAAATACGTCTATACCACGGAGGCTTCAAGATCCAACCTGGCTTATCTGCTGAAAAACGCTGCTTCAATAAGCGGCAGCCTGGTTAATTTCAGCGATCATGCCCGGCTGGCCGCCCGCTACCTGGAAAAGAACCTGCCGGTCCAGGCTGAAAAAGAGGCCCTGGCTCTGCTGGCCCGTAAGGCCGACGCGGCAGGCTATAACCTGCTGGGGGAGGCTTACCTTAAGCAGGGAAAGACCGGGGAAGCGGCCGGGCAGTTCGAGAAGGCGCTGGCGCTGAAGCCTTCCGACAACAGGGCGCTGTTGAACCTGAGCGATATTTATACGGAAACGAATCCGGAAAAGGCTCTTGCCTACGCGGGCAAGGCCTCGGGGGCGGCGGCCTATACCCAGGAGGGGCTTATTTACCTCAAACGCGGCGATCCTAACGCAGCCGCCAAATTATTCGAAAAAGCGCGCAAGGCCGACCCCGCTTATATGCCGGCCTATATAAACGGCGCGGTCGTTTACCTGGATTACCTCGACATCCCGCCGGCCGCGCTTGAGATACTCGAAGCGGGAACCAAAGTGAACCAGAATGTGCCGGAATTATATTTTCTCGCCGGCCGGGCGTTTTACCGGATGGGCTTCGCGCGCGAAGCGCTTTCTAGTTTTAACAGGGCCATGGCCATGAACCCGGCCTATGAAAAGCACGTAAGAGAGGCTGTAGCGAATATAAACAGGCTGAAAGGCTGATATAGATATGGTACTAGGCGGAAGGAAAACGGCGCTTTTCAGGCGCTTCCTGCTGTCGCTGGCTCTGCTGGCGGCCGGCGGTTTTTTTGCCGCGCCCTCAAACGGTTTTGAGATCGAAATCGCTAAGCCGGGCCAGACCCGTCATGCCGCTTCGCGAAAAGTGATCTACCAGGAGAACATGAACCGCTACTGGTTCTTCTACGTTGACGGCAATGGGAAACTCTCATATAAATCATACAAAGACGGGGTTTTTACAGCTGCGCAGGAGGCTTTTTCCGGGGTCACCGGCATATATCCTTACGGCGGTATCTGGCATGACGGCAGGACCGGTCAGGTCTATGCCGTCGCCCCTCCCAGCAGCGATGCCGCCCCGTTGGCGATCATCAGGGGAACCTTATATGATGACGGCAACATCGTATGGGGTGCGTCGGTAGGACGCAATCCGGCGGTTGCCTTGGGCGGTTCCTGGGCGAACCCCTCGGCTGCCGTAATGCTGAACACCAATAATAATACCCTGGTGGCACTTACAGGCGGCAAGCACGCCACCAAGCTGCGCTATGGCGGCGCGGGTACGGCAAATATCTCGCTGGTAGGAGCTGATGGCATACACGACTCGGACGGCGTCGATTTCGGCATATTAACAACCAACAATGACACTAGCGCCCCGGAAAACGCCTTCGCAGCCCTGGTACCGCTGACCGGCGGCGACTTCCTGGCTGGTTTCAGGGGTGGCACCGGCTCTGCGGACGAGCCGTATATATATACGAACCGGTATAGCCAGGCAGGCGTCGCCTATGGCGATAACAGGAACTTCAGTGTAGGCACCACGGTCAATACCTCCCGCGGCAACGGCTGGGCCATGGTCAGCGAGCCGGGCACCAATATAGTCCATGTGGCCTTTATAGACTTGAACGGCGACCTGCGCTATAACAGGAAAAACACCTCCGGTACCCCCGGTACCTGGCAGTGGGCCGCCCTCAGCGAAGCGCTTATAGACAATACCGGAACTTCGGCCGCGGTAAACCCGCTGCAGGATCCCTCGATAGCTTTTGTCAGCTACCCGGACGCGAGCAAGCGCATATATATAGTGTGGTCTTCCATTACCGGGGCTATTAATGCTGTTTACGCCCCCGCCGGCGTCACCTTAGCGCCCACCAACCCGGGCACGCTGGTTTCAGACGCTAATTGGAAATATACACCGGGCTGGGCTACCGGTGACTACCCGATAATACTTTCAACCGGTACCGCGCCGACCGCGCTGCCCGTTACCTATGAAGTCGGCGGCGCCGCCAGGTTTAAATTTTTGCCGGTTTCCACCTATGCGGACCCGACCATAGACGCCGGCGCCATCGCCGTCGCTTCTTCCCCGGCCACCGCTCCTTATACGCATGACAAGTACGACCTGGTGATAACCGGCACCGGGTTCAGGGATATCGCCGAATTAGGGGCCAACAGCAAGCCGAAGATCTCGATCTTGAAGAGCGGCCTGCCGCAGAACGATATAACCGTTACCGCCACCACTCTGGATTCCGCGACGCAGATCAGGGCTTCTGTCGTGATCAACCCGTCGGATTCTTTCACGGGCGGGCCTTATGACATAATCGTGCAGAACGCCGATATGCGCGAGGTCAAGCGCAGCAACGCGCTCGTTATCCCCAAGCCGGTGATCACCAATATCTACGACAACGATGTAGCCCCGCCGGGTCAATACACCTCGGGCGCGGGCTTCCCTAATAACTCCTCTACGGCCGAATATTACAGGAATATAACCGTAGTCGGCTCCGGTTTCATGAACTGGAACGAAGTGGGCGGGAAGTCCAGCCAGCTGAAAGTGGCGCTGGGGACGTCCACCGCCGAAATTTACATGTCCACTTTCACCGGCATGACGCCGGGCCTGGCCACTACCAGTTTCGTCGCCAAGCTTAAAATAACCACCTCCGCGCCCGTCGGGCTCTTCGACGTGCGCCTGGTCAACCCCACCAGTCCGAACGGCACAAATCCCGGCCAGTACGGAGTTTATGTCTCCACTTTTTACGTTACACAGTCTTCCGCCTCCGTAACCTACCCGCTTCAAGTCGCTACCACCGGGTTCGCGCAGATCCGCGGCGATATGCATTTCGACCCGGTGGCCGGCCAGGCCACTACCGACGGCACGGCCCCTTTCGCCACCCAGCTGCGCATAAAAAGGACCACCGACGGCTATTACTGGAACCCGGTGGACCTGCAGTTCCAGCCGGGCGCCTGGTTCAACGAAGAGAACTCTTTCTTCTCCACCGGTTATTCCACAGCCTGGAAATACGACTGGAACCCGGAGGACGGCGAATATGAAATAGTCGCGCGCGGCCGCACCTCCGACCAGCCGCGGGATGACTTACGCACCCCTACCGGCGCAGGCGGGCCGGAGTCGGTAAAGATCAGCTTCCTTAAAGACTACCACGCCCCGGTGGTGGACATAACCAGGCCGGCTCCCCGTGCCGGCGCCAATATTTCCGGCGCCTACCCGCTGAAGGTGAATATTAACGACGCTCTTGGCTCCGGCAATACCGGTTCCGGCGTAAAAAAAGTCTGGATCAATATCATGACGGTGGACCCGGCCAATCCCGCCGCCTACCTTGAGGATGCTTCCACCGCCACCTGGGTCTCCTGGTGTAATAAGGCCGCATTCCCTACCGACGGAGTCTGCGCAAACAACACCACGGCCGGCGGCGGCGGCGGGACCTGGGGCTGGAAGAGCGGCTACACCGACCTCCCCGGCGAGAACAGGCAGGTCTGGCTGACCACCGGACCGGCCGTCACCGCCACTACCATGGAGTGGTCCGCCAAGTACCTGTTCAGGTCCATCAATCTTGACAGGCTTACGGGTGACGTGCGTATCCCCGACTGGGTGGACGGTAAGGAATATTATATAACCGTGGTCTCTACCGACGGCCTGTCGCTGATAGGCACCTCGGAAACGGATACGTCTACAGGCACTTGGGCTCAGGCCTCCCCCCTGCAGGATACGGGCTACAGGTTCATCTTCGACAAATCCACTCCCACGCTGACGGCCTACTCCGGGATAACAACGCTTTCGGACGACCTGAATAACCCCAGCTGGCTTAACGAGCTTAAAATAGCCAGCGGCACTATCACCGACAACGTCTCGCATATCCTGGACCCCAGGCTGATCTATATACGGATCTACGACAGGACCAACCAGAAGTACCTGAACCCGGCCACTTTCAAATTCGACGTGGACGACAAGACTTTGGCCTGGTACGAGGTCAGCACCAAGTACGACACCTGGGCTTATTATGCGCTTTCTTCGGTCATCTGGACCACCGGCAACAAGTACAAGCTGGAGGTCTACGCCAAAGACGGCGCCGGCAACCAGGACCTGGCCATGTCCGGGACCAACCCCGATGCCGGCGGAACCGCGAAATACACGAAGTACTTCAACTTTGACGCGGGCAAGCCGGGCCTCAGCATAGTCAACCCCGTGGCCACCAGCAAGAATTATATCGGCGGAGCTGCGACCCTGGCGGTCTCCTCCGGCCCGGCTTACGACAATACCATCAGCCAATTCGAGAGCGGCGTCAATTCCGTGCAGTACGCGCTGCAGTACAACCAGGCCGAGCCCACCATGCACTGGCAGCATTACACCACCTCCGGCGCGTGGAAGAGCCAGTCCTCCGAGATCTGGAACACGGCCTGTGACCCCGCGGTCGGCTGCGGCGGCGCCAGCACCGGGCCCGTTACGCGCGTCTGGATCTCCTCCAATATCGCCTGGGTGGAAAGCCAGTCCTATTCTTTCAAGATCCGCGCCACGGACCGCGCCGGCAACGTTTCTGACGTCGCCGGGGACAAGATCTTCAGCTTCACTTACGACGTGACCCCGCCGAGCAGCACCGTGCTGGTGCCCGTGAACGGCCAGGTCTACACGGTGCCGGAGATGAATATTTCCGGGACCTCGGTGGATCAGACCTCCACCGGCACTCCGACGGGCCTGGCCCCCGACTTTTACTACGGCGTCCGGAGAACGTCCAACGGCGATTACTGGAACGGCAGCGCCTGGGTCGCCGCCGTTTCCCGCGCCGACGCGAATATAGGCATAGGCGAAGGCCTCGGCGTAAAGAACTGGAGCAGCGCCCTGGCTCCCGCCTTCTACGATAATATTACCGTGGCCTATGATACCTTCACCGTTTACGCGTGGGGCCGTGACCGCGTGGACAGCCCCGCCGCCACCGCCGCTTATATAAACACCGAATCTTCCTCCGTGGCCAAGAGCGTCTTCTATTTCAGGTCGTCGTCTCCGACGGTAGTCCTGGACTGGCCGCCTTCGTTCACGGCCCAGAACAGCGTGTCCTCCGTTACCCTGCACGTGGACAGCGTCGGCGCCGGCATCAAGCAGGTGTGGGAAGTGGCGGTGGATACGAGCACTAATTACTGGAACGGCACCGGCTGGACGGCGGGCTGGAACGACACGTTGTGGCTGACCGGGGCCGGAACGCCGCTCATGACCTACGGCACGCCCGTTTACGGCGTCGGCCAGGTGATCACCTTCAACAGCGGCACCACGTATAAATCCCCGGCCTTCGTCGATGGGCGCAAATATAATATTTACGTCAAGGCCAAGAACAACATAAACCAGCTGACTTTCTCCACCAATACCGTCAGCCACAGCTTTATCTTCGACAAGTCCACGCCCACGCTGACCGCCTTCTCCGGCATCAGCGGGCTCTCTTCCGTACCCGGGTCTCCTTCCTGGGTCAATTCCCTGTCCATAGCCAGCGGTACCATCACGGACAACGTTTCCGACGTGCTGGACTCCAGGCTGGTCTATGTCAGGATACGCGACATCAGTATCGCCAAGTACCTGAATCCCTCCACGCTGAAGTTCGACGTGGACGCGCCCGGCCAGGCCTGGTATGAGATCAGCACGATGTTCGACAACTGGTCCTATGATCTCGCCGCCGTGAAGTGGAACACCGGCGATAATTTCAGCGTAGAGATCTGGGGCAAGGACAAGGCTGGGAACCAGTCCGCCGCCCTGAGCGGCACCGATCCCGACGTTGGCGGTACGGCCAAGTACACCAGGTATTTCTCTTACGACGACTCGAAGCCGGCTTTGTCCGTGGTCACGCCCGTACCGACCACGCTGAACTACGTCGGCGGCGCGTTCACCCTGGCGGTCTCCTCCGGTATGGCTTCGGATAATCTGAAGAGCAATACCGAAAGCGGCGTGGGCCAGGTGCAGTACGCTTTGCAGTATACCCAGTCCGACCCGACCCGCCACTGGCAGCATTACACCAGCTCCGGGATCTGGAAAACCAGCGTCGGAGATACCTGGAATAACGCCTGCGACCCCGCGGTGGGCTGCGGCGCCGCCAGCACGGGGCCGGTTACGCGGGTCTGGGTTTCCTCGAACATCGCCTGGGTGGAAAGCCAGGCTTACACCCTTAAACTGCGGGCCGTGGACCGCGCCGGCAACCTGTCCTCAGAGTTCACCCATAGCTTCACCTACGACGTGACCGCGCCCAGCTCCACCGTGCTGGTGCCGGTGAACGGGCGCATCTACACCGCGCCCGAACTCGGCATCTCCGGGACCTCGGTGGACCAGACCTCGACCGGCACGCCCACCGGCCTGGATTCGGTTTTCTACTACAATATCCGCAGGACGTCCAACGGCGACTACTGGAACGGCGGCGCCTGGTCGGCGACCCGCAACGACCCGGATATAGGCATAGGCGAAGGCATTGGGGTAAAGAGCTGGGGCAGCGCGCTGGCTCCCGCCTTCTACGATAATATTTCCGTGGCCTACGATACCTTTACCGTTTACGCCTGGGGCATGGACCGCATCGACAGCCCGGGCCCTGCCTTCGTAAATACAGAGTCTTCCGGAACGGCCAAAAGCGTCTTCTACTTCAAGACCCTGACGCCCCGCGTCGAGGTCAAGTGGCCCATGGCGTCTACCGCGCAGAACAGCGTGTCGTCCGTCACGCTCGACGTGGGCAGCATCGGCGCCGGTATCACCCAGATCTACACCATAACCGTGTCTACCAGCGGCTATTACTGGGACGGAACGGCGTGGATCGCGCCCTGGAACGATACCATCTGGCTGACCGGGGCCGGAACCCCGAACATGGTCTTCTCGCCGCCCGCCTACGGGACCAGCCTGCTGACCGATTTCAATTCGGCGACCGCTTTCAAAGTCCCTGCTTTCGAGGACGGGCGCAAGTACAGCATTTACGCCAAGGCCGCGAACAAAATAGGCCAAGTGACCTTCTCCACCAACACGGTGCCGCACAGCTTTATTTTTGACAAGTCCACGCCCACGCTGACGGCCTACTCCGGCGTCGCCGCGCTTTCCGACGTCGAGGCGTCGCCCACCTGGGTCAATTCGCTGACCATCGCCAGCGGCACCATCACCGATAACGTTTCCGACGTGCTCGACCCCAGGCTCGTCTACGTCCGCGTTTACGATATCGGCGCCCAGAAGTACCTTAGTCCCGTAACCTATAAATTCGACGTGGCGGACGAGACGCTGGCCTGGTACGAGTCCAACAGCCGGTTCGACGACTGGAACTACGACCTTTCCCCCGTGAAATGGGTGACCGGCAGCAAGTACCGGATCGAGATCTGGGGCAAAGACAGGGCCGGCAACAAGGACCAGGCCAGGACCGGCACCGATCCCGACGCCGGCGGTACGGCCAAATATGTAAAGTATTTCAATTATGACGCGGGCAGGCCGTCCCTTGGTATCGCCAACCCCATCCCCACCAACCCCATGTACATCGGCGGCGCGGCCACGCTGGCCGTCTCGTCGGGACCGGCTTCCGAGACCAGCGCGAACGAGTCCGGCATAGCCAGGATAGAATACGCCCTGCAGTTCAACCAGGTAGACCCCACGCGGCATTGGGAGCATTTCGGCTCCTCCGGCACCTGGCGCTACCCTTACGTGAGCGACCTGTGGAACACGGCTTGCGATCCCGCCGCGGGCTGCGGAGCGGTCAGCACCGGCCCGATCGTGCAGGTGTGGGTGTCCTCCAACATCGCCTGGGTGGAAAGCCAGAGCTACATCCTGAAAGTGCGCGCGGTGGACAAGGCGGGCAATGTCTCCAACGAGCAGGCCGCCACCTTCATCTACGACGTGACGGCGCCTACCTCCGCCGTGATCTCCCCGGTGAACGGGATGGAATACACCACCCACATGCTGTCGATAGCCGGCACGGCGCAGGACCAGACCTCCACCGGCACGCCCACCGGGCTGTACGGGATCTTCAACGTGGGCATCAAAAGGGATTCCGACGATAAAGGCGACGGCAAGACCTACTGGTGGGACGGCAGCACCTGGACGGCCACCCGGGCCGATCCCTCCTTCCTGATCGATCCCGGCGCGGGCGTCAAGAACTGGTCCCTGACCCTGCCGGCCGCTTTCTACGACCTGCTCTCCGTCACCAAGGACACCTTTACCGTGTACAGCTGGGGTTCCGACCTGGTGAACAACCCGTCCGCGGCTTACGCCAACAAAGAGTCTTCGGGCACGCCCAAGTGCACCTATTATTTCCGGTCCGACAATCCGCTGGCCGAAGTCAAATGGCCCCCGACCGCCAATATCCTGAACAGCATCTCCTCTGTGACTATCGACGTGAGCGCCGTCGGCGCCGGCGTGGACAGGGTCTGGACGGTATTTCTGGACACAGGCAACTATTATTGGACCGGGTCGTCGTGGAGCGAGCACGGCGGCTACGACCCGTCCTTCTCCACCAACAGCTTCGTCTGGCTGTCCACCGATACCGCTTTCGGCGGCACGCCGGACATGGTCTTCTCGCCGCCGCGTTCCGAAGCCCATATCCAGATGACCTTCGACTCGGGCACTACCCTGAAGTTGCCGGTATTTCATGACGGGCGCGAATACAAGATCTTCGTGCGCTCCCATAACTCGGTGAACCTGACCGCGGATTCCCCGTCCAATTACCGGTTCATTTACGACGCGACGCCGCCCGTCATGGCCGCCTCGGCCAAGATCCAGGCGTTCTCCGACGACGAGGGCAGCCTGGCCTGGGTCACCGAGATGGGGCAGATCAACGGCATGATCACCGACAATTACGCCGGCGGCCTGAACGACAACTACGTCTACGTCAGGGTCTGGGGCGACGAGCGGCGCAAATACCTGAACCCCGCTACCCTGGCGTTCGACGAGGGTTCGGCGGACCTGGCCTGGAAGCCTGTCAAGATCGACGGTTCCACGCTTTATACCAAGGAGTGGGCCTGGGATACCTCCGGGGCCGCCTGGACCGGCGGTTCCTTCTACAAGCTCGAGCTCTTCGCCAGGGACGCCGCAGGCAATTACCACGGGTCCGCCGCGGCCCCGGTCTACACCAAGTACTTCATGTTCGACAGTTCGAAGCCCGGTTTCAAAGTGACGTATCCGCTGGACGGGAATTACGGCGCGGGCTCTCTGGATAAAGTATTGGGGACCGCGACCGACACTATGCCCGGTTCCGGCGTCAAGGCCGTGGAGTACAGGCTTGAACACCCGACCGTGTCCAAATGGCAGTATTTCGGCTCCTCCGGGACCTGGTGGACCGACAAGTTCTACGATATCTGGAACGTGGCCGAAACCACCACCACGGTGCCGTTCAGCGTCTGGCTTTCCTCCAACGTGGTCTGGCTCAGCGGCGAACAGTATACCCTGACCTCGCGGGTGAGGGACGTCGCCGGCAATTACGGCGCGGCCTGGTCCACCACCACCTTTAAATACGACACCACGCCGCCCGTGTCCGCGGTGCTTTCGCCCGCCGAAGGCGGCACTTATTCCCTTACCCTGCCGACGATAGGCGGCACCGTCTGGGATATGCCGGACAATAACGAGCGGCAGACCATGCTGCTGGGGTTCAACGTGGGCGTCCAGAGAGCCTCCGACGGGAAATGGTGGAACGGCGCCACGCTGGGCTGGCAGACGGACCGCGCCGACGTGCCGCAGGGCGTGCCCGCCAGCATCAACTGGACCCATGGCAGCGTGGGCGGTTTCCTGACCGGCGCCACGGCCGAAACCTACTCCGTTTACAGCTGGGGCATGGACAAGGCGGGCCTGGACAGTCTCGGCAATCCTCTGCCGGGGGCCGGCCTCCAGAACATAGAGTCCTCCACCACGCTCAAGCGCACCTTCAAGTACGAGGTGCAGGCGCCGTCTTCTACGATAAACCAGCCGGTGAACAACGCGTGGTACAGCGATGTGGCCGGCTACAGGCTGTCAGACATCGCCGGAACTTCCGCTGATAACCCCGTTACGGGCCCGGGCTCCGGCGGGACCGTAAGCCTGATGCAGGTGCAGGTGAAGCGCGGCAGCCTCGATACGAACTGCTGGAACGGGGTCAGCGCTTTCGATTCGAACTGCGACCTGGACCCTTCCTGGATGAACATGGGCCTGGTGTCGGGCAGCACCTGGACTTATTCGGCCGCCGACTCCGGCTTGTGGAGCAAGGTGGAGGACGCCACTACCTACCGCGTCCGTTTCCGGGCCAAGGACGGCGCCAAGGATTCCAGCGATTCCCCGAGGCCCAACGTGGAGGGCCTGGCGGGTTTCGAGGCCGGGCGCAACGAGAAGATCTTCAAGGTCGACAAGACCCCGCCGACGGTGGCGATCCTGGTTCCCAACACCTACGAGATCTACAGCTTTACCGGCATCTCCGGCACGGCGTCGGACGCCAACACCAATATTAAAAAAGTGCAGGTGGCTTTCTTCAGCGTTTCGAACGGCAAGTGGTGGGACCCGGCTTCGGTCCTTTCCGATCCCTACGTCCTCGATTCCGTTTCGCCTCCCGACGAGGCCTTCGTGGACGCCTCCACGAACACCGCCGCGCCGGTGGCGTGGACGGTGGGGATCTCCAGCATCCCGCCCATGCTGAACGGGCTGGTCTACAGGATCTACGCCCGCGCCCTGGACACCGTGGGCAATAAGAGCTCTTTCCCCGGCCAGGCGGCCAAGACCATTCCGCCGAGCCAGTCGGATTTTATAGAGATCATGAAGCTGGCGCCCAACCCGGATACCACGCTGACCACGCCCCCGGCCGGCGAGCCTCATTATGTCCCCGGCAGCCTGGTCAACCTGACCGGCACGCTGACCGCCGGCAATACCGTGCAGGTCCGGGTCACCAACCTGACCGCGGACCCGGACACCGTCTGGACCGTGGGCAACGTCTGGGTGTCCACCGGCGTCTACCTGGCCGGCTGCACCAATACCGCGTACGTGATCGGCCAGTCCACCTGCGGCTTTTTCGGCGCGGATAACCTGAACTGGACCAAGAGCACGGTAGGCGGCTATTGGCCGGCCGGGACCAACCGCTTCAAAGTTGAGGTCAGGGGCGCCAGCGAGGAAGCGGTTCCCGTGATCGAGCCGGAGCCCTATGTCGAAAGGACCTTCGTCGTCGACGGCAACGATCCGCAGGGGGGCTTCATCCGGCCCGCGGCGGAATTCGAAAGGGTCCTCTCCGCCCTGGTCGGTACCGCCCAGGACGCCGTCCCCGGCGTTATTACCAAAGTGGAAGTCACCCTTTCCACGGGCGTTACCGCTTACTGGGGCGGCTCCTACTGGGTGGCTGCTTCGAGCTGGCTGGCGGTAACCCCCGACAATCCTCCGTTCGACTCCGGCAACGAGCCCTGGAAGCTCGCCTCCGGCCTGCCGGCCTGGGAAGAGTCGAAGACCTACTGGTACCAGGCGAGGATCACCGATAGGGCAGGCCGCGTCAAATACGTGCCCTCGTCGCCCGAGTCCTTCACGATCGACACCTCTTCGCCCACTACGCGCGCGATCGTCCCGAGGGATGCCAGCGATAGCGGTATGCGCAGCATCTCCTCTATTTACGGCACCGCCGTGGACTCCGGAAACGGCCGCAACAGGAGCCCGCAGGTGGCCATCCAGCAGTGGGGCGACCCGGCGCTCTGGTACAACGGCGCTAACTTCAACGCCGGCACTATCCAGTGGATAGAAGTGAACAATCTGAACGGCTATCTTTCGCCCGACGCCACTTCCTGGACGTACGCCCCCGGCGGTCTTGACGGGGCTTTCGAGGGCGGCTACCAGTATATGTTCCTGTTCCGGTCCACCGATGTGGCCGGGAACATCGAGACGGATTTCGAAGTCGGCCGCTCGTCCTTCGTTTTTAAAGTGGATAAAGCGCCGCCGTCCTCCACTATCACCAGGCCGCTGGACTCCGGCAAATATAAGCCCGGCGATCTGGGCAAATCCGCTTCCAGGATCATCGGCACCGCGAAGGACGACGCCTACACCGGTCTCTACGTGAATAATAATTCCGGCGTGGACAACGTGCAGATAAGGCTGAGCTACCTGGACAATAATGACACCTGGTACTGGACAGGAGCTTCCTTCAGTTCCGGGACGGTGACCGAGTGGCAGCCGACCGTTCTTTCCGGCGGGGCCCCGCTGTGGGGCTGGACCTATACCCCCACCGTGAACTGGCCGGCCGGCGACCGCGAATACCGGCTGAATTCCCGCGCCATGGACGCCTCCCGGCTGGCTGACGATTCCGGCGACGGCAACTGGGAAGCGGGCTTCTCCACCAAGACTTTTATAGTGGACGGCACCCCTCCTTTGGTGCTCATAACTTCGCCTACTGCGCAGGCGCACAACGCGGCGTTCGCTATCTACGGCACCGCGAACGCCGACCTGGCCGGGCACGACCAGACCTATCTCAGGATCTCCACCGGTACAGCGGGGAACGTGAAGTACTGGACCGGGACGGGCTCGGTCTGGACGGCGAGCGAGACCGATCCGCTGATCTGGATCCAGACGGCCAAGCAGGGCGAGACCTCCTGGTATTACACGTTGCCGGGGATCATCCTGGCCAGCGACGTGGTTTACACCGCGGAGGCCCGCGCGAAGGACTACGCCGGCAACTACTCTTCGCTCTTCTCCACCTATACGTTCACCTATGACACGGTGGCGCCCGTTCTTTCCCTGACTTTCCCCGCCGGCGGCACGGCGTACTCGGCGATAAAGGTTTCCACGGCGATAACGGGTACCTCCGGCCAGACCGACCAGAGCAACATGTACTCGAAGGTGAGCACGGTCACCGTGCAGATCTCGAGCAATCCCTCCGGGGCGGAGACCTGCTTCGACGGCGGCGCCTGGACCGCCTGCCCCGTCTGGCTGCCCGCGCAGGGCGACGTGACCAACTGGAGCTATAATTCCGCGGCCCTGTCCTTCTCGAACGACAGGCAGTACCGGATCAAAGCGAAGGCCCTGGACTTCGCCGGCAACGCCTCGGCGGAAGCCTCGGTGACGATCAATTACGATAACGAGAGACCGACCTCTACGGTCAACTACCCGCTGCAGGGACCCACTACCGGCTTCGCGCAGATCAAGGGCGCGGCTTCGGACGAGCCCCTGCTCGCCAGGGACTTCGAGGCCAAGCTGGGGACCTACACGGTCAAAATAGCCATCAAGCGGCTCAATACCCCGTCGGGCTGGTGGAAGACGGACAATACTTTCGGCGGCGCGCAGCCGGTCTGGTACGAGGTCTATACCGACACCGCCAACGGCACGTTCCCGGTGAATTTCAGCTACACCCTGCCTTCGGCGCTGAAGGCCGAAATGGAGCTGACGGCGAACGAAGGCGTCCGCTACCGGGTAGTGACATGGGCCTACGACCTGGCCCTGAACCGGGAGTTCGGGCCCAACGCCGGCGAACCGCTGGAGTCCGACATTCCCGGCGGCGTCGGCAAGCTTATCGTCTTCGACAAGACGCCGCCCGCGGCCGGCATAGAGCTGCCGAGGGACGCCAACGGCGCCGGCCTGCGTTCCCTCGTTTCCATTTCGGGCACGGCGGTCGACGCTTCCACGAACGTGGCGGTGGATATCGCGATCAGGAAATACAGCAACCCGCAGAACTGGTACAACGGGACGGACTTCAACGGCCTGCTGGAGACTCCCACCTGGATCAGGATAGTCAACGGGGTCAACGGGTTCCTGTCGCCGGACGCCACCAGCTGGGCTTACGCCCCGGCCGGCATGGACTCAGATTTCGCTTCCGGCTTCAATTACCTGATCCTGGTCCGCTCGTCGGATACGGCCGGCAACACCCAGACGCAGTTCACCACGGGCGTATCTTCCATGGTGGTGCGGGTGGACAAGGACGTGCCGGTTTCTGCCGTCACCGTTCCCGTGGACGACTCCGTCGCGTCGGCAGGCAGGTACAAGCCGGCTCTGATCGGCAAAGTGGGTTATTATCTCAACGGCGGCGCTTATGACCAGCCGGCCTCCACGAGTTCCGGCGTTAATAATGTTCAGATACGGCTGACTTACCTGGACAGCGGCGACACATGGTATTGGGTCGGCGCGAGCTTCAGCTCCGGAACCCTGGCCGAGGCCGCTTCCTGGCCGAACGCTTCGCTGTCCGGCTCCGCTCCTAACTGGACCTGGAACTATTACACCCCGATAGACTGGCCCGCGGGCGTTGACCGCGAATACCGGCTGAATACGCGAGCCATGGACGATTCACGGCTGGCGGACGACACCGGGAACGGGAACTGGGAAATCGCGTGGGCCACCAAGACTTTCATCGTCGACGGCACGCCGCCCGACGTCCTTATAACCTCTCCTTCGGCCAAGGCCCACAAAGCCCCGTTCACTATCTACGCCACGGTCAACGCGAACCTGGCGGGCAACGAATTCACCCAGATCAGGATCTCCACCGGCACCACCCCGAACGTGAAGTACTGGACCGGGACCGCCTGGTCCGCCGTCGAAGACACCTGGATAACGGCCGACAGGGAGACGCCGGTCTCGTCCACCTGGTCCTACACCCTGCCCGCCGGCATGCTGACGGACGACCAGGTCTATACCGCGGATGTCCGCGCCAAGGATTACGCAGGCAACTACTCCTCGCTTTATTCCACCTATACCTTTACCTATGACTCGGTGGCCCCGTATGTTTCCATGACGCACCCCGTCGGCGGGGGGGCTTATTCCCTGGTAAAGCCGCCTGTCGCCGTCACCGGCGCTTCGAACCAAACCGACCAGTTAAGCGCTTATTCCAAGGTAAGCACGGTCACGCTGCAGATAACCGACCTGAGCAATACCACCTGCTTCAACGGGGCAGCCTTCGTCGCCTGCGCCGGCCTGCCCTGGCTTGGCGCCCAGGGCGCGGCGCCCGCCAGCTGGAATTATAACAGCGCCAGCCTCACCTTCTCAGGCAACCGGCAGTACAAAGTGGAAGCGATGGCCACGGACTATGCCGGGAATAATTCCGCGGTGGCCTCGGCTGTTTTCAAGTACGATATAAACAAGCCCACCTCCACCATCCTCTACCCGCTGTCGGGCTATACCACCGGCTTCGTGACCATACAGGGCACGGCCGGCGACGGCGTTGACGCCTACCAGGCCGGACTGGGGACTTACACGGTAAAGGTGGCGTTCAAGGGCCTCAGCGGTTCCCAGACCGGTTGGTGGAACGGCACGAATTTCGCCATCGCCAACGCCGACCCCGTGTGGTACGAAGCCGATCTGAATACTTCGAACGGGAAGTACGTTTATTCCCTGCCGACCGCCCTGCGGGCCTATTTGGGGGATCCTGATAACCAGAACTCTTCCTATCTGGTCATCCCCTGGTCCTACGACCTGGCGCTGAACCCGGAGTACGGGCCCGGCGGCATCCAGCCCCGCAACGCCGATATCCCTCCCGGGGTCGGGATCGTGGTTTCTTACGACAATAAGAAGCCGGTCACCGCTATTACCATGCCGAACGCCGCCGCGCATAACAGCGTTACCATGGCGACCATAACCGGGACCTCGGACGATAACGTAAAGATCTCCGAGAACAGGATCACCGTTTACCTGACGGATACCCAGCGCTATTACGACCCCTCGATCCCCGGGGCCTGGTCCGGCACCGGCCTTTCGGAGGACCTGGCGCCGTGGCTGCCGGTGCAGTCCGTGATCTGGCAGACCTCTTCCACCTGGAGTTATAACATCCAGGTCTCCAGCTGGACCACCGCGTTCACCTACAGGGTGCGCGCGAAAGCGAAGGACGTTACCGGCAACTGGGACACAACCTATTCCACCGCCACGTTCCTTTATGACAACGAGGCTCCGAAATCGACAATGACCTATCCCTCCAACGGGACGCATGTGAATTTTATGATCGGGACGATCTCCGGGACCAGCAGCGACCCCAGCGCTTCCGGGGTTAACAATATTTCGGTGTATTTCCAGCGCGAGACGGACCATAAGTTCTGGAACGGCGGAGCTTTCGTCGATGCTTCCCCGGTCACCCCTTTCGCCGCCACGCCGCCGTACGATACCAACTGGACCAGGGCGGTCAACCCCAACATGTTCACCGGCAACGAGGATGAACTGTTCCATATCTGGGCAACCGCCCGCGATGCCGCGCTGAACCAGGAACCCCTGACCATAAAATCCAGCTTTGTCTATGACGTCTGGCGGCCTACCGCGGCCATCTTCTATCCGGATAATAACGGGTTTATCAGTCTGACCGGCAAAGTTACCGGCGGTTCCTTCGACAAGCCCAACGGCGTGGTCTCTAACGTGCTCGTCCGCATAAAGAAGACGAGCGGCCTGACGGACGTGGATAAGTACTGGAGCGTGGCCGGTTCCTCCTGGGCCGTCGGCGCCATAGAGAACAGCGTTGCCGCGCCAGGGCAGGGCGTCCTGAGCCCCGGCGCCACCTGGTGGCAGCTGACCGCCATGCCGTGGCTGAGCGGCGAGGAGTACGAGATCAATGCCTGGGCGCTGGACAAGGCCGGGAACTACCAGGCCGTTTTCTCCACAGCCGCGAGCGTGAAGGCCGACTTTACAGATCCAGTCTCCACCATCACCTATCCCTCCCACGGCGTGGACGTTAACGCGGAACTTAACGTCATCCGCGGCTCGGCGGCCGATTTCTCGCCCGGCAAGCTGGGGAATGTCAGGCTCTCCTACCGCTGCATGAGCGTCCCCTGCACCGGCAAGTATTGGAACAATGCTGCCGGCGCCTGGGACTCCGACGAGGAAATTTTCCTCAACGCAACGACCTTCGACAGCAACGGCGGAGCCTGGACGGCCACCGGGGCCTCTACCCCGGCGTGGAACACTACGATGTCCGGCGTGGAGTACCAGGTCTTCGCCAAGGCCGTGGACCAGGCCGGCAACGAGGTGTCCAAGCCGGCCCAGGCCCTGCCGGATTCGCCTTTGATACAGTTCAAGCTGTTCCCGCCGCCTCCCGCTTCTTTTATCGGCATCCCGTCCAGCAATATACCGCATTACAGGACCGACACTTTCCCCGCGATAATAGGTACGGCCGTTTACGCCACCACCGTCGCGCTGCGCATAACCGACTACGGCGCCGACCTTACCCTGGGAACGGGGAACGACGATAAGGTCTGGAACGGCGAAACCTGGGTTTCCACCGGCACCGCCTGGGCTACGGATATCAGCTACCTCGGCGTGGATACCTTCCCTAACCCCGGCTGGACGTGGACCATCCCCGTCGCTTCCTGGAACCCTAACCGGCGCTACCGCATCGTCTCGAAAGCCTCGCATACCAACGGCCTTTACGAGGTCCCCGGTTCCGGCAGGGAGTTCGTTTACGACCCGGCCGAACCCTCGGCAGGCGTGACCATGCCCGACAAGTCCTACCGGCCCGCCCTTACGGCGCTTTCCGGCACGGTTTCCGACCTGGGCGCGGGCACCGTGGTGTCCGCCTATTTCCGCGTGCAGCGCAAGCTGGTCCCGTCGGAATTCTGGAACTGGAAAACTTCCACTTTTACGGTGGCCGGGCCCGACACCCTGCTGCCGGCCGCGCTCGCCTGGAACGACGTGCTTAAGACAGGCACCGTGGACTATACCACCTCCTATTTCCTGACCGGGGCGGCCTTCGAGCCGGACTATTCCTACGTGGTGGATATCGGCGCCACGGACAAGGCCGGCAACACCGGCTTCTCTACGGGGTTCCAGTTCACTATAGACAGGACCTCCCCGACCGCGTATATCAGCCTGCCTAAAGACCCCAATAACAGCGGCCTGCGGCAGATCACTTCGCTTTCCGGCACCGCCGGCGATAATTTCGGGAATTCCAAGGTTTACCTCGCGATGCGGCAGATGGGCACCCCGGCCCAGTGGTTCGACGGCGCGCATTTCCAGGCCGGCGGCGCAAGCCCTGTCTGGCTTTCCATGACGGACCTCGGTACGCTCTCGACAGACGCCACCTACTGGTCTTACGCTCCCGCCGGCCTGGACGCCGAGTTCACGGCCGCGCCGTCGGGCCTGAACTACCTTATCCTCGCCAAGGCGTACGACGTGGCGGGCAACGAACAGGACTTCTTCAGCGCGCCGGTTTCCTCGATCGTAGTGCACATAGATAAATTGCCGCCGAAATCCTTCATCTCTCTCCCCGCTGATGACGGGAACGGCGTGAGCGGCAGGTATAAGTCCGCCGCTATCGGCAAATCCGCCAACGGCAGCCGCTTCTACGGCAATTCGAACGACCTGGGCTATGTTCCCGGGATAAATTCTACGGTCGCCGAGGTGGACGTCAGGCTCTCTTATCTTTATAACGGGGCCACCTGGTACTGGCAGTCGCCCGGCTTCAGCTCCGGCACCGTGGCGCTGGCGAACTCCTGGAAGGTGACGAGCATAAGCCCGAACCCCCCGAACACCGACTGGCTCTATCTCAACGACATAATCTGGGAGACGGGGCTGGGGGACCTGGAATACAAACTTGAGACCAGGGCCATGGACGACGCCCGCCCCGCCGGGGACTCCGGCGACGGCAACTGGGAGACCGCGCAGTCGCGCGGCACCAATGTCAGGTATTTCATGGTGGACGACACGCCGCCTTTGGTGGCCATCACAACGCCTACGGCCGGCGCCGTGCGCGCCCTGCCGGGCTTCGGCGGCACCGCGGCGGCCGATCTCTCCGGCTTCAACCGGGTGGAAATACATATTTCCACCGGCGCGGGGGCCATGTTCTGGACCGGCTCCGGCTGGATCTCCGACGGCAACGACCCGTCCACCTGGATAAATGTCGCTCCACTCGGCTCCACTTCGTGGTATTACACCGTGCCGCCGGCGATGCTGAGGGACTTCGCCTCTTACACTGTGGTCGCGCGCTCTCTGGATTACGCGGGTAATTATTCGCAGGTATATGCGACCCATACCGTGATGTATGACATCACGGGGCCGCAGGCGGACATTACGCACCCTGTCGAAGGCGCGACCTATTCGCAGCTGCTGCCTTCCATTCCGATGACCGGAACTTCCTCCAATAATTCGGGTTCGGCGGTGAGCACCGTGGCCGTGGCGGTGAGCGAGATCTCCGACGCCGGCGCCTACCTTAAATGCTTTGGCGGGACGACTTTCGACGTCTGCTCCGTGCCGGTCTGGCTGCCGGCGCAGGGAGAGGCGGCGAACTGGTCCTATACCGACCCCGGCATCGCCTTCCTGAGCGACCACAAGTACAAATTCGAGGCGCGGTCCCAGGACCTGGCCGGAAATTATTCGGCCGCGGCCTCCGCTTCCTCCAAGTTCGACCTGGATATCCCGACCTCTACGATAACTTCTCCGTCCGAGGAATACGTCAAAGCCCTCACCCTGATACAGGGTACCGCCTCCGACGAAAGGACCGGCCCCAAATCCTTCGAGGCCGGTTTGGGCACCTATACGGTAAAGATAGCGATCAGGCAGATAGGGCGCGACTGGTGGAATGGCTCAACCGACTTCGACGCGCCTCCCCGGTGGTACGAGGTCTCCCTGGACACTTCCGCCGCGAACTACGGCTCCTGGTCTTACACGCTTCCGCCGGAGATGGTTAACGCCATGTCCAGCTGGGGGCGCAAAGACTACCGGATAGTTTCCTGGGCCTATGACCTGGCCCAGAACCGCGAGTTCGGCCCCGGCGGGACGGACCCGACCCTCTCCGACATTCCCGACGGCGTGGGAAAGATAGTGAAATACGACAATATACTGCCGGTGGCCGTGACCACCTCGCCGGCGAATACCTGGGCCGCTAACAGCGTGCCCGCTATTTACGGCGTGGTCACCGACACCGGCGTGATCACCGGCGTGCAGGTGCTGCTGAAGGCGCGCGGTTTCATGAACGCAACCTGGAACGGGGGGACCGCTGGCGAAAACGCCGACTGGACCGAGGGCGACGGGCAATACGCGAACTGGCGCGACGCCGTTTATTCCAACGGGACCTGGCGCCTGGATATGCCCCCGCTCGGCCCTGTGAACAACTACAAACTTTCGGTCTGGGTCCGGGGCTATGACAGGGCCGGCAACTGGCAGGCCGGTCCCACCAACGCCCAGGTGGACGCGAACCTGGCGCCCGACGGGGTGACGCCCGGCCATTATTTCACGTACGACACTATTTCTCCGGTCACCGGGGTAACCGCGCCGGACCGCTACGCTATCAGGGTGGCCACGGGCCTCATAGCCGGTACGGCTTTCGAAGCCGGCATTGAACCCAGCGGCGTGAGCGAAGTGCGCCTCCGCATGCGCCGCTCCGACGGTAAATACTGGCATTTCCTGAATAACAACTGGACCGAGGCCGGCCCGAACGATAATTTCCTGGCGGGGAGCGCCAGTCCCTGGTCCAAGGTCGTGCTTCCTTCCTCTCAGGAAGACGGCTACTCCTACGACATTTACAGCCTGGCCACGGACAATGCCAGGAACAATCTGAACAGGGCTTTCTTCTCCACTTTCACGTTCATCGTGGATATGAGCTCGCCCACTTCGAAGGTGACCTCCCCGTCGCATAACAGCTACATCAAGGGCTCCGTGTCGGTGATCGAAGGCACCGCGGACGATATGGTGAATCTCGGGGCCGGGCGCGACTACGAGGCGGGCATCGACGCCGGCGGGGTTCAGGTATCCCTGCAGCGCCTCAGCGACAAGAACTGGTGGGACGGCGTCAGCGCTTTCACGCCGGGACAGAAGTGGCACACGGCCGTCTTCACCGGCGCTTCCTCCGGAACCTGGTCGTACAATATCACCGGGGCCATAACTAACAATACCACCTATTACGCCATAAGCAGGGCCACCGACATCGTGGGCAATATGCAGGTAGGCTTCACCACCAACTACTTCGCCGGCGACGCCACGGAGCCCGATTCGCGCGCCGTCGAACCTACCGGCACGCTCTCCGCGATAAACCTCATCACCGGTACCGCCAGCGACGCCGCGCCCGGCGAGCTGGCGAACTCCGGAGTGGTCTCGATCTCGCTGAAGAGGATCACCAATCCGCAGGCCTGCTACGACAACGCCACCAATTCCTGGCCGAGCTGCCCCGCTGGCACCTATCCGAACGACCGTCTCTGGTTCACCACCGCCACTATCAGCGATGCGCGCGCCCAGCCGGGGACCTGGAGCTGGGACACTTCCGCGCTGAGCTGGTACAACGGCGGCACCTATCACCTGCAGGCCCTGGCCCTGGACAAAGCCGGCAATAAGCGCTGCCAGTCGGCGCCGGCTTCCTGCCCCGGGGAGAGCAACCCCGATATCGCCTTCACGTTCGTGACGCCGGCCGCCGACACCAATATCACCACCCCGGGCGCTGAAATGGCCAACTACCAGAGCTCGGCCCTCACTTCGCTTATCGGCAACGGTTCCAACCTGCGCTACAACGTGCTCTCGCCCAACAGCATCCAGATACACGTGAAACGCCTAAGGGAGCCCGCCTCCTGGTGGTACGAGCCCGACGGCGGCTACTGGTCCAACACGGACACCTTTACCTATACCAACGTGATAGGCGGGGCCGGGTCCTGGGCCGTGGGCTATACGGCGAACAAGGCCTTCACAGTGGACAACGCCTCCTACACTTTCACCACGATCGGCTTCAACTCCGGTAACGAGGAGGAAACCCCGCCTACCATACGTACCATCATAGTGGACAATACCAAGCCGTGGAGCGGCGTGCAGGTGCCCGGCAAGCCGTTCGTGAACACCCTTACCTCCATAAGCGGCACGGCCTTCGACCCTTACCGCGAGGACCTGCCTTCCGTCTACCGGGAGGGCATGAGCAAGGTGTCCATCTACATCAAGGACTTCCAGGGCCGGTACTGGAACGGGAGGGCCTTCGAGACCCTTATGTCCTCCAGCAGCATCCTCACGGTCTCGCCGGCGGACTGGACTACCGGGACCTGGAGCACCGCCACCCTGGTCACCCCGGCGCTGCTGGACGGGAACCAGTACACCATCTACGTCAAGCCCGAGGACAAGGCCGGCAATTACCAGAACGCCGAGGCCCAGATGCCTAACTACCAGGTGGTCTACGACACCGCGCCCCCGAGCTCCGGTTTCACTTATCCCTCTCCCTTCTCGGTGCTGAAGGACCTGGCCGGCATAACAGGCACGGCTTCCGACCCGACCGGATCGAACCCGCCCAACATGAAGGCCGACCTCGAGCGCGTGGAACTGCAGATCTACGATGAGGCCTTCACCGAGTATTGGCACGGCGGCGCGAATGCCTTCGTCGCCGACGTCTCCAGTTTCAACATCGTTTCCGGCCTGGGCGGCTGGAGCTATTCGCACGGGTCGCTGACCTCCGGCCTGCAGTCGGGCAAGTATTATATCCTCCAGTCCCGCGCCCTGGATAAGGCCGGCAACAGCCAGGCGGGGTTCTCCAACGGCATCTCTTCCATAACCTTCATCTGGGATACGGACAAGCCCCATTCCTTCATGGTGCAGCCTGTCGACGGGGGGAATTACAAGCCGTCGGTGCTGGCCAGCGGCAACGAGATAAACGGGACCGCTACGGACGCTGCGCTCCCCATCGCGGGGATACAGCTGAGCACCACGCAGATAAATCTGTCCTACCTGAGCGGCGGCGTTACGTATTACTGGGGCGGCTCGGGTTTCGTGGCCGCCGCGACCGAGGAAGAGGCGGTCCAGGATTCTTCCTGGAAGGACTCGAATTCCTCCGGCACCTGGAAATATACCGCGCTGGGCGTTACGCACTGGGTTTCCGACAAGCCTTACACGCTGCGGGTGCGCGCTTTCGACAAGGCCGGCCCGTTGGGCGCCCATGGCGGCAACGAGCAGAGCCCGTGGACGGTGGTGAATTTCACCGTGGACGGCACGCCGCCGGTCTCGCGCGTATCCACCCCCACGGCCAACAGCTTCATCCAGGGCACCCTGCCGCAGATCTCCGGCACCAGCTACGGCGGCCTGTCGGGCCTGGCGGCCGCCGGCGGGCTCAAACTCACCATTTCCAACGTATCCGGCACGGATACCTATTACTGGAACGGCCATACCGCGCAGGGCTGGAGCTCCGGTACCCCGGTCGAGCTGCCGGTCAATTACGCCTCTTCGGCCTCCACCATAACCTGGAGCTATCCGCCGGCCACCTATGACCCGCCCACCATTTTGGTCAACGCCCATCAGTATACGCTTTCCATAGCGGGCCTGGATAAAGCCGGCAACCTGGAGACGGTCCCCGTGCCCGTTACCGTCACCTCCGACTTTAACTACCCGGCGGTCACTATCTCCACGCCCATGGGGACCACTAACGCTTTCTACGGCGACGCCAGGGCCACGGGGCAGCTGCTGGGCAGCTCTCTCGACGAGCCCGCCCATATAGTTCCGCCCATCCTGGTCCAGATAGCCGATATCTCCCAGTCGGGGGACTTCTCCACCATGCCCAAGTGGAACGGCTCGGCCTGGTCGGTCGCCGCCTCTACCTGGCTGGCGGTTTCCGGCATCGACCCCTGGTCCTATACGGCGCTGTCCTGGCCGCCGAACAAGCGCTTCCGGGTAGAGACCGTAGCTGCCGACTATGCCGGCAACCAGATCCCGGCCGGGACCTACGTGCGCGAATTCATCTACGACGCCAACAAGCCGGTGACCACCATCGCCACCCCGTCGGCCGCTTTCCACAACAAGGCGCAGGTCGCCGCTTTCTCCGGGGCGGCCTCCGACTGGGTGACCTACGCCGCCACCGAGGCGCTGAGCGGCATCGCCGTGGACGGCGTCGAAGTGCAGATAGTCGTGCAGCCTTCCGGCGATACTTACAACGGCGCGGCTTTCGCCTCCGGCTCGTTCTGGCGCAAGGCCGCGCTCACGCCCACGTCCCAGGTCTATGACGCCGTCCTGACCACGAACATAGTTTCGGGCGTCAGCTGGTCCTATCCGCGCCTTCCCGACGTCTGGCCCCCGGCGGCCACGCTGACCGAGGGCAGCACCTACACCGTAAGGGCGCGCGCCATCGACCGCTCGCTTAACCAGGAAGTTTACCAGGCGAAGTCTTTCTGTTACGACACGTCGGCGCCTACGACCACGATCCTCATGCCCGGCAATAACCTGGCCTACACCGCCCTGCCCGTGATCTCCGGCACGACGCTGGAGCAGTTCAGCGACCTTAACCCGGTGAACGGCGTGCAGCTGGTCATCCAGCGCGTCGGCGACGACTACTGGAACGGCACTGACTGGACCCCGGCCGCCAACTGGGACCCGGCCGTGCACTGGCGCAACGCCTCTTTCGGCGGCGGCGCCTGGAACCTGACGGATACCAACCTCGACGACTATTTCAAGAGCCTCAAGGTTTCCAATTCGTCCTTCCAGTTCAGGCTCTACATACGCGGCAGGGACCTGGCCGGCAACCAGTCCCGCCCCGGCGTCGCGGCCCCGGCGAACCCGGACGCCGCCTTCACGCTGGACCCGGTCCTGCCGACTTCCAAGGTCACTTTCCCGGCCAACGGCGCCTATCTTAACGCCCCCGTGCTCTCCCTGGGCGGTACGGCTTCCGACGTCAGCGGCGGCACGCCCTCCGATCTTTCCAGGGTGCGGGTGCGCTTCTCGCGCCTGAACTCGCTGGACGTGCGCTCCTACTACAGCACGCTGAACAGCAACTGGACCGGAGGCCCGAGCGACTGGCAGTTCTCCCTGGTGGACGGGGCCCTGACCCCCTGGACCAGGACCCTGGCCGCGGGCATTTTCTACGGCGTAGGCGGCGTCAATAACGCGGACGGCTACCGCTTCGAGGTGCAGTCCGAGGCCCGGGATACCACGCAGCCCGCCAACGGCGGACCCAATACCGAGATCCTTTACGCCACCTCTACCTTCGTGATGGATTTCAGCACGCCGACGGCCGGCATACAGCAGCCCGCGCACCTTTCGTATTTCCGCACTCTCGCTTCCCTCAGCGGCACCGCGGACGACCCCATAGTCGGCGGGGGCATACCGAGCGGGCTGAAGACCATCTGGGTGGAACTGTCGGATACGGACAGGAAGCCGCAGCAATACTGGAACTTCAACGCCGTGCCGCCCGTCTGGCAGACGGCCTACAGTTCCGGGGCGATAACGGCCCTTGCGAACTGGAGCGTGGCCGCGTCCTCCCTGCCTAACAGCGGCGCGGACGCTAAATCCTGGTCCGTCGGCAGGTCCAGCGCGACTTTCGTCCTTAAGGTGAAAACGCAGGACAGGGCCGGCAATTACACCGATTTCAGCCTGAACCAGTCCACCTTCACCCTGGACCTGATAATCCCGACTTCCAAGGTCGCCTCTCCCCCGACGGAGGACGGCTTCTACCTGGCGGTTAGCAGCATCATAGGAACGGCTTCGGACTATACCTCCGGCATTTCCAGCGTGCAGGTCCGGATACAGCAGGATATCAACGCCACGCAGAACGCCGGGTGTACCGCCTCCGGCAAGAACGGCTATTTCTGGAACGGCGCCGACTGGCAGTTCGGCGAGCAGTGGCTGGGCGTCAATTCCTACGACGCCGGGACCAGCTCCTGGACCTTCGACGCCTCCCGCGTTTCGTTCAGGGCCTACTGCGACTACGTCATAAAGTCCAGCGCCTCCGACAATATAGGCAACGGCGAGGCCACTTGGGGCTCGCGCCGCTTCAGGTATAATCCGCCGGCTTCGTTCACGCGCGTCAACGTGCCCGAGAACGGCAAGTATTACAAGGCGCTGTCCCAGGTAAGCGGCACGGCCAACGCTTTGGAGACCGCCCGCCTCGAGCTCCAGATCGTGCGCAAGAGCGACGACTGGTACTGGAATTTCAACCTTCCCACGCCCGCCTGGCAGGCCGCCCTCTCCAGCGTTACCGTGATCCCGTCCGGCGGGAACTGGAGCCAGGGCTTCCTGCCCCCGCTGGTCAGCGGCTCCTCTTATACTTTCCGCTCGGTCGGCGTCAGCTTCTCGTCGGTGCCCGAGACCGGCTCGGTGGAGAACCTGGTCTACTTCGATACCGACAAGCCCTGGGCCCTCGTGCAGCTGCCCGCCGCGGCGCAGGTCTACTACCGTTCCCTGCCCAGGCTGGGCGGCGCGGCGCAGGATAACCCCTCCGGCGCCACTCCCCCGGCGTCCGGCATCAGCGCGAACAATATCTGGGTGGAACTCGCCGCCGTTAACGGCCCTTATGCGGGCAAGCTTTGGGATAATACCGCTTCCACTTACACGGCTCCGGGCGCGTGGGTCCAGAATAATAACGCCGGCGTCTATTACCCGGCCGCCTCCACCTGGACCTATATCGTCTCCTACCCGACCGCCGCCTATGTCAACGGCGTCCAGTACCAGGCCCGCGCCTTGGCGCGCGACGTCAGCTACAACAACAGCGCCCTGGCCGGGACCGAATCGGATTTCTCGGCCCCCGTAATCTTCAGCTACGACGTGACCGTCCCCACCGCCGTGGTCACTTCCGTGACGGCCGGCCAGTCCCGCTCCGCCGTCAGCGTGGCCAGCGGCACGCTCAGCGAGGAGATGGTGCTGGTCAACAGCGCGCTGCAGCCCGGGGTGCAGATCCAGGGCGTGAAGCTGCGCCTGAAATGGAACAATATCAACCAGTACTGGCACGGCTCCGACTGGAGCGTCGACGCCGCCACCTACTCTGTGGCCGCCGTCTACCAGTCCTCCTGGTCGTTCGGCGTCATGCCCAACTGGAACAACGGCGACACTTACACGCTCTGGGCCGAGGCCACCGACAAGGCCGGCAACGTCCAGACGAATTTCTCCGGCAACCTCTCCTCGGTGACCTTCACCGCCGACGAAGCGGCCCCCTCGGTCGGCATCACCTCCGTGCAGACCAGCACCAGGGTCGCCGTTCTCGCTTCCGTCTCCGGCACGGCTAACGATCCCGACTGGCTGACCAACTCCGGCATAGCGGGCGCCGGCAATACCCAGGTGCAGATCTCCTACCAGCAGGGCGCGGACACTTACTATTACAACGACATCAACGCGTTCTCGATGGGCCTCACCGACGTCAACTCGTGGTGGCCGGCCGGGTCCTGGACGCAGAATTTCCGCTCCTCCGGGACCTGGACCTACGCCTCGGCCGGGCTGGGCGCCGCGATGATCTCGGACCGGACTTACACTATAAAGGCACGCACGCAGGATAACGCCATCCCCGTGCCCAATCCCGCGGCCCTGAACGACAACGCGGTCGCCGTCTACGGCGTGATCTTCGACACTACGCCGCCGTCCGTGGGCATTGAAGCCCCGGCCGAGGCCGCCAGGCTGAGGACCATCCCGACGATAGCGGGCACGGCCAACGCCGACCTGGCGGGCCTCAAAGCCGTGAGCCTGAACGTCTACTCGTTCACCGCCGGCGCGTGGACGCCTGTCAGCTCCAACAATCAGGCCAACCAGGTCTGGACCAGCACCTGGGCCTGGACGACCCTCTCCGGCCTCGCGACGAACACCACTTACCAGGTGACCGCCAGGGCGCAGGACCTGTCGAACAACTGGTCCGCGGTCTTCTCCACGGTGACCTTCGTCTACGACGTCACGCCCCCGGTCGTTTCGGTGACGCGCCCCGTCCTGAACCGCCATTACGGCGTCAACTCGGGCAATGCGGCCGAGGCGGCTTACTACCTGGACCTGATGGACGGTTCGTCCTCGGACCTGTTCGGCATCAGCCGGGCGGAGGTGCAGATCTACGACGTCAAGTCCAGCTCCTACTGGCATACCACCGGCTGGACGGTGGGCGTGAGCAGCTGGCAGTACGCCGGCGCCGCCAGCTGGAGCTATGCGCCCCCGGCTTTCAGGGACGGCTACCGGTACCAGGTCGAGGCGCGCGCTTTCGACATCGCCGGGAACATGAGCGCCTACGCGACCTCTTATTTCTACTACGACTCCTCCGCGCCCGTCGCCGGGATAACGGCGCCCGGCCTTGCCGGTTTCTACAACACCCTGCCGCAGCTGGGCGGCACGGCCCTGGACCCCGCCGGCGGGGGGGATTATTATTCCGACATGTACAAGGTGGAGGTGAGCATCCAGAAGTATCCGCTCGCGGGCGGCAAGTGGTGGACCGGCTCCTCCTTTACCTCCGACACCCCGGTGTGGCTGACGGACACCACCCACCCCTGGCCCGGCTGGACCCTCAGCGGGGCTTCCACCCCCACCTGGACGACCGATACGAAATACCATATCGAGGCGCGCGCGATGGACGTGGCGCGCAACACCTCCACTATCGTCACCCAGGATTTCGTTTACGACACCCAGGTCCCCGGCGTGCTGCTCACCGAGCCCTCCGGCCTGCTCACCCACCTGGGCAGCCTGATGTATATACAGGGAACCGCCGCCGACTCCAACGCGCTGGGGCAGATACGCGAGGCGCAGGTCCGCGTCAGGGACATCGGCAGCAACCAGTACTGGAAATGGACCCCGACGGGTTACCTGGAATCTTCTCCGGACCTGGCGTGGTACGTAGCTTCCACTACCGAGACCGTTCCCTACTCCAAGTGGTTCAGTACCGGCACCTCCCCGGGCGGTCCGGCCGGCGTGAACCTGGTCAGCGGCAGCTCTTATGAGATAAACTCCCGCGCCCTGGATAAAGCCGGGAACTACAGCTCCGTCTTCTCCACCAGGACCATCACCTACGATATCCACAAGCCCACCGGGGCGGTTACGGGCCTGAACGGCGCCGCGCCCTGGCTGTACCACCGGCAGATAAACCCGCTTGCGGGCTCCGGTTTCGACGCCCCTTCCGGAGGGGCCGCGGGCCTCGCCCTGCTTAACGCCGGCGGCGCGCAGGTGCGCATCCTCGAAGTCGAGACCGGCCTGTGGTGGGACCATACCGGCAACAGCTTCAACCTGGCCAACGGCAACGCGGCCTGGATCAACTGCAACGGCGGGACCTCGGACGCCTGGACCTACACGCGCCCGCTCCTGGACGGCCAGCTGGTCACCGGCAGGCATTACGTGGTGCAGTACAGGGGCTCCGACAGATCGACGCCGGTCAACACCGGGCCTTCTTCCGACGGCCTGGACTCCCTCTTTACCCAGCCGAAGGACTCCGTGACCTTCACGGCGGACAGGCTTGAGCCCGTCTCCAGGATAACCTTCCCTACCGATAACGCCCGCCTGAGGGTCCCGGTCAATGTTGCCGGCACCGCGGCGGACGCGAACAGCGGCATAGCCCTGATGGGACAGATAGGGGTAAGCATGCAGGAAGTCACCCCCGGCACCGGCTGGTGGGACGGCTTCTCTACGGGAACTTTCAGCGCCTCCTCCGAGGTCTTCTACCCGCTGTCGATAGCCCAGGTCGGGACTTACAACGGCGTTACCGGCGACTGGAGCTTCAAGGCCCCGGCGCTGCAGAACGGCTATACCTACCGGGTGCGCGTGCAGGCCACCGACAACGCCAAGCCCAGCGGCAATACGGAATCCGCCGCGGTAATCTCTTCCGTCACCTTCATCTACGACGTTACCGCCCCGCTCGCCTCCATAACCTACCCGATAGGCCTGTCGGACATCAGGGGCAACCTCAAGGAGCTGGCTTCCGTTTCCGGCACCGCCAGCGAGAACTTCGGCATAAAGTCGGCTTCCATTTCCGTGATGCAGGTGGGGCCTCCCGATTACTATTACGACCCGCAGACCCTGCTCTTCAACTCCGCCGCCCAGAAGTGGATCACCGCCTCGATCTCGGGCCTGGGCCCCAACTATACCTGGACGGCCGCGGCGCCGCCTCTCGCCGACAACAGGAACTACGACCTGCAGGTCAGGGCCGACGACCTGGCCGGCAACGTCCTTACTCCTCCTACGGCCACCACCGTAAGGTTCGACACGACCCCGCCCCTTTCCGGCGCCGTTACCCCCGCGAACGGCAGCTTCCTCAGGCAGCTGGGCGCTATCACCGGCACCGCGCTGGACCCGAATTCCAACCCGTCCACCGTGGCGGGCACGCAGCTCAAGATCAAGCGCTCCGACGACCAGCATTGGACCGGCGCGACCTGGGGCGCCGAGACCTGGCTGCCCGCCGAGACCGGCGTCGCCTGGACCAAGAACACCAGCCTGCCGCCTTCCGATAACCTGACCGGTTTCCAGGACGGGCTGACTTATACGATACAGACCCGCTCTTACGATATCGCCGCAAATACCCAGACCGTTTACATGGCCGGCAACTCTTTCGTGTTCGACGTCTCCAGCCCGACCATTTTCGTTTCGCAGCCGCTCAACGGCTCCAGGCAGATCTCGCTGCCGCTGGTCTCCGGCACGGCGGCGGACGCCTCCAACTTCAAGTTCCCCGAAGTCAGGATCTTCTATCAGGGCGGCCTTAATCCTTACTGGAAGGACGGGACCGGCTGGGTGGACAGCGAGTTCTGGAACGTGGCCGTGGACTCCTCTTCGGCGGGGGGGAGTTATTCCTGGAGATATCCGGCCGCCGGCATCCCCTGGCCTAACGAGAACGATATCCGCATCGACGTAAGGGTTACGGACGAAGCCGGCAACTTCCGGGTCGTTTCGTCCTCGTTCAGCTTCGACAATACGCCCCCGGATTCCATCACGCTGGTCCCGCCGGTCGACGAAACGCTGTATTCTTCCATGACGGTCATCTCCGGCACTTCCTTCGACTGGACTTCGATGGTGAGCAACGTGAAGATAAAGATGTGGTATATCGACCTCCCGACCGGGGCGACCTATTACTGGAACCCCGGACTGACCCTGGGCAAGCACTGGGTCCCCTCCGAGGGCTGGGTCCTTATCGACGGGTCGGGCGGCGGCAAGGCTTCCCCCAACCCCTGGACGTACGCGCACTCGGATTTCCTGAACCCGGGGCAGCTGAGCTTCGCCTGGAAAGAATCCACTCACGACGGGCTGAACGGCAAGAGATTCTACATCGTCACCAAGGCCCTCGACGTCACCACGAACGAAGAGGTCTCGTTCAGCACGCGCACCTTCATCTTCGACAACGAACCGCCGAAGTCGCGCCCCATGCAGCCCGGCGTCGATACGGCGTATAACGCCCTGCCGGCGATCTACGGCACCTCGGTCGACCTCACGACCACGGTGGTCAGCGCCGCGATCTCCATCCGCAGCCTGAACGAGGTCGGCGGCCCTAAATATTTCAACGGCTCCGCCTTCGTCAATCAGTACGAGGGCAACAGCTGGATCCCGATACTGCCGAAGGACCTGTTCCAGTCCTCCTGGACCTATACCCCCGGCCTGCTGACGCCCCTCATTAAGTCGGGCCAGCACTACGTCGTTAAATCCTCCGCCACCGATTTCATCGGGAACGTGCAGGACGTCACCGGGGACTCGCGCTTCCTGTTCGACACGGTGGAGCCGCAGTCGGTCGTATTGAACCCTGAGAACACCATGGTGTACAGCGACGGCAAGGCGCTGCTGGGCAACGCCTCGGACCCGGGCTTTACCACGGGCATCGACGGCACCGGGTCCGGCGTCTATCCCAGCCTGCCCTGGCACCGCGGCAAGGTGGAAGTGATGGTCTTCAGGGACTCCGAGCCTTACCTGGTCTCCAACGGGCCCCTGAACCCCACCGAATACGACAACTCGGGCTATTTCTGGAACGGCTCCACCTGGACGGCGGCGTCCGCGGGCGAGAAATGGGTGCCGGCCCAGTTCACCGATACTCTGGGCAACTGGCAGTATTCCGGCCTGGTCTGCGACGGGCCCGGCTACGCGCCCGATTTCCTGGACGGCGACGTGGAAAGGGCCGCCCACACCTGCTGGGTGCGCGGAGACTCTTACGCCGCGTGGGTGCGGGTGACCGACAACGCCGGCAATACCGAAGGTACCACGAGCAGCATCGACCTCGGGCCCAAGTTCTACATCGCCGCCGAAGCCAAGAGCTTCCTCGTAACCGTGGACCCCGATCCTATGACGGCCGGCTCCCAGCCCACCCTGACGGTGCAGGCCATGGACGCCGCCGGCGGCGCCGGCAGCCCCGCCCGCGCCTATCAGGGCACCGTTGATTTCTCGGTGGACGGCGGCCCCGAGACCATGGACACGGACGCGTATCCCGCGACGATGGACGACAATCACGGCCTGCCTTCGCGCTACACTTTCAAGCCCGATGATTACGGAAGACAGGTCTTCCAGATACTTCCCCGCAGGTCCGGTCCCCGCACGCTGCGCGTCTGGGACAAGGACAACCCGACCAAGGCGGGCGTGAAGAACGTGACCGTGAATCCCGCCCCCGCGGACCGTATCCAGGTGATAGCCGACTACGACCCGGCCGGCCAGCTGCCCTCGCCCGGCCGCACCGAGCTGGGCGTGGAAGGCAGCACGGGCACGCCGCGCTCCAAGTCCGCCGGCGCCAGCCCCGCTTTCCTGCTGCAGGTCACCGACATGTACTGGAACCTGGTGGTCTCTTCGCAGGCCACGGTCTACGTGACCGACACCGACCCGAACAACGGCACCGAGTCCCCCGACGCGTTCGTGACCTTCATCGGTTCTACGACCATCTACCGGACTTTCGTTACCGCCAACTCCTCCGGCTGGGGCGTTACGGCCACCGGGCGCGGCATTTATCCCAACGCGCGCAATATTTCCTCCAGGGTGCCGGTCTTCGCCAAGCCCGCCGACCGCCTGCTGGCGCTGCTGCCGGGCGAGGTCCGGGTGCAGGGCAATAAGTATGTACAGCCTTACGGCAAGGACAGCCTTTATAAGCCCTCGGACCTTCTTGCCGGGACCACTTTCCCCGTCATCGTTTACGGCGTGGACGAATACTACAATACCGACCTGACGGAGAGCAGCATGAAAGTCTACGCCTCCATCCCGACGGATCCTTACGATATCAACCCCTCGTCGAATACCCTGGTGTCCGGCGCCACCACCTTCGTCTTCACCCCGGTCGTCGCCGCGACCCATACCATAAAGGCCGAGGCCGCCGCGCTGCCGACCGCCACTTCCGTGTATTATACTTTCGACGCGGCGACGGTCTGGTGGAACCGCCCGGTCAAGCTGCACCTGGTGGCTCCCGGCCAGGGCCTGCGGCCCGGCAAGCCGACCTACGGCGCCAATCCCTCGCCCGGCGGCAAGTCCGGCGCGCCCGCCCCGCTGACGGCCGGCACCACCGCCCAGATGTCGGTTTACCTGACGGACAATTACTATAACGTCGTGAAGGGAACAACCCCTTTCATGCTCCAGTTCTCCTCGAACACGCCGCTGGTGCAGATCGAGTTCCCGAACGATCCGAATATCAACCTGCGCGGCATGCACGGGCTGCCGCCTTACCGCAAGAGCCTGGTGGCCGGAACCACGAATTTCACCGTCATCCCCGTGACCCGCAACCAGTCGCCCGGCCTGTCCGTGCAGGTGGCGGATACGGGCCTGACCTTCCCCGGCACCTGGTTCAGCACCGATACCGTAAGCGGGATAGTAGTGAACGCCGCCCCGGCCACCAAGCTGCTGCTGCTGGCCGGCAGCGAGGCCGCGGCGGAGGGCGTGCCGGGAGGGAAGATAAACACGGTCGGCACGCTGACGGCGGGCACGACCTACACTCTGACCGTGCGGGCCATGGACGATTACGGCAACCTTTCCACGTCATACGACCGCAAGGTTACTATCCGCTCCAACGATATTTACGCCGTGCATCCGCCCGAACAGTCCCTGGCCGGCGGCACGGCTCTCTTCGACGTGGCGAGCGGCAAGGGTTTTCTGCCCAGCGCCGCCACCGGGAACCTGGTGATAGACGCGGTGGATACCGACAGCATAGAGCCGAAGCTTTCCACCAGCACGGACGCCGGCATAACCGTGGTCCCGGGAACGGCGTCCCGCCTTATAGTGCTGCTTCCCACCCAGTACCTGGTACCCGGCAAGGATATAGCGCCTTTCGGCGTGGAGGGGAGCATTTCCACCCAGACGGCCAGCGTCGCCTTCGACGCCCAGGTCTACGCGGCCGATATCCGCTATAACAGGGTTTCCAGCGCCGGCCTTAACAAGACCATGCGCGTTACTTCCAACGATCCGTTCAAGACGGACCTCGGGGATTTCAGCATGACCGGCGGCAGCGTCGCCGTAACCAACGTCTTCCTGAGGACGGCCGGCAACCGGACGCTGACCGTGACCGACTGGAGCGGGACCGACCCCCAGCTTGGAAGCACTATCAGCGGCGGTTTCCTTCTTAACCCGTACGCTCCCTCCAAGCTGCGGCTGATGGCGCCCGGAGAGAACCGCCAGGCCGGTTCCAACAGCGGCCGTACCGGCAGTGCGGACACCCAGAAGGCGGGCCTTGTCGCTCCCTTCCCCTTTACCGTTACGGTGGACATCACGGACTATGCCTGGAACCTTACCCCGGGCGCCAGCCAGGAGATCCGGCTCGTCACCGACGACCCTTCCGCCGTGATAGTCCCGCCCTCGCAGGTGATAACCGGCTCTTCCACTTTCCTGGTAGCGCTTACCAGGGCCGGCAGCACCATCTTAAGGGCCGAGACCGTTTCTCCCGGAGTGACGGGCGGGCCCGTGCTCACCTTCTCGACCACCTCCGTGAACGTGCTGCCCGGCATCGCGCGCCGCCTGCTGCTTATCATGCCTCCGGGCGAGTCTTTCAGCCAGGTTTCGCAGACGGGGCGCAGCGGCCAGCCTTCTACTAAGAAGGCCGGAGATAATTTCGCCGTGCAGGTCGGTGTAGTGGACGATTTCTTCAACCTGGTCCCGGGCAAGGCCGCGGACGTGCAGGTCAATACGCCTTCGGACGCCTATGCGCCCGCGGTCGCCCCCGCGGTCATAAATACCGCCACCGGCAAGACGGACCTTATCTACGTGAATCTGCGCCGCGCGGCTACCCAGTACCTGACCGCTACCGCCGACGCCGTCTCGGGGCTGGACGCCGAGCACCAGTCCTCCACCTTTACCGTCAGGTCCGCGGATCCCAGAGGCCTGCAGCTGCTGCTGCCGGGAGAGACCGCGGTACCCGGTTCCGGCGCCTATCCGAACGGCGGCAAGACCGTGGGCGCGTCCACCCAGACGGCCGGCACGGCTTTCAAATTTACCGTGAACCTGGTAGACCGCTTCATGAACGTCTACAAGGACCTGTCGGTCGGACCTACGGTCTACGTCATGACTTCCGACAGCTACGATATGGATTTCGACAGCGCCCCTCTTAATGGCGGCACGCTGACCGCGCCCCTTAACCTGGTCACAAAAGCGGTCTCGGCCTCCGTGAAGGCCTACCCTGTCGACGCCTCCGACAATTATGTCTGCTCCGATAATCCCGGCGGCGCCTGCCTCGCGGCCGACGCGGCGGCAAAGATCTCTTTCAAAGTTTACGCGTCCACGGCGACGCGGCTCGAAGTGATCCTGCCCGGCCAGACCCTGGTGGAAGGCAAGTGCGCCATAAGCCCGCCCTGCCGCAGCTCTTCGCTGGCCTGGCCCGGTCGCAGCGGTCCTCCCTCCCAGCACACCATCGACACGGGCTACCTGTTCCCCACGGTCGTCCTGACGGACATGTTCTTCAACAAGGCCTCGGAGGGCACGGAAGCGGCCCAGGACACGAATCCCATCGCCGTGATGCCGGAAGTGCGCGTCACGGTAGCGGGCGACCCTAAAGCCCCGCAGCCCGGCGTGCAGACGCTTGAGAACGGCAGCGCCGGGTTCCAGATCGATCCGCGCACCTCGATAAGCAGCTATACCATCGCGGCCGCCACCACCGCCGCCTCTTTGGCCGACTACCGGTCCGGCGTCTCCACGCTGACCGTCAATCCCGGCCTGCCCGTCAGCATGGTTTACGTGGTGCCTTCCACCACCGTAGTGGCCGGCGTCCCCTTCTCGGCGGTGCTCTCGGTAAAGGACTCTTACGGAAATATCTGCTCCACCGGCCCCAACGTTTACGTCGGCACCGTGACCTTCGTGGTGACCGACCAGGTCAAAACCATCCAGGACCCGGGACTTACCGACGTCACTACCAATTACTTCTCCACCGACTACGGCGTAAAGAACCTGGTGAACTGGTTCATACTGCGCAAGGCCGGCCCGGATACTATCGGGGCGCACGACAAAACGAACCTGGCCGTCAGCGTGAACCCGCCGCTGGCCCTCAACGTCATTCCCGGCCCGCCCACTATTTACCGCGTCACCCCGAACCTGGACGAGGAGGTCCCGGCCGGCAAAAAAGACAGCCCCGCCGTCAGGGCGCTTACCGGCCAGCTCGCCGACTCTTTCGATAATAATATTCCCCTGGCCGGCGTGCCCGTGTATATGATGATGGGCCAGGTCGTAGGCTCCACCGGCTCGCTGAAATACTGGGACGGGCAGTGGAAAGACCTGGGCGTTTCGACGCTGGTCTATACCGACGCGCAGGGACAGGTGGGCGTTTCCACGCCTATCGGCTACCAGGTCTCGAGCAAAGCGGGCGACTGGGCGCGCGTCTGGATAGGCACTACTACGGCTCCCCTCAGCCAGGCGGCCTTCGACACCTACGCCTTCAGCCGCCAGAACCTTAGCGGCAGGCTGACGACCATCGGCGGCGACCCTTTCAAGCTGGTCTACGTTTCCAGCGAGGCCGAAGCCCTGGTGGGCATAAAGGAAATGGACGGGACCGGCGCGGCTTTCACCGTCGAGCGCCGCGACGAGTTCGACAACGTGACCTGGCAGGGCGAGACGGGCGTCTACCTGGGCCTGGGCGACGGCGAGGAAGCCGTCCACATCGGCCTCGGCCGCGGGCCGATAGTGACTTCCGGCATCGACGGGAACTACGGTTTCCGCGACGCGGACCATAACGAGTTCATCTCGGGCGTCATCATCCCGATCAACGGGACGAGGGCGTCCTTCCGCTACCACGACCGGACTTCCTCCTACTCCGGCGTGTCCCCGGATACCAACGACCACGAGGACAACCGGCCCGGCTACTGGACGCTGTCGGCCCGCTCCGGTTCCATGCAGCCGGCCATACATAAGCTGCGCGTCAATCCCGCGGCCGTCACACAGGTGGCTTTCGGCAACGCCCCGAGGTCCATGACGGCCGGCAAGCTCAAGGACAGGTTCGGCGCCCTGCAGATCTTCAAGGCGGAGCTGCGGGACATGTTCGACAACCCGTCGATCGCCACGGCGCCGGTGAAAGTGGAGCTCTCCACCTTCACGCGCCAGCCCTCGCTGATAAACGACTCGTTCTCCTTCTCGGTCTCGAGCACCGTTTCCGGGGCCTTCCCGCCCGTGTTCGCCTCCACGGTTTCCTACGTGAACATACCGCTGGACGTCTATTCCGCCACTTTCTACTACCTGGACACCACGGCCTCCAGCGTCTACGCCTCCTCGATGACCCCTATCAGGCCCATCCTCAGGCTTGCCGCGCCGGACAGGGAAGCCTGGTCCGCTTCCACGCAGTCGGTCACGATAGTCCCGGATATGGCCTACCGGGTCAACGTCAGCTCCAACGCGGGACAGACCCTTACCGCCGGCGTGGCCTCCCAGATGTTCATGATGTCCATAGAGGACCATTACGGCAATCCCACTCCGGTGGGCGCTTCCGGCGCGCCTGAGGACAGCCCCGGCGCCGGGGTCGGCTTCGTCATGGAATCCTCTTCCCTGGGCGATGTGAAGTTCTCGGCTCCGGACGCCGGCAACTTCCTGGCCAGGCCGGGCTCGGCCAGGATGTCGCTGGGTCAGACTTCCACCAGCTTCTACCTGATAGATACCCTGGTTTCGCCGACCACGCACCAGCTGGTCGTGGATACCGCGCTCAAGAACCAGGGCTGGCTGAACGCCGTTTCCTCCTACACCGTCATCCCCGCGCAGCCGGACCACATAATGTTCTATAACCAGCCCCGCCGGCTGGTGGCCGGGACCACGGTGCAGTACGCGGACTATACCATCAGCCAGACCACCCTTACCGTGATCGGCGCGGTGCTCAAGGACCGCTATGAGAACAATACCACCACTTCCGCGGTGGTGAAGGTGTATTACTCCGGTATGCGGGATACCACCTACGGCGGCATAGACCCGGCGGCGCCGATGAGCGACGGCTCCCGCTGGAAGCTGATCAAGAACAACGTGCTTAATATGGATATCCCGGTAGGCTATTCATACTCGAGCATTTACATCTGGGACACGCTGGTGGGCACGGCCACCATCACGGCCACCTCCAATATCCCCGCCTACGGCGTCAACCTGCCGGCTATCACCCAGGACGAATATATAACGCCCAGCACTGCGGCGTACTTCACGATCCACCACCCATACACGCTGGGCAACCCGCTGCGCGTGCGGTCGGCCGGCTACCTGACCCTGCGCGCCCGCGACCAGTTCGGCAACCCCGCCACCGGCGACCCCGTGAACGGCAATTACTATACGGGCAAGATAAAGATGAACACCAACACGAAGGGCTCGGCCGACCTGTGGGCCTACCCGCCGCCCAATACCACCGACTACGTCTTCACTACGGGCGACCAGGGCGAGCACCAGCTGCTGCTGCAGGATACGCTGGTGGAGACCCTTAAGGTGAACGTTACCGATTATAACCTGCCCAATATCTACGGCTATACCGGGGACTCCGGCCGCGGCCTGCCCGTCCCCTCCAACGCCGACGTGGTGCTGTCCGGGCTTGTCATCACCCCGAGGGATTTCGCGCCCGAGGACCCGCTGCCGCTGTCCAAGACCTCCATCGGCATAACCAAGTACGCCATCTACCAGGGCGACGGCGTCATTAACGACGTGCCCTCCCCCGTGCCCATGCTGCGCCTGACGATGCAGGCTCTCCCGATAGGCGCGCCGTCCGCGTACATGAAGTCCGTACAGATCAAGAGTTCGGGCACGCTTTCCTATTCGGATATCATCGAGATAGGCATGTATGCCGATAACCCGGCGGCCGGTCAGCTGGGTATCTTCGACGGCGAAGCGACGCTCGGCGGGTCGCCGGTGGATATCTTCATGTCCAGCGGCACCTACGATCCCGCCCTGCGCGGCTGGAAGTTCGAGGACCTCAACGCCAAGGTTTCCACCGCGGCTATCGTTTCCAACACCGCCCGCAACTTCTTCTTCGCGGTGCGCATGTCCACGGTGGCCGTCACTCCGCGCAGCTTCGCGCTGGCGATGGAGAACCCGGACTTCGTGGTGCTGAACTCCACCCTGGTCGGCGTGGCGTACAATAACTTCCCGATCGTGACCGCCACTTCGCCGGTGCGCAACCAGCCGGCCACCATCCGCATCCAGGCCTCCGATATCGGCGCCTGGTGGCAGGCCGGCGTTGACGCCGGCAAGTACGACTACGTGGAACAGGGCGTGGACCGCGCGGGCTTCCTGGCCATAAAGGCCTGGACGGACAACTTCGTCGGCACGATCAGGTCGTTCAGGATAATCAAGACCGGCACCGGCTCCGGCCAGGACCTGAGGAGCGTGCGCCTGTTCCTCGACGTCAATACCGACCCGGGGGAAACCCCGGTATTCGACAAGGCCATAGACAAGGAAGTGACGGACCCCTCCAACCCGCCGGTCTTCAACCCGGCCGACCCCGGCACCTTCGTGCTGCCGCTTTATAATCCCGGCGTGGACGGCACGGTCTCGATCTCCACCAAGACGTATTTCGTGGTTTACGAATTCGCTCCGGACGCCGTCCCCTCGCCCATGCCCCCGGACCCGGCCACGATGGTGACCCATGGCGCGCGCCTTGAAAACTCGGCCGTCAGCCTGATGGACGGCGTTGTGGGGGCCTTCACGCCCGTCGCTTCCTCCACCGTGCCCCTGTACGCCACCTCGGACATGGTCTACCTCGACGACGTGAACAAGTCCGCGCCCAGCGATTTCAGCAAGCCCTCTTTCGTGACGCAGAACGACACGAACAAGGCCGTGGCGCGCCTTACCGTGAGGATCAAGGACTCCATCGGGTCTGCGGTCTGGCGCGGCCTGAAACTGGACCGCTGGGTGACTGGCGCCGAGAACGGCGACACGCCCGCCTGGAACAAGGTTACCGACGTGAAGAGGATAAGCCTCTGGAACGATTCCACCGGGGACGGCCTGCTCCAGACCACCTCCACCGTTAAGGATACCGAGGTCGTGCTGGTGGGCGCGCAGCCCCGCACGTTCCCGTACGACTCGATCAGGACGCCGCTGGTGTCCACCGATACGGTGATCCGCGTCTACGATATACAGAGGTTCTTCCCGTCTGACAGCCCTTTCCCCCGCGCCCCGGGCAGGCTGATCATGAACGACGGCCAGGCCGACCCTTCGCTGAAGGAAGTCGTATACTATAACAGCGTCGACGTCGCGAACAACGCTTTCGGCGGGCTGACCCGCGCCGCGGAGGGCACCGCCAAGGTCACCTGGCCCGTGAACACGGTGGTCTCCGGCCAGGCCGTCCTGCCGCTGATAGGCGAGAGCGGCAGCCTGGACGGCCAGGTCATTTACACGACGCCGAAGGATTACTTCGTCACCTATGACATCAACCCGCTGGCCAATGTCTCTAATTTCTCCTACCTCGGCATGGCCATCCGGGCCACGGACTACTTCTATATAGAGTCGCCCAAGTTCATGAGCCCCGCCAATATAGGCGTCACCACGCCGGGCAAGACGCTCTCCCTGATAGGCCGGGTTTCCGAATACCCCGACCTGGTCATGGTGAAGGCCACCGACACGGTCACCGGCACTACGCTGCAACAAAAGGCCGTCAACCAGCCGATAATGAGCTTTACCATAGAGACCGACGTGGCCGACGCTATCTGGCGCTGGATGCTGGTCTACGCCACCGGCACGGTGATCAAGGAAGGCTCCGCGGTCAACGACGTCTCCGCGGTGAAGGTCTGGTACGACAAGGACAATAACGGCTTCCTGGGCGGCACCGACGAGATGATAGGCTCCGGCGTGTTCGGCAACACTATTTTCGGCCCGCTGGCGGCCAGGGTGGACATCTCCACGCAGCGCGTGATCACCGCGGACGAGGCCAAGGGCAATTCGCTCTCGCGGCGCTACTTCCTTACCTATGACCTGAAAGATTCCGCCATGCCCAACGACGCCCTGGGCAATCCGCGCTATCTCGGGGCTTACCTGAAGGCCGAGTCCTTCCCGCAGAACAGCCCGATGGCGGAGGACGCGTCCAAGAACTCTATTTCGCTGCCCAACACTTTCTCCCAGGCGAACTCCAACCTGACCTTCAGTTCCCAGGTCAGGGAGATCATCTCGGCGCCCAGCACCGTGACGGTGCTGACCGAGGCCATCTTCTCGCCCGGCGGCCTGGCGTCCTCGCCTTCCACGCGCCTGGCCCAGGACATCAACAGCGTGGTCGCCATGGACGCGGCGTGGGTGGTGGTCTCGACCGCGGGCCTGCCGGCTTCGGGCTACCTGATGGTGGATAACGAAATAGTCAAATACGACAGCATCGTGGGGGGAGCCCTGAATACGGTCACCCGCGGCGCTTTCAACACCCCCGTCGTCACCCACAGCTCGGGCACGGTGGTCGGCGGGATGGTCTCCCAGGGCACGGACAATTATCCCTACATGAAGATGACGGTGACGACGTCCGGCTACGGCGTGCGCTGGCGCGGCTTCAGGCTGGTCCGCAAGCAGCCGGCCGGCCTCAACGGCTACGACTCCGACGTAAAAGAGATCAAGGTCTGGAAGGACAACGGCAACGGGGTGTTCGACCGCGATCCAGCCACCGGCATGAACACCGCCGACGTGCTGGTGGGCAGCGGCCGCTTCGGCGTATCGCCCGACCCCGTGGGCAAGGCGACCATTTACACGGTCGACCCCGCCCTCAATAAACAGGACTACGTGGTGGTGAGCGCCACGCCCACCGTGATCTTCGTGACCATGGACGTGGACAAGACCTCCAATTTCTCTCACGCGCAGCTGATCCCGCAGAACGACGTGCTGGGCGTGGAAGTCCCGTTCGAGGCCAACTTCCTCTTCGGGCCCGAGAACTCCGGCCATAACGCGAAGTTCCTGACGCCGGCCTTGAGCCCCGTCACCGTCGTGATGCCTACGCTCAACAATATAGTGCTTACGCCCGAGGATATCTCCCCGGTGACGATGGTGCAGAACGACAAGAACGTAGGCCTGCTGGCCATGCGCATGAAGACCGACAAGACGTCGGCGCGTCTCGAGGCGATAAGGCTGAACCGCCGCGGCACCGCCAGCGACTCCGATATAGACCTGATCAAGGTCTGGAGGGACGCCAACGACAACTGCCTGCTTGATTCCGTGGACGTGGCCAGCAACTCGGCCGGGCTGTACCCGAACCTGATGAGCTACGGCAACGAGGCCTACTCCTCAAGCACCATCAACGTGGTGCTGAAGACGGCGATCGTCGTTACCACCGTGCCTTCCTGCGCCTTTATCAGCTACGACATGTCCCAGTTCGCGCTGGTGGGGTCCAGCGCGGCCCTGACCATAAATTCCGCCGCCGACTTCACTATCGGCATTCCCAATACCCTGACCCTTTCGACCTGGCCCATCACCACCATGCCGATAATAGTGCAGGAGATCCCGTCCAACGTGACTCTGGGCGTCAACGACGTCGCGGCGGACCTGGCTCAGACCGGCGGCGTGGGCCAGGCCCAGATCAGGGTGCCCATGACCCGCTTCAACCTGGCCACGGAGGCGGGCAACGCGCGCTGGAGCGCCATAAAAGTGCAGCGCACCGGCGCCTCCAACGATCCCAACGCGCCCTTCGCCCGCAATACGGACATCAAGTTCGTCTCCATCTACCAGGACTCGAACCAGAACGACCAGCTGGACGTTAACGACGTGAACGTTTCGGAGGCCAGGACCTCCCTGGCCGCTGTTTTCACGTCCACCGACACCGTGCCTTTCCGCCTGTTGATCAACTCCATAGCCGGCTTCCCGACCTCGGGCCGCATCTATGTCAGCGAGGCTGAGCTGATGACCTACTCGAGCACGGGCACGACCGTCTCCGGCTCTCCCTACCTGACCGTCACCACGAGGGGGGAGAAACTTGGCGACTTTACTACCCCGCGGATAAATCACCCGGTCCAGTCCGCCGTGCGCAAGGTCGACCTCTTCGACCAGGAGAACGTCCTTAACACCCAGATCCAGATCAACCTTTCACAGGTTCAGACCCTGAGCCCGCTGCCGCAGACCTACTTCGCCGTGTACGATATCGGCGAAATGGCCATGAAGGCCAATAAGGTGGGTTTGATGATACGCGACAGGTCCTGGCTGACGGTCAATATCCCGCACGACATCTCGCCCAGCATCTATATGGGCGTGAACAAAGCGCTGACCAAGGGCAGCTTCCTCGACGTCTATCCTTACAGCTCCAGCCTTGTGCCCATCAGGGCCATAACCCTGACCGTGGCCGGCGCGAACGTGGCGCCCAGGTCGGTGGAGAAGAACACCCGCAATGTGCCCATGATGACCTTCAACCTGTCCACGCTGTCCGATTATGTCGCTATCGGCCAGGTCAACCTGACTCAGGCCGGCAGCATCGACAGCGCCGCCCCGGGCTACGGCGACGGCGACCTGGCCCGCATTTCCCTCTGGAAGGACGACGGGGACGGCGCCTTCAACCCGATCAACGATTACCGCCTGGGCTATGTGGTGAATTCCGCCACTAATTCTTTCAAGAACGGGATCACTGTGAGCCTAATGGACGGCAACATGCCCTACCTTATCGTCTCGACCCGCCCCGTAGTAGTGCACCTGACGTGCGATATAAGCTCGTCCACGGACCTCTCCGGCGCCGACACTCTGGGGCACCTGGCCGGCCTGTCGCTGAAGGCCTTCACGGACCTGCGCGGCCTGAGCGGCCTGCCGCTGGCCGCGGGCCAGTATTTCGGCGACAACTACCCGATGACGTCCAACCAGGTTCTGATCTCTCCGGCCATCATCCCGCTGACGCCGGTCTACAGACCGGTGATGATCGCTCCTAACGGTTACCCCGCCTACGCTATCGTCGATTCCAGCGGAAATGTGGTCCTGGGGGCCGGCAATATGCCTCTGGCCGACACCAGCCGCTGGATCTATAATAACCCGCCCCCCGGCTGCAAGGTGGGCGAACCGCTGATCGATATCAACGGGGACGGCAAACCGGACAACTTCGACTTCTACGGGACCGCCCAGTATCCGTATAAATGCACCAGCATAAGTCTCAATAATTCCGGCAAGCCCTCTTACGATATAGACGGCGACAATATCATTGACTATGAGACCAACGAGGATTATGTGCCGGACCGCATAATAGACGACGGCACCGGCAAGCCGCTCTATTTCATAGGCGACAGCTTGAAGAACGCCCGCCTGCTGCTGGCCGTTTCCGAGCTGGGCTCCGTGCCCTCCGTGTGGTCCGCCAAGACCACCGAGCTGCCCGGCTTCTGGAACCCGGCTTCCGGGCCCATAGCCTCATACGAGGTTTCGCTCGGCGGCAGCTACGCCGACCCCATCAGCATCAAGAACGCCTGGCAGCCGGCCGGGACGGGCCTGTCCGGCAAGGTTACCAACGTGGCCCTGTCGCCCGGCCGCTTTACCCGCCTGATCAGCCGCATAGAAGTCAATTCGTCCTCCTTCACCGTGCAGTCCACGGAAGGTTTTGCCACCGAGGGGATAGTGTACGTGGGCAATGAGATAATGTTGGTTAACAAACTGGACGCCGTCACGTTCAAGATAGCCGAGCGCGGCATACAGGGTTCCTTCAAGGGGCCGCATACCGCCTGGGGCGAGACCGTATCCGACCGCGGTTATGTGCTGTCCGTGCGCGGCAGGATGGCGGACGGGCGCTATATCCCGAGCGAGAACGGCGTGCCGATACTGATCTACCGCATCGACACTACCAATCCGACCGCGCCCGGGGCGCCGGAACCGCAGGTCTCCAAAGGCCAGGCCTCCGGCCAGGCTTACACGCTCAAATGGTCCCCTTCCGAGGATCCCGAGTCCAACCTGATGTCCTATGAGATACAGGAGCGCGAGGGCACTAGCCCCGTCTGGAAGACGGTGGCGGCCATCCCCGGCTTCAAGACGGGCGGCGCTCTGAACAATATCTATACCGTCGGCGACGCCAGCGTGCCCGGTGAAACGCCGAGATCGCTTGGGACTTACTACACCTACAGGGTGCGCAGCTGGAACTTCGCCGGAGAGCATTCCGAGTGGTCCGCGGTTTCCACCCCGGCGGGCACCACCATAGGCAAGGAATTGCTGAGCAAGGTCTCCAGCTACCCGAACCCCGTGGACCTGCGCAAGGGCGGCGTCGAGGGTAGAGTGGATATTACCTATACCCTTAATGATAATGCCGAGGTGACGATGACGATCTACGACCTCCTGGGCTACGTGGTGCGCGAATTCAAGTTCTCCAGCGGTTCCGAAGGCGGCAAGCTGGGGCCGAACCACGTGATCTGGAACGGCCAGAACGGCCTGGGCGCCATCGTCGGCAAAGGCGGCTATATAGTGCGCGTGAAGGCCTCCAGCCCGAAGGGGAGCAAGGTCATAATGCGCAAGGTGGGCGTCATACACTAAAGGGCCTGCCAGGGCCAAGAGGGGGGCTTGACATGTCAAGGGATTGGGCCTTGACAAACGAGTTGCATCTGGTATACTATTAATGCCGTAAATCTGTAACGAGTTTGTAATGCAGGATTGTTACGATAATAGCAAAGCCGGTTAAAGCCGGCGGCGCAAAGTCAAGACCCGCTAAGTGAGCGGGGGTCAGACTACCGAAAACGATGAAACGCAATTGTTGTATTGCTTTTGCCCCCGTGGCTATATTGCTGGAGCGTGTAACGCGCTTCAGCATCGTCATGGGGTTTTTTATTGCGTTCTCGGCGGTTTCGGCCCAGGCCCAGAGCGGCGGGCAGCCCGGGCAGTTCATGTCCTACGGCGCCGGCGCCAGGGGCCTCGGCATGGGCGGCGCCTTCTTCGCGGTCGCGGACGATTCCTCCGCCTCTTACTGGAACCCCGCCGCCCTTACCATGCTGGAGCGCAAAGAATTCTCCGCGATGCAGGCCACGATGTTCGCCGACACCACGATGAACTTCTTCACCTACGCGCATCCCACCACTACCAAGGGCACCTGGGCTATAAGCATGACCCAGCTTAAATCGGTCGGGTTCGAGAAGATCGAGATCTCCGCCGATCCCAGCACCGACGAGATCATAGACATCAAGACCAAGGGCACGTTCGACAGCACCGAGCGCGCGCTGGCCTTCTCCTGGGGCCGCGACGTCTCCGATAAGCTCGCTTTCGGCATCATGCTGAAGAACATCAGCCGCACCCTGGACACCTCGGCCGACTCTTTCAACGCCATAGACATCTCGATGCTCCAGAAATTCTCCAAGACCTACCGCGCCGCCATCGGCGTGCAGAATGTCTTCTCGATGGCTTCCGGCGACACCGAAGACAAGCTGCCCCTGACCCTCAAGTTCGGCCAGGCCCTGAGCCTCTTCAAAGGCAACCTGGTGTTCGGCTTCGACGTCCTCAAGCCCCAGGGCGCGGACACCAACTGGCGCTTCGGCGGCGAGTACTGGCTGATGTACTGGGCCGCGCTCCGCTTCGGCGTGATGGGCGCCCCCGGCATCCAGGAAGCCGATTTCGGCTTAGGTATTAAATATAAGAACCTGGGCTTCGACGTGGCGCAGGGCGTGCACGCGCTGGGCACCACCACCCGCTTTTCCGTCACCATGCGCATGGGCCAGTCCAACAAGGGCAAGCACGACATGCAGGTGCGCGAGATCGTCCGCCAGGCCCTGCAGTATTTCAAGTCCGGCTACTTCAGCCGCGCGATGGAGAAGCTGCGCGCCGCCATGGACGCCGATCCCGGCAACAACGAGATCCGCCGCATGGTCACCCGCCTGCAGGGCGCCATCGACTTCGTGCCCGACGCCACCGGCGGCGAGGAAGTTCCCACCCTTACCCGCCGCGGCATCATCTCCTACGTCGACGGCAAGGACATCCGCTCCTCCATCAACGTGCTGCGCCACGCTTTCAACAAGGACCCGAAGAACGACCGCCTGCTCTCCCTGCTGAACATGGTGGAGAAAGAGGGCGGCGTGAGCGAGCTCACCCGCAAGCCCGAGGGGCCCGAGATCTTCACCTACATCGACCAGCGCACCTACGACGCCCGCCAGGCCATCTACGACGGCAAATACGACCTGGCCATGAAGCGCGCGCAGGACATCCTGGACCTCGAGCCCAACAACGAGACCGCCCTCGAGATCATGGGCAGCTCCTTCTACCTGATGGACCAGAAAGAGAAAGCCAAGGTCATCTGGGAGAAGGTCGTCGAGATCAACCCTAACAACACCATGGTTAAGAATTTCCTGAAACAGGTGAAGTAAGGTGGGGGGGTGGACCCGCTTCAAAGAAGGGACCGCGAGATGTTAAGTCGGGGTCCTGGCCAGGGGTTGCCCATTCCGCCGCGCAGGAACCGTTGGCCGTCTGATGAGCATAGCTCTTGATACGGCACGGGCATAGCCCAGCGCGGTTCCCCCCAGCCGGGATAATCAGGCTGGGGCCCCCCTCCCCAAAGCGGCTCCAGGGCAACCCCTTGCCACCCCTCCGCGCCGACACTTTTTAAAGATAGAACCTTTATGAAACTTTTTGGTAATACGGTAAAGTTAAAATATTTATATATGAGGAAGTTACTTCTCGCGGTCCTTTTCGCTCTGCCCGTCCCGCTGGCCTCGCAGGTGGGCATGGATTCTTCGCTGATGGAGAAACAGGATTCCATGCGCCGGGAGACGGAGACCAAGGTCAAAAAGGAGATCCTGGACCCGATACTCGGGGCGGACCGGTCTTTCGTTTTCGCCGACGTGGAACTTGAAGTTATCGCAAAAAAGGCCGAACAGAACAAGGAAGGCCTTGGCATCATCCAGAAATACAAGGAGAAAGGCTCCGGCCAGGGCAGCAACGCCGACACCGATTTCCTCCTGCCGGGGATCCCCAAGCCCAGGTCCATCCTGGGAGGGGACAACAAGCGCCCGGAGGCCGCCTCGGGGCAGCAGGCCCAGCAGGCCAAGAACGTGCAGGAGATACGCTACGGCCTCGAGACCGAGATAACCCGCTTCCAGCTTACCGTCATCCACGACGAAACCCTGCCGAAAGAAGCCGTTAAGCTGGCCCGCGACCGCGTGGACGATTTCCTGCTCCCTTACAAGATACGCAAAAAGGACGCGCCGACCGTGGTTTTCAAGCCGACCAAGTTCAAGGCGGCGAACCCCATGGACGACCTTAAGCGGCCCGGGGTCTACCTGCCTTTGCTTTACGCCGCGCTTTTCCTTATCCTTTTATTGTTCCTTTTCGGCCCGCTCTGGGGCTTTTTCCGCAAATACATCAAGGCCCTGATGGCCAAGCCCGGCGCCGAAGTGAATATCGACCAGAAGATGGAGGAGGGCGGCGGGGGCGGCGGAGAGGACGAGGGCAAGGAAGAGACCGAAGGCCACCAGGCCATAGACATGACTTACGGGGAGGCCGGGAAAGAAGAAGAGGACGAGACTATGAAGAAATTTGAGCCGTTCACGTACCTGAACGAAGAGAACCTGAAGCGCCTTATCTACCTCTTTCTTATGAGAAAAGAGGATCCCTGGGTCATCGCCATAGTCCTGAGCTACATGAAGCCGGACCTGGCCCGCCAGGTGCTTTCCATGCTTCCGATAGAGATGCAGTCCAAAGTGGCCCTTGAGGCCCTCACCGTGCGCCAGGCTACCCGCGCGCAGATAGAGGCGATAGATAAAGATATACGCGAAAGCGTGGATTTCGTGATGGGCGGCATAGAGCGGATGATCAAGATGCTCGAGGAGGCCGACCCGGCCATCAAGAAGAACATCCTGGAGTATCTCAAGACCCAGAAGCCGGACATCTACGAAAAGATAAAAAGGGCCATCCTCATGTTCGAGGACCTGCCGTCGTATTCCGATAAGGACCTGCAGACGATAATAAGGGGCGTGGTCCCCGAGGATATCGCCAGGGCGCTCAGCAAGGCCGAGCCGCAGATCGTCACCAAGTTCTTCTCCAATATGTCCGCGGGCGCCGCCAACGCCATCAAGGAAATAATGGAGTACTCCGCCGGCATCAGCGCCGGCCAGATAGACGAGGCGCAGACGAAGATCCTGGACGCCGTGAAGAAGCTGGAGGCCGAGGGGAAGATAACCCCCCGCGAGGGCAGCTCGCAGGAGGTGTATATAATCGACGGGGGGGAGATGTCCTCCGGCGACGAAAGGCGCCGCAAGTTCGAAAGCATGACCGCCGCCGAGCCCGAGGCCGCCGAGGGCCCCACGCCCGAGCAGGCGGAGCAGGCCGGCCAGTACCTGGCCGCCGGGATGGATATGTACAACCAGGGGAAAGTGCAGGAAAGCCTGCAGTACCTGGAATATTCCTCCACGCTCAACGCCGGGGAAGCGCAGACCTGGCAGTATCTCGGCACCGCCTACTACGCGCTGCAGCGCGTCGACGACGCCGTCGCGGCCTACGAGAAATACGCCTCCCTTTCCGGCGACCCGGCCGCCGCCGAATGGCTGGCCGGCTTCAAGCAGCAGGTGGGGAAGTAGGGCATGGAAAGAAATAATATGACCATTTGGCTGAGACGATTTTGGAGCGAGCCGAAGCGGCGTGAAGCGACGCGTACTATACGTACCCTAGCGGAACGCCGCGAAGGCGTAGCCCAAAAACGGCCAGCCCGCGGCGGGCGGCCCATCTTTGAGCCGGCTGCTGCGTTGCTCCTCGGTCACATAGACACCGCTATGCTCCGTCGTCGCGCCTTGCATCCGGCTCAAATATGGGCCGCCAAATGGTCATATTATTTCTTTCCATGCCCTAACCTGTTAACAATTTTTTAACGTAATTGAAATCGGCTTCTTTTAGAATATAAGGACTAGGATAGTTTTTACGGGACTTATAATATGGACGACAGCAAGAAAATTTCCAAGCCCGGCATGCCCCCGCTGCCTCCCGGTTTTATGAAGCCGGCCCTGCCGCTGCCTTCCCAGGCGGGCAGGCCCTCGCTGCCTCCGGGCGCGCCCCAGCTTCCTTCGTTCGGACAGACCGCTTTCGCTCCCCAGTTCCCCCAGCCCCAGCAGGCCCAGCCCGTCAGGGACGCCTCCGCCGAAGAGGCCAAAAAGATCCAGGAGGAGAAGGACAGGCTCGAGAAGAAGATCGCGGACATGGAGAAACTCCTGTCCCAGGAAAAGGAGAAGGCGCTGCTGGCCACCCTCAAGAACCAGCAGGACGAAGCCCTCTCCTCCCGCGTGGAGTCCTCGCTCAAGGACATACAGGAGAAGATGCGCCGCGACCGCCGCGACCACGAGGTCGAGGAGGAAAGGCTCACCCTGAAGGGCAAGATCAAAGAGATGGAGACGCGCCTCTCGCAGGAGCGCGAGACCTGGATGCAGACGCTCAAGAACCAGATGTCCGAGCGCGAGACCCAGGGCAAGGACGTTGAAGGCCATTTCATCTACCGCCTCCAGGAGATGGAACGCCGCTGGCTGGACGAGAAAGCCCAGTGGCAGAAAGAAATTTCTACCCGCGAGGAGACCATACGCTCCCTCAAATCCGCGGCCGAGAAACTGCGGGAAGTGGAGGACGAATTCCGCAAGCTCTCGCTCGAGAAATCCATGACGGAGCGCGAAGCCGCGAAACTCCGCGACGAGGTGGCCCGCGCCGAGCGCGAAAAAGCCTCCATAGAATCCTATATAAAGATGATCCCGGAGAAAGAGCGGGAGATCGCCGACCTCAGGTCGGAGAATATTTCGCTGCGCGGCCGCGAAGAGATGACGACCGCCGCCATGCGCAGCCGCGAAGAAGCCGCCCGCCTGGAGGCCGTGCACCGCGACGAGAAATACAATTCCGAAATGGGGCGCCTGCAGGCCGAGCTCGGCTCTATTTCCGACCGCAAGAACGCCGAAAAGAACGAGGAACTGAAGCGGATGCAGGCGCAGTTCGACGCCCAGATGCAGGAGAAGGAGAAAGCCATCGCCGACGTCTCGGGCGAGAAGGTCCGCGCGATCTCCGAACTTATAAAGATCAAAGGCTTCGTCTCCCGGGTCCAGGCCATCAACGCCGTGCTCGACAAGGAACGCGGCCAGCTGAGGCTGGAAAAGATGCAGCTCGCCCAGAACATGGCCGCCCAGCTCGAGGAGCTGCGCCGGCTGAAGCAGGAGAACGACGGCATGAAAGCCGCCCACCAGGCCGAGCTCCAGACGCAGTCCGATAATTTCAAGGCCGAGATCAACAGGGTGAAGAACGGCTTCGGCCTGGAACTCGCCCACAAGCACGCCGAAGAAACGGCCGAGCTGGTCCGCGCTAACCAGGAAGAGGCTGCCAAAGCCGCCGCCGCGCACCAGGCCGAACTTTCAAAGGCGATCTCCACGCGGCAGGATGAAATAGCGAAGCTCGCCGCCGCGCACCAGGCCGAAGTGTCGAAAATGGCCGCCGAGAGCCAGGCCGAAGCGTCAAGAATGTCCGCCGGGCACCAGGCCGAGCTGGCCAGGCTGGGTTCGGAGCGCCAGGCGGAGCTGGACGCGAAGATCTCGCAGATGCGCATGCAGTACGAAGCCTCGGCCGAGGAGGAGAAGAACGCCCTCAGGCACCAGCTCGAAGCCACCCACGCCTCGCAGCTGCAGGAAGCCAAAGCCGCCGCTTCGGCCGCCCAGGACGCCGCCATGAGGCTGGACGTGGAGAACCGCCGCCTCGCCGCCGCTGCCGCCGATTTCGACAAAGCGCGGGCCGCCAGGGATAAAGAATTCGAGGACCGTCTTTCCAGGGCTGAAGCCGAGACCCGCCGCCAGGAGGCGGAGTCCGCCAGGAAGGAAGCCCAGGCCGCCCTTGCCGGCGCGCAGAAAGCCGAGGCTGAAAAAGCCGCCCGCGCGATCGAGGAAGAGCGCCAGCGCGTCGCCGCCGAATATTCGTCCCTGCGCGAACGGCACTCGGCGCTGGAGGCCCAGAAAGCCGCCGCCGAAGCCGAGGCCGCCAGGCTGGACGCCAGTCTTAAGACCTTCGAGGAGAACCTCAGGGTGGAAAGCGAGAACCGCGCCCGTTTTGAATCCGAGCTCCTGTTCCTGAAGCAGAAGATCCAGCAGATGGAATACCAGACCCAGGAGAACGAAAGCCAGCTGGAGGCCGAGCGCACCGAGGCGGCGAACCTCCAGGCTTCCGCCGTCGCGCGGCAGAACGAGTACGCCGGCCGCATAGGAGAACTTTCAGAGGAACTGGAGCGCTATAAGGTCATTGAAGCCTCCCTTGCCGGAAGGCTGAAGTGGGCGATAAAAGGAAATAAGCCGGAGCAGGTCTGACCGCGAGGTTCCCGGAGGGAGAGCATCCAGGGGTGCGGGCTTTACGTCCATCCATCCCCGTACCTCCGCATTCCGCCGACGGCAATTAAGTATAATTACTAAAATGATAAAGCTCGAAAAACTCAACGGCTCCATGGTCGTGGTCAACGCCGAACTCATCGAAAGCGTGGAATCCGCGCCCGACACGGTCATCAACCTGGCGACCGGCAACAGGTTCCTCGTAAAGAACCCCGTGGACGAGGTCATAGCCAAGGTCATCGAATATAAGAAAAAGGTCTACTCCGAGCGGAAATGCGTGAATCCGCTCGAGGGCCTGCAGGAAAAAGAGAAGTAGTTATTTCCGGAGATCTCACATGGATATCGCAACATTCAGCGGAATAATCGTCTTCCTTGGCTTCGTATTCGGAGCCATCTACCTGGGCGAGGGCATGGCCGGCTTCAAGCCCTTCATCAACATGGAGGCTTTCCTGATCGTCATGGGCGGGACCTTCTGCGCCCTCCTCGTGAATTTCCCGCTCTCGTCCGTCATAGGCGTGACCAAGGTGCTCAAAAAGGTCCTTTCCTCGAAGGGCGAGGACACCTCGAAGCTGGTTTCCACTTTCGTCGCGCTTTCCCAGAAGGCCAAGAAGGAAGGTTTCCTGGCGCTCGAATCCGACGCCAAATCCATCGATAACGATTTCCTGAAGCGCGGCGTGCAGCTGGTCATCGACGGCGCCGACCATGAATTCATCCGCAACATGCTCGAGACCGAGATCGACTTCATCCGCGAGCGCCACAAGGCGGGCCGCGAGATCTTCAACGCCCTGGGCACCTACGCTCCGGCCTTCGGCATCATCGGCACCGTGCTGGGCATGATCATGATGCTGTCCTCCATCGACGACGTGGCCCAGGTGCCGCGCCGCATGGCCCTCGCCCTGGCGGCCGCGTTCTACGGCCTCGGCTCCGGCTACTGGCTTTTCATGCCCATGTCGGGCAAGCTCAAGCACCGCTCCGAAGAGGAGCTGTTCGTGAAAGAGATCATCATCCGCGGCGTGCTGCTGCTGCAGAGCGGCGCCACGCCCAGCGTGGTGGAGGCCAACCTTAAGGCCTACCTGGAGCCCGAGAAGCGCAAGAGCGTAAAAAAAGAAGGCGCGTAACGCCGCCGGTGAAACGATAAGGCTTTAATTTATGCGGAGAAGAGTAAAGGGAATGATAGATGAGGACGACAAACGGGTAGCCCCGATGGGCGAGCCCGCGCCCCCATGGATGGTCAATTACGCCGACCTCATGACCGAGCTGGTCTGCTTCTTCGTCATCCTCTACGCCCTCAGCGCCGCCCTCAACAAGGACATGCAGAAGGCCCAGCAGGAGATCCAGGAGATGATCAAAGAGGGCAAGATGTCCGGCCAGGTCACCATGGACAAGGAGGGCATGCGCATAACCCTGGAGGAGCAGAGCCAGATGGCTTTCTTCGAAAGCGGCCGCGCCGAGCTCACCGACAATATGCGCGTGCAGCTGGAAAAGATCGCCCCGATACTCCGGCCGCTCTCCGAGAAGCACGACATCGTGGTGGAAGGCCACACCGACAACGTCCCGATAGCCACCAAGCAGTTCGCCTCGAACTGGGAGCTCTCCACCGCCCGCGCCACCAGCGTGGTGAAAGCCATGCTGACGAATAATTTCAACCCGAAGCGGATGGCCGCGGTGGGCTACGGGGAATACCACCCCATCGCTCCGAACGACAGCGACGTCAGCCGCAAGAAGAACCGCCGGGTGGTGTTCTTCATAAAGAACAACGCCTACCCGGACGCGCCCGCCGCCGGGCCGCCGGGGCTGGTGAAAGCGGCAGGCGCCCCGCAGCCGGCCGCCGCAGAGAGTCCCGCGCCCGCCGCGGAGACCCCGGCCGCAGCCGCGGAAACTCCCGCCGCGGCGGGGGAGAACGCCGCCCCTGAGGTTTCCGCCTGGAGCGGGGAATAGGAAAGGCTTTGAATTATGAAAAAGCATCTTGTGAAAATACTGGCGATAGCGGTCCTTGCCGCGCCCCTGGCCGGCTGCTTCGGCGGCCTTAAGCGGCTCCAGGTGGTGGATTACACCGACGCGCGGGTGGGCGACCTTTCCCTCACCAATAAAGCGACCGGCCGGCGCGAATTCCTTTTTTTCTCCACTACGAAGACGGGCGTTTTCCTGGACGGCAATATCCAGGGAGTGATAACGGATTACCAGGGCAACCCCATAGAAGGCGTCACTGTAAAAGTGATGCCTGACACCGGCAAATCCCAGTCGGCGGGCGGAGGCGGGGATCCCTTCGCTTCGGGCCCCGAAGAGAACGCCAATTCCTCCATAAACCTTTCTTTCGCCCCGGGCATCAGCGATACCATGGGCCTTTTCAAGATACATTTTTCCCTGCCCGTGACCGACAACGAGGTGGACGTGCGCGGCAAACTGGTCTATAACCCCGGCTGGGACCAGCAGCGGATGAATCTCGGCAAGGCTTACGAGCCGCAGATGAAAGAATCCCCTTTCCGGCTTTACTACAGCCTGAAGACCGGCTTCCTGGCTTTCGCCGAAGGCGTGCGGAAGATCATCGTGCAGCCCGTGGGCGAAGGGAAAGGCCGCATGCAGGCGCTGCCCGGCGCGAAGGGCCCGGAACCGGTTAAACCCGCCGCCGCCGAAGGCACGCCGGCCGCCGGCGCGAACGCCGAAGAAGATCTGTTCAAAGGTTTCGATTTCGGCCAGTAAAAATTAAAAATATAGCCGCAAAAATGAACAAGGAGAGCAAAGTCAGGATCGGAAGATCTTCCCTCTTTTTGTGCCCCTTGTGCTTCTTTGTGGCCGATCCCTCTTGAGCCCGCACGGCCTGACGGGCAAAAATACTAAAATATAGGTATGAAGAAAGTGGTTGTCGCCATGTCCGGCGGCGTGGATTCGTCCGTCACCGCGGCCCTTTTGAAGAAAGAGGGCTACGAGGTGGTAGGCGTGACGCTGCGCCTTTTCGCCGAGCGCAAGAACGCCGTGAAATGCTGCGGCGGGGCGGATAGCGCCGCCAAGGCCAGGGCGTCGGCGCAGGCGCTGGGGATACGCCACTATTTCAAGAGCGCGCAGGGCCTGTTCTCGAAGACGGTGATAGACAATTTCGTGGACGGCTACCTCGGCGGTTCCACGCCCAATCCCTGCGTGGAATGCAACCGCCACCTTAAATTCTCCTACCTTTACGACCTCGCCCGCTCGATGGGCGCGGATTACCTGGCTACAGGCCATTACTCCGTAATAAAGCAGGAGCGCGGGCAGTACGGTCTTTACCGGGGCGCGGACCCGCTGAAAGACCAGACCTATTTTTTGTATTGTCTCCGCAGGGAGCAGCTGGACCGGCTCCTTTTCCCGCTCGGCGGCCTTACGAAGAAAGAAGTGCGGAAAATAGCCGCGGAATTCTCCCTGCCTTCCGCCTCCGAGCCGGAGTCGAACGACATCTGCTTCGTTACCGAGGGGAATTACGATCTTTATCTGAAGAAGACCGCCGGGATAAAGCCCAGGCCGGGCTATATCGTGGATATGGCCGGGAAACGCCTGGGCCGGCATAACGGCTTTTATAATTTCACCGTCGGACAGCGGCGGGGCACCGGGGTTTACGGCGGGTCGCGGCTTTACGTCACCGAGGTCAGGCCCGGAGCCAACGAGGTCGTGCTGGGCCCGCTCGAGGCGGCGCACGGCTCCGCCTTTTCCATGTCCGGGCTGAACTGGCTGGCCGACGTAGACAAAGAATTCGAATGCGCGGTGCAGATCCGCTACCGGCACAAGCCGGCCCCCTGCCTGGTCAGCGTCAGGGAAGACGGGACGGTCTCCGTCCGCCTGGAGAAGCCCCAGTTCGCGGTGGCGCCTGGGCAGGCCGCGGTGTTCTACGAAGGCGACCGCGTGCTCGGCGGGGGGATAATAGAGAAAGGGCCGGAGCGGCGGGGCTGAAAGATCTCGGAAAGGAAAAATTTATGAAAAAAAAGATCGTTGCGGTAATTTTCGGCGGGAAGTCTCCCGAGCATGAGGTTTCCATAGAGTCGGCCAAAACGGTCTGCGCCAAAATGGCCAAGGCCGGTTTTTCCGTGCTGCCTTTTTACGCGCCCCGTCAGGGCGCCTGGCGGCTGGTAAAAACAGCGGACCTCCTGGCCGGCCGCGCGCTCAAAGGCCCGGAAATAGAGCCCTCCCTGGGCGGGGGCTGCTTCGTTAAAAAGGGCGGCGGCAGGCTCAAGCCCGACGCGCTTTTCCCGATCATCCACGGTTCCACCGGCGAAGACGGCGTGCTCCAGGGGCTGATGGAGCTGACGGGCATACCCTACACCGGCTGCGGCGTCACGGCCTCCGCCGTGGGCATGGACAAGATAATTTCGAAAGAGCTCGCCGCGCTGGACGGCATCCCGGTGCTGCCCCACGTGGTGATACGGGCGCATGAGAAAGCCTCGATGGCCCCGCTGCTCAAAAAAGCGATGAAGCTCGGCTTCCCGCTCTTCGTGAAGCCCGTGGCCCAGGGGTCTTCCGTCGGCATTTCCAAAGTGAAGAAGCCGGCGGAGCTGCGCCCGGCCGTGCTCAACGCTTTCCGCTTCGACAACGCCGTGCTGATAGAAAAAGGGATCGACCGGGCCAGGGAGATAGTCTGCGGGGTGCTGGGCTCCAGCGCCGGCGCGAAGGCCAGCGTGACGGGGGAAGTGATCCCCAAGGGAAAGCACGAGTTCTACGATTACGAGGCCAAGTACCTGGACAACGACGGGATGGAGCTTAAGCTGCCCGCCCCGCTTTCGGCGGAGACCTCGGGCAGGCTGAGGGCGATGGCGGTGAAAATTTTCCTGGCGCTGGGCGGTTCCGGCCTGGCCCGCGTGGATTTCTTCGCGGACCCGAAGGACGAGAAAAAAGTGTATTTCTGCGAGATAAACACCCTCCCGGGCTTTACCTCGCACAGCCTGTACCCGCGCTTGTGGGAGAAAACCGGCCTGAAGCCGGAGAAGGTGCTTAAGGAGCTGGTAGCTATCGCCCTGCGCACCGCCGCTGAAAAGCGCCGCCTCTCGATAGCGCGGAAGTAACCTTAAAATGGGGACAGGCTGCTTTATTTACAAAATAAAGTAGCCTGTCCCCATTTTTTCTACGGCTTACTCCGCGCCGGTGCCGTCGTCTTCGACGTACTCGTATTCATATTCTTCTTCGGGAGCCGCCTGCTTCTTGGCGGCCGCTTTCTTGGCCGGCTGCTTCGCGGCCTGCTTGAGCGCGCCTTTCTTCCCGGCTTTCTTCGGGGGCTTCGCGGGGGCGTCGGTCGACAGCGCCTCGAAAACGGCTTTGCCTTCTTTATTGGAGGGCTGCACGCTCTTTTTGGCCCGGTCCACGGTGAAGGTATAGGTGAGGTTGCCCATTTTCGTGGGGATTATCGCGGCTATCTCGTACAGCCCGCCCGCGGCCGGCCTGACTTCCCAGCCGGTGCGGTTGAAGTTGCCGCCGGCTTTCCCGGCATTGTCGTAGATCTTGTTCTCAAGGCTTTCCCCGGCGGGTTTCAGCTTGAAAGTGCGGGTGATGTAGATGATCTCGGGGACCAGGTCGTCCGGCATGGTACCTTGTGAGGCCCCGCCCATGGCCTTGGCAAGGAGGGCTTTCCTCAGCGCTTCCTGCTCCGCCGGAGTGGTCGGGGGGATTTCCTTCTCATCCGGCCGCGCCGTAGCGTTCACCGGCTCCAGGTTTACCGGAGTCGCCGGCTGCGCCTGGGTCGGTGTCTGCGTCTGTCCCTCGGCTACCGCGGGCGTTTCTACCGCCTGCTGCGCCTGCGGCGCCCCGCCCATGAAGGGCAGCGGGAAGGGGATGAACTTGGTGGCGTCGAAGATCCCGAAGGTCTTCAGCCCGATCACCGCGCCGACAAGCACCGCCGCCAGCAGGACCATGGTAACAGCGAACTTGAACATCTTCTTCAGGGCGGGGCCGACCCTGGAGGGCTTGCTGCCCTCATCTTTGATTTCAGCCGGTTTAGCGGTTTCCTTCGCGGGTTCGGGTTTCGGTTTTTCGGCCTGTTTTACGGGCTGCACCCCGAAGACGGTGTCGGAATTCTTCTCTATTTCTACCTTCTGGGGGCTGAACGCGGCCAGGGCCGGGGCCGCAGCCTGCGGGGGAGGGTTCCTGAACGCAGTTTTAAGTTCGCCTACGGCGTTCTCAAGGTAATTCAGCTTGTCCATCACCTCGCGCTGGAACTGGGAATTCTTGATGGAGGAGATGACCTCGCCCATCTGGTCGAGCTTCATCCTTAAAGGATCCACCGCCGAACTGATATCCTGGCGGGTGACCGAAGCTTTCGAGAGCGCGTCCAGCCGCTGGACCAGGTTTTCCAGGCCGGCGACATCCACTACTGGTGCGGCCGAGGGCCTGGAGAAATTTTCGATCACTGGGGCCGCGGCCGGAGTAAAAGAGGGGGTTTCTGCCGCTGGCGTAAAAGAGACCGGTTCGGCCGCGGGGGTAAAAGAGGGGAGCTCGGTAACGGGAATGACCGGCGGTAATTGCTCGGCGGGCTGGGAGAAAGCCCGGGGCGGCTCCAGCGTTATCCCCTCCGAGGCGGCGGGGGCGGGCTGGACCGGGGCGGGGTCGGCATTCTGGCTCAGAGTTTCCGAGCGGCGCTCTATGCGGGAAAGGGAGATGGGGTCGAAACTGGCCGAGGCCTGGTGAGGCTGGGAAACGGCTGCGGGGTCGGCGCCGGCTTTGCCCAGGCGGTTGACGGAGATGTTTATCCCGCCGGAAGCATGTTCGGCCGGGGGTACGGGCTCCACGCTCTGCGAGGCCCTGAGAGGCTTGAAGGAAGAGTGAGTTTCGGGAGCGGGCTGGGCTATGGCTTCCGCCGCGGGGGCGTGGGTTTCCTGGTGCGAGGGAGGGGGGGCGAAAGTTTCCGGGGCGGAGGCCGCGTGGCTCATGCCGCCCTGGCCGATAAGCGCCGAAAGCTCGGGATAAGTGGAGGCTTCCTTCCAGTCTTCCGTTTTTTCTCCTACGGGCGTCTGAGGGCAGACGAGTAAAGAGGGTGAAAATGAAGGAAGCTCGAGGAGCTTTCCCTTTTCAAAAGGCCCGAGGATCTCATTGTTAACGTAAGCCCAATATTTCATAGCGCCTTCCTGTTCCCATTGAATCGCTTCGATGCACCGCGCCCGCACTGTACGGCTTGAATAGAAACAGCTGGTTACCGGTTATCTGCTATATAAATTCTAATATTTGCCTGTTACGGAAATAATAACTAATAATTAAATCCTTACTTAGGGGAGGCGGAAGGGGGCAAGGCGGCGGAACGCGGAGGAAAGTAAGATCGCTTTCAATAATGTACAATTTTCTCATGGATGTTAAATTTTTACGCACGCTCATCTACATCTTTTCCGGCCTGATCCTGGTCTTCGGCCTGCTTATGCTGGTCAATTATACAGGGAGCCTCTCCGGTTCCCGTTCGGACCTGCTGGGCCAGGCGGAGCCTTCCTCCGATGAAAAGCTGCCCAGCGTCGACGGGCAGGTGCAGCAGAGCCTGGACGCGGCCAAAGCCGCCGGGGGGGCCAGGGGGTCGATGATCCCGCCGCCCTCGCAGAACCTTTCAACCTCGGCGGTCAATTCGGCGGGAGCTATAAAAGTGGTACGCAACAAGGATTTCGGCGGGGTGGCGGAATCCCCGAAGGATCTGATGGCCCTTCTCAATGACTTGGGAGGCGGCGACACGAAGAAGCCCTCCCCCATAGCGCTCAAGGAGTCGGACCTGGTGAACGGCAAGATAGCGGACCTCGGCGGGGTTCCTAAGCGGGACCCGCATCTGAAGGTGTCCTCGATGCCGGAAATGGGGCGCGGGGCGGGGGAGGAAGGGGTCACCATGTACTCGGCCCCTGTGGACTATAAAGTTTTCAAAAGCTCCGACACCTGGTGGGCCTTCGCCAATTCTCACAAATGCCGGTCTACGGTCGAGGCCGCGTCCGGCTTCAAGCCGCTTTCCCTCGCCAGCCCCGATTTCTCCCGCGATACCGTGCTGGTCCTGATCTCCTTGTCCGACCTCCCGAACGGGATCTTCAAGATAATTAAATTCGAAAAAAGCGGCAAAGAACTGGTCGTAAGCTACCGTGTAGACCCCATGGCCATGGCCGCCGGCGGCGAAGGCGGCCACGATTTCTACTCCGCCGTAGTGGTCCCCAAAAGTTCCTCAATTAAACTCCAGCAAATCCCATAGGCTTCTGCAGAACCGCGAGTGCTAAGGGTTCGGGGTCCTGCCGCCCGAACCGGCTTTCCGGTCCAGCCGCTCCACCCATCCCCTGCTAGGAAGGCGAGATGTAAACCTGCCGTTCACCTTCCGCGGCTGGCCCAGAAAGCCGGTCCG
>Ga0079306_1000157_pt1 | contig 79680 bp, 76 predicted proteins | sample Methanotroph_Enr_FD_79181 | JGI IMG/M metagenome (GOLD analysis project Ga0079306, IMG submission 79181) | Enriched soil microbial communities from Old Woman Creek wetland in Ohio, USA - Methanotroph_Enrichment_5 | ecosystem: Environmental > Terrestrial > Soil > Wetlands | place: USA: Ohio... | reverse complement strand
TGGGCCGCGTGGTAGAGCACGTGGGGCTCGAAGCGGCTGATGAGGATGGGCGCGTTCCACTGGAAGCGGTACTTCAGGTCCTTCGGGGCCATGCCGATGGCCAGCTGCGGCCAGGCCATGACCTGGCTGGTCTCGCCGGTGCGGTGGTCGTCGCGGGTGATCTGGCCGCCGTACTCGCCGGCGAACACCACATCGGGATCCTTGGGTTCTGGTGCGATCCAGCCGCTCTCGCCGCCACCCACATCGTGCCAGTCGGCGGCCGTGATGCCCCGGCCTTCGGCCCGGCTGCGGATGGCCACGGAGCTGTTGTCCTGCTGGCACCCGTAGATCCAGTAGGGATCCCGCGTGTCCACGGCCACCCGGTAGAACTGGGCCGTGGGCTGGTTCTGGAGGGTGGTCCAGGACTCGCCCCCGTTGAAGGTCACCGTGGCGCCACCGTCGTTGCCCTCGATCATGCGCCGGGGATCCTCCGGGGCGATCCACAGGTCATGGTTGTCGCCGTGGGGCGTGGGGATGGCCATGAAGGTGTGGCCGCCGTCCTGGGAACGCAGGAAGGCCACGTTCAGGGCGTACACCGTGTCGGCGTTCTTCGGATCGGCGTAGATGCGGGAGTAGTACCAGGCCCGCTGGCGCAGCTTGTTCTCGTGGTTGACCCGGGTCCACTTGGCGCCGCCGTCGTCGCTGCGGAAGAGGCCGCCCTTCCCGGCCTCGACGATGGCCCAGACGCGGTCTGGACGGGCCGGGGACACGGCGATCCCGATGCGCCCCAGGATGCCCGTGGGCAAGCCGCCCTCCAGCCGCTTCCAGGTGTCGCCGCCGTCGGTGGACTTGTAGATGCCGCTGCCGGTGCCGCCGCTCTCGAGGGTCCAGGGCTTGCGGCCCACCTGCCAGAAGCCCGCATAGAGGATGCGGGGATTGGAGGGGTCCATGCAGAGGTCCGAGGCCCCGGTGTTCGCGTCCACGTAGAGCACCTTCTTCCAGGTGCGGCCGCCGTCCAGGGTGCGGAAGATCCCTCGGGTCTCATTGGGCCCCCAGACGTGGCCCAGGGCGGCCACGTAGGCGATGTCGGGATTCGTGGGGTGCACCCGGACCCGGGTGATCTGCTGGGTGTCGTCCAGGCCCAGGTGGGTCCAGGTCCGCCCGGCGTCCGTGGAACGGTAGACGCCGTCCCCCCGGCTGACGTTGCCCCGGATGGTGTCCTCGCCCATGCCCACGTAGATCACGTTGGGATCGGAAGGGGCGACGGCGATGGCGCCCACCGAGCCGGTCCGGAAGAACCCATCCGAGATGTTCTGCCAGCTGGCGCCGCCGTCCCCGGTCTTCCAGACGCCGCCGCCCGCGGCCCCCATGTAGAAGAGCTGGGGCTGCCCGGGCACGCCGGTGACTGCCCCGACCCGTCCCCCTCGGAAGGGGCCGACGTTGCGGAATCTGAGGCCGGCCAGGACCTCGGGCCTGGGTGCCGGCGCAGGCGGGGCCCCGCTGGCGGTCAGCGAAAGGCCGAAGGCGAGCGGGAGGAGGAGGCGCAGGGGACGCATGGAGGCTCCGGAGGTTGGGAGAGAAGGTATCGTATTACGAAGTCAAAGTCGCGCGGGAGGCACCATGAAGACGTTGCGCATCGCGGTCATCCCCGGCGACGGGATCGGCAAAGAGGTCGTGCCGGAGGGCATCCGGGTGCTGGAGGCCGCCGGCCGGAAGTTCGGGCTGACCTTCCAGTGGGACACGCTCCCGTGGAGCTGCGAATACTTCCTGGCCGAGGGGCGCATGATGCCCGCGGACGGCCTGGACCGCATCCGGCACCATGACGCCATCTTCCTGGGGGCCGTGGGCTTCCCCGGGGTGCCGGACCACGTGTCGCTGTGGGGCCTGCTGATCCCCATCCGACGAGGCTTCCAGCAGTACGCCAACGTGCGTCCTGTGCGGCTCATGCCCGGCGTGAAGTGCCCCCTGGCGGACCGGAAGCCCGGCGATATCGACTTCGTGGTGGTGCGCGAGAACAACGAAGGCGAGTACTCCTCCATCGGCGGGCGCCTCTACGAGGGCACGGAATTCGAGATGGCGGTACAGCAGAGTGTGTTCACCCGGCATGGCGTGGACCGGATCCTGAAGTACGCCTTCGACATGGCCCATAGCCGTCCGAAGAAGCACCTGACCTCGGCCACCAAGTCCAACGGCATCGCCATCACCATGCCCTACTGGGACGAGCGGTTCAAAGCCATGGGCGCCCGCTATCCCGAGGTCCGCACGGACCAGTACCACATCGACATCCTCACAGCCCACTTCGTCCGGAATCCCCACTGGTTCGACGTGGTGGTGGGCTCCAACCTCTTCGGGGACATTCTTTCGGACCTGGGGCCGGGCTGTACGGGGACCATCGCCATCGCCCCCAGCGCGAACCTGAATCCGGAGCGGGAATTCCCCTCCATGTTCGAGCCCGTCCACGGCTCCGCGCCGGACATCTACGGCAAGGGCATCGCCAACCCCGTGGGCCAGATCTGGGCCGGAGCCATGATGCTGGAGCACCTCGGCTGTCCCGAAGCTGGACAGGCGGTCCTGGCGGCCATCGAGGCGGTGCTGGCCTCGGGGCCCCGCACGCCGGACATGGGCGGGACGGCCTCGACGGAAGACGTGGGGAAGGCCATCGCCCAGGAGGTGTAATCTAAAGGTTCCCTCGGAGCCTTCATGCCCGTTCCAACTTTCGGTGGCCCGCGCCGTCCCTCGCTGCCCTACCGGAAGCCCCAGCAAGGCCGTGACTACTGGATCATTGACGACATCCTGCCCAATGCCCAGGAGGTGGTGTCGCGGAGTCTCGCCCGGACGGAGTGGGAACTGGGGCTGCCCTACCGGAACGAGACCTGGCCCGGCATGCGGGCCACCGGGGCCCTGCTGCCGGAAGAGCTGGCGGCCGTGGAGGCCCGGGTCCGCGCCCTCACAGGGGCCCGTCGGCTCTGGAAGGAGACGGATCCCCAGGGCGCCACCCTCAACCACAACGTGATCCAGCTGGTGTCGGCCTCCGAGTCCGGACCGAGGCCCCACACCGATTCACGGGCGCTCTGCCGCTTCGCCGCCGTCATCTACCTCTCGCCGAAGGCGCCGACCGGTGCGGGCACCACCTTCTACCGGCTGCGCTACCCGGATGGCAGCCTCAGCGGCAACCTCTGTCCCGCCCCCCATGTGAACCTGCGGGACGCCCTGGGCGTGGGCAAGCTCCCCCTCCAGGCCTGGCATCCCGAATTGGCCATCCCCAACGTCTTCAACCGCATGCTGCTCTACCGCGCCGACCTGGTCCACTCGGCCACATCCTATTTCGGCACCGAGCCCAAGGACCGCCGCATGACGGCGGTGTTCTTCTGGATGGCGGTCTAGGAGCTGGTCCCGCGAAGCGGGCTTCCCGGGACCAGCTCCTAGCTACTTCTTCGCCTTCGCCAGCCGGTCCACCAGCTTCTGGTCGATGAAGCCGGTGATCTCGGCCAGCTTCTCGGTGGACTGCTTCAGCAGCCCGGCGCACTGGGCCTGCATGTCGGCCACGTAGGCGGGGTCGGTGATGTCCTTGAGGTTGATCACCACGTTCCAGATGCCGCCGCGCACGCCGGCATGGGCCATCTGGGCGCCCACGGCTGCGTCGGTGATGGAGGCCACCTTGCCGAGGCGGGCGGCCTCGCCGGCCAGTTCCAGGGCGGCCAGGCTGGCCTTGGCGGTGGCCAGGGGCACGTCGATGGCGATCTTCAGGCCGGCCTGCATGGCGGCCTGACGGCGGGCCTTCTCGTCGGGCGTGCCGTCGGGCAGGCGGCGGGCGTCCATGAAGGCGTTGAAGGCATTGGTGTCCTCGTCCACGGCCACCATGAGCTGATCTTTGAGGACCTGGGCCCGCTCGGCCAGGGCGATGAGCTTCGCGTCCTTCTCCGCGTCCGGCCCGCCCTGGGCGAGGTTGGCCACCATGCTGGCCAGGGCCGCGCCCAGGCTGCCCGCCAGGGCCGCGATGGAGCCGCCGCCGGGGGCCGGCGTATCGCGGCTGACCTCGTCGGCGAAGGCATGGACCTGCATGGAGACGAGGGCCTTCGGATCGTAGGTGGGCAGGCCCAGGACCTTCTTCTCCGCATCGAAGGGGGCCACGTCGGCGAGCCCCATGGAGAACACGGCGGATTGGATGACGTCAGAGGCGGGCACGCCCGTGGACTTGCCCATGGCCTTCAGGTAGTGCTTCCCGGAGGCCAACAGGCACTGGTAGGGCACCAGGCCGACGATCTCGCTGCCGGTGACCACCAGCCCGCGCTCGGTCGCGAGGCGGCGGGCCTCCTCCAGCACCACGTGGGGCGAGGTCTGCTTGTAGTCCGTGAGGTTGATGCTGATCTGGGCGCGGCGGTAGGTGTCCACGACCCAGCCGATGGCCTTGCAGTGGCTGAAGGTACCCCGGCGGCGCACCTTCTGGCCCACGGGGTTCGCGGGATCCACGTCGTTCAGGCGCATGAGGGCCGGCAGGTCGTAGCCGTGGGCGGTGGCGCAGTGGTCCACCGTCTCCTGGAAGGTGGCGCCGGCGAAGTCGCAGTTGCCACAGGGGAAGGAGCCCTCGGCGTAGAAGATCAGTTCGCCCGTCTGGTAGTAGGGCTTCACGCGGCCCCGGCGGGCCACGCGGCCCTTCTCGCGCAGCTCGAAGGCGATGTCCGTGGCGTGGGCCTTGTCGTTCGAATTCAGGGTCACGTTGTAGGCCACCAGGAACTCCCGGGCGCCGATGATGGTGGCCCCGGCCTGGGGATTGAGCGAGGCAGGGCCGAAGTCGGGCTGCCATTCGGGGGCCTTCAGCTTCTTCTCCAGTCCCTCGTACTCGCCCCGGCGGACCTCGGCCAGGTTGCGGCGCTCGGGACGGCTGGCGGCGGCTTCGTAGAGGTAGACGGGGATGCCCAGCTCCTCCCCCACCCGCACGCCCAGGCGGCGGGCCAGCTCGGCGCAGTCCTCCATGGTGACGCCCTCCACGGGCACGAAGGGCACCACGTCCGTGGCGCCCATGCGGGGGTGGGCCCCCTTGTGCTGGCGCATGTCGATGACCTTCGCTGCCTCGGCGATGCAGCGGAAGGCGCCCTCCAGGACGGCCTCGGGCTCGCCCACGAAGGTGATGACCGTGCGGTGGGTGTCGGCGCCGGGATCCACGTCCAGCAGGGTGACGCCGGGCACGGCGGCGATGGCGTCCGTCACCTGCCTGATCTTCGCGGCATCCCGGCCCTCCGAGATGTTCGGCACGCACTCCACCAGCTTCCGGGCCATGATTCCTCCATGCCCGGAAAGTCTAGCCGATCCGCGGCGGGCCTCCGGTCACACCCGGAAGGTGTCGGGTCGCCAGGTCTGGATGCGCTTCTTGATGCCCTCGTCGTTCAGCCCTTCCGCAAGGGCCTCGCGGACCCGGTCGGCCAGCTCGCCGTCGGAGGCGAAGCGGAGGCCCACGCATTGACGGACCGTCAACTCGGGGATCCTGGTATTCAGGTCCGCCGGGAGGAGGCGTTCCATGCGGAGCTGCTCTTCCAGGCGGATGAGGCGGTCCTGCACCTTGAGGGCGTAGCCGCGCACGAGGAGGGTCAGCAGCACCAGGGCGATGGCCACCAGCATCACCCAGGCGTTGTTCAGGCTGGGGACCTTGTACAGGTGCCTGATGGCGGCCACCGCGGTCACCAGGAAGAACGGCAGCAGGACGAAGTGGAAGAGGGGGTCGAAACGGCGATGGTTCGCGTAGGTCTGGGGCTGGGACATGGATGGCTCCTGGGCGGGGTGGCCGAGTATGGCAGTGGGCGCGGCCTGTTCCAAGCCAGGAGGATCGCCTATCGTCGGGGATGGAGGGCTCCCCGATGGCCGTCGGTTTCCTGATTCGCGAGGCGAGGCACGACGAGTTCGACGAGCTGGGGCGCCTGATGGTGGCGGTGTATGCGGGCCTGGAGGGCTTTCCAGGCCCGGATGAGCAGCCGGGGTACTACGACATGCTGACCCACATCGGCCTGATGGCGGAGAAGCCCGGGGCGAGGCTCCTGGTGGCCGTCGCGGAGGCCAAGCTCCTGGGCGGCGTGGTCCATTTCTCCGACATGGCCCAGTACGGCTCCGGGGGCACCGCCACGCAGGAGAGGAATGCCTCGGGCTTCCGGCTGCTCGCGGTGGGCCCCGAGGCCCGAGGCATGGGCGTCGGCAAGGCCCTGGTCCAGCGTTGCATCGACCTCGGGAAGGAGGAGGGGCACCGGCAGGTCATCCTCCACAGCACGGAGGCCATGAAGGTCGCCTGGGGAATGTACGAAAGGCTGGGCTTCGAGCGGTCGCTGGATCTGGATTTCCTGCAGGGTGAGCTGCCGGTCTTCGGGTTCCGGCTGCGAATCTAGCGGGTCAATCCAGCCCGCCCCGGCGGTTCCGCTTGCGCTCGGCATCGCGCTTCTTGCCTTCCAGGCGGCGCTCCTTGGAGGCCCGGGTGGGGCGGGTGGCGGTCCGCTTCCGGGGCCGCACCAGGGCCTGCCGGATGGCAGTGGCGGCCTTTTCGCGGGCGTCCTCGAGGTTCTTGAGCTGGTCGCGGGTGAGGTCGCTGACGACGATCCAGAGGCCCTCTGCGTCCAGGCGGTTCCGCTGGGCCTCCCGCAGGCGGACCCGCGCGTCCTCTGGCAGGCCCTCGATGCGGTCCAGGTCGATGCGCAGCTCCACCTTGGAAGCCACCTTGTTCACGTTCTGCCCGCCGGGGCCCCCGGCCCGCACCGCCTTGAAGCGGATGGCGTCGCCGGGGATGCGGACCTGCTCGTTGACGGGGATGGGATCGGCCATGGCTCCAGTGTGGCCGAGTGCCGCGGCCAGGGGGCTCTGGAACCCCCTCGACCACCGGACACCGGGTTCAGTCCTGCTTCGTGCGCTGCTCCCAGGCCTCGCGGGTCAGCACCTGGAGGGGCTGGGCCTTCGCCTCGGTGAGGGTCCCGTTGAGGGCGGGCAGGGCCCTGGCCACCTGGGCGTCGATGCCCCGGTAGAGGTCCGTAGCCTCCTGGCGAAGGGCGGCGACGCGGGCCAGCTGGTTGGGACTGGGGGGGCCCGACTGCATGCCGGTGAAGTTGTAGAGCTTGTGGAGGTTCTCCCGGAACCGCTCCTCGCCTGTGATGGCTCCGCCCGCCTCCTTGGTCGAAACGAGTTTAGCGCGCTGGGTCTCAAGCTCCTTCGCGAGCGCCTCCAGCCGGGCACCCAGGGCGGCCTCCGAGCGGGAGGCCCGGTCGCGGAGCTGGGACTGGAGGTCCACCAGCTGATCCACCCGGAAGGCCAGGTCCTCGATCATGTGGAACATGTCCATCCGGGTTTTGAAGATCGCCTCGCGCTCCTTCCGGCTGTAGGGGCTGCTGGGGTCGTCCTGGATCACCAGGGGTTCGGTGAGCACTTGCTTGTTCCGCGTGAGGCGGACGGTATAGGTGCCCGCGAGGGCTTCGGGGCCGGGACCCGCCATGCCTTCCATGTTGGCCCCGCGGGCGGCACGGGGGCTCCGGAGGAGGCGGTTCCAGGTGAGGCGGTTGAAGCCCCGGGCCTTGCTGGCGCCCAGGTCCTGGAGCACCGTGCCCTTGTCGTCCAGGATCTCCACCTTGAGTTCGCCCACCATGTGGCGCTTCTTCATCCAGTAGGAGATCACCGGTCCACGGGGGGCGTCCTCGCCCGTGTAGGCCGAATCCCCTTCCATCCAGCCATCGCTGCGCCGCTCCATGCTGACGTAGGGCCGCGTGGGCAGGAGGGCCACGTCGGTCTGGATCGTCGCCGGGGTGAGGGCGCGCAAGGGGGTGAGGTCATCAATGATCCAGAGGCCACGGCCGTGGGTGGCGATCACCAGGTCCTGCTCCTTGGGCTGGATGGCCAGGTCGCGGACGGAGACCTTCGGGAAATCGCCGCCCTTGAAGGCCGCCCAGGAGGTTCCGCCGTCGATGCTGATGAAGAGGCCGGACTCTGTGCCCAGATACAGGAGGTCGGGGCGCACCGGATCCTGCTTCACCACGTTCGCGAACCCGGCCAGGTCGGGTGTGGCCAGCGAGGTCCAGGTCTGGCCATAGTCGCGCGTCACGTAGACGTAGGGCTTCAGGTCGCCGGAGGTGTGGCCGTCGAAGGTGGCGTAGGCGGTGCCTTCGGCGGCGGAGCTGGCCTCGATCCAGGACACCCAGGTGCCCTTGGGAAGGCCGGTGACGCGGGAGGCCACATTGATCCAGGTCTTGCCGCCATCGCGGGTGATCTGAAGGTTCCCGTCATCGGTGCCGGCCCAGATCACGCGACCGTTCTTCGGGCTTTCGGCGATGGTGTAGATGGTCGTGTGGGTTTCGGCGGAGGAGTTGTCCACGGTGAGGCCACCGCTCTCCTCCTGGGTCTGCATCTTCGGATCGTTGGTGGTGAGATCGGGGCTGATGCGTTCCCAGGAGAGGCCGTGGTCCCGGGACCTGAACACGAACTGGCTGCCCATGTAGAGAGTGCCAGGCTCATTGGGGCTGAGGCAGACGGGGGTGTTCCAGTTCCAGCGGTACTTGGGGTCGCCGGCCTTCTCCTCGGGCTTGATCAGGCGGCCCTGGAGGGTCTCGGAATCGATCCGGGCGAGCATGCCGCCCTGGAACTCCGCGTAGACGAAGCGCTCGTTCGTTGGATCAGCGAAGGTGTTGAAGCCGTCGCCGCCGAACAGGTTCTTCCAGTGCTTGTTGGCGAGGTTCACCCGGGAGGAGCCCATCCAGCAGCTGTTGTCCTGGAGGCCGCCGTAGACGTGGTAGGGGCGGGCGGTGTCCGTGCTCACGTGGTAGAACTGCCCCACGGGCAGGTTCGGGATCATCCGCCAGGAGTTGCCGGCGTCCTCGGAGACGAACACCCCGCCATCGGTCCCCAGGTACATGGTCTCGGGAGTCTTGGGGTGGAAGAACACCGCGTGCAGGTCACTGTGCACGCTGCCGGCGATGGTGGCGAAGCTCTTGCCGCCGTCATCCGAGGCGCTGAATTCGAAGCCGGGCTTGTACACCCGAAGGGGGTTCTTCGGATCGACCGTGACCAGGGAGAAATAGAATGGCCGCACCAGGATGTTGGGGCCCGCATTCCCGCGCGCCCAGGTGGCCCCACCGTCGGAACTGTGGAAGATCGCGCCATCCTTGGCTTCCACCACCGCGTAGACGTGCCGGCTGTCCGAGGGCGCGATGGCCACGGCGATGCGCCCGACTTCCCCCGTGGGCAGGCCGCTCTTCGGGTCGCCCGTGAGCTTCGTCCAGGAGGTGCCTCCATCGATGGACTTGTAGAGACCGCTGCCAGGGCCGCCGCTCTCGAAGGACCAGCCCGTGCGGCGGTGCTGCCACAGGGTGGCGAACAGCACCTTGGGGTTCTGCGGGTCGAGGGCCACCGAGGCGCAGCCGCTGTCATCGTTGGTATGGAGGATGCGGGTCCAGGTCTTGCCGCCATCCATGGTCTTGTAGAGGCCGCGCTCGCCGCCGCTGCTCCAGAGATGGCCGGTGGCGGCCACGTAGACCACGTTCGAATCCGTCGGATCGACCTGGATGGCCGCGATGTGCTCGCTGTCCGGCAGGCCCATGCGGGTCCAGGTGTCGCCGCCATCGGTGGACTTGTAGACGCCGTCCCCCACGGACACGCTGTTGCGCATCCAGCTCTCGCCCGTTCCGACCCAGATGGTCCTGGGGTTGGAAGGATCCACGCGGATGGCGCCGATGCTCTGGATGTGCTTGTCGAACACTGGTTTCCAGGTGGTCCCCGCGTTCACGGACTTCCAGACGCCGCCACTGGCGGCCCCGACGAACAGGGTCAGGCGGTCCTTGTCCATGATGCCGTCGATGGCGGAGATCCGCCCGGACATGATCGCCGGGCCGATGTTGCGGGCCCGCAGGCCCGAGAGGGCGTCCGCATCGAGGCGGATGGCCGCCTGGGGGGCCTGCGCCACCAGGGCGGGCGCGAGGAGGGAGATGGACAGGACCTGACGGAGGGCTGACATGGCGCTTCCTCTGCGAAACGGGTTTGGGGTGAGGGACAGCGGGGGGGTGGTGACGGGAAGGTGGCGGCTGTCACCCAAGGGTGGCCGCCGCCAGATTGGGCCTCTCCGGTCAACCCTTCGCGGGAGTCGCGCCAGTGGCAGTCTTGGCGGGTTCAGCCTTCTTGGGTTCGGGCAGCTTGGTCTCGGGCATCTTGAACCGGCTATCGTCCAGCGGCACGTTCATCTCGACCTTCTGGACCTGCACCTTCATGCGCTGGGGATTGCCCGGGGCGCCCACCTCGATGGAGTAGGGGATCATGAGACCGTCCACCTCCTTGTAGTCGCCCAGCACGCTCTCCTGCTTCATCTCCTGGCCCCGCAGGATGGTGGTGTTCACCTCCTTCACTTCCAGGAAGGAGTCTGCATCCAGATAGATCTCCTCGGAGTTCCCGCTCTTCAGGGTCACCTTGAGCTTGTAGGCGGGCCCCCCATCCACCGACTCCACGCCGAGGTATTCAACCTTGTGGCCCTTGGAGGCCCAGTCGACGAGGGCGCCGTCCAGGTCCGCCCGGTCCTGGGCGGACTTGAGCTCGTCGGCGGTCATGGGCTCCGCGGTCTTGCTGCCGCCGTAGCCCGCGAAGGGATTGACCTTCCATCCATCCTTCCCGTCGTATCCGGTGCTTTGGGTCTGGCCCTGGACGAGCACGTCCTCGCGGAACGAGGCAGGCCGTTTGGCTTCCTCGGTGACGGTGATCTCCATGGGGGCGCCGACGAGCTTGGCGGTGACCCTGCGCGTCTTGACCGCTTTCATCCGGGTCAGTCCACCTTGGGCCTCGTAGTGCTTCGCGAGCACCTGATCCAGGGTGAGCTGGGGCGCCTGGGCCAGGAGGGCCGGGACGGCGAAGAGGGCGATCAGAGCGGCGGCTCGCGACATGGTGCACCTTTTCAAGGTCGGGGAGATCCCCCGTGGGTGGATGTGTGCCCATCATTCCCTGAACGGGGAGGGCGGTTCAAGATTTCTGGGAGACGGTGGGAAAAGACCGGCGAACGGCTGGAACTTTCCGTTCGGCGGGGCGTCATCGCATGGCCTCCATGGGGGAAAGCCGCGAGGCCCGCAGGGCGGGGTAGAGGCCGAACACGAGGGCCAGGGCCAGGGCCACGATCCAGGCCAGGACCAGCCCGAAGGGGTTCACCACCAGGCCGTAGGGGAAGCTGGCGGACAGGGCCTTGCAGAGCAGGGCCCCCGTGACGGTGCCCAGCAGGGCCCCGATGGCAGCCAGCACCAGGGCCTCCAGGAGGAACTGGATGAGGATCTCGTGATCGGAGGCCCCCAGGGCCTTGCGCAGGCCGATCTCGAAGCGGCGGTCGCTGAAGCTGATGAGCATCACGGAGAGCACGCCCACGCCGCCCACCAGGAGCACGGTGCCCGCCAGACTCATGAGTACCACGGTCCAGCCATGCATCTGCTGGAGGAAGTTCTGATAGGCCCGGGCGGCCTCGGCGTCGAGGTCCACGATCTCCACGTCCTCGATGCCGTGGTGGGCCTGGCGAGTCCGGCCCAGCAGCATGGCCGAGACCTCGCCCATGTCGCCCGTCCGCCGGAGCTTCACGGTCACCTGGGCCAGCTTGTGGGCGGGGTCCAGGCGGTCCATGTAGGTCTCCAGGGGGATCAGGAGACCGTTGGCGTCGTAGTAGTTCTCGTCATTGAAGATCTGGCCCGGAGCCTGGACGCCCACGATGCGGAAGGGCACGCCCTCCACCACCAGGTCGCGGCCGACCGGATCGGCGCCGCCGAAGAGCTTGGTGCCCAGCGTAGCGCCCACCACGGCCACCGTGGAGCGCCGCCGTGCATCGTCCTCCGTGAGCCCCCGCCCCAGGCCGATGGGACGGTTCATCCACGCGGAATAGCTGGGGGTGACGCCGATGACCCAGGTCCGCTCGGTGTCTCCCGTGATACGGACGCTGACGGACTTCTGCGCCCGGGGCAGGAAGGCCAGCACCTTCGGATTGGGCGCCGTGAGGCGGCCCAGGTCCTCGTAGCGCAGGCCGGGGCTCATGGCGAAGCGGGCGCGATCTTCTGACGTCTCGGGCGACTTCGGGGCGATGCGGACGGTGCCGTCCCAGCTCATGCCCGCGAAGCCGGTGCTGATCTTGTCCATCACGCCATCCAGGACGGAGGTCATCACCACCAGGGCGAAGACGCCCAGCATCAGCAGGGTCAAGGTGAGGATGCTGCGCAGCTTGTGGGCCCAGAGCTCCACGAGTCCGGTCCGGATCACTTCCCAGGCCATGGCCGCGGAGAAGCCGCGGGCCCTGGGGCGCGGGGCGGGGGCCTCGCGGTCCAGCAGGGAGGGCCCCGGGGCGCGGAGGATGGCTTCGTCACTCATAGCGGAGAGCTTCCATCGGAGACAGGCGCGAGGCCTTCCAGGCGGGGTACAGGGCGAACAGGAATCCGAAGGCGGCGGCCAGGGCATAGGCCCAGAGGAAAGCGGCAGGTGTCATGGCCAGGGGGATGCCAAGGCTGTGGGCGATGATCCACGAGAAGCCCACGCCCAGCACCAGGCCGGCGAGGCCGCCCAGGGCCGTGAGCAGGAGGGCCTCGGTCATGAAGCTCTTGAAGATCTCCCGTCCTGAGGCGCCGAGGGCCATCTTCACGCCGACCTCGCGGACCCGCTCCTTGAGCGACGCCATCTGGATGTTCACGTTCACGATGCCGCCGCCCACAAGAGCCAGCACGCCGGACAGGAGGAAGACGAGGTCGTAGACGTCACCCTGGCTGTTCTGGCGGCGGATCCGGGCCTGGACGTCATCGAGGCGGAAGTCGTCCTGGAGCCGGTGATTGGCTTTCACGAGGCCCTGGAGCTGCTTCGAGAATCCAGCCATGACTTTCAGGTCGGGGATGCGGAAGGTGATGCGGTCCACCCGGCGGTAGGCGTCCCCGTTCATGCGGCGCTGCACGAGGTTCGCGGGGACCGCGATGATGCGGTTGCGCCAGCGGAAGATGTTGTTCTGGTCCTCCCGGAACCGGAAGACCCGCTCCTGGAAGGTGCCGATGACGGTCACAGGCACCTCGCCGATGCGCAGGATCTGGCCCAGCGGCGAGCCGGTGGGGAAGAAGGTGGCCGCGGCCTCCGTGCCGAGGATCGTCACCGGCGCGCCGGCCTCCAGCTCCGAGGCGGAGAAGCCCCGGCCGGCCTCCACGGCGTAGCCGTTGGCCGGGATGTAGTCGCCGCCGATGCCCGTGACGGGCCGGTCCTGGTCCGCGGTGGCGGAGACCACCCGGGTACGGGCGTTCTTCTGGCTGCTCACGCCCTGGATGGCCTCGGGCCGCAGGGTCCCTCCGTCCGCGGCGTCTTCATCCCGGAGGCCCAGGTTGGCCTGCTGGAGGGCGGTGGGCTGGCCGTCGCGGACCGCGGCCTTGGGCTGGATGTTCAGCTTGTCCAACCCGCCCAGCCGCACGTAGAGCTGCTCGGCCCGCTGGCGCTGGCTGTCGGAGATGGAGAACCCGCCGAGCACGGAGGCCACCCCCAGAAGGACACCGAGGGCCTGCAGGGAGGCGCGGCCGAGGTTCTCCCGGATCTCCGTCCAGGCCTCGAGCAGCCGCTCGCGGAAGGCGCCGGAGGTGGTCATCAGGCCGCTCCCGTTGGCAGGGCGATCAATCCGTCCCTGATTTCGACTTTGCGCTGGGCCTGGGCAGCGATGGAAGGATCGTGGGTCACCAGGAGGAGGGTGTGGCCCTGGTGGTGCAGCTCCCGGAAGAGGTCCAGCACCTCGGCGCCGGTTCTCGAATCGAGTGCCCCGGTGGGCTCGTCCGCCAGCAGGAGGGCTGGCTCGTTGGCCAGGGCCCGGGCGACGGCCACGCGCTGCTTCTGGCCACCGGAGAGGGCGGCGGGGAGCTTGTCGGCCTTGTCGGCGATACCCACCTTCTCCAGCAGGGCCAGAGCCCGCTCCCGGCGCTCCTTCCGGCTGAGGCCCGCGTAGAGCATGGGCAGCTCGACATTGCGGACGATGCTGGCTTTCGGCAGGAGGTTGTAGCTCTGGAAGACAAAGCCGATCTTCCCGTTCCGGATGCGTGCCAGCTCACCGCCGGAAAGCCCGTGGACGGGATGGCCGTCCAGTTCATAGGTCCCTTCGGTTGGAGCGTCCAGGCATCCGAGGATGGCCATCAAGGTGGACTTGCCGGAGCCCGAGGGCCCGATGAGGGCCACGAACTCGCCCTTCGCCACGGTGAAGTCGATGCCACGCAGGGCGTGCACCGCCGTCCCATTGGCGCCATAGACCTTGGTGAGTCCCTGGGTTCGGATGATGGTGGGCATGGATCCTTCCGTGGCATGAAGGGCGGGGGTGCGGGGGGACATCGCGAGCAAGGCGAGCAGGCGGTCCCTCCGTGGAGCGAAGGCCCTGAGGGAGGCATAGGCCGACCGAAGGGCGGGGGTGCGGGGGGACATCGCGAGCAAGGCGAGCAGGCGGTCCCCCCGTGGAGCATCAGTTGTTCTCGTCGTCCTTCTCGACCTTCTTCCGGCTGGGATCCTCGAGGCAGACCTGCTCTCCGGATTTCAGGCCCGAGAGGATCTCCACCCGCTCGAGGGTGGCGATGCCGGCCTTCACGGGGACGACGTCGAAGAACTCCTTCCAGTGGTCGGAGAGCCAGATGAACTTGGCCCGCCCGCCGAGCCCTTCCTTGGCGCGGGCCAGGTCCTGGGGCGGGAGGTTCTCCTTCAGGCGATAGACCACGGTCTGCCCGTCGCGCCGCTGGAGGGCCTCCAGGGGCACGCTGACGGCCTTGTCCCGCTTCTCGCCCAGGATCTCCACGTTGGCGCTCATGCCGGTGCGGAAAGCCTCGGCCAGATCGTCCAAGGCCACCTCGACCTTGAAGACCTTGATCTTCTCCACCAGATCCGCGGCTGGGGCCACGAACCGCACTTTCCCCGTGAAGGCCTTTTGGGGATAGGCGTCCAGGCTGATGCGTACCGGCTGGCCCACCTTCACCTTCGCGATGTCCACCTCGTTGAGGTTCACTTTCACGATCAGGGATTTGAGATCAGCCACCGTGAACACCACCGTGCCGGCGTTGAAGCTGCTCACGCCGGAGGTGATGGTGTCGCCCAGCTCCGCGCCCTTCTTGATCACCACACCATCCATGGGCGCAGTGATCCTGGCCAGCTGGGTGGAGGCGTTCCCGCTGATGGGGATGCCCCGGTCCTCCACGATCTGGTAGCGGGTCTGGGCGGCCTTGTAGGTCTCCTCCGCCAGGTCGCGGGTGGTCTTCGCCCCCCGATAGGCCTGATCGGAGATGAGGCCCGCCTTGAAGAGCTCGGCCTGCTGGGCGAAGTCCCGCTCGGCATTCCGGAAGCTGACCCGGGCCTGGGACACGCTGCCCTGGACGTCGGAGAGGGTCTGGGCCTGGTTCACGTCCGGTTCGACCTCGGCCAGGACCTCACCGCGGCGGACCACGGCCCCTTCGCGGACCTTGAGGCCCACGATGCGCCCCGAGACCGTGGACTTCACGTCCACCTTGGTCAGGGGATCCACGATGCCCACTTCCCGTACGCTCACCTGCAGATCCTCGGCCTGCACCTTGCCCAGGCGGAAGGGGGTGCTGGCCTCGGCTTTCCGGCCCGAGCCATCGCCGCCCCGGAGGACGAAGAACATGCCGGCCGCGAGGGCGACGGCGCCCACGGAGACGTACATCCACCGCTTCTGCATGGGAAACCCCTGAATGGAAAAGATTCCGAATGAACCGGGCGAGTCGAACAGCCTACGCAAGACAACATGGCGCCGTTTAGACGGACGCGAATCCGGATTCCGGCCTGCGGCGGAGCAGGATCGGCGAAGGCCGGGCTGCCACCGGGGAATGGCGGGGCCGGACCGTATGTGGTTTTCCACCACTACGGTGTGTCAACTTTCCACGCGGATCGCGTTAAACCTTTTCCAAAAAGGGGATAGTCAAAGACTTAAATAATTGGCACAAAGCGGGCATGGGTCGGAGCGGGACGATTCCCCACTTGCGGCAGTGCCGCCCAGGAGACACACATGTTCACCACCCCCAAGCGCGTGGCCCTCATCGTGGCCGCCGGCCTCATCGGCGCCTCCCTCATGGCCCAGGCCCCGGTTCCCCCCCCGCCCACCGGCCAGCAGGTCGAGCGCCGCGGGGAGCGCCAGGAGGCGAAGGGGGAGCGCCAGGAGCGCCGCGGCGCCCGCAACGACCGACAGGGCGAGCGCAAGGAGCGCCAGGGTTCCCGCATGGAGAAGCGCGGTGCGGCCCTCGAGGCCCAGGGCAAGACCCAGGCCGGGGAGGCCCTGGAGAATCGCGGCGAGCGTCGAGAGAAGGTCGGCGCGGCCCAGGAGGCGAAGGGGGAGCGGCAGGAGCGCCGCGGGGCCCGCAACGAACGGAGGGGCGAGCGGAAGGAGCGCCGCGGCGAGCGCATGGAGAGCAAGGGGAAGTAAGGCTCCCGCGAGGACACTGTGATGGAGCAGGGGACGGAGCGTCCCCTGCTTTTATTGCCGGAATCTGCCCCGCTTCTTCTGGCGGGGCTCTCCATGGGCGGGACCCGGGGAGGTTCCCGCGACACGCACCGTCTGTCCCTTGGACTCGCCGCCGCTCTCGTCGCCGCAGGGCTGGTTGCCCAGAGCGCCACGCTACAGGAGGATCGGGATCGCACCCAGGACACGACCCGGGACAAGCTCCAGGACCGGGACCGCCATCGCACCAAGGGTGGCGTAGGTCGCGGGCTATCGCTACCGCACGGTTTCCCGGGCGATCATCAGCTCCTCGTTCGTGGGGACGACGGCCACGGCCACCCTGGACTCCGGCGTCGTGATGATGCGCTCGCCGGTGCCATGCTCGTTGGCCTCGGGATCCAGCTTGACGCCCAGGAACCCGAGCTTGCTGCAGACCTTGGCGCGGACGTAGGTGCTATGGGTGCCGATGCCGGCGGTGAAGGTGATGGCGTCCACACCATCCAGCACGGTGGCGTACGAGCCGATGAACTTGCGCACGTCGTAGGTGAGGAGGTCCCGCGCCAGTCGGGCGCGGTCGTTGCCCTTGTCCGCGGCGAGCTCGATCTCCCGGAAGTCGGAGGAGACTCCGGAGATGCCCAGCAGGCCCGACTTCTTGTTGAGGAGGTCGGTGATGGCGTTGTAGTCCAGGTGCTCGTACTCCATCAGCATCTCGACCACGCTGGGATCGATGGTGCCGCAACGGGTGCCCATGATGACCCCCTGCAGCGGGGTCATGCCCATGCTGGTGTCCACGCTCTTGCCGTTGTTCACGGCGCAGATGCTGGTGCCGTTGCCGATGTGGCAGGTGATGATCTTGAGGGCCCGGAGCGGCCGGCAGAGCAGGATGGCGGTGCGGGCCGCCACGAAGGCGTGGCTGGTGCCATGGAAGCCGTAGCGGCGGATGCCGTACTTCTGGCTCAGTTCGTAGGGGATACCGTAGGTCCGGGCGTGGTCGGGAATGTTGTGGTGGAAGGCCGTATCGAAGACAGCCACGTGGGGCACATTCGGGAAGGCCTCCTGGGCCACGCGGATGCCCATGGCGTTGGCGGGGTTGTGGAGGGGGGCGTACATGGCGAACGTCTCGATGTCCCGCAGGACCTCCTCGGTCACCAGGATGGAGTCCCCGTACTTGGGACCGCCATGCACCACGCGGTGCCCGACGGCGTGGATGGGCGTCTCCTTCAGGACCGTGGCATGGAGGCGCTCGAGGATGGCGTCCAGGGCCTCGCGGTGGCTCGGAAGGAGGAGGGACTCCTTGTGGCGGTCCCCCTCGATGGTGCAGACGAGGTTGGCTTCGGGCAGGCCGATGCGTTCGGCCATCCCCTCGGCCAGGGACACTTCCTTCCCCATGTCGAACAGGTTGAACTTCAGGCTCGACGAGCCTGCATTGAGTACGAGAACGAGCACGGGATCCCCCACGATGGAGCCAGTCTAGACAGCTTTGGACGTGACCGAAGTTTCATTGTGGATGGGCCGATCGTGATCAAACGGTCCCTCCGGCCCCCGGTTCAGGGCCGGGGGGTGAAGACGCCTTCCTGCAGCGAGGCGGGATCGGGCCAGGGGGCGGCCAGGGCCCGCTCGCTGGCAGCCTCCAGTTCCGAGGTCAGGCGCGTGGCCAGTCCGGCATCCGGCGACCAGTGGCGTTGGGCCAGCCAGGCTTCGAAGCGGGGCAGGGGGTCCTTTTCGCGCCAGGCCTCCAGCAGGTGCGGGTCCACGTAGCGCTGGTCATCGTGCTCGGCGTGGCCGGAGAGGCGGAAGGTCTCGCACACCAGGAAGACCGGGCCCTTGCCATCGAGGCAGACCTGCCGGGCCTGGGCGGCGGCAGCGAAGACGGCGGCCGCGTCGTTCCCATCCACCGTGAGGGTGAAGGCCCCCTGCGCACGGGCGGAGAGGCGGCCGGACATCTGGCGTTCCGGGGGCGTCGAGAAGGCGAAGCCGTTGGCCTCGCCCACCACGATGAGGGGCAGCTTCTGGACCACGGCGAAGTTCAATCCCTCGTAGAAGGCCCCGGTGGAACTGCCGCCGTCCCCGATCCAGGTCATGGCCACCCGGCGTTCGCCCCGCTGGCGGAAGGCCAGGGCCACGCCAGCCATGACGGGGATCAGGGCTCCCAACATGGAGGTGGTGGCGACGATGCCCCGCTCGATGCCGCCGAAGTGGTTGTTGTGGTCTCGGCCGCCCGTGGGGCCCGTCGCCCGGCCCAGGTACTGGAGGAAGACCTCCTCCGGCTGCACCCCGCGGACGAGCATGGAGCCGAGGTTCCGGATCAGGGGGGCAACCAGGTCATCCGGGCCCAACGCCAGGGCCGTGCCGCAGGCCGTGGCTTCCTGGCCCAGGCTCCGGTACACGCTGCCGAGGGTCTTGCCTTGCCGGAACAGCTTCACGAGCCGTTCCTCCGTCAGCCGCGTCAGCAGCATGGCCTCGTGCAGGCGCAGAGCGGTCGATTGATCCATGAAAAGGATCATTCCCCACGGAAGGGGGAGGGGCAACCGGAAAGGGCGGTCGGTTGCCCGTCAGGCCGTCACGTCGAGGCGGCCGCCCACTTCGGAGCCTTCCGCCGTGGGTCTCTGGGCCTCGCGTTGGGCTTCCCGCGCCGGCTCACGAGTCTCCTCCGCGCGCGGGGCTGGCCTCGGCGCCGAGATCGCGGGCCTCACGGGCGGGACGTAGGCCGCATTCGGCATCGCCTGGATCGTGGCCACGGGTCCTCCTGCGGGCGGGACGCACGTCCCTCCAACCACCTATCGGTTCCCCACCGTCCCGGCATGAGGGGTCTGCGCGGATGCCATTGGTAACCCGCGGGTTGGCTGATAAACCCTCGCGGGACGAGGGCCATCCAGGGTTGAATGGACCCATGCTCACGCTCCGGCCCGCCAGTCCCCTCGACGCTCCGCTGATCCTCCAGTTCATCCGCGAACTGGCGGAGTACGAGCGGGAGCCGGAGGCCGCCGTGGCCACGCTGGAAGACCTCCACCGCTACGCCTTCTCAGACCATCCGCTGGTGCACGTGGAAATGGCCGAATGGGACGGGGAACCCGCCGGCTTTGCGCTGTGGTTCCTGAACTTCAGTACCTGGGAGGGGAAGCCCGGCATCTACCTCGAGGATCTCTTCGTCCGTCCCGCCTACCGGGGCAAGGGCATCGGCAAGGCCCTCCTGAAGCATCTCGCGGCTCATGCCCTCAAGGAGGGCTGGACCCGGTTCGTCTGGCAGGTGCTCGACTGGAACACGCCGGCCATCGAATTCTACGAAGCCCACGGTGCGCAGGTGATGCGGCCCTGGCTGACCTGCCGCGTGGAGGGCGAGGCCCTGCGCCGGCTCGCCCAGGACGCATGATCCCGCCCCGGCTCCTCCGCCTGCAGGCGGTCCTGGGGCTGGATGCCGGACTGGCCCTGGTGGGCGGCGCGGTGCGGGACGAACTGCTGGGCCGGCCGCACGCCGACTGGGATATCGCCACGGCCCTGCTCCCCGAGGCGGTCATGGCCCGGGCCCGGTCCGCGGGGCTGCGGGTGATCCCGACCGGGATCCAGCACGGCACGGTCACTGTGATCCTCGATGATGAACCCGTGGAGATCACCACGTTCCGGAGCGACGGCGACTACCGGGACGGCCGCAGGCCGGAATCCGTGCGTCTGGGCGTGAGCCTGGCGGAGGACCTGGCCCGGCGCGACTTCACCATCAACGCCATGGCCCTGCCCCTGGAAGGGGGCGGGCTGGTGGATCCCCACGGCGGGCAGGCCGACCTCAAGGCGGGGCTGATCCGCGCCGTGGGCGAACCGCTGGACCGCTTCGGCGAGGACGGGCTTCGCCCCCTGCGGGCCTGCCGCTTCGCCGCGCAGCTGGGTTTCCGGATCGAGGGGGCCACCCTGGCGGCCATCCCCCGGCGGCTGGATGTGGCGCGGAAGGTGGCCGTGGAGCGCGTCTTCATCGAACTGACCAAGCTGCTCGCCGGGGCCCATCCCCGGACGGGGCTCGAACCGCTCCGCGGGAGCGGGCTGCTGGACCTGTGGCTGCCGGAACTGGGCGCCATGAAGGGCAGCGGGCAGAACCGCCACCACCGGTTCGATGTCTGGGATCACACCCTCGAGACCGTCCGCCTCGTCCCCGCCGAACCGGCCCTGCGATGGGCGGCCCTGCTGCACGACGCCGGCAAGCCAACCATGCGGTCGGTGGACGGGACGACCGGGGAGGCCCATTTCTACGGCCACGAGGAGCGCTCGCTTGAGATCGCCGCGGCGATCCTGGGCCGTCTCAAGGCGGGGCATGCCCTGGTGCGGGAGGTGCTTGCCCTGGTGCGCCACCACGGGGTCCATCCCGAGCCCGGCTGGAGCGACGCGGCCTGCCGGCGCCTGCTCCGGCGTCTGGCGGAGGATGGGTTGGCTCCGGAGACGTGGGCGGTCTTCCGCCTCGCGGACCAGCGGGCGAAGGGCACCGAGGACCCGGAACGGGAACCACGGCATGCGGCGGTGGTGGCGCGGCTCGAGGCCCTTGCGGCGGCCCGTCCCCCACTCGCGGCCCGGGATCTCGCCCTCGATGGCGAAGCCCTGATGGCGCTGGCGGGGCGGAAGGGCGGACCCTGGCTCGGGGCCCTCCAGGCGGACCTGCTGGAGGCGGTCCTGGAGGATCCGGCCCGGAACACCGCGGAGGGACTGACTCCCCTCGTCCTCGCGGCCCTGGAGGGGATCAGTCCCGCTGGAGCAGCACCACTGCCTGGGCGGCGAGGCCCTCGCCCCGGCCGGTGAAGCCCAGGTTCTCCGTGGTGGTGGCCTTGACGTTCACGGCATCGACCGGAACCCCGAGAAGAGGCGCCACTCGCTCACGCATCCGGTCCCGGTGCGGCCCGATCTTCGGGCGTTCCCCGACGAGGCAGACGTCCGCGTTCACCACCCGCCAGCCCCGCTCCGCCAGGTCGCCCATGACGCGCCCGAGCAGCGCCGCGGAGTCCGCGCCTTTGTAGGCGGGATCCGTGTCCGGGAAGTGCTGGCCGATATCCCCCAGGCCGGCAGCCCCCAGCAGGGCGTCCATGAGCGCGTGGAGCATCACATCGGCATCGCTGTGGCCGGCCAGGCCCCGGTCGTGGGGGATGTCACAGCCCATGAGCTTCAGGGGACGGCCCTCCTCCGGCGCGGAGAACCGGTGCACGTCGAGCCCCTGGCCGACGCGGAAGGCCGTCATGGGGCCTCCGGATCCAGCGCCCGGTGCTTGCCCGTCGATTCGTCCACCCGGCTGCCGGACTCGCCGGGGAGGTGATCAGGCAGGACGAGGAGGATGTCCGTGCCCTGGCCCTCCTCGCTGAGGATCTCAAGGGTGCCGCCATGCTCCTCCACGATCTTCTTCACCGTGGCCATGCCGAGGCCAGTCCCCTTCTTCTTCCCGTAGCTGTAGAAGGGCTCGAAGATCCGCTTGAGGGCCTTCCGGGGGATGCCCTTGCCGTTGTCCTTGACATGGATCTGCACGCCGCCGGTGACCCGAGTCCAGGAGACGAGGATCTCGCCGGACATGTCCGTCATCGCGTCGAGGGCGTTGGTGAGGAGGTTCTCGATGACCCGGGTGAACCGGGCAGGATCAAGCTTCACCATGCACGGGCCGCCCTCGGCGCGCAGGTTCACGCCCAGCTCCGCGGCTCGCGGCACCATGGGTTCCAGGATCGCATCAATGAAGGGCTGGAGGTCGACCGAGGCCCGGTTGGGTTCCCGCACCTTCGCGTAGTCCAGGACATCCTGGCTGAGGTGGGTCAGGCGGTCCACGCACTCCAGGATCTTCTGGCAGTGGTGGCGGATCTTGTGATCTTCGGTGGACAGCTCCAGCAGGTCGGCATGGCCGCGCAGCACGAACAGACCGTTCTTGAAGTCGTGGACGATGGAGCTGGAGACCTGGCCCACCGTGGCGAGCACCTGGGTCCGGAGGTTCTCCTCGGAGAGGCGGGTGCGCTCGATGGCGATGGCGCAGAGGGCGACGATGGCCTCGAAGGTCTCCCGGTCTGGCGGTTCGCTGATGGGGCGGCGGCTGTCCAGGTACACCACGCCGATGCGCTTGCCCTGCAGGACCAGGGGCAGGCAGAGGATGGTCTTCAGTTCCAGGCGCATGATGGACTGCTGACTGGCCAGGTGGTGGTCGTCCGCCACGTTCAGTATCCAGATGGGATCACCCGTCTCGAAGACCGACCGGACGCTGGAGAGCGAGACCTGGATGGCGCCTTCGAGTTCCTGCCCCAGGTTGCGCTGGACGCGGATGTTCAGCTCGCCGTCCTCGAGCAGCATGAGGAACCCCCGGTCCGTTCCGGAGATGGCCAGGAGCCGGTCCAGGGACTGCTCCAGAAGGTCCTCGAGATCCACCTCCTCCACCAGGAGCTGGGCGGTTTCCAGGATGGCCTGAAGGTGCAGCTCGGAGCTGGTCTGGGCCGTGCTGAGGAGGGTCAGGGTGTAGGCCCCGTCGGCCAGGCGGAGGGGCGTGTTGGGTTCCCAGGCCACGCGGCCGAGCTGCTGGTCCTTGTAGAAGCTCCCGTGGGTGGTCTTGAGGTCCTCGGCCCACCAGGTATCGTCCCGCAGCTCCAGGCGCAGGTGGTTCCGGCTGATCATGCTGTCGGAGAGAACGATGTCGCAGAGGCTCTGCCGCCCGAGCGTGACCGAGCGCGTGAGGGGGACCGTTCGCTCGAAGCCGTGACGGTCTCGGATCAGGAGCTGATAGCGCTGGATCACAGGGGACCCGGAGGGTGTCGAGCAAGAGGGGGGATGGGAAGATCTGCGTGCTGCCCAAGATTATCCGGCCTCCGGCTGGACACAAGTGGAAGTCCCGTGAGGGAATAGAGATATGCACCGCCACCCCGACCTCGATCCCACCGCACCCCTCGAGGATCCCGTTGAATACTCGTTGCGGCCGCAGCGGCTGCAGGAATATATCGGTCAAGCCAAGGTCAAGGCCCGGCTGGAGATCGCCCTCCAGGCCGCGAAGCAGCGCGGGGATGTGCTGGACCATGTGCTGCTCTTCGGGCCTCCCGGCCTGGGGAAGACCACCCTGGCCCACGTGCTGGCGAACGAGATGGGCGTCCACTGCAAAGTGATCCAGGCTCCGGCCCTGGAGAAGAAGGGCGACCTGGCCGCCATCCTCACCAACCTGGAAGCGGGGGAATTCCTCTTCATCGACGAGATCCACCGGCTCTCGGCGCCCATCGAGGAGATGCTCTACTCGGCCATGGAGGACCGGAAGCTGGACATCCTCATCGGCCAGGGGCCCAGTGCGCAGACCCTCAAAGTGGACCTCCGGCCCTTCACCCTCGTCGGGGCCACCACCCGGGCCGGCCTGCTGTCCAAGCCCCTCCACGACCGCTTTGGGATGGTGCACCGGCTGGAGTTCTACACCCGGACAGACTTGGCCATCATTGCCGAGCGATCGGCCCATCTCCTCGCCGTGACCCTGGCTCCGGAGGGCGCGGAGGCCATCGCCCGACGAAGCCGGGGGACGCCCCGCATCTGCAACCGCCTCCTGCGGCGGTGCCGCGACTTCGCCCAGGTGAAGGGGGATGGCACCATCACCTCAGAGTCCGCCGAGGCCTGCCTCCATCTGCACGAGGTGGACGACCTGGGCCTGGACGGCCTGGACCGCGCCTATCTCCAGACCCTTTGCCATCGCCATAAGGGCGGGCCGGTGGGCCTGCGGACTCTGGCGGCGGCCCTGGGCGAAGACGAAGGGGCCCTGGAAGACCTGGTGGAGCCCTATCTCATGCAGGTGGGATTCCTGGACCGTACGCCCCAGGGGCGCAAGGCGACGGATCAGGCTTATGCCTACCTGGGCCTCAAATCCGATCCCGGGCCGCTGTTCAGCTAGCTGATCAATGCCGGGGCGGTTCGGGGACCTTCTTGAGGTCTTTGGCCTCGACCTTGGAGAGGGGGAGCGGGCCGCCTTTGGCCACGCCGTTGGCTCCGCCCGCGTCGGCGCCCTTGGCCTGCTGGTCTTTCCGGACACAGACGCCCTGCAGGGTGCCGCCCTCGTCCACCACGAGGGAACCCACCTCCACGTCGCCCTCCACGTAGCCGGTGCCGTGGATCTCGAGGCATTCTGTGATTTTCATGATGCCTTCGGCCCGGCCCGTGACGATCAGGTGCTTGGCGAAGACCGTGCCCTTCACCAACCCTCCGGGAGCGATGGACACCTCTCCGGTGGAATGGATGGTTCCGTCCACGGTGCCTTCGATGCGGAGGCTCCGGGTCCCGGTGTGGATCTCGCCCGTGAAGGTCACGTCCTTGCCCAGCAGGGAATGGATCGCCGGGGCGGGATCGGGCTTCTTGGTGCTGTTGCGGAAGACGGCCATGGGGACTCCTAGGACTGCTTGCCGATGGCGCTGAGCCATTGGCGCTGGAGCTTGAGGTAGGGGGTCGGATTGACAGGCTTTCCGTCGATCCTCACTTCGTAGTGCAGATGGACGCCCGTTGCGTTGCCGGAGCGGCCCATGACGCCAAGGATATCCCCCCGAGTCACCTTCTGACCGGCCTTGACCTCCACATGGTCCATGTGGGCGTAGAGGGTCTCGATGTCGGGGGTGTGACGGAGAACCACGCCGTACCCGTAGCGGTCCAGCCAACCGGCCTCCTCGACCACGCCATCGGCGGTGGCCTGGATGGGCGTGTCGAGGGCATTGGCGATGTCCAGGCCGGTGTGATAGCCCAGCAGACCATCACCAACCTCGTTCCCCTTGGAGAACGGCGAGATGCGCACGCCAAAGCCAGAACTCAGATACCCCGCCGTAGGGGGAATGGAAGGCGTGTGGGACCAGGCCCGCAGGACGGGTTCCATCCTGGCTCGCACCAGCTCGGCCTGCCGTGCGGTGCGGTCGAGTTCATCCTGCAGGCGGGAGATGCGCTGCTGGGTCCCCGGCGGAAGGGGGGCGGGGCTGGGCGCCGGGCCCGGAAGGCTAGAACGCGCGGGCGAACCGTGGGAGACCGGAGAACCCGGCGGGGGAATGGCCGGGGCCGGCCCCTTGGGATCCAGCAGCTTCAGGAGTTCCGTGTGCTGCTGGCGGAGGGTCTCCATCTCCGTTTCCAGTTCGTGGGCCTGGTCCAGGGTGGAACGCAGCTGTTCCTGCTGCTTGCGGGTCTCCTGCTGGAGCCGGCTGAAGCTCATGATCTTCTTGGTGGCCCAGAGGCCGTACCCCGATCCGATCATGGCCAGGGCGGAGAATCCGGCCACCAACCCAACCAGCCAGATCATGAGACGGCGGGTCAGGGACCAGCGGAAGGTCCGGTGGCTGAAGACCACCATGACCGTGAGCCAGCGCCCGGAGGCCGGACGGCTGGACCGCAGGGCGAGACGTCGTTCGGGCTGAGTGGACATGGTCCCCCAGCATACCTGGGAAGAGGCGGGGGTGCGAGTCGCCTTCTTACAACCAAGGATCTAGATGGCAGCGAGAAACGAGTGGGAGAGCCACCACTCCAGGGCATGGCCTGTAAAAAAAACAAGGCCCACCAGGCTGTTCAATGTGAAGAAGGCCTGGTCGATCCGGGTGAGATCGCCACCACGCACCAGCCACTGCTCGCGGACCAGCATCCCCGCCACCGCCGTCCATCCCATCCAGCCCACCAGGTGGGAGCCCATGAGCAGGTTGAACTGGGCCCAGCAGGCCAGGGCCACCAGGTGAAGCAGCCGTGACAGGAAGAGCGCGCGGTGTGTGCCGAGGCGGGCGGGGATCGAGTGGAGGCCCTGTTCCCGATCGAAGGCTTCGTCCTGGAGGGCGTAGAGGATGTCGAACCCGGCGGTCCAGGCCAGCACGCCCCCGGACAACCAGAGGGCCGGAGCCTCGATGCGCCCCGACACGGCGATCCAGGCCCCCAGGGGCGCGCCGGACAGGGACAGCCCCAGCACCACGTGGGCCCAGGTCGTGAAGCGCTTGCAGAGGGAGTAGCCCAGGATGATCACGAGGGCCAGGGGGGACAGGGCCCAGGTCAGGGGGCCCAGGGCCCCCGCCGCCACACCGAACAGCACGATGGCGGCGCCCAGCATCGCAAGGGCGCCCAGCCTGGATACGCGGCCCGCAGGCAGGGCCCGGGTGGCTGTGCGGGGGTTCTCCGCGTCGATGTCGGCGTCGACCAGCCGGTTGAAGGTCATCGCCGCCGTGCGGGCCCCCACCATCGCCGCCAGGATCCAGAGGGAGATCCGCAGCGGAGGGATCCCCTGGGCCGCTGCCAATCCCCCCAGCAGGGCGAAGGGAAGCGCGAAGACGGTGTGCTCGAACTTGATCATGTCGAGCAGTTCACGGGTCTGAGTCAGGGCCTTCGTCATGGACTCATCGTACCGGATCCGGGGGCCGGAGCCACCGGGATGCCAGCCGGGCGAAGGCCCGTTCGCGGGTGTGGATCTCCCGGTAACCCCGGCAGGTGCCGGCGGCGTTGAACTCCGGACAGGTGGCGCAGGGAGTCCGGTCGGGGCCCCGGCGCCGGTAGGCGAGGAGGACGGCCGTCGCGGCGGCTCCGGCGAGGGTGGCGAGGAACCAGGGAAGGGGGCCCCCGGACCGGATCGCCTGGAGGGTCAGGAAGGCCAGCAGCCCCAGGGGAAGGGTCCGGGTGAGGGACTTGGGCCAGCGGCGGCGGCCCAGGGCCGGAATGGCCGCGAGGCTGCCCAGGGCCGCCAGGGAGACCTGTCCCCAGACAGGGGGGGAGGGAAGGACCGCCCCGGCAGTCAACCCGCCCAGCCCGCCAAGCATCGCCAGGGTGCAGCCCCGGCAGAGCCGGAAGCGCCGACCCAGACGGAACACCTCCCCCCCGTACTCGTGGCAGAGGGGGTGATGGGCCCAGCGGTGGAAGGCGTGGGCCCGGAAGGCAAGGCGGTCCAGGCGGCGGGCGAGGTCCCTCCCCGGGCGCGGACGGGGCGGGGCCTCGAGTCGAGGATCCATGGGCGAGGTGGCCGGAGGCCTAGGCCGTCCGGATCGCGCGGAGGCGGACCGCGGTGCCGTAGGCGATGATCTCGTTGGTGTTCTGCATGAGCTCGCCGCTGTCGAAGCGCATGGCGAGCACGCCGTTGGCGCCCATGGCGAGGGCGTGCTGCTCCAGGCGGTCCATGGCCTCGTTGCGGGAGTCGCTGGCCAGCTCCGTGAGCATGGTGATCTCGCCCCCGAAGAGCTGCTGGCAACCGGCGCAGGTGGTGCCCACCACGCTGCGGCTGCGCACGGTCACCCCCCAGCAGGGGCCGAGGATGGCCTCGATCTCCATGCCGGGAGGGGGATCGAAGGTCGTCAGGATGGGGATGTTGTGGTGGCGCGCGTTCTGGGACATGGTCTCCTCAGTGGGCTTCGCTGTCGCCCTTGTGCTCGGTGTAGAGGCTCTCGATGAGCCCGCCGTACATCTCGTTTACCACACGCCGCTTCACCTTCAGGGAGGGCGTGAGCTGGCCACCCTCGAGCGTCATCTCGTGGTCCAGGATGGCGATCTTCCTGATGCGTTCGTAGTTGGAGAGGTTGGCGTTCACCCGCTCGATGCGGCTCATCAGCTTGGCCATCACAAGGGCATCCTGGACCAGGTCCGCGTGGGTCCGGAAGCTGAGCTTCTTGTAGCCGGCCCAGCGGACCAGGGCATCGAAGTTCGGAACGATGAGGGCGGTGATGTAGTTGCGCTTGTCGCCGATGAGCACGGCCTGGGAGATGTACTTGTCCTCCTTCAGGTGGTTCTCGATGGGCTGGGGAGCGATCTTCTTCCCGCCGCTGGTGACGATGAGTTCCTTCTTCCGGTCGGTGATGTAGAGGCGGCCCCGATCGTCCAGGTGGCCGATGTCGCCGGTGTGGAAGTAGCCTTCGCCATCGATGGCCTCGCGTGTGGCAACTTCGTTCTTCCAGTAGCCCAGCATCACGTTGGGGCCCTGGCAGAGGATCTCCCCATCCTCGGCGATCTTCAGGAAGGGGCGTTCGTTCCAGGTTTCATAGAGGGGGCGGCCCACGCAGCCGGGCACCACCTCCCCGGGCCGGTTCACCGTGATGACGGGGCTGGTCTCGGTCAGTCCGTAGCCCTCGAGGATCGGAAGGCCGATGATCCAGAAGAACGCCATGACCTTGGGCCCCAGGGGGGCGCCGCCGCTGATCGCAAACTTGATCCTCCCCCCTGTCCGCTGGCGGATCTTCTCGAACACGATCTTCTGGGCCGTGCGGTACCAGAGGCCCTTCCAGGAAGGCGGCTCCTGGCCCTTCATCAGATACGGGGCCGCTTGCCGGCCCGCCAGCATGGCCCAGTGGAAGATCAGGCGCTTGAGGAGTCCTCCCGCGGAGACCGTGTCGTAGATCCGGGCGAAGATCTTTTCGTAGATGCGTGGAACCGAGGCCAGGAGGGTGGGACGGACCAGCAGGAGGTCATCGGCCACTGTCTGGACACCCTCGGCGTAGTAGATGGCGGCACCGACATGGAACATCAGGAAATGCCCGGCCATGCGCTCGAAGATGTGGGTGAGGGGCAGGAAGCTCAGGGCCCGTTCGCCGTTCTCGATGTTCACGACGCTTGCGGCCCCAAGCACATTGGAGACCAGGTTGCCGTGGGTGAGCATGGCGCCCTTGGGATCGGCCGTGGTACCCGAGGTGTAGATCAGCGTCAGCAGGTCGCCGGGCTTCCGCTCCATGCCCCACTGGCGGACGAGGGGGCGCCGCTCCTCCATCGCCGCGCCTTCGGCGTGAAGATCCTCCCAGCGGATCAGAGTGCGCCCTGTGCCTTCGGGAAGATCGCCCTCCAGGAGCACAGCGGCTTCCAGGTTGGGCAGATTCCCCCAATGCGCCAGGACCTTGTCGAGCTGCTCTCGATTCGAGCAGATCACCCAGCGGGCTTCGCTGTCCCGTAGGATGAAAGCCGCCTGGATGGCATTCAGGGTGGCATAGATGGTGACGTCAGGAAGGCCCTGGATGGCACAGGCGAAATCGGCGATGGCCCATTCGGGGCGGTTCTCGGACATGAGGGCCACCCGGTCGCCGACGCGGAGTCCCCGGGCCTCCATGGCCAGGGCCAGCCGCTCCACCCGGGCCACGACTTCCACATGGGGAATGGCCACGAATGCGCCATCCCGCTTGTAGGCCAGGGCATCAGGAAGGTGCTTCTCGGCCGCCTGATAGAAAAGCTGCGCAATGGTCTCGACGGGCTGGGCCACAATGACTCCGGACACTCTGGGGATGTGGACGAATGGTAGCAGGGAACGAGGCCGTGCCACTGGGCGAGGGACTCGCGGCGTTCCACCTCGAGCAGCGCGCGCGCGGCGTGTCGCCGCATACGGCCCGCGCCCAATCGGGTGACCTGGAAAAACTCCTGAACCACGCAGTCCGCTGGGGCTGGACCGGATGGGAGGTGAGCCCGCGCACCCTCAGGGGATTCGCGATGGAACTGGGGGAGCGCGGACTGGATCCCGCCAGCCAGGCCCGCATCCTCTCCACCGTCCGGACCTTCTTCCATTGGCTGTGGGAGACCCGTCGCATCGGCCGGAACCCGGCCTCGGGGCTGAGGAATCCGAAGCAGCCCAAGCGGCTGCCCGCCTTCCTGACCGAAGGGGAGAGCCAGGCGCTCCTCGATCTTCCGCCGGCCACGGATTTCCCTTCGGCCAGGCTCGCCTGCCTCCTGGAATTGCTCTACGCCTCGGGCCTGCGCGTCTCCGAGCTGGTGGGCCTCGATCTCCAGGACATCCTGGCTGAGCAGCGGACCCTGCGCGTACTGGGCAAGGGGCGAAAGGAGCGGCTGGTGCCCTACCACGAGCGGGCCGCCGAGGTGCTGACGGCCTACCTGGCGCAGCGGGGGGCCTTCCTCGCGATGAAAGCCCTCCCTCCATCCCAGGCGCTGTTCCTCAACCAGCGCGGCGGGCGCCTGACTCCAACGAGTGTCCGGGCCCTCCTGCGTCAGGCTCTGGCCGATGCGGCCGTACGGGCGAGGGTGAGCCCCCATGCCCTGCGGCACAGCTTCGCGACCCACCTGCTCAACCGTGGCATGGACCTCCGCGCCATCCAGGAACTGCTGGGGCACGCCAGCCTCAGCACCACGCAGCGCTACACCCACCTGGGCCTGGACGAGCTGGCGAAGACCTACGAGAAGGCCCATCCCCGCGCCAAGGGGTAGAGTGGAGGGCAGGCCGTCCCTCCTCTCGGGAGAAACCCATGGACACTGTTGTTCCGCTCCCCGCACCCGTCCTGGTCCCGGTCAAGGAGGCCGCGGCCGCCTTTCCGGTCCGCCGCATCTACTGCGTGGGGAGGAACTACGCCGATCACGCGCGCGAGATGGGCGGGGATCCGGACCGGGAGCCACCGTTCTTCTTCGGCAAGCCCCGCGATGCGGCGGTGCCCGGCGGGGGCACGATCGTCTACCCCCCTGCGACCTTGAACCTCCACTACGAAGTGGAACTCGTCGTGGCCCTCGGGAAGGGCGGCGCCTCGATCCCCGTATCGGAGGCCCTGGATCGTGTCTTCGGATATGCCGTGGGCATCGACCTGACCCGGAGAGACCTCCAGGCCCGCGCCAAGGAGAAGGGGCAGCCCTGGGAGATGGCCAAGGGCTTCGACCGGTCGGCCCCCGTGTCCGCGATCGTCCCGGCGGGCCGGGTGGGGCATCCCCGGACCGGTGCCATCTGGCTGAATGTCAACGGTGAGACGCGGCAGCGGGGCGACCTCGCCCAGATGTCCTGGAGCGTGGCGGAGATCATCGCGCAGCTCTCGGCCTTCGTGGAGCTGGCCCCCGGGGATCTCCTGTTCACGGGCACGCCTTCAGGCGTGGGCGCGATCGTCCGGGGCGACCGCGTCCGCTGTGGCATTGATGGCCTGGGCGAGCTGGAGATCGCCCTGGCCTGATCGCCGGATTCGGTCAGCTCCCGCCCTGCTGCTTGAACTGGGCGATGATGTCCTCGACGCTGTCCTTCCGGCTGTCGGCCTCGAGGCTGGTGTCGAAGATGCGGTCCTGGGTGGCGGTGCGCCGCTCGCCGAACCCCTGGCCGGCCAGGGCCTCGGTGTGGATGTTGAAGATGACGAGCAGACGGGTCAGGCCGCCCTGGAACTGCTTGAGGAGCAGCACGACCTTCTCGATCTTCTGGCGGGTGATGTCCTGGAACTGGAGGATGTTCAGGATCTCGAAGGCCTCGTCGCCCACCTGCCGGAGCTTCGCCTGGGCGGGATCGAGATCGGGAAGGGGGCCCGCGTCCTCCATCTGGTGGGCGAAGAGGAACTCGATGATTTCCTGGGCCAGTCCATTGCGGTCCTCTCCGGCGGCGGCCCGGTCCAGGTACCCTCCGATGGCCCCGTGAAGGGTGTTCCGGGCCTCCTGGTGACGTTTCATCTGGCTCTCGACGGAGGACATCGCCTTGGAGGCTTCGTCGCAGGCGGCCATGAGGGTGTCCAGGCGGTTCATGACGCTCTGGGTGGCCTCCTCCGTGTCGCTGGTGATGGCGTCGAGCTGAGCCGCCAGTTCGGGGACCTGGGTGCTCTGATGCTTCACGGAAGCGTCCAGCTGCTGCAGGTTCAGCAGGGTCTGGTTCAGGCTCGAGACCAGGGCGCCGAGCTCTCCCTTGGCCTCGATGTCGATCTTCTGGTACACCCGGCCGTCGGCCATGTCCTTGGCCGCCTGGGCGAGGCGATGGATGCTGGCCTCGGAATCCCCGTGCAGGCCCTCCCGGAGCTCCTGGATCAGTCCCTGGATGCTGTCGAGGCGCCGGTCCAGCTGCTCGCGCCGTTCCTGGAACTCCCGGATCAGGCTCTCCTGGGGCGCCGGGCTGTCCGGAGCGGCCTGGAGGGATCGTTCTTCAGGTACTTCGGACATGGGACCTCCCATCGTGGCCTCAGGGCGCAGGGCGCACCTTCACATGGCTCCCTTCGGCCAGATTCCAGGCCTGCATGAGTTCGCGCGGGATGGAGAGCAGGTGCTCCGTCAGCCCGGCCACGAACTCCACCCGTTCCACCGCCGGGCCGCTGGGCCAGATCACCCGGAGGTTCTTCACCCCGTGGGCGTAGGGGCCGAGGGCCGTCCACCACCCCTCCATGGCCTTCGGCAGCTCGAGGTGGTCCCCCTTCTTGAATAGGCCGGTCTTCATGGTGACGACGGTGACGTGGGCATCCGGCTCCAGCACTTCCAGGCGTCCGGCATCCTTGAGGATTCCCGCGGCCTGCAGGACGGCGACATCGTTCTGGCCCGAGGCCTTCATGACGTCCTGGAAGTCCCGGTAGCCGTCGAAGAAGGGGAGGAGGCGCCGATCCTCAGAGAAGAGCTTGATCCCCTCGGTCAGCTTGGCCAGGGGCAGGGTGGGCCAGGGGACCGCCGTGAGGCGGGGGAAGATGGTGTGGAGCCGCTTCCGGCTGTCGCTCAGCCGGGCGGAGTCCATCAGGAGATCCGGCACGGTCCGGCGGATGGTGGCGGGCACCTGCACCTGGGTGGAGAGGAACTCGAAATGTCCCGAGACCCATTCGAGGATCTCGAAAGCGGCCATCTCGCCCCGCTGGGCCAGGGTCTCGGCATGGATGATCTCGCCCCGGGAGAAATAGAGCACTCCGCTCGCCTTGCCGGAGGTGACCTGGAGCATGCCGGTCTTCCGGTTGACATGGAGCAGCTGGGCCACGTCCGTGAGGGAGATGCTCTCCAGGGTGCCCTTCAGGTTGCTCATGGGGCCTGCCGGAGGCCGGGCTCGTCATCCATGAGGGAGGTCCTCATGAGCGGGGCCGGGCAAGGGCCTCTCGCATCTCGGAGACCGCCTGCGCCAGACCGATGAGGACCGCACGGCCGATGATGCTGTGGCCGATGTTGAGTTCCTCCACCTCGGGGATGGCGGCCACCGGCGCCACATTCTGGAGGTTCAGTCCATGCCCCGCCAGGACCCGGAGTCCCAGGCGTGTCGCCATCCGCGCCGAGTCGCGCAGCCGGCCGAGTTCCAAGGATGGATCAGAGCCCAGGGGAAGGTCGCTGTAGAGGCCCGTGTTCAATTCCACGGCGTCGGCTTCCAGCTTGGCGGCCATCTTGATCTGGTCGAGTACCGGATCCAGGAAGAGGCTCGTCCGGATCCCGGCGCTGCGAAGCTCCCGCAGGACGGAACGCAGCATTCCCTGGAGGAAGACGGCATCCAGGCCGCCCTGGGTGGTCAGTTCCTCGCGGCTCTCGGGCACCAGGGTCACCCAGGCCGGCTTCATGGGGATGATCGCCGCCATGGCTTCGGGGGTGGCCGCGCATTCCACGTTCAGAGGCACCGCCAGGACGTCCTTCAGCAGCCGGACGTCGCGTTCCTGGACATGTCGCCGGTCCCCGCGGAGATGGACCGTGATGCCGTCCGCCCCAGCGCTCTGGGCCAGGAGGGCCGCGGCGATGGGTTCGGGCTCATGTCCCCCCCGGGCCTGACGCAGGGTGGCCACATGATCGATGTTGACGCCGAGCCTGAGGTTCAACGGGTACTCCGGGATTATGGACAGCTTAGCCTATCGGCCTGTGGGAGCTCCATCGGCTTCCCCGGGATCGGGCTGAAACCCTGAAATAAGAGTTGAAACATATTTTGTGGTCTGCCACTTTGGGGACCATGGACGAAGTCCCCTCCATCCCTCCGCTCTTCCTGGCGCATGGATCCCCCATGCTGGCCCTGGATGGGGGTGCCTGGGGCGGGATGCTCGGTGAATTGGGGACCCGTCTGCCGCCGCTCCGGGGCGTGGTGGTGGCCTCTGCGCACTGGGAGACCGGCGGGGAGACCCGGGTGACGGCTTCCGCTCGACCCCGGACCATCCATGATTTCGGGGGTTTCCCCGAGCCGCTCTACGCCCTGGAATACCCCGCCCCGGGGGATCCCGCCCTGGCCATCGAGGTCGCCGGGCTCCTGACCGCTGTGGGAGAAAGGGTGGAGGTCGATCCCGACCGGGGATTGGACCATGGGGCCTGGGTGCCCCTCCGCTACCTCCTGCCGAAGGCCCAGGTTCCCGTCGTGCAGGTCTCCCTCCCCCGCCCCCGGGATTCCCGTCGCCTATGGGAAGCGGGACGGGCACTGGCGCCCCTCCGCGACGAGGGGATCCTGATCCTGGGCAGCGGGGGACTGGTGCACAACCTCGGCCGCCTGGACTGGACGGAGGCCTCCGCCCCGCAGCCGTGGGCCCTGGCCTTCGAGGCTTGGCTCATGGACCGCCTCGCCGCTGGCGATGTGGAGGGGGCCATGGACTGGAGCCATGCCCCGGGGGCCAGCCTGGCCGTGCCCAGCACGGAGCACCTCGACCCCCTGTGGCTGGCCCTGGGAGCCGGACGCGACACCCCCGTCCGAACTCTCTTCGAGGGCTGGCAGCTCGGCTGCCTGAGCCTGCGCAGCCTGGCCTTCGGGTAGGGCAAGTGCCTCAGCCGCAGGGCAGGGTGAACCGGATCCGGTTGCCCGCCTCGTTGAAGGCGAGGCCCCTCGCAAGGGCCCGGAGGAGCAGGAGGCCGCGACCGCTCGGAATCGGCCCATTCCCGTAGCCCCCTTCCTCCCAGGCCCGCCAGTCGAAGCCCGGCCCGCTGTCCTCGACCTCGACCCCTACTTCCCGAAGCGGGCCGAGTGGCATCACCCGCAGATGGAGGGTGAGCTTCACGAATCCCTCGCGGGTGGCGGCGAGGCGCAGCCTGCGGAGGGCTTCGTAGGCCTCGAACCCCTGCTCCTTCACCTGGGAGTCCAGCCCGAGCACGCCGTGATCCACGGCATTGGCCAGGGCCTCGGTGAGGGCGAGCGTCAGGGTCTGTTCATCCCGCGCACCCAGCCCCCGAGAGGAGAGCAGGCGGATCACTTCGGGAACCACATCCCGTACTCCGTGGAGGCGAGGAGAAAAGGTCAATTCCAGTGCCATCCCTTCCTCAAGGGGGGCGTCGGACGGAGTGGAAAAGGTTCCGGCGGACTGGAGGCGGGCACAGGATGGCGTGGGCATCTCCCAGAGTGCCCAGCTCACGTCATCGTGGGGTTCCTGGTTTCCGAGACTGAGGGCCAGGGCCTCCTGGACCGCCCGCAGGTGGATCTCCAAGGGACACTGTTCCAGCCCCCGGAGAAGGAACCGGTCCGCCTCCTCGGCGCGAAGGAGGTCCAGGACGCCGTCCGTGAAGGCGAGGAGCCGGTCGCCGGGGGCCACAGCCACGGTTTCGACGATGGGGTTCTCCGGCTCGGCCTGGATGCCAGCCGGGAGGTTCCGGCTCGCGAAGCTCCGGCGCCCGCCTCCGGGAGAGCACAGGATCGCGTCCGGGAGACCCGCATTCAGCATCGATAGTGTCCCGTTCTGGGTGTCCATCCGCAGGAGGGCCAGGCACACGAACCGTTCCACTGGCATCATCCGGTGCACTTTCCGGTTGATCTCCGCGTAGATGGTCTCGAGGGGGATATCGCGGTTGGCCATGCCAAGGAAGGCCTGGATGGCAGGAAGCGTGGAGATTCCCGCGGTGAGCCCATGCCCGGTGGCGTCGCAGACCAGGCCGAAGTGGATGCCCGGCATCCCTTCGCGGTAGGCGCAGACGTCACCGTTGATCCGCTGGGTTTGGAGGGTCTCCATGTGGAGGTGGGAGGGCATGGCCTGCAGGCCGGGTTCCACCAGTCGCTTCAACACATGCTTGGCGAGGGTCAACTCATCGTCCTGTTCGGCCTTGGCCTGCATCAGCCGGACCGTCTTGTCGTCCAGGCGCGCCATCAGGCCATTGAAGGCATCCACCAGGATGGCGGTCTCATCGTGGGCCTTGATCTGGATCCGGCGCTCCCCCGCCGGTCGGTACGCAGCCGATTCGATCTGAGCCGTGAAGGACTCCAGGTTCTCGGTCAGCTGGTGCGAGAGGAACCAGGTCAGGACCAGGGTGAGTGCCACAGCGGCCGCGATCGCCGCCTTGAGGTAGCGCCTGAACCGGTCGATGGGCGCGTGGGCCTGCGTGACCGGGATGCTGGCGGCGAGGGTCCAGGGAACGACCTTGAGGTGTTTCACGGAGGTGAGGGTCGGCGTGCCTCCGGCATTCACCCGCTCGCCGTTCCCCTCCTTGCCCGCGCGGGGCTCCAGTCGTCCGAAACGGCCAATCTGCGTGAGGATCCTGGCGGGGTTGGGATGGATCAGGATGCGATCCTGGCCGTCGATGAGGGTCAGGTAGCTGGTGTCCGGCATCCGCTGGTTCCCGATCGCCCCGAGGAAATCGTCATGGGAGAGGTCGATGCCGCCAGCGAGGAAGAGGCGGACCTTGCCGTGCCTTCCGATCAAAGGGGCGGCCATCATGACCGCCGGAATCCCGCTGGATTCGGAACGGTAGGCCTCGGAAACCCCGTCCTTCCCTGAGACCGCGAGGGCCTGGAAGAAGGGGCGCAGGCCTTCCTGGAGCGCAGGGGAGAGGGGAGTCTTCGTGTTCGAGGCCAGGATCCGGCCCTCTGGATCGAAGAGAAAAATCCCGTTCTCGAAGAGGTCGCGGATCGCGGGCCGGTCCTTCAGCCAGCGGGCGGCCGCGGGGGACGATTCGGGAAGCCCGCCCGGGGCCTCCTGGGCTCCCGCCTTCAGGCTGCCCAGGTACAGGGTGATCCTATCGTCCATGGCGGTGGCCAGCAGGCTGACCAGATCGAACTGCTGCTGGGCGATCCGGCGCTGTGCCACAGACTCGAAATAGCGGGCGACGCCCCAGCCGGTCACGGCCAGGGTCAACGAAATGAAGGCCCCGAAGACCAGGAAGGTCCGGATCTGGATGCTGAGGAACCGGGACTTCACGGGGTGAGTTCCTTGGTTCCAGGGCCGGTCGCGGTCATGGGCTCAGCCCTCCTGGATATCGAACAGCTTCCCGAACTGGACCACGCGGAGGATCGTCAGGACCGTGGGGGAGGGGCGGCTCAGGACCACCTTCACGCCCTTTGCCTGAGCCTTCTCCCGGAGCAGGAGGAGCATGCCGAGGGAGGCGGAATCCATGTAGCTCACCCCCGACAGGTCGAGGGCAATGGCCGGGTGGCCCGCGTCCAGGGCTTCGGTTGTGGCGGCCTTGAAGGCGGCGTGTCCGTCGAACGTGAAGGTCCCCTCCAGGCGGAGGAGCCCATGCTGCGGGTCGGTCTGAATGGTGAAGGTCATGGCTCGGTCCTGGGAATCAGGGGATCGGTGCACCAGTCGACGATGCGGCTGGGAAGGGCTGGCAGGGGGTGCTGCGCGGCGACGGCGCCCAGGGCCCAGGCCACCCGGGGCATGCCGTATACGACGGAAGTGGCTTCGTCCTGCCCAAGGGTAAGAGCTCCGGCCTGGCGCATGCGGAGGAGTCCCTCCGCCCCGTCGTCCCCCATGCCGGTCAGGATGATCCCGAGCGCTCGGGTGCCGCAGGCGGCCGCAGCGGACTCGAAGAGCACCGTCGCCGATGGGCGGTGACGGGACACGGCCGGGGCGTCCGACAGACGGGCCACGAGGCCGGTGGGTCGGCGCTCCACCCGCAGATGCAGGCGGCTGGGGGCCAGGTAGATGGTGGAGGGCTTCAAGGGCTCTCCCTCCTCCGCCACCTTGATGACGGTGGGGCAGGCCCGGTCGAGCCGTGTCGCGAAGGCCTCGGTGAAACCGGGGAGCATGTGCTGGACCACGGCGATGGGAGGGAGGCCGGTGGGCAGGGACTGGAAGATCGTGTGGAGGGCCTCGGTTCCCCCCGTGCTGGAGCCGATGGCGATGAGCTGCCGTCCGGGGGCCAGGCGCGGCGGGGGCAGGGGATTCCTTGAGGGGACGGGAGGGCGGCTGCGGACCTGGGCCTGGGCGGCGGCGAACACCGTCTCGGCGATCTCCGCTCCCATGGATTCCAGGCCCTGGACCGGATCCATCTCCGGCTTCCCGATGACGTCCACCGCGCCCATGGCCAGGGCGTCGAGGGCCGTGGCCGTGCCCTTGGCCGTAAGGCTGGACACCATGACCACGGGCAGGGGATGGGCCTTTGCGAGCTTGCCCAGGAAGGTGAGCCCGTCCATCCGGGGCATCTCCACGTCCAGGGTGAGCACGTCCGGATCCAGGGCCTTGATCTTCTCCCGGGCATCGTAGGGATCGGTGGCGGTTCCCACGACCTCCAGACCGGGATGGCGGTCCAGGATGAGGCTGAGCACCTGGCGGATGAGGGCGCTGTCGTCCACCACAAGGACCCGTTTGCGGCCAGCGGCGCTCATGTGAACAGCTCCACATCTCCGTCGTGTGGGCCCTGGGCGACCTGCTGGAGGTAGGCGGACTCCCGCTCGAGCACGGTGCTGTTGTGGACCCGGGTGAGGCGCTTCACGAGGACCTGCCCCGTGTGCGGGAAGAAATACACCTTCCGGGGGCAGCAGCCGCCGAGGTCCTCACTCCAGATCGGGATGCTCTCCTGCTGCAGGAAGGTCCGGACGAAGAGAATGTTCTGCCCTCCCACGTCCGTGAGGCCCTCCATCACCTTCCCCCCCCCGAAGGTCTTGGCGACCAGCCGTTCCCGGTCGGCACCGAGGTGCATGAGGTCGTTGATGAGGTATTCCATGGCCGCCGCGCCGTAGCGGGCCGCGAAGAAGACATCCTGCCCCTGGTCCATGCGGCTGAGGGGGAGCATGAAGTGGTTCATCCCGCCCACCATGGCCACTGGGTCGAGGATGCAAGCAGATACGCAGCTGCCCAGGACGGTGACGATGACTTCGTCCTTGGCCGTGGCGTAGAACTCCCCGGGCAGGATCTTCATGGCCTGGCGCTGGAAATGACGGTCGAAGTACTTGGAGGCCTTTCCCTGGGCCAGGGCCGGAGACCACTGCTCCCGAACGGGACCGCCTCGGGGAGCCCGGGCTGCGGTCATCGCTGGACCTCCCTGCTCCGGTAGATCGTCTGCCCCAGGGACTCGAACCCGAGGGTGGGATCCAGCAGGGATTCGGAGTGGCCCACGAACAGAAGCCCCCGCGGGACCATGGCCTGCTGGAACCGCTGCAGCAGCCGGCGCTGGGTGGGCTTGTCGAAATAGATCATCACGTTGCGGCAGAAGATGGCGTGGAAGGGCGCCCCCTCCAGCCGCCACGCCGCGTCCAGCAGGTTGAGCTTCGCGAAGTGGACGGCCCGGCGGATCTCGGGGCGGAGGCGAACCAGGCCATCCTGGGCCCCGGCGCCCCTGAGAAAGGCGTACTTCCGCCATCCCTCGTCCAGGCCATCGATGCGGGCCACGGGGTACACCCCTCGGGCTGCGGTTTCCAGGACGGAGGTGTCCAGGTCCGTGGCGAGGATCTCAACGGGGTGGGAGGCGCCAAAGGCCCGGAACAGCGTCATGGCCAGGGTGTAGGGCTCTTCGCCGGTGGAGCAGCCTGCACTCCAGAGACGGATCGGGCGGGGCGGGGGCCCGTCCGCGCCCAGGAGGTCCACCAGCCGGGTGAAGTGGTGCGGTTCCCGGAAGAAGCTGGTGAGATTGGTGGTGAGGGCGTTGATGAAATGGACCCATTCGTCGGCCCCGGGGTCCTCCAGACATTCCAGGTAAGCCTCGTAAGTCTCCAGGTGCAAGGCCCGAAGGCGCTTGGCCAGCCGGGACTGCACCATCGCGAGCTTGTGGGGCGAGAGCGCGATGCCCGAGTGTTCATGGAGGAGCGATCGGAGGGCCTTGAACGTGGCAGGGGAAAGGGGCTCCCGATCCAGGAGCAGGTCGGCCCGAGGGGCCGCGGCCCTGACGCCGCTCCTCATACCTGGGCCAGGGCGGCCCCGGCCTCGAGTCGGAGGATTCCAGGGACATCAAGGATGAGGGCGACTCGGCCATCCCCCAGGATGGTCGCGCCGGAGATGCCCTCCACACGACGGTAATGGGTCTCCAGACTCTTGATGACCACCTGCTGCTGGCCGAGCAGCTCATCAACGGACATGGCCGCCCGGCGGCCCTCTGCCTCCACCAGCACCAGCAGGGGCCGGCCGGAGGATTCCTGGTCGGGGCCCGCGCCCAGCTCCAGCAGCCGCTGCAGCCGGATGACCGGGATGAACTCGCCGCGGAGGGTGATCACCTCCCGGTCGCCCTTCACCGTCCGGATGTCTTCCTGCCGGCATTGGAAGCTCTCCAGGACCGAGGCGAGGGGGAAGACGAAGGTCTCTTCGCCCACCCGCACAGTGAGACCATCCAGAATGGCCAGCGTGAGCGGCAGGACCAGGCGGAAGGTGGAACCGTGGCCGGGCCGGCTGTCTACCTCGATGCGCCCTCCGAGGGCCCGGATGTTCTGCCGTACCACATCCATCCCCACGCCGCGGCCGGATACGTCCGAAACCTCTGCGGCCGTGGAGAATCCCGGCTCGAAGATCAGGAGGTGCAGCTCGTCATCGCTGGGCCGCGCACCGGGGGGCAGGAGGCCCCGCTCGATGGCTTTCCGGAGGATCCGTTCAGGGTCGAGGCCCCGGCCATCGTCCTTCACCTCGATATGGATGTGCCCGCCGCGGCTGTACGCCCGGAGCGCGATGACGCCCGTGGTGGGCTTCCCGGTCAGGGCCCGCTCCGGTCTCGTCTCGATGCCGTGGTCCACCGCGTTCCGGACCAGATGGGTCATGGGGTCGACAAGCATCTCGATGAAGGTCTTGTCCAGCTCGGTGGCCTGGCCCTCCATGGTCAGTTCCAGGTCCTTCCCCAACTGTTTCCCCAGCTCGTGGACCATGCGCGGGAAGCGGGAGAAGACCATCTCCACGGGCACCATCCGGATGCCCATCACCCGTTCCTGCAACTCCCGGGTCTGGCGGTCGAGCTGCAGCAGGGCGCTGGCCAGGCGTTCCTCCCCCGTGCTGTGGACGGCCTGCTGGGCCGCCTGGGCCAGCATGGCCTGGGTGATGACGAGCTCACCGACCAGATTCACGAGCCGGTCGATCTTCTCGGTGGATACGCGGAGGGTGGCGGCGTCCGCCTGGGAGCGCTTCTTCTGCTGCTGGTCCAGGGCCCGGCTGACCGCCTCGGGCTTGACCTTCCCGGCTTCCACCAGCAATGCGCCGAGGGGCTTCTGCTGGGCCAGGGCCTCCCGGACATCCGCCGGGCTGACGCCAGCCTCCGCCTCGAGGATCTCGCCGAGAGGTGGCACCTGGCCCGGCGGAGTGAGCGGCGCGATCAGGAGATTGTCCCCCTCGGCGACGAACTCGAAGATCTCCTCCACTTCGACCCTGGAGGCCGTTGTCCCCAGTCGAAGGTCCCAGGCCAGGTGGCAGTCCTCGGGATCCAATCCGTCCAGGCCCGGCAGGCGGGAAACGTCCGGCCAGGCCTGAAGGGTTCCCAGCCGACCGAGGTCGCGGAAGATGCGCTCCAGGTTCACGCCCCTGCGGAAGGCGTCCCGGGGGGCCTCGAAACGCACGGTGAAACCCGCCCCTGCAGGGGAGAGAGCTTCCGGTTTCCCAGTCACCGCCTCGGAATGCGGCGGCACTCCTGAATCCGCAGCACGAAGCCGATCCACCAGCAGATCCTGGGCCGCCTGGACCTTGGCAGGAAGAGTCTCGCCCTGGCGGGCGTGGTGGAGGTGGTTTCGGATCAAGTCCACGGCCTGGAGGAGATGCTCGAGCAGGTCCGGAGTCATGGGCCGTGCGCCCTGGCGAACGGGTTCCAGCACGCTCTCGAGCTGGTGGGTGAAGGCCGCTATCGCCGGGAAGCCGAAGGTCCCCGCATTGCCCTTGATGGAGTGGGCAGCGCGGAAGATCGTGTGAAGATCTTCCGCCTCGACTGCCTGGACGTCCAGGGCGAGCAGAGTGGCCTCCATGCCATCGGCGAGTTCGGTGGCCTCCTCGAAGAAGGCGTTCCGGAACTGCTCCATAGGATCGGACATGACGGACCTCAGAGGACCTTGTTCACGACTTCAAGGAGCTTCTCGGGACTGAAGGGCTTGACGATCCAGCCGGTGGCGCCGGCCTCCTTGCCCTTCTGTTTCATGTCCATTCCGGACTCGGTCGTCAGTACGAGGATGGGCGTGAACCGGAACTCCGGCAGGGCCCGCAGCCGCTGGACCAGGGTGATACCGTCCATCCGGGGCATGTTCACGTCCGTGATGACCAGGGAGAGCTTCTGCCCCTTGGCCCGGTCCAGGGCCTCCATGCCGTCAGCCGCCTCCAGGATCTCGAAGCCTGCCTCCTTCAGGGTGAAGGCGATCATCTGCCGCATGGTGCTCGAATCGTCCACGGTGAGGATGCATTTGCCCATGACAAGCTCCAGCTAGAAGAGGTCCACATCCCCGGCGGCCAGGGATTCGCGCTTGACGGCCTTGAAACGGACCTGCGCGGCCTCCACCTCATCGAGGGTCCCGGAGAGACGCAGCAGGAGCTGGCCCGCATCGCCACCGCCCTCCAGGTCGGCCCGCAGGGCACGCCAGGCGCCGGCCTGTTCCTGCAGGTTGCCCAGTTCCTGCATGCAGGCCTGGAGCGTCTGGTGGACCAGATCCTCGAACTGGAGGCTGCGCACCACGTGTCCCACCTGCTCCCCGATCAGTCGGGCGTTGGTCTCCATCTCGGCGACGAGGTCCCTCACCTTCCGGGTGCTCTCGTCCAGCGCCTGGATCAGGGATTCGGATTCGCCGCGGGACTGGATCGCAAGGTTGAGGTCCTTGCTGGCGATGGCCTGGACCTGGGTATCGGTGCGGAGCAGGGCCTCCCGGGTTCCACGGATCTGGTCCTGGATGGTCCCGCTCAAGGAGGTGCTCCGGTCCGCGAGCTTGGAAACCTCTGCTGCCACGATGGCGAATCCGGCGCCGAACTTCCGCGCATGGGCCGCTTCGATGCTGGCATTGAGAGAGAGCAGGTGGGTCTGGCCCGCGATCTCGCCCAGCTCGCCCAGCATCCCCTCCATGCGATCCGACCGCTCCCGGATGTCTTCGACCTCCTCCACCAGCTTCATCGAGGATTTGGAGATTTCCAGCATGTTGTTCACGAAGGCATCGAGGGTGCCCACGATGGTGGTGGAGAGGGTCGCCGTCGCTTCCGTGGAGTCGATGCCCTTGCCGCTGATGTGCATGGCCTCCTGGACCGCCAGCGCCAGGCGGTGCTGGGCCTTCACCCGGGCATCGAGGGTATTGAGTGCCTGCTGAAGGGTGGCCGCCGCCTCCCCCACGAGGGCGTCCACCTGGGCCAATTCGGTTTGGAGGAAGGCCACCTGACCGTCGAGCATGGCGGATTCCTTTGCGGCGACACGGAGCAGGAGCGGGCTGATGGGCGCCGTCTCCTCGACGGGAGCCTCTGCCGGGTCGAGAACAGTGCTTCGCCCGAACCACCGGCTCATGGGCGTCCCTCCAATAGCGTCGCAAGGCCGAGCGGGCGGAAGCGGTCCAGCCATTCGGGTCTGATGCCGGACAGGGACAAGTGGTCTCCCCGGGAGGCGAGATGGCGGTCCAGGGCCAGCAGGAGCTGGAGCCCTGACAGGTCCAGATCCCCCACCCGCGAAAGGTCCAGGAGGACCGGCCCTTCCTGGGGGGCCAATTGGGCCTGGAGGCCCTCCCACTGGTTCTGGATGCTGAAGAGGTCCATGTCGCCCTGCAGGGCGAGCCGACCTGGGGATGGGGGGGGCTTCCTGGGCATGGCGGTCAGGCCGTGGCCGAATCGATGGAGTGGAGTTCCCCATCCGACAAGAGCCGGTCCAGGTCGAGGAGGATCAGCATGGCGCCCTCGCCCTCCTGGGCTTCCGCTCCCGGGACACCAGGCTGTGAGGCCAGCCCCGCGATGAACTCCCGCCCAAGCTGGGTCTGGGCTCCCAACTCGGGTGCGGGCTTGATGGCCGACGGGTCCAGGTCGAGCACGTCGGAGACCGCGTCCACGCGGATGCCCAGGGTCCGCCCCTGGACCTCCACGATGACGATGACTGGCCGGGTGTCCTCGGGTGCGGCCCCCAGGGAGAAGCGCTGCCGCAGCTCCAGGATGGGGACGATGGCGCCGCGGAGGTTGATGACCCCGGGCATGTAGGGCGGGGACTTGGGGATGCGGGTGACGACGGCTCCGGCCTGGATCTCGCGCACCTTCAGGATGGGGATCGCGTAGGCCTCGCCCGCCAGGGAGAAGCAGAGAACCTGGTGCATGCTCTGGGTGCTGGCTTGGGGGCTGGCCATCTCATCCTCCTGCGGGGTGCATCGGGCGCGGACCGGGTGCCTAGAAGGCTTCCCACTGGCCGTCGTCATCATTCTTCGGCGTGGGGACGGGCTGCCTGGCAGCGGCCAACTCGGGTCGGGTCGCAGGTCGTTTCAGGTTGGCAGAGGCGGCTGCCTTCCTCGGCGCTGGAGAGGCATGGACCGTGGTCTGGGAAGCGGCTCGCGGAGTCCTGGCCTGGCCCCGGCGGACCTCCACCCCGGTCTTGAACCGGGCGACGATCTCCGTGAGGGCGTGGGCCTGGGCATCCAGGGACTCGGCGGCGGCGGCGGCCTCCTCGACCAGGGCTGCATTCTGCTGGGTGACCTCGTCCATCTGGACCACCGCCTTGTTGATCTCGTTCAGGCCCGTGCTCTGCTCCTGGGTGGCCCCCGCGATCTCGCCCACCAGGCTGGTCACCCGCTGCACGTTGGACACCACCTCCTGGATGGTCTCGCCGGCGTGGGCCGCGACCTTGGTGCCGTCCTGGGACTTGCCCACGCTCTCGCGGATGAGGATCTTGATCTCCTTGGCGGCGTCGGCGCTGCGTTTGGCCAGGTTGCGGACTTCCGCAGCCACCACGGCGAAGCCGCGCCCCTGCTCGCCGGCCCGGGCCGCCTCCACCGCGGCGTTCAGGGCCAGCAGATTGGTCTGGAAGGCGATCTCGTCCACCACGCCGATGATCTCGTTGATCCGGGCGGAGCTCTGGTTGATGGCCTCCATGGCGGAGATGACCTGGGTGACGGCCTCGCCGCCCTCCTGGGCCACCTTGCGGGCCTTGCCGGCCTCCTGGTTGGCCGACCGCGCGTTGTCGGCGGTCTGGTTCACGTTGGAGGTGATCTGTTCCATGCTGCTGGCCGTCTCCTCCAGGCTGGCGGCCTGCTCTTCCGTGCGGCGGCTCAGGTCCTGGTTGCCCGTGGAGATCTCGCCAGAGGCGGTGGAGATCGCCTGGGCGCTCTCCTGGATCTGCAGGACCATCTCCCGCAGCCCTTCGTTGGTCTCGTTGAGGATGCGGCCCAGCTCGCCCAGCTCATCCTTGGAGTGGATCTCCACGCGCTGGGTGAGATCCCCCTGGGCCACGGTCTGGATGACCTCGCCCACGGCGGCCAGGGGATGGGTGATGCTGCGGGTGGTAAGGAGGGCCAAGACACCGCCCAGGATGAGGGCCAGGATCGTTCCCATGACCATGAACATCACGGCCGCGCGGTAGCTGGCCTGGGTCTCGGAGTACTTCTCGTCGACACGCTGGTTGAAGTACTTCACGGCCTTCCCGAGGTTGCCCTGCCAGGCCTGCACGGCCCCTCGGGCTTCGCCCATCATCAATTTCACGGCCTCCTGGTTCTTCCCCGCCAGGGCCAGCTCGATCACCTGGGAGTTCAGTCCGCGGGCCTTGGCCTTGTTCGTTTCGATCTCCGCGAAGAGGGCCCTGGAATCCTGAGAGGCGAGGATGGCCTCCAGCTTCCTGGATGCCTCGTCGTAGGCCTCACGCGCCTTGGCGATCCCCTCGGCATTGGCCCGCTTGTCCGCCTGGTTGTCCAGGAGAAGGATCGTTCGGAGCATCCGCGAGACCGTCTGGACCTGGTCCGACATGTCCCGGGCGAGTTGGGCCTGGCTGTTGTAGTGGGTGACGATTTTGTCCACGTTTGCGTCGATTGCCGCCATTCGATTCAGTCCGATGCCGGCCACAGTCAACAGCAGGGCCAGGATGATCCCGAAGCCCAGGGCGAGCCGGGTTCCGATCTTCAGGTTCGTGAGCATGGCTTCCTCCAAGGGGACTCGGTGGGGCGAGGACCGTGATGGGATGGGATCGAAGGGGTTTGGATAAAGACGGCCCTTCCCCATCGGGGTGACGGAATCCCATCGGGTATCTGAAGGGTGGGCTGAATCGTTGATGACTGCCATGTGATCTTTGTCATAGGTATTAAACGATTGTCATAATAGGGATTGTCCTTCCAGATGCGGGTTCATCCAAATTCAAGATGCAGAGGTGGAATAACGAATCTAACCTCAGGCAGGTCCCCCCTCCTTTGGGGGGGGGTGGTTTTCCGCTTGACCCCGGAGATCTGGATGTCACCTGAGTCGCTTCTTCCGCGGATCACCCCGCGGCGTACGGCCCTTGTGCTGGCCTCGGCGACGGGGATGATGGCGATTTCGGCGGTGATCCTGAGAGGACGGTGGCACCTGGCAGGGACATCGGTCTCGCTCATTTCCGCGGTTCTCCTCCTCCTCCTCAGCGCTGCGCTGCTGGGGGTCCTGCTCGGGGAGAAACGTCCGGCCGCCCGGTGGGCCGCGATGATCCTGGCGATCCTCGCGACCCTGGCGACCCTGGCGACCGTGATCTCGTTCATGGTGCTCGTGACGGGATCAAGCTCAGGGAGGGAGACCGGTCTCTCCAGGCTGGTCCAGGGGATCTCCCTTCCGGCGGCGGTGGCCTATCTGACGGCTGCGCTCTCAGTTCTCCTCCGCTGGGGTTCGGAGGCTCCCTCCTGGGAGGTGCGCCAGGCTTCTGCGGCCCTGGCCCTGGTTCCCCTGGGAACGGGACTCCTCGGTCTCATGGGCTTAGGGAGCGGCCTGCCCCTCCTCTACGGAGCCCAGCGGATGCCCCTGTCCCTGCCCGCTGGCCTGGGGGCCCTGGCCCTGGGTCTCGCGCTCCTGTTGACGGCTGGTCTCGACACGTGGCCATTGGCACTGTTCAAGACGTCCCACACGGAGGACGAACATTTCGAGGCGCGCTGGTTCGCCCGCGGTCCCCTGGGGCTCTTCCTGCTGGTGGGGATCGGGATTCTCGGAGCCGGATCCCTCTACCTCCGGGGGCAGATACGATCGGCCCGGGACGGAGCCCACCGGGAACTGGCCGCGGTGGGGGACCTGAAGGCCCGGCAGATCGAGAATTGGTACCAGGAACGGCGGGAAGACGGAAAGCAGATCCTCCACACCGGCATGATCCAGGTCCAGCTGGGCCGGTTCCTGGCAGGCGGAGCCCAGGCCCCTCCGGAGGGTGAGATCCGGGGCTGGATGGAGAACTTGCGGAGCGGCACCTACCAGCGGATCGTCCTGTTCGATGCCCAGGGCCGGGTCCGGCTGGCCGTGCCTCCGGATCCCTCGGTTCCCTCGAAAGGGGATTTCAGCCCGGGCCAGCTCGATGCGGCCCGGATCCAGGAGGCCCTCCGCGCCCGGGATGTCCTGATCCAGGATCTGCACAGGGATCGCGATCGCACCCCTATCCATATGAGCCTGTGGGTACCTGTCGGAACCCGGCCGGTGGCTGGTGAACCTGCCGCGGGTGTGCTCCTGCTCATGGTGGATCCCAGGCACTTCCTCTATCCACTGGTCGAGACCTGGCCAGGCCCGAGTCCCAGCGCGGAGACCCTCCTCGTGAAGCGGGAAGGGGACGAGGTGGTCTTCCTGACGGACCTGCGCCACCAGGACCACACGGCACTGGACCTGAAGATGGCCCTGAAGGCCCACCCCGATCTGCCCGCCGCCTTGGCGGTCGAGGGAAGGGAAGGACCCTTCGAGAGGGTGGACTACCGTGGCATCCCAGTCATGGCAGCCCTTCGCCGCGTGGCGGGCACTCCCTGGTTCCTGGTCGCCAAGGTGGACGAGGCGGAGGTTTTCGGCCCCGCCCGCCGAAGGATGTGGGCGGTCGAGGGAGCCCTCCTGGGCCTTCTGGTCTTCGTGGCCCTCGTCGCGGGTCTGGTCGTACGCCATCAGGACGTGGATCAGATCCAGGCCCGCCTGGGCCTCGAGCGGGAGAAGCGGACACTCTCGGACCGCTATGTCCACCTGATGGAACAGGCCAGCGACATCATCCTGGTGATGGACCCGGAGGGCCGTATCCTCGAGGCCAATGCCCAGGCGGCAACTCAGTACGGGTACTCCGTGGAGGCCCTGAGGGGGATGGCCCTGTCGGAGCTCAGGGCCCCGGAGACGCGGCTGGACATTCCTGGCCAGTTCGGACGACTGGCGGATGGATCATCCCTGCGCTTCGAGACCCTGCACCTGCGGTCCGACGGAACCACCTTTCCCGTGGAAGTGAGTACCAGTCTGGTCCAGGTCGGAGGCGAGGTCGCCATCCTCAGCTTCATCCGGGATATCACCAACCGGCGGATCCAGGAGCAGGAGCTCCAGCGCATGACCCGGCTCTACGCGGCCCTGAGCCAGGTGAACCAGGCCATCGTCTGGTCGCCCAGTCGCGAGGCCCTGTTCGGGAAGATCTGCGAGGTGATGGTGGCGTTCGGGAAGTTCTCCATGGCCTGGATCGGATGGGATGATCCGGTCACCCACCAGGTTCTCGTGGCCGCCCGACACGGGGATGTCCGCGGCATGCTGGATCGCGTCGTCGTGCGCAGCGATGATTCCATGGAGGGCCACGGCGCCGTCGGCACGGCGATCCGGGAGGCCTGCCCCTGCATCATCAACGATTTCCTGGGCGGCCACGAATCCGGGCCCTGGCGGGAGGAGCTGGCGGCCTCCGGGTTCGCCTCCATTGCCGCCTTTCCTGTCCGGCAGGCCGGCAAGGTGTGGGGAGCCCTGGCGGTCTATGCCTCCGAGAAGGACTTCTTCGGCGCCCTCGAGGCGGAGCTCCTGGAGGAGGCGGCCATGGACATCTCCTTCGCCCTGGACCATCTGGCCGGGGAGGAACGGCGGCAGGAGGCGGAGAACGCCCTCCAGGAGAGTGAGCGGTTCCTGCAGGCGGCCCAGGAGGCGGGGGGCATCGGGACCTACATCTGGAGGATCCAGGAGGACAGCTGGAAGGGCAGTCCGTACCTCGATTGCATCTTCGGGATCGACGACACCTATCCCCGGGACCTCAAGGGCTGGAGCGACCTCGTGGAGCCTGCCTTCCGGGCGCGGATGCGGGAGTACGTCGCCGGCATCATCGAGCGCCGGGAACGATTCGACCTGGACTATCCCATCCTCCGTGTTGCCGACGGGGCCCCACGCTGGCTCCACGGAACGGGGGAATTCCAGTGGGACGGAGAGGGCCGCCCCCTTGCATTGACGGGCGTCATCCAGGACATCACGGACCGGAAGGTGGCCGAGGCGGCCCTGCGGGCTTCGGAGGAGAAGTTCTCCAAGGCCTTCCACGCGAGTCCGGACAGCGTGAATATCAATCGCCTTTCCGATGGTGGCTATCTGGTCGTGAACGAGGGGTTCTCGCGGATCACGGGCTACACCCAGGAGGATGTCGTGGGCCGATCCTCCCTTCCGGGGGATCTGGGCCTCTGGGTGCGGGCGGAGGACCGCGCCCGGCTGCAGGAGGGGCTGCGGCGCGGGGGCAGGGTGGAGGGTCTGGAGGCTCCTTTCCGCCGCAAAGACGGGACTGTGCTCACGGGCCTCATGTCCGCAAGCATGATCGAGGTGGAGGGGGAACCTTGCGTGTTGTCCATTACTCGCGACATCACGGACCTCCGCCTCCAGGCCCGGCAGCTCGAACGGCTGACCCAGCTCTACGCCGCCCTGAGCCAGGTCAACCAGGCGATCGTGTGGTCTCCCGACCGGCAGGGGCTGTTGGACAAGATCTGCGAAGTGATGGTCGAGTTCGGGAAATTCAGCATGGCCTGGATCGGCTGGAACGATCCGGAGACGCACGAGGTCCGGGCGGTCAGCAGGTACGGGGACGTGACCGGCTACCTGGACGCCATCCAGGTGAGGAGCGATGAGACGGCCATGGGGCGGGGGCCGACCGGCACCGCCATCCGTCTGGGCTGCCCCTGCGTGATCAACGACTTCCTGGGAGATTCGGAGGCCCAGCCGTGGCATGGCGCGGCGCTCCGATCCGGCTACGCCGCCTCGGCGGCCTTCCCCATCCGGAAGGGGGGCGAGGTCTGCGGTGCGCTGATGGTCTATTCCTCGGAGAAGGACTTCTTCGGCCCACACGAGTCCGCGCTCCTGGAGGAGGCTGCCGGCGACGTTTCCTTCGCCCTGGATCACATCGAGGGGGAGCAGCGTCGGCGAAAGGCGGAAGCCGCGCAGGCGCGCCTGCTCCAGATTCTCGAGTCCAGCCTCAACGAGATCTACGTCTTCGACATCGAGACCCTGCGGTTCGTGTATGTCAACCAGGGGGCCCTGCGGAACCTCGACTACACCTGGGAGGCCATGCAGGGCATGACGCCGGTGGACCTCAAACCGGAGTTCACCGAGGCGTCCTTCCGAAAGGCCGTCGCCCCCCTCCTGGGGCACGAACAGTCGATGCTCGTGTTCGAGACGTTCCATCGCCGGGCCGACGGCAGCCTCTACCCCGTCGAAGTCCACCTGCAGCTGGTGGAGCGGGAGGGTGAGCGGCTCTTCCTGGCCGTCATCCTGGACATCACCGAGCACAGGAAGGCCGAGGAGGAGCGGCGCTCCCTGGAGGCCCAGCTCCACCAGTCCCAGAAGCTGGAGAGCCTCGGCAGCCTGGCGGGAGGCGTGGCCCATGACATGAACAACGTGCTGGGCGCCATCCTCAGCCTAGCCTCTACCCTCCGCGAGAAGGCGGGCCCCGCCGATCCCGCAGCCAAGCCCCTCGACACCATCATGAATGCCTGCACGCGAGGCCGTGGCGTAATCAAGAGCCTTCTCTACTTCGCGCACAAGGATCTGCAGGAGGAACGGCCCATCGATCTGAACGATCTGGTCCGGGAGATGAGCCAGCTCCTGAGCTATACGACCCTCAAGCGCATCCGGTTGGAGATGGAACTCCAGGAAGGTCTGGGGCTCGTCCGGGGCGATGCGGGCGCCCTGAGCCACGCGCTCATGAACCTCTGCGTGAACGCCTGCGACGCCATGCCTGAGGGCGGGACCCTCCGCCTCCAGACCCAGGTCGATCCTGAGGGTGGCGTGATCCTCCACGTGAAGGATACGGGCGAGGGCATGAGCCCCGGGGTGCTGGCCAAGTGCATGGAACCTTTCTTCACCACCAAGCCTCTGGGGAAGGGCACCGGTCTGGGGTTGTCGATGGTCTACGGGACCATGAAGGCCCATGAAGGGCGCTTCGAGCTTCGAAGTCAACCGGGGCGGGGGACCGAGGCCGTCCTGGGATTCCCCGCCTCGCGGATCGAGGCTCTCCGCCCGGCCCGGTCGGCAGCGACCGCGGAGGCCCCTGCCGACCGAGTCCGGCTGAGGATCCTGCTGGTGGACGACGATGAGCTGATCCGGGAGTCCGTGGTGTCCGTGCTGGAGATGCTTGGCCACGAGCCCACCTCGGCGCCGGGGGGCCAGGAGGCTCTCCATCTTCTGGAAGAGGGGCTGCAGGTGGACCTGGTGGTCCTGGACATGAACATGCCAGGCATGAACGGCGCCCAGGCCCTGCCGCGGATCCTGGCCCTGAGGCCCGCCGTCCCCGTGCTCATGGCGACGGGCTACAGCGACGAGGACATCGCACCCCTGAAGGAGGGGCGACCCCAGGTCCACAGCATCCGGAAGCCCTTCAGCATGAAGGAACTCGGGAAGACGCTCGACGAACTCGGGATTCGGCCCATGGACAGCCCAGCGTGAGGAAGACCGCGGTTCAAGCGCAGCTCTTTTCCGGCCGAAACCTCTCTTAATGCGACCATGGAGTCATCATGCCCATCAACGAGATCGACATGGGAGACGTGGAATTCGCCAAGGCCCAGAACCGGAAATGATGTCGGAGGCCCCTGATGGCCAGGATCGTCGTGGTCGATGACAGCAAGCTCATGCGGCACATCCTGAGGCACTTCCTGGAGGAGGCCGGGCACGAGGTGGATGAATGGTCCGAAGTGTCCGCCTCGGAGATCCCCGCGCGGCTGGCGGCCTCCGCTCCGGACCTGCTCATCACGGATTACCAGATGCCGGGCTGCAACGGATTGACCGTGGCCCGAATGGCCCGCAAGGCCAGGCCGGATCTTCCGATCCTCGTCCTCACCGCCACGCACGATCCCGCGGTCCTGGAAGCCCTGCGCAAACAGGAGGTCAGTGATGTCCTCCACAAGCCCCTCAAAGGCGGGGACCTGATCGAGGCGGTGCGTCCGCTGCTTTAATGGTGGAAGTTCTTTCAGGGATGGTGGGCCATGGCGGCGAAGGCGCTGGACGGGATGGTGGAGGAGGCCCTGAGGGCCTTCCTGGCCTGGAAGGGTAGCTCCCGGCTCGCCCGACGGCTGCTGCTCCAGGCCTGGCTGGAGCAGCTGGCCCTGGTGAAGGCGGAACTGGCCCGTCAAATCACCCAGGAGACCGGCAAGCCCATCACCCTGGCGCGGGGCGAGGTGGCGCGCGGGGAGAGCACGCTGCAGGCCACGCTGGAGGCGCTCGCGGTCTTCGGCGAGGAGGCTGTTCCCTACGACCTGATGACCGGCGCCGAGGGCTGCCGGGCCATCCTCCGCCGGTTCCCGGTGGGCCCCGTCCTCGCCATCACGCCATTCAACTTCCCGGTCAACCTCGCACTCCACAAGCTGGCGCCGGCCCTCGGCGCGGGCTGCAGCGTCCTCTGGAAGCCCTGCCCCCAGGCGCCCCGCACCTCGCGGCTGCTCTGGGAGAGCTTCGAGGCGGCCCGGATCCAGGTTGCCGCTCCCCTCCGCCTGCTCCAGCTCACGCCAGCGGATCCGGCCGAGGCCGAGCTCCTCGCCCAGGATCCGCGCGTCGCTGCCGTGAGCTTCACGGGCTCCGAGCGGGTGGGTCACCACCTCGAACGGCTCCTGTCTGGCAAGCGGGTACTGCTGGAAATGGGCGGCAATGCCGCGGTGGTGGTGGACGCCGGGGTGGATCCCGCCGCTGTCGCCCGCCAGCTCGCGCCCGCGGCTGTGGCCGGAGCGGGACAGAGCTGCTCCAAGGCCCAGCGGTTCTACATCCATCGCGACCTCTGGGAAGCCTTCGTGCCTGCCTTCGTGGCGGCCGTGACGGCCCTGCCGGTGGGCGATCCGATGGATCCCGCCACGGTGGTGGGCCCCCTCATCGACGAGGCCACGGCCTTGCGGGTCGACGAGGGCCTGGACCACGCCGTCGCCGCGGGGGCGAAGGTCCTGCTGCGCGGGATCCGCCAGGGGGCCCTGCTGCCTCCGGCCATCCTCACGGACGTTGCGGAGGAGGATCCCTTCCAGTGCGAGGAGGTGTTCTCGCCCATCACGGTGCTGACCCCCGTCGCCTCCTTCGAGGAAGGACTGGAGCGTGCCGCGGCCACCCGCTTCGGCCTCCGCGCCAGCGCCTACAGCCGGGATCAGCGGCACCTGCGCCAGGCGGGTGAACGGCTCAGGGCGGGGGGCGTGCTGCTGAACCTGCCTCCGACCTTCCGTCTGGACGCGGCCCCTTTTGGCGGTGTGGCCGCCAGCGGCAACGGATTCGAAGGGCCGAAGTGGGCTCTCGAGGCCTTCACCGAGGGGCGCCTGATCGTCGAGGGACCCGCCCTGTAAGATGGAAGCCCTGCTTCGAGGATGCCCATGTCGCTGACCATGCCCTTCGCTCCCGGCGACCTGGTCGTGCTTGTGCTGCACTCCCCCAGGGAGCGCTTGTGGGGCTGCCTCCTGGGTCTGGAGGCCTCGGGCATCGCCCTCCGAGGGCTGGACCTCAACCCCTGGGAGGAGGTGCTGACCCTTGTCCGCAAAGGGCAGGGGGATCAGGTCGCCCTGGGCACCCGATTCCTGCCCATGCACCGGGTGGAGGCCCTCTACCTGGACGAGCCGAGTTCCGGAGTACCCAGCCTGGGGCAGGTGTTCCAGGAGCGCACGGGCCTCGATCCCGCCACCTACCTCGGATCGGCCGCCGCCAATCCCTGATGGAGACCCCCATGACCCATGCCAACCACACCCGCTGGATGGAGCGCTTCCGCTCGCGCGCCCAGGTGCTGCAACGCCCGCTGGTGCTCCCCGAGGGCCGGGACGACCGGACGCTCCAGGCGGCGCGCCTGTTGATCGACCAGGGGCTCTGCCGCCTGACGGTCCTGGGCGATCCGACCGACATGATCCGCCGGGCGAAGACACTTGGCTTCTCCCTCGACGGGATGGACCTGGTGGATCCTGCCGCCAGTCCCCTGCGGGAGGAGTTCGCGGGGCTCTTCTTCGAGCGGCGGAAGGCCAAGGGCGTCACGGAGGCCCAGGCCCTGGAGGCGGCCGGGAACCCCCTGTGGTTCGGTTCGCTGATGGTCCAGGCGGGCCACTGCCACGGCATGGTCGCCGGGGCCCTCAACACCACCGCCGAGACCGTGCGGGCCTGCCTCCAGTGCATCGGGGCCGCCCCGGGCATCAAGACCGTCTCCAGCTTCTTCCTGATGATCCATCCCCACGGGGGCTTCGGCGAGCAGGGCGCCATGATCTTCGCCGACTGCGGCGTGGTGCCGGATCCCGATCCGGAGCAGCTGGCCGACATCGCCCTGGCCGCCGCGGGGAATGCCCGGCGTCTGCTGGACGCGGAGCCGCGGGTGGCCATGCTCAGTTTCTCCACCCGCGGCTCCGCCGAGCATCCCAGGGTGGACAAGGTCCGGCAGGCTCTGGCCATCCTCCGGGAGAAGGCTCCGGATCTGGCCGCCGACGGCGAACTGCAGGCGGATGCGGCCCTGGTGCCCTCGGTGGGCCAGCGCAAGGCCCCCGATTCCGCCGTGGCGGGTCGGGCGAACGTGCTGGTGTTCCCCGATCTCGACGCCGGCAACATCGCCTACAAACTGGCGGAGCGCCTGGGCGGAGCCACTGCGCTGGGTCCGTTGCTCCAGGGCATGGCCCGGCCCGCCAACGACCTGAGCCGGGGCTGCAGCGCCCAGGACATCGCCGACGTGGCCGTGTTGACGGCCCTCCAGTGAAGACCCTCGCCCTCTTCATCTCCGGTACTGGCGGCAACGCGATGAACCTCGTCGCCGCCTGCCGGGAGGGCCGAGTGCCCGCCCGGCCAGTGCTGGGCCTGGCCTCCACGCCCATGGCTGGGGGCATTGCCCGGCTGGAGGCGGAGGGCCTGCCCGTGGCCGTGGTGGCCCGGAAGGACTTCGACTCCGACGAGGCCTTCTCGGAGGCCTGCTACCGCGCGGCGGAATCGGCGGGGGCCGACCTGATCTGCCTCTGCGGCTGGTTGAAGAAGCTCACGGTGCCTAGGCACTGGGAGGGGCGGATCCTGAACATCCATCCGGGCCTCCTGCCGCGCTTCGGTGGGCCGGGCATGTACGGAATGCACGTCCACCGGGCGGTGCTGGCGGCGGGAGAGGCTGAGTCCGGGGCTACGGTGCACCTGGTGGATGCCGAGTACGACCAAGGCCGCATCCTGGCCCAGGCCCGGGTTCCGGTGTTGCCCGGGGACTCGCCCGAGGATCTCCAGAAGCGGGTCTACGCCGCGGAGATGGACCTCTACCCCCGGGCCTTGGCTGCTTTCCTCCAGGCGGATCCCGGTTCCGGCAGTTGATCCTGGTTCTACACTTCTAGCCATGATCCCTCTCCTCACCGCCGCCGAGATGCGGGCCGCCGAGCGTCAGGCCATCGAGGTCTGGGGCGTGCCCTCCCTGCTCCTGCAGGAGCATGCGGCCCTCGGGGCGTTGCGTCTGCTTCCACCCGAGTGCCCTCTGGACGTGCTGGCCGGCCCGGGCAACAACGGGGGTGACGCCCTGGCCCTGGCCCGACTCGCCCGGCTGGAAGGCCGGGAGGTGCGCCTGTGGGTCCTCGCGGATCCGGACTGCTGGCAGGGGGATGCCGGACTCCAGGCCCGCCTGTGGCGCGGGATCGGGGGGACTTTCGAACGCGCCCTCGATCCCTCATCCGAAGTCAGGACCTGGCGTGGCTGGGTGGTGGATGGGCTCTTCGGCCTGGGGAGCCGGCGGCCGCTGGAGGGCGAGGCTGCGGTCTGGGCCAGGGCCCTGAAAGCTGTTGAACTGCCGGTGCTGGCCCTGGACCTCCCCTCGGGTCTGGATCCCGACCGTGCGGAGGTGCCAGGCGAGGTGATCCAGGCTGCGAAGACGGCCTGTTTCGGAGCCCTCAAGGTCTGCCACGGCCTGCTGCCGGCCCGGGCCTGGTGCGGCGAGATCACCGTGGTCCCCATCCCCCTCGACCGCCCGCCGGTGGGATTCCTCAAGCTGCTGGACCGGCCGGTCCTGCCGTCCCGCAGCTGGAACGCCCACAAGGGCAGCTTCGGCCATGTGGGCATCCGGGCCGGGAGCATCGGGATGAGCGGGGCCGCTGTGCTGGCCTCCCGGGGCGCCCTCCGCGTGGGCGCCGGGCTGGTGACGGTCCTCTGCGAGCCGGAGGTGAGGGCCGAGATCGCGGCCCAGGTGCCGGAGGCCATGGTGCGGCCCTGGAAGGGGGCCGTACCCGAGGAGATCGATGTGCTTCTGGCCGGGCCGGGGGGCATTGCCCAGGTGCCCGATTGGGACGGTCCCCTGGTGGTGGATGCCTCGGCGCTCAGGGAAGGCGAGGGCCGTCGGTGGATGGAGCGCCCGGGCACCGCCATCACCCCCCATCCCGGTGAATTCGCCCGCCTCTTCCGGCTGCCGAGGCCCCTCCTCATGGACGAGCGACTCGCCCAGGCCCGGCAGGTTTCCGAAGGTCGTCCGGGAGTCCTGCTCCTCAAGGGGGCGCAGAGCGTGATCGCGGGTGGGGCCCGGGAGGAACTGTGGATCAACCCCACGGGCCACCCGGGTCTGGCCACCGGAGGCAGCGGCGACCTCCTGGCCGGTATGGTGGCGGGTCTCAGGGCCCAGGGCCTGCCCATGCGGGAGGCCGCCGCCGCCGCCGCCTGGTTCCATGGCGCCGCAGCCGACCGGCTGCCGGGACCGGGCCTGGTGCCCTCCGACCTCGCGGACGTCCTTCCGGGGCTGCTCCGTGACTGAACAGTACCTGGCCGATGATCTCGCCACCGAGGCCCTGGGCGAGGCCCTGGCCCGACTCACGCCGCCGGGCGGCACCTGGCTGCTGCGGGGGGAGCTGGGGGCGGGGAAGACCACCTGGACCCGGGGCTTCCTGCGGGGACTCGGCGGCGATCCTGACGAGGCGGCCTCGCCCACCTACGCCGTGCTGCATCGCTACGCTACGCCCTCCGGCCGCCTTTTCCACCTGGACCTCTACCGGCCCGGGCCCTCGGGGGCCTGGACCCTGGGACTGGAGGAGCTGCTGGGCCACGGGGACCGGCTGGTGGTGGAATGGGCCGGACCCGACGGCCCCTGGCCCACGGCCTGGGTGGCGGAGCTGACCCTGACCCAGGAGGGGGAAGGTCGCCGGGCGGAGTGGACACTGCCTGACGCCTCCCCGGTCCGATGATGGGTTCATGAGCCTCGGCCTTGCCTTCTCCATCCTGGCCTTCCTCGCCTCGCTGCTGGCCGCCTGGGCGGCGTTCCGCCGGGTGGTGCCGGACCCTGCGGCCGTGGAGGTCCTCCGCCGGTTGCAAGAGGACCTTGCGGCCCGGAGCCGGGCGGAGACGCTGCAGGGCATCAGCCTGCAGCTCCAGCCCCTCCGTACGGAATTGGCCCAGGCACGAGCGGCCCAGGCCCAGGGCCAGGAGCAGCTGCTCCGTTTCCAGGCCGAAAAGCTGGCCGACGGGTTCCAGGCCCTCGGGACCTCCCTCCAGGCGGCCCTGCGGCTGGCCCGCACCGAACAGGGCGAGCAGCTGATCCAGGTCCAGCAGCAGGTCCAGCTGCGCCTCGACGGCCTCCAGCGCTCCAACGAGGAACGGCTGGAGCAGATCCGGCGGACCGTGGACGAGAAGCTCCACGAGGCACTGGAGAAGCGGCTGGGCGAGAGCTTCAACCTGGTGGCGCAGCGCCTCGAGCAGGTCCAGAAGGGGCTCGGCGAAATGCAGAGCCTGGCCCAGGACGTGGGCGGACTCAAGCGGGCCCTGACCAACGTGAAGACCCGGGGGGTCCTCGGGGAGGCCCAGCTGGGGGCGCTCCTGGAGCAGTATCTGGCTCCGGGGCAGTACGCCGCCAACGTGAAGATCCGGCCCCGCTCCAGCGAACTGGTGGAGTTTGCCGTGAGGCTGCCCGGACCCGAGGAGGGCGGAACGGTCTGGCTGCCTATTGATGCCAAGTTTCCCATCGAGGACTACCAGCGCCTCACCGAGGCCTACGAGGCCGGAGACCTGGCAGCGGTGGAGACGGCCGGGAGGGCACTGGAAGCTCGGCTGCTATCTCAGGCCCGGGAGATCCGCGACAAGTACATCGCGCCGCCCGCCAGCACGGATTTCGCCCTGCTGTTCCTGCCCTTCGAAGGGCTCTATGCCGAGGCCCTGCGGCGCCCGGGCCTGTTGGAGCGCCTCCAGCGCGAATGCAAGGTCACGCTCGTGGGGCCCACCACTCTCACGGCCTTCCTGAACAGCCTCCAGGTGGGGTTCAAGACCCTGGCCATCAGCAAGCAGAGCAGCGAGGTCTGGAAGGTCCTCGGTCAGGTGAAGACGGAATTCGGGAAGTTCGGGACCGCTCTCGAATCCGTCCAGAAGAAGCTGGACGAGGCGAGCACCAAGCTGAGCGAAGTTTCCAAGGGCCGGGACCGCATGGAGAAGCGCCTGGCAGGCGTGGAGGCCGCGCCGCAGGGGCTGGAGGCCCAGGAGGCGGCTTCCCTCTCGGCGGATTTATCGAACGAACCCGAATAATTCGCTTCACAATTCCCGACTTTGCCTTAGGATTCCTGCCAACTCCGAGGGTGGGATGCACAAGGGTCGGGAGCGTCACGGCATCGGCGAGGTCATCGCCGTGGACCGGAACTACGTCCCCATGCAGGAGGTCAGCCGTCGGCGCGCCCTCTGCGCCGTCGTTGCGGGCCGTGCGCACGTCCTTAACCCGGCCACCTTCGAGCGGCACGGCAACCTGGAGGGACGGCTCGAGCTCATCATCTTCCCCCACGCCCAGGCCTGCAGCGATTCCAAGCTGCTGATCGGCCGCCTGGAGCGCCGGGTCCTCAAGCGGGACCACTTCACGTGCCAATACGAGGGTTGCCTCCGCAAGGCCACCACCGTGGACCACGTGGTTCCGCTCTGCCAGGGGGGCGCCACCAGCTGGCAGAACCTCGTGGCCTGCTGCCTGCCCTGCAACCAGGCCAAGGGCGGGCGCACGCCGGATCAGGCGGGCATGATCCTCAAGCGCCATCCCAAGGGGCCCCGCGCCCACCTCTTCGAGCGCTTCGAGGAGCTGCTGAAGCGGGCCAGCGCCGCCTAACCTCCGGTCAACCGGTGATCGCCCGGGTCTTCAGGCGCAGTTCGGCCCACTCCCGGGCGGGCTCGCTGCGGCGGGTGATCCCCCCCCCGGCCCAGTAGGTGACCCGGTCCCCCACGATCTGCGCCGTGCGGATGGGGAGGGCCAGGTCCAGGTCCCCATCCGGGGCGATCCATCCGAGGGCCCCGCAATAGAAGCCGCGGGGGCCGGCCTCGACCTGGGCCAAGTGGGCGCAGACGGCGTGCTTGGGGGCGCCCGTGACGCTGCCGCCGGGCAGGATCGAGCGGAGGAGATCGGCCAGGCCGAGTCCCGGCCTGGCCAGAGCCTCCACCGTGCTCACCAGGTGTTGGACCGTGGGGTAGGGCTTCACGGCCATGAGGCGCGGGACCTGCACCGACCCCGTCCGGGCCACCCGGCCCAGGTCATTCCGGACCAGGTCCACGATCATGGTGTGTTCGGCCCGCTCTTTGGGATCCGCCGCCAGGGTGCGGCCGGCCTCCGCATCCAGGTGAGCGTCCCCGCTCTTGAGGATCGTGCCTTTGATGGGCTGGGACACCAGGCGATCACCCCGCCGGGACAGGAGCCGTTCCATGCTGAGGCTCACCAGGCGCAGGTCCCCGAGATCCAGGAGGGCACCGAAGGGAGGGCGGGCTCGCTGGAAGGCATCCACGGCCAGGGCCTCAGCCTGGCCGTCGAGGCGGCCCTCGAAAGGCACGCAGAGGTTGGCCACGTAGAATCCACCCTCCAGGATCCTTGCCTGGATGGCCTCTACCGATGCCCGATGGCGGTCCTCTTCCCAGCAGGGCGCCAGGTCGAGGCTGGGGGCCGCCGGGAAGATCCCGCAGGCCTCGCCCGGCCGCCAGGCCTCGGGATGAGGAGGGGCGGCCTCCCAGGACCAGAGCTCGAAGCCTCCGTCCCCGTGGCGGCGGAGGGCGGTCTCGAAGCCCTGCCAGCGCTGCCCGAGGGCCCCCGGTTCAGGTGGCTGGTGGGGCAGGCCGGCCTCCGCGCATGCCAGCTCGAAAGTCGCCGCGCCGACCCAGGGGAGGTCCCGGGACCGGACGGCCCGTTCAAGGGCCGCCCAGGGGGATGCAGACACGGGCTGGCCCTCCAGGGTTGTGGTCCAGGCCGTGCCCGACCACCGGGTTTCCAGAACCGGCCCGCCGGGCAGCCCCAGGAGATCGTCGCCCTCCCCGTCCTCGCCGGAACGCAACCAGGCGGCCCCTGACCGCACCCAGGAGAGGACGAGGTGGGGCCAAGGGACGGGGCAGACGATAGGCAGATAGTGCCGTGGCTTCAGATCCATGGGATGATCATCATAGCGGAGCCCGGAATCCATCCGATCCACTAGCATAAAAAAAGGATGCGCTAACCGTTGTGACATTCCCGATGAATAAGGAACAAAAAATCAGGGTTCCGTTTTTCCGGGTCGCGCACTAGCCTTCATCCCAGGGAGGAAGCTCCATGCCGACAGTGGATATCAGTTCCCAGACCGGGAAAGACTTTGCGGGAGACGCACTGGTGGTTCCGGTGTTCTCTGGCCGTGAGCGCCATCGACTGCCGCTCGCCATCAGCAAGGTGGCCCGCCAGGTGATGGACGAAGAGGATTTCAAGGCCGACTATCTTGAAGTTGTGCCGCTTCATCATCCCAATGGCGTCAAGGGAAGCCGCTGGATGGTGCTGGTGGGGCTCGGGGACGAGGAGAAGGTCACGCTCAACAAGATCCGCAAGGCCGTGGGCACCGCGGCGCGGTTCTGCCTGAAGAAGAAGTGGAAGAGCATCGGCATCCTTTCCCCGTCCACGTCCACGCTGGACCATGACGCGGTCCAGGTGGCGGTGGCCGAGGGGGCGCTGCTTTCGAATTACGATCTCGTCACGTTCAAGGGTGAAAAAGCGGAGCAGAAGCAGTTCGGGTCCGTGGAGATCTTCACCAACGGCGACGACACGCGGAAGGCCCGCCGCAAGCTGCCCATGATCGAGGCCGGCGCAGCAGCCTGTCATCGCGTGAGGGACCTGGCCAACACGCCGGCGGGTGATCTCTACCCCGAAGTTTTCGCCGAAATGTCCGCCAAGCTCGCGAAACAGCACAAGATCCACTGCGAGGTGATGGACGTGCCCGCGCTCGAGAAGGGCGGATTCCGGTCGGTGCTGGCCGTGGGGCAGGGAAGCGCCCGTCCCCCCCGCGTCGTGAAGCTGGAATACAAGCCGAAGGAGAAGCCCAAGAAGCACATCGTGCTGGTGGGCAAGGGTGTCTGCTTCGATTCCGGCGGCCTTTCCCTCAAGGATGCTTCCGGCATGGAGACCATGAAGGACGACATGACCGGCGCAGCCATCGTCCTGGCCACCCTGGTGGCCTGTGCCCAGCTGGAGGCCCCGGTGCAGGTGACAGGGCTCATGGGGCTGGTGGAGAACATGGTCTCAGGGACCAGCTACAAGCCTGGGGACGTGCTCCGCACCCGCAGCGGCAAGACGGTCGAAGTGCTGAACACGGATGCCGAGGGCCGGCTGGTCCTGGCGGACATCCTGCACTACGCGACGGAACTCGGGGCCGACCACATCGTGGACCTGGCCACCCTCACGGGGGCGGCCCTGGTCGCCATGGGAGACGCCGTGTCCGCGGTGATGGGGACGGACCAGAAGCTGGTGGACCGGCTCCTGGACGCGGGTGGTGCCGCAGGCGAGCACCTCTGGCAGCTGCCCCTGGTGGAGGAGTACTCGGAACTGCTCAAGAGCCCCCTGGCCGACCTGAAGAACATCACCGGCAGCCGCTGGGGCGGTACCATCACGGCCGGATTGTTCCTTCGCGAGTTCGTCGGGGAGTCCTCCTGGGCCCATGTGGACCTCTCGGGCAGCTGGTCCGCCAAGGAACGGGACTACCGCACCCACGGATCCAGCGGGGAGGGCCCCCGGTTCCTCCTGGAATGGCTCATGGACTGATCCCATCCGAATCCTGGCGCAGAAGGGGGCTTCGGCCCCCTTTTTTTCAAATGGATGGAGATGTCCCCCTTGACCGGAGGGGTGAGATGGGGATTTATTGAGGGTTGCCTTCCAGCCACCTGTTGCCACTCTCCTGGAGTTCCCATGGATCCGATGGAAACCCTCACCAAGGCCGACCTGTCCAGACACCTGATGGAGAAGCTGGAATTGGGCAAGAAGGATGCGGATCTGCTGGTGAACACGTTCCTGGACAGCATCATCGTGTCCCTCAAGGATGGCGAGGGCGTGGAGCTGCGCGGCTTCGGCAGCTTTCGGCTGCGGGATCGCAGGGCCCGCCAGGGCCGCAATCCCAGGAGTGGCGAGAGCATCCACGTCCCCCCCAAGCGCGTGGTCTATTTCAAGCTCGGCAAGGAACTCCGCAGCAAGCTCATCGACGACTGATCTGCCCACCCCCACCCAGGAGCCTTTATGCGCCTCAGCAAGCTGATCGCCGCCGCCGCCTCCGTGCTCGTCCTGGCCGCGCCCGCCTTCGCCCAGAAGCGGCTGACCAAGGAGGAACGGTCCAAGCTCCCCCGCATCGCCATCATCGAGTTCAAGGCCGCCCCTGACGCTTGGCACGGCTGGCGCTTCGGCGGCTGGGGCAACCAGATGGGCACCATCTCCAACCAGCTCCGCGATCTGTTCACCACCGAGATCATGGAGAAGGGGCATGGCAAGATCCGGGTGGTGGAGCGTGAGCGCCTCCAGGAGATCCGGGATGAGCTGAACTTCCAGCAGAGCGGAGAAGTCGACACCTCCACGGTCCAGAAGGTCGGCAAGCTCCTCGGCGTGAAGTACGTCATGACCGGCAAGGTGACCCGCTTCGCCTACAAGGAGGGGGGCTTCGGCACCGGCTGGGGCGTGGGCGCCCTGGTGGGCAAGGTGACGGGCGACAGCATGGCGGGGGCTGTTGCCGGCAGTGTGCATGTGAAGAAGGCCTCCTTCACTGGACGCCTGGACATCCGGCTCATCGAGGTGGAGACCGGGGAGATCCTGGGCGCCTGGAAGGACGAGGACAAGGTCTCCGACACCAGCGTGAAGGTGGCGGGGACCGGGGCCGAGGTGCAGTACGACGAGGAGCTGGTGAACAAGGTCTTCGAGCCCATCGTGCAGCGCATCACCCCCAAGCTCATCCGGGCCACGGGGATCGCCGCCTCCGAGTCGGACGACTGATTCCAGCCCGATGCCGGAAGAAGGGGGCCTCAGTGGCCCCCTTCTTCCATTACGGGATACCAGTCGCGGACGGCAGCCGCGATGTCCGCGGCGTAGGCTGGGCCCAGAACTTCGGAGCAGTGCAGGTGCCAGGTGGGCACCTCGACGACCCGGATGGCCTCGAAATGGGCGGCCAGGGCCCGCTGGACGGGGGGCGGGGCCAGGCGATCCTGCGAGGCCAGGAAGCAGAGGCTGGGCGTCCGGAACCGGAGCGTACCCACCCGCCGCGGGAGTTCCGTATTCCGGGGGTCGTAGCCGCCCAGGCGTCCGGCCCAGCGGCTCGCGAGCAGGCCGATGGGCCGCGCGAGAAAATGCCACCAGCGGTCCCGGGGGCCGCGCACCAGGCGTTCGGCGAAGTCCCGGCTGCTGGCGGGCGCGCCCTCCCAGATGAAGCCGGCGAGGGGACCCCGACCCTCCCGTTCCAGATCGGCCAGCGCCAGCATCCCCACCGAGGCGCCCAGGCTGCGGCCCATGAGCAGGATCCGGTTCCGGGGCACACCGGTCTCCTCGAGGTGGTGGACGATCCTCACCACGTTCTCTGATTCCCGGATCCCGAAGCTGACGGGCGGAGCAGGGCCGCCAGAGCGGAGGGCATCGTCCCGCCGCAGGTAGGTGAAGATCGCGGCGTCCAGCCCGGGGAACCACCTGAGAGCGGGGCTGGTCCCCCACCGGTCGTCCCCGAACCCGTGGAGCAGGAGCACGATTCCGGGCGCGGGAGTCCTCCGATGCAGGCGCCAGAGCTGCAGGCCCGCCACCTCCTCGCAGGACCACGCACCGCCCGGATCGCCGGCGGCACCCGCGGCCAGCTCGGCGTAGGTGGCTTCGACCCGGGCCAGAGACTGGGGCCTGTAGAAGGGTGGATCCACCAGTTCGTGGGCCACGGCCCGGGCCTTCCAGGCCGTGAACCCTCCAAGGCCCAGGAGCGGAGCAAGGGCAAGGGCAAGGGCGGCGGGCCGCTTCACCAGTACCCCGTGGTGATCTCCACGTCCGCGGAGGGATCGGCGAGCCGGCACTGGCAGCTGAGCCTCTGATCGGGTGGGGCTTCCAGTCGCACCAGGACCCGCCGTTCCCGGGACTCCGGACGGCTCAGGGCCCCGTTCCCGGAGAGCACCGTCACGATACAGCGCCCGCAGGCCCCCCGGCCGGAGCAGGCGGAGGCGACCGGCAGGCCCGCGGCCTGGCACAGGGCCATCAGGGTGCCGCGGGTCCCCAGGGCCCGGTCCCGCCCCCGGGTTCGGGCCACCAGGGACATGCCTACTTCATCAGGGTGGCGCTCACCCCGGGCAGCCCCTCCGCGGGAGGCAGGGGATCCGGCTGGCCATAGAGGACGGCCTCGAACTTCTGGGTGAGGACGATCTGGTAGACCCCCTTGTCCGCGGGCATCTCGAGATCCGAAAGGTCCGGACTGAAGATCTCCCGCGCGCTGGAGAGGAAGAAGCGGTGCTTGCCCGGAGCGAGTCCCTTGATCACGAGGCTGGTGGAAGCCTTCGGGGTCTGGGCGACCGGGATGCGGGCGCCATCCAGGCTCAGCTCCACCGGGCCACGGACCTTGCGGGTGAAGCGGAGGATCATGGTGCCGGAGGGAACCGGAGCCTTGGGCGTCAGGGGCACCTTCCGGCACCCGAGGAAGGCGACCGCCCCCAGAAGCACCAGGACAGGGACGGCGAAACGGAACTTCATGCAACCTCCGGAACCCTGATGATATGCCATGAAGGGCCCCCAGGGTTCATTCCCTCAGTCCTCCTCCTCCGGTTCCGGGAAGATCGCCCAGAGCTGACCGTGCCAGGGGAGGGAGACGGGCTTCCGGCCCACGACGCCCGAGAGCCGCCCTTCGCAGGCCAGTTTCACCCGTCCGCCTGGATGGTCCTCCAGGGTGGAGATCCGCACGCGGGTCTCCAGGGTCGCCGCCCAGGAGTCCGGGTAGGCGCCCTTTTCCCCGCGCCGCAGGCTCAGGAGATAGAGCCGGCCATCCCGGAGGACCACCAGTTCCAGGGCGATCGGCGGGCCGCCGGCTTCGGGCAGGAGCTCGCCCTTGATCCGCAGGGCTCCCGCCAGCCCGCCCTTTGGCTCGGCGAGGGCCAGATCCCGGGGAACGAACCGGTAGCGGGCCGTGCCGATCATCAGGGCTCCGCCCCCCTGGAGCGCCGTCTGGCCGGCTGTGAGGGCTGCGGTCATCAGCAGGCAGGGCAGGGCGTGTCGGAAGTTCATGCTGACTCCGGGAGGGGTGCCCCTTATTCTGGATGTTTCGACCCCGAGAGGTGAACCATGACCCGCGTGCTCTTCCAGACCGACAAGGGCGACATCAACCTGGATCTGTTCCCGAAGGAGGCCCCGGGGACCGTGGCGAACTTCGTGAAGCTGATCGAGGCCGGCTTCTATGACGGCCTGGCCTTCCATCGCGTGATCCCCGACTTCGTCATCCAGGGCGGCTGTCCCAACACCCGCGCCGGTGCCTCCGGCATGCCCGGCACCGGCGGCCCCGGCTGGAAGATCAAGTGCGAGACCGCCGGCAATCCCCATAAGCACAAGCTGGGCGCCCTCTCCATGGCCCACGCCGGCAAGGACACGGGTGGCAGCCAGTTCTTCATTTGCAACGGCAGCGCCCCCAGCCACCTCGACGGTGTGCACACGGTCTTCGGCCAGTGCATCGCCGACGCCGACATCAAGGTGGTCCAGGCCATCCGCGCCAACGACCGCATCATCAAGGCCACGGTCACCGAGGCCTGATCGGCGCCGATCATGGGTGCGGCCCTTCGGGGCCGCGCCTTTTGTACCGCCAGCCTGTAAACTGGATGGCCCGGAGTTCCCGTGCAGAAGCCCTTCTACCTCACGACGCCCATCTACTACGTCAACGACCGTCCCCACATCGGGCACACCTACACCACGGTGCTGGCGGACGTGATCGCCCGGTTCCACCGGATGCTGGGGGAGGAGGTCTACTTCCTGACGGGCACGGACGAGCACGGCCAGAAGGTGGAGAAGGCCGCGGCGGCCCGGGGCATCACCCCCAAGGCGCTGGCCGACGAGGTGGTGGCGAACTACACGGACCTTTGGCAGCGCATGGGCATGACCCACTTCCGCTTCATCCGCACCACGGATGCCGACCATGTGGCCCAGGTGCAGCGCCTCTTCAAGCGGCTGCTGGACAAGGGCGACATCTACAAGGCCACCTACAAGGGCCTCTACTCGGTGAGTGACGAGGCCTATGTCACCGAGACCCAGGCCAAGGAACTCCAGGCCCAGGGCCTGGCCCACCAGCTGGTGGAGCTGGAGGAGGAGACCTACTTCTTCAGGCTCAGTGCCTACCAGGATCGGCTGCTGAAGTACTTCGAGGAGCATCCCGATTTCGTGCAGCCGGATTTCCGTTTCAATGAGGTGAAGCGCTTCGTGGAGGGCGGCCTGCAGGATCTCTCCATCAGCCGGACCAGCATCACCTGGGGCATCCCGGTGCCCGGTGATGAGAAGCACGTGGTCTACGTGTGGTTCGATGCCCTGCTCAACTACCTCACTGCCTGTCCCGGCAGCGCCTGGCCGCCGGACCTCCAGCTGGTGGGCAAGGACATCCTCCGTTTCCACGCGGTGTATTGGCCCGCCTTCCTCATGGCCGCGGGCATGTTCCAGCCGAAGACCATCCTGGCCCACGGCTGGTGGCTCATGGGCGAGGACAAGATGTCCAAGAGCAAGGGCAACGTCGTGCGTCCGGACACCCTGCTGCGCTTCGGCAACGACGCCCTCCGCTTCTTTTTCCTGCGCGACATGCAGGTCGGCCACGACCGGAGTTTCAGCTTTGAGGGATTCATGGACCGTCTCAATGCCGACCTGGCCAACGGGCTGGGGAACCTGGCGTCCCGCACCTTGAGCATGATTCAGCGGTACCGGGATGGTCGAATCCCCGCTCTCCCGGCCGCCAGGGATGGAGCCACGAGGGCCAAGGAGGATCTGGGAAGGGCGGTCTGCCTCCAGTTTCCGGAATCGGCCCGGCTCAACAACTTCAACGGGGCGCTGGATCTCCTCTGGGACTACCTCCGGGGCCTGGATGGGTTCATCGTCGAAAAGCAGCCCTGGAATCTGGCGAAGGATCCCGCCAAGACGGAGGAACTCGACGCGGTTCTCCACTTGCTCTGGCAGGCGCTGCGAGTCACGGCCGTCTTGATTGCCCCGGTGATGCCAGCCCTGGCCCAGGATCTGTGGTCCCAGCTGGGGATGGCGGGCGAGGTCTCATCGCAGCGCATTGACCAGATCATATGGGATGCCCCGGTGCCCGAACGGATCGGCACCATCCAGCCCCTCTTCCAGCGCATCGACAAGGAGAAGGAAATGAGCGAAATCGAGGGCGCGAACGCCCCTGGCGCAGACACCAAGCCCGACCTGGATGTGCCGGAACTCCGCGAGACCATCGACTACGACACCTTCGCCAGGACGGATCTCCGCGTGGGCCAGGTGCTGGAGGCCGAGCGAGTGCCCAAGAGCGACAAGCTCGTTAGGATGAAGGTGGACCTGGGCTTCGAGCTGCGGACCATCGTGGGCGGCATCGGCAAGGCCTACGCGCCGGAGGATCTGGTAGGCCGCCGGGTGGTGGTGGTGGCCAACCTGGCTCCCCGGAAGCTCATGGGCATCGAGAGCCACGGGATGCTGCTGGCCGCCAGCGACAACCTGGGCCTACCCTACCTGGTGGCCGTCCCCGAGGACGCCCGACCCGGCTTTCTGGTGAAGTGAAGACCCCCGTCTTCAGCTTCGAGGCCGAGGTCCTCACGGATGCGCCCTTCGCGGCCATCGCGGCGCGCCTGGGTGGGCTGGGCTCCCCCGCAGACCTGCGCTGCCTCCAGCCCCTCCGGCACTGGCTGCCGGTGGAGCAGGCCGGGGGTCGGCTCCTCCTCCGGTGGCGCCGATCCTGGGGAGGCGCCGAGGAATCCGGTGAATTGAGCATCAGCCCTGACCCGAAGGGTGCCCACCTGCGCCTGGAGGGCCGCCTGAAGGGATGGCTGGGCTTCCTCGTGCTGGGGCTGGTACGGTGGCGGACGGACCGCCTGCTGGATCGATTCGTGGAGGAGCTGTGAAGGCCGTGCTCTGGATGAAGTCGAGCTGCACCACCTGCCGGAATGCGAAGGCGAAGCTGGCGGAACTGGGCATTGAGGCCGAGATCCGGGACTACTTCCGGAAGCCCCTCGAAGCCGGGGAACTGGAGGCCCTGCTGCCCGCGGATCCGGCGCCCATGCTGGGGACGAAGAGCCCGAAGTACAAGGAACTGGGATTGAAGGACCGCCGCCTCACGAAGGCGGAGGCCATCGCCCTCATCGTGCAGGACAACAACCTGCTCAAGCGGCCCATTCTCGTGCATCCAGGGGGCACGATCATCGGCTTCGACATCGACGCCTACACCCGTCTCGCCGGAGGGAAGTGACATGAAGCTCTACAGCTGGAACGTGAACGGCTTCCGCTCGGTCCTCAAGAAGGGCTTCATGGATTGGCTGGAGGAAACGGAGCCGGATGTACTCTCCCTCCAGGAGATCCGCTGCGAGTGGGAGGAGGCGGACCTGGCCGTCCGCCGGCAGATCGAGAGCGCCTATGACGTGTGCTGGTTCCCGGCCACGAGCAAGAAGGGCTATGCCGGGTCGGCCACCTTTGCGAAGAAGGAACTGGGCTTCACCCACGCGAAGGGGCTTGGCATCGACGGGTACGACGCAGAGGGCCGCATGATCGTCTCGACGAAGGGGGACCTGACCGTCATCGCGGGCTACTTCCCCAACGCCTCCCAGGGACTGGTGCGGCTGCCCTTCAAGCGTCAGTTCGCCCGGGACCTGGCCGCGTTCGTGGCGGCGCGGCACCAGGCCGGCCAGCGGGTGGTGCTGACGGGCGACATGAACGTGGCGCCGGAGGAGATCGACCTGGCCCGGCCCAAGGACAACGTGAAGAACCCCGGCTTCACGCCGGAGGAGCGGGAGGACTTCAAGCTCTACCTGGAGGCGGGGCTCGTGGACGTCCTCCGGGAGCGGAACCCCGGCGTGCCTGGGCTCTACACTTGGTGGACCGCCCGGGGCGGGGCCCGGGAGCGGAACGTGGGCTGGAGGATCGACCTCTTCCTGGCCAGCCGCGGCCTCCTGGACCGCGTGAAGGACGTTCGCATCCATGCGGACGTCCTGGGATCCGACCACTGTCCCATCAGCCTCGAACTGGCATGAGCAAGGGCCCCGGTCGGGGCCCTTGCGATCCGAGGCTGGACGTTCCTACTTGATGTGCTTGAGGGAGGGGTCGTTCAGCATCTCCTTCGCCGTGGCCGCGTTCTTCCCGGTCGGGGCAAGTTCCAGGTACTTCTGGAGATTGAGCTTGGTGCCCTTCAGGTTCATCTCGCCGAAATCGACCATGGCCAGGAGATAGTAGGCTTCGGCGTACTTGGCGTCGACCTGCATGAGCTTCTGGAGCTGGACCTTGGCCTCCTTGCTCTGGCCGGCATTGAAAGCCTCAACGGCCTGGTTGTAGATCTTGTCGGGATTGGGGCCCTGCAGCTGGTCGAGCATGGCCTGGTACTTCTGCTCCGCCGCCTTGTCCTGCTTGGCCTTGGCCACCTCGAGGAGTCCGGCGATGGCCCGCTCGTCCTTGGGGTTGGTCGCGAGGGCCTTCGTGAGGATGGGCTCGGCATCGGCCTTGTGATCGGTGCTCCCGAAGGCCAGGCAGATGCCGTAGACGCGTTCCACTTGGCCCAGCACGGGGACGAGTTCGGCCTTGGCCTTCTCGTCCTTGTACTTGTCCATGGCTTCCGTGAGGCTCTTGAAAGCCTTCTCGGCATCAGGAAGGGCCTCGGCGTACTTCTGCTCGTTGTAGAGCGGAATGATCTTGTTGAAGGCGTCCCGGCCGGCAGTGTCGGCGGCGGCCGCGGGATCCTCGGGGGCAGCCTGGGCAGTCCCGGAGGCGATGGCTTCGGTGCGTGCCTGGTCGGGGGTCAAGAGGGTGTAGTCCTTGGCGCGGACATCCCCGAGGGGGATCTTGATGCTCTGATCGACAAAGGACACGAATCCTTCGGCGCTGACGGTCACGTCGTAGAGGACGGGATCCAGCCCCACCTGCAGGTAGGCGCCGTGCTTGTCGGCGATCAGTTCCTTGGTCCAGTTCCGGTCGAGGCGCTTCAGGGTGATCTTGGCGCCCGCGACGGGTTTCCCTTCCTTGGTCAGCACCTTGCCGGAAATCCTCCCGGTGGTTTCGGCGTGCAGGGACAGGCAGACGGCGGGCAACAGGAGCGCGGGGATGAGGCGTCGCATCGGGGTTCCTCCAAACCTTTCCATCGTTCCACAGCCCTGGCGTTCCGCCGAGTGCTTTTCGTCAAAAGCGACCTCTGCTCCTCGGAGGGATTCCCCGGAGGCCCGCACGGCTCCGGACCCCGTGCGGGAAAATCCGGGCCGTGATAGGCTTCACCGCAGACAAGTCCTGAAAGTGTTTGGGGTATCCCATGAATCCTGCGGTGCCGGAAGCCTCTCTGACTGCCCTCATGCACCTTCTGACGGAGCAGGCCCTGATGGCCATGGGCGTGCCCCATCCGATGATGAAGGAGGTTCCTCCCGCGAACCCTGCTGTGGCGCGGTTCTACGTGGACCTCCTCGCCCTCCTTCAGGAGAAGACGTCCGGGAATCGCACCGATGTTGAGACCCGCCAGCTGGAGGACCTGCTCTACGATCTGAGGATGCGGGTCATGAACCTCAAGTCCGCGGCCGGGATGCCTGCGGGACCGAACGCGTGAGGGGGGAGGGCATGGATCTCTGGAAGGTCATCCGCAGGGGCCTCCTCGTCCTCGCGGCGGGGTGCCTCCTCACAGCAGGGCCCATGGCCCCTCCCCAGCCCGCGGTTCCAGCGCCAGCGCCCCATCCCGAACTGACCCCGGCCATTGCCCTGAGTCACCGCGTCGAACACCTCAAGCAGGCCCTGCTGAAGCGGGATCCAGAGGCCATCCGCGCCGCCCAGCTCGAGGTCGAAGTCCTTCGCCGGGCCTACATCTCCCTGGACGTGACTCCCCTGGTCGAGGCCATGGCCGTCTGGGCCCGCGCCCAGGGACTGGCAGGGCACCCCGATCTGGGCTTGGACGCCATCGGAGCCGTGGAACGCTGGGCCCCCAACCACCCCTCGCTTCTCGGAACCCGGATCACCCTCATGCGCCAGAAGGGCCTCGAAGGCTGGTTCTGGAGCTTCCCTGACCTGCTGCGCCTCACTCGGCTCCGGCTGGAAGCGCCCGGGCACCGGTGGCTATGGCTGGTACAGCACCTCGGGATGCTCCGGTTGGCGGCCACCCTGCTGCTCTGGGGCTGGGCGTTGACCATGGGCTTGCGCTACCGGAACGTGCTGCGGGGACTCTGGGAGGAATCCCTCGAACGAAAGGGCATCGGACCCGTTCCTTCCGCCATTCTGGGAGCCTTGATCCTGACCCTGCCGGTTCTCGTGGGGCTCGACCCGATGGTGGCCGCCATGCTCTGGCTCTTCCTGTTGGCCCCCTTCCTCACAACATCCGAAGTGAAGGCCACTATCTTCATCATCCTGCTCCAGCTGGTCCACCCGGTGCTGGGGATCATGGAGCCCTGGTCCACTCGGGAGCCGGAGCCCAGTCTCGTCACCCTCCAGATCCAGCCTCAGATTCAGCCGGTGCCTCCGGCGACCCTCCAGTTCCTGCCCCAGGAAGACCGGGCCTTCCTGGCTGGCTGGGACCAGCTCCAGCGGCGGGACTGGAAGGGGGCGGCAGCCACCTTCCAGGGGCTCGTGGGGCGGATTCCCGAGCAGCCGGAAGTCCTCAACAACCTTGGCGTGGCTCAATTCCAGATGGGGGATATGGCCGAGGCTGAGCGGGATTTCGAGGACGCGGCCCGAATGGCGCCCCGGATGGAGGTGTACCTCAATCAGAGCATCCTCGCCTTCTCGAAGCTGGACACCGAGCTTGGCGCGGCCAAGCGGGATGCGGCCCAGAGTGCGGCCCCGGAGGCCTATGCACGGCTCATTGAGCTGAACGACGCACAGAAGGACGCGCGGACCTACCCCATGCCGCTCCCCGACACCCCGGCCCGGGTGGAGGCCCTGGCCAGGGGACTCGGAAGCCACCAGGGGCCCGACACCCTCCCGGTGGGCGACCCGGCCTTCCTGGTGTCCCTGCTCCTGCCGCTCCTGGGGTTCGTGGCCTTCATCGCCAGGGTGAGGGCGAGCATCCGGATGGCCCATCCCACCCAGTGCATCCGCTGCGGCGACCCCTTCCACACCACGGACAGTCCAGATACGGAGGTCTGTCCCAAATGCCACCACCTCTTCGTCCTGCGGGACGGCCTGCACGCGGAGAACCGGCGCCGGAAGCTGGACGAGGTGGCCGCCCACCAGAACGCCACCCGCTGGATGCACAAGACCCTGGTGGTCCTGCTTCCCGGGTGCGACCGGGCCTTCCTCGGGGACACGCGCGAAGGGTTGCAGGAGTTCCTCCTCCTGTGCCTCGCCCTTGGCATGGTGCTCGCGACCGGTCGGTCCGTGCGCTACCCCGGTGAGATCCTGGCGGATCCGACCTCGGTCTGGTTGGCTCTGGGGGCCGGATTGGCCGCGCTGCTTTTCGTCCGATCCTGGCTGAAGCTCATTCCGAGGAGGGGCTGAGATGGCGCTGGAAGGGTCCCTCCGGGATTTCGATCTCTTCTCCCTGTTCAACATGATCAAGATCCAGGGGAAGAACGGCACCCTGGTGCTTTCGCAGGGCCAGGAGTTCGTGAAGGTCTTCTTCGAGAACGGCGAGATCGTGGGCTGCGACTCCAACCAGGTCCGCATGGAGGACCGGCTGGGCACCATGCTGGTCCGCCTCGGCCGCCTCACGGGCGAGGAACTCCTCGCCATGGTCCAGGTGCAGCGGCAGACCCTGAAGCGCATGGGCACCCTCCTGCTGGAGAGCGGCAAGGTCACCTCCACCGACCTCCAGGACGCCCTCTTCAACCAGGCCACCGCCATCCTCCATCGCACCTTCCGGTGGGTGGAGGGGGACTACCGCTTCGATTCGATGTTGCCCCCGGATCTCGACCGGGAGCACTTCGTCCCCATTCCCGTGGACACCGTCCTCATGGAGGCCGCCCGCATCCAGGACGAGTGGCCCGAGGTCGAGCGGAGGCTGCCCTCCATGGACCTCGCCCTTGGCAAGTCGCCGCAGGCCCAGGCCCTCCACCTGGACATCGACCGGGATGTCTCCTCGGTGCTGGACGGGAAGACCTCGGTTCATCACGGGTCCTCCGGATTGAGCCACGAGCAGGAGGTGGTTCTCTCCTATTTCGACCATCCCCAGAGCATCAAGGAAGTCATCCAGGTGAGCCGCTACGAAGAGCTGGACACCTGCAAGGCCATCGCCGATCTCATCGAGAACGGTCTCCTGGAGCCCATTTCCGGAGAAGCTCCCAAGATCGTCCGGCCCTGGGTGACCGATGGGAGCCCCGAGTACGCTCCGGTGGAATGGGAGCCCAGCCCCCTGCTCTGGCCGTTGGTGGGCCTGCTGTTCGCCGTGCCGCTGGCGCTCTATGTGCCGCACCAGCGGGGATCGGCGAACGTCGGCCTGGCCAGCCTCCAGCCCGCGGACGTGCGCGTGGTGCCGGACGGGCCGGCCCGCCTCCGCCAGGCCTGGGCCTTCCGTATGGCCTCGCCCAGGGACGGGGGCCTCGAACTCGCGAAGCGCCTGGGCCGCCCCATGGAAGGGCAGAATCCGGTCGAAGACCTGTCCCGTCTGCCCGATCCCCTGGCCCCGGAGCCGGTCCCCGCGCCTGCACCCGTCGCTCCCGCCCCCAAGTCCCGCGCTCGATAAGGATCCAGGATGTTTGTTCACCAGCGTCAGGGTTCGCTGGAGGTGATCTGCGGCCCCATGTTCTCGGGCAAGTCCGAGGAACTCATCCGGCGCATCAAGCGCGCCATCATCGCCCGGCAGCGGGTGCAGGTCTTCAAGCCGGCCCTCGACGACCGCTATGACGCCTCCGCCATCGCCAGCCACAGTCAGCGGAAGCACGATGCCATCCCGGTCAAGGACAGCGAAGAGCTTCGCCGTCATCTGGATCCCGAGGCCGAAGTGGTGGCCCTGGACGAGGTGCAGTTCCTGGACGAAGCACTGATCCCCGTTATCGACACGCTCGCCCGGAAGGGCGTTCGCGTCATCGCCGCGGGGCTGGACCAGGATTCCAACGGCGAACCCTTCGGCATCATGCCCATCCTCCTCGCCAAGGCCGAATTCATCACGAAGCTCCAGGCCATCTGCATGGTGTGCGGTGCCGCCGCGGGCCGTACCCAGCGCCTGGTCCACACCGGAGGCCAGGTGCTGGTGGGGGCCGCCGAAGCCTACGAGGCGAGGTGCCGCCACTGCCACGAGGTGCCCGACGCCACCGGGCAGCGGCTGATCGAGGACCCGCCCCGAGAGGGCTGAAGTTTTGCAGTTCGTCAAATTCCCGTCCAGGGCAGGGGCCCGGAGCCCCGCTGGACCTGGATCCCGGCCTGGGATCGCTGGAAGCCGGCGGTAGACTGGAAGGCGGCGCGCTGCCGCAGCGCCTTTCAACCCTGCCCGAGGCTTCAGGGCAATTCAGGAGTCCCCCATGGCCGGCGCCTACGCCACCTTCACCCACATCACCGACTACATGGGCTTTGAGGGCCTGCTCACCGATGAAGAACGGATGATCCGGGAGGTCGCCCGGAAGTTCGTGAACGCGGAAGTGCTTCCCATCATCGAGAAGCACGCCCAGGAGCAGACCTTCCCCAAGCACCTCATCCCGAAGATGGGCGAGCTGGGCTTCTACGGCCCCTCCCTCCCCGAGGAGTATGGCTGCGCGGGCCTGAGCAACGTGGCCTACGGGCTGCTGATGTACGAGCTGGAGCGGGGCGACTCCGGCCTCCGCTCATTCGCCTCCGTGCAGGGCAGCCTGGTCATGTGGCCCATCTACGCCTACGGCAGCGAGGACCAGAAGCGGCACTGGCTGCCGAAGCTGGCCACGGGCGAGAAGGTCGGCTGCTTCGGCCTCACCGAGCCGGATTTCGGGTCCAACCCCGGCGGCATGCTGACCAAGGCCGTGCGCGAGCCGGGCGGCAAGTGGCGCATCAATGGCACCAAGATGTGGATCACCAACGGCAGCGTGGCCGACGTGGCGGTGGTGTGGGCCCAGACCGAGGACGGCATCCGCGGCTTCCTCGTCGAGAGGGGCACGCCGGGCTTCAGCGCGCCGGAGATGAAGGGCAAGTGGAGCCTGCGGGCCTCCACCACCTCCGAGCTGGTGCTCGAGGACGTCGTCGTGGACGAGAAGGCCAGCCTCCTCCCCCATGTGAAGGGACTGAAGGGACCCTTGGGCTGTCTCACCCAGGCCCGGTACGGCATCGCCTGGGGGGCCATCGGCGCGGCGGACGCCTGCTACCAGTGCGCCCTCGACTATGCGCTCACCCGCATCCAGTTCGACAAGCCCATCGCCAGCTATCAGCTCCAGCAGGAGAAGCTGGCCTGGATGGTCACCGAGATCACCAAGGCCCAGCTCCTGGTTCTCCAGCTCGGCCGCCTGAAGGACGCCAAGAAGTTCACGCCGGCCCAGGTATCCATGGCCAAGATGAACAACGTGAACATGGCCCTGGACGTCTGCCGCAAGGCCCGCACCATCCTGGGGGCCAACGGCATCCTGGACGAGTACCCGGTCATGCGCCACATGGCGAACCTCGAGAGCGTCTACACCTACGAGGGGACGCACGACATGCACACCCTCATCATCGGCCAGGAGGTCACCGGGATTCCGGCCTACCGCTGAAGTTCTCTCTCTCCGCGAAAAAACGGGCCGCCTGGCCCGTTTTTTTGCGGACGGAGAACTACTTCGCCTTCTCCGTCCGGACGACCAGCACGTCGCAGGGCGCCAGCCGCACCACCCGGGCGGCGGTGCTGCCGAACAGCAGGCGCTCCAGGGTGGAGTGCCCCACCTGGGCCACGACCAGCAAGGTGTCGGGGTCCGCTTCGGAGACGAGTTCCTCGGCGGGTCCGCCCCACTTGACGATGGCCCTGCCGTCGGGAAAGGGCTTCAGCCAGCCCTCCAGCTGCTCGCGGGCGTGGTCTTCCATGCTCTGCAGCCAGGCGGGATCGGGCAGGGCGATCTGGGCCTCGGGCAGCATGGGCGCCGGGGGCTGGAGCACGTGCATGGCCACGAGGGGCACTTCGAGCCGGGTCGACCACGCTCCGGCCCGCTCCAGGGCCTGCCTGGATGCCTCGGAGAAATCCACACCCACCAGCACACGATTGATCATGGCGCCCTCCCGGTTGGACACTCTCAAGATAAGTTCCGGATACTCAATGGGCTTCAGAAAATATCGAAAAGAGTTGAAATGAGAGTTGCAACATATATACTGAGAGGCGGAGGCCGCCATGATCACCCTTCGCCGCGCTGAAGACCGGGGGAATTTCGATTTCGGATGGCTCGACACCCGCCACACCTTCTCCTTCGGTGAGTATCTGGATCCGGAACACATGGGATTCCGTTCCCTCCGTGTGATCAATGAGGATCGGGTGCAGCCCGCCAAGGGGTTCGGTACCCACGGCCACCGGGACATGGAGATCCTCACCTGGGTGCTGTCGGGGGCACTGGAGCACCGCGACAGCCTGGGCACCCATGGGGTCATCCGTCCCGGCGAGGCCCAGATCATGAGCGCGGGCACGGGCATCCGCCACAGCGAGTTCAACGCCTCGTCCACGGACCCCGTCCACTTCCTTCAGATCTGGATCCTGCCCGAGCGATCCGGTCTGGAACCCCGGTACGACCAGGTTGCCTTTCCTGAGACGGAACTGCGCAACCGCCTGTGCCTCATCGCCAGTGCGGACGGGGCCGAGGGTTCCGTGAAGCTCTTCCAGGATGCGAGGATCTTTGCCGCGCGCCTGGATGCAGGGCGGGAGGTCCAGATCCCCCTTCGGCCGGGGCGCAGCGGATACCTCCAGGTGACCGCGGGTTCCCTGACCCTCGACGGTGCATTCCTGGAGGCCGGGGATGGCGCGCGGATCGAGGATGCGGCCTCGTTCGCCATCATTGCCCAGTCCCCTTCCGAACTCCTGTTCTTCGATCTCGCCTGAGGAGGTTCCATGCGCGCCAAGTCCGTCTCATCCATCGTCTCTGGGCAGCCCACCCAGGATGGCAACCGCGTGCCGCTGACCCGCCTGGTGCCGGGCCTCGGCCAGCACGGCACGGAGGCTTTCCGGGCCATGGACCCCTTCCTCCTCATGGACCACTTCGGGCCCATGGTCCTGCCACCCGGAACGGACGCAGGCTTCCCGCCCCATCCCCACCGGGGTTTCCAGACCCTCACCTACCTGATCCAGGGAGCCTTCCGGCACCGCGACAGCACGGGCGGCTCAGGGTTGCTCCGACCGGGCGGTGCCCAGCTCATGAACGCCGGAGCCGGGATCGTCCATGAGGAGATGCCCGTGCCTGAACATCTCGAGACGGGCGGCCCCATCGAGGGCGTGCAGCTCTGGATCAACCTGCCGAAGGCGGAGAAGCGCAGCCAGCCGGGCTACACGGATCTGCAGCCCGAGGCGATGCCGTGGGTGCCCCTCCCTGGAGGCCGCATCCGCGTCCTGGCAGGCACCTGGGCGGGTGTCACGGGTCCGGCCCTCACTCCGGCCCGCATCGCCTACGCGCACCTGGAACTCGGGGCCGGCGGCCGGTTCGAGGACCGGGTGCCGGAGGGGTGGCTGACGGCCGTGGTGCCTCTGCATGGATCTGTCGAGATCGCGGGAACCGAGGTTCGGGCGGACAGCGTCGCGCTCCTCTCACGGGAGGGAGAGAGCGTCTGCGTCCGTGCAGAGCAGGGGGCCAGTCTCATGCTCCTGGCGGGGACGCCCCTCGGCGAACCCATCGCCCACCATGGCCCGTTCGTGATGAACACCCGGGAAGAACTGGAGCAGGCGATCCTGGACTACCAGACAGGGAGGATGGGGCACCTGGATTGACCGCCCCCTCGGGGGCGCGGAACTTCAGGAATCCAGGATACGGGACGATGGACCCTTGTGACTCCTGGGGGAACCTGTGGCCCTCTTCCATGCCCACCGCTCCGAGGTTGAAGCCGTTCCGGTCCCTGACCAGGAACCTGGAGGCCTGGCGCCCGATTTGAAGGAGGATCTTCTCGGGCTGGAGTCCGTCCTCAACCATGCGGCGGTGGGCGCGGCCCGCACCTCACTCCGCCTCCAGACCCTGGCCCGCGCCTACGAGCAGATCCTGGCCAGCTCCAGCGACATCCAGGGGGCTCTGTCGGGACTTGGGGGCAACATCCAGGGAGCGGCCCGGGCGGCCGAGGGGGGCGCGGAGAGTTCCCGCCGGATGGCGCATCTCACCCAGGAAGGTCTGGAGGAGAGCAACCGATCAATCGCCACGGTGCGGGAGCTGCGGCGCCAGACCGAGCTCACGGACGAACGACTCCAGGCCCTGATGGAGAAGATCCTCCAGGTCACGGAGGTCTCCAAGGTCATCGACGAGATCGCGGCCCGGACCGGGCTGCTGAGCCTCAACGCGGCCATCGAGGCCGCCCACGCCGGAGCCGCCGGACGGGGCTTCGCCGTGGTGGCGGACGAGGTGCGGAAGCTCGCCGAGCGCACCTCCCAGCAGACCCAGGAGATCGGCGATCTCCTGGCCGCCATCCAGGGGGATCTGCAGCCGGCCCGGGAGGCCATGGACCGGAGTCTCGGGCTTGCGGCCGAGACCAGTGGGCAGGTGGAGGCCGTCGGGCGACGCCTGACCGATCTGGCCGCCCTGGCCCAGGACACCGCGGGGCATGTGGATCGCATCGCCCGGTCTGCCGGCGAGGAGAACACGGCCGCCCAGACGCTGGTGGAGGCCTCGGGCCGGCTGGTGTCTTCTACCGACAGCCTGAAGGGTGAGACGGAGGCCCTGGCCCAGGACACCTTCCGGATGAGCGCTCTCACGGAGGCCGGGCACCGGCACCTGGCCCGCTACGACACGGGATCCCTCTTCCGTCGATCCCTGGACCTGGGTCGGGAACTGGCTCATCGGGCAGGTGAGGTCCTGGATGCGCCGGTGAAGGCGGGGGCCCTCCGGCTCGAGGAGGTGCTCGACCTGCGTTATACCGAGATCAAGGGGGACGCCATCCGC
>Ga0079306_1000154_pt1 | contig 80875 bp, 73 predicted proteins | sample Methanotroph_Enr_FD_79181 | JGI IMG/M metagenome (GOLD analysis project Ga0079306, IMG submission 79181) | Enriched soil microbial communities from Old Woman Creek wetland in Ohio, USA - Methanotroph_Enrichment_5 | ecosystem: Environmental > Terrestrial > Soil > Wetlands | place: USA: Ohio... | reverse complement strand
TGGACCTGAGGGGATTCGAACCCCTGACCCCATCACTGCCAGCGATGTGCTCTAAACCAGCTGAGCCACAGGCCCACAACAAACTTCTGGACTCAGCCGGAATCGAACCGGCGATCTTCTCAATGCGAATGAGATATTCTACCAAACTGAACTATGAGCCCGTTGAAGTTATTATACTAAAGAATATCTCCTATTGCATATATGGCGCAGGATTGATTCTTCCTGAGAGTCCAGCACCTCTTCTCAATTCGAAGTGAGTATGTACACCATATGCAACACCTGTAGCACCAATTAAGCCTAATGCTTGACCCTTAGAGACTGATTGACCAGCAGAGACATACAGTTTATCCATGTGACCATTTAAGATGGTATATCCATTGCCACAATCAATGTGAGTGTAATAGCCGTAGCCCCCATAGTTTGTACCCCAATAGCCCCACCCTGCACTTATGATGGTACCCGCACATGCAGCTACGACACTCGGTCTTGCACCGCCTGTTGGATAGAAGTCTATACCATAGTGTCCTGAGAAGAATCCTCTTGATATTGCACTTGCCCCACCTACAGGCCATCCTAAGAATCTTCCTACATTTGGATCTGCAACACCACCACTATATGGCACTGAAGATTGTTTGTAGGTCGAAGGTGCGCTGGCTATAGTTGGTTTCTTAACAACAACTACAGGCATCTCTCCATTTGGAATGAAAATCTCAGCCCCAATAGTAAGAGTATATGGTGCTTCAAGCCATGCAGCATCAACTATGTCTGCAGCATCTGCAGAGTATTTTTTAGCTAATGATTCTACTGTGTCACCACTCTTTACAGTAACAATAACACCATCTCGTGGAGGAATCTCTAATGTTTGTCCTAGCTTAAGGTAATCCGAAGTAGACATATTATTTGCCCAAAGAATGGTTTGAACACTAACTGAATTTGCGCTTGCTATGGAACTTAAGGTATCTCCTCGCTTTACTACATATTCTATAGTTGAATTTCTAGGTCTGTCTTTTGGTACCAAGGTGTTTAAGGAAGCATTGGCCACCATAGTGTCAGTTTGAGGAACATCTGCGCTGACTAAATTATCTGCACTTGCAGCTATAACGACAGGGCGTCTGTATACATACGAAATTATTAAAATGAAAACAATAAACGATAGTGTGACTTGTAGTGCTGATTTTAAGAATGTACCTCTACCCCAGAACATTCGTTTGATAATCTTGTCTTTGAAGAAATCAACATAGTTATTGAATATATCAAATAGTACGGAGAGAAGTATAAGTACAACCCTAAAACGAGAGTATGCATATTCTACAAGCTCAATTATGAAAGCAAGGATATCTCTTTTTTGTCTTCTTACAGTGATAAATTGAAGGAATTTGTTTCTTGTATCAAGAATAGATCCTTTCTTCTCTATTTCTTCATTTACAAAAAGAAAATCGCTTGGTGTAGCACTAAAAGAATCTTTTTCTTCTTCTGATAGATCCTTGAAACTTAGTCCTGCTACATTTTTGTTTTGATTCAAACCAATATCTTCCAATCTTTTAGGTATTAGAATTGATGCCTACCATTATACCAAGTCTCTACGCTTCGTGCAGAGTTGCTAGGAAATCGTCATTCGTTTTAGTCTTCTTTAGGCCACTTACCAACACTTCTGTTGGATTCTCATTGTTACCTAAAAGTTCTAACATTCTTCTAATTCTCCATGATTGATTCAAAACTTCTTTGCTTAAGAGCAATTCTTCGTTTCTAGTACCAGATTCGATGACATCGATAGCTGGGAATATTCTCCTGTTTGCAAGGTTTCTGTCTAAGTGGAGTTCCATATTACCTGTACCTTTGAATTCTTCATATACCAAGTCATCCATCTTACTTCCAGTATTGACCAATGCCGTAGCGATAATTGTTAAACTACCGCCATCTTCGAAGTTTCTAGCAGCACCAAAGAATCTTTTTGGAGGATACAATGCAACTGGGTCAAAACCACCTGAGAGTGTTTTGCCTGAGGTTGGCATAGTAATGTTGTAGGCTCTAGCAAGTCTGGTAATACTATCCATGAGTATAATGACATCTTCGCCCCATTCAACCATTCTCATAGCCTTCTGGAGTGCCATTTCAGCTATTCTGCAGTTTTGCTCTGGAAGTTCGTCAAAGTTTGAAGCATATACCTCTCCTTTAACAAATCTCTTCATATCAGTAACCTCTTCTGGTCTCTCACCTACGAGTACAACCATCAATTTTGCTTTTGGATGATTTTTAGCAACACCACTAGCAATATCTTTCAATATTGTGGTCTTACCTGCTTTAGGAGGAGAAACAACCATAGATCTTTGACCAAAACCAATTGGGGAAAGCAGATCTATCATTCTAGTAGATATAACTTCTTGAGTTGTTTCCAGCTTCATCTGTTTATCAGGAAATACTGGTGTTAACTTTCTAAATGCAGGTCTATTTGCAGCTTCTGCTGCTGGTTTTCCATACACAGTATCTACTCTTAAGAGACTTAGGTACTTTTCTTTTTCTTTAGGTAATCTTGCAGGGCCATAGACCTCATCTCCAGTTCTTAAGCTGAATTTTTTAATCTGTGAGCCAGAGATATATACATCATTATCACTAGGGAGTAATCCTTCTGTTCTAATTAATCCGTGGGTTTCATCTTTCATTACTTCTAAGATTCCACCTACAAATACAAATCCATCATCTTTGGTAGCTTTCTTAAGAATTTCTATAATTAGCTCTCGCTTTTGAAATTCCATGAACTCTTCCATACCCATATCTTTTGCTTCCTCTCGAAGCTGTGCAAGAGTCATTTGTTCATACTCTTGAATCGTTTTAACTTTATTAACCATTTTTTTAACAGGAAATTTAATATTGGGCATACGCCCGATTGACTTAAAAAGTATATTGAAATAAAAAAAATATGTCAAATATACAAATCAAAAGGGAATTAAAAAGAAGGGATCGGTACTGCCCCAACCGACCCCGGTTTCTTTCTCTTAATAAGTTAAGAAAAAAATATCAGGTAATATATAAATATATTTACCCCTTCTTTTCTTAATATCAGTTGATTATGGTTTCTTAGGCTTATCCTGTTGCCCAGATGTGCTCGTGACACCCCAGACAAAGGGAAAAACCTAAGATATCCACAGTCTTCTGAAAGAACAATATAGTATACCCCTCGAGTGGTATAATTGTCAACCCTATATATAGTATCCACATGCCGTGTTATTCCACAATTGATTATCAAAACCTCTATGCGTACGGTGTTTTTGCAAATCAAATTCTCTATGTTACGAGCCGAACACTTGATTGGGAGGTGTTACGTCTTTTGTGGACATTAGTAAGGAAAAGAAGCCATTAAGAGAAAACTGCTCTTCCTTAAATGCTTGTAACCTGAGAGATCTTCTTGATATTGATATCTTTAGCCTTACCTAATTTCCCTCTTCCAACAACAGCATTCTTATATCCTACTCTCTGAGCCTCATCAACTATGGCACCAACGCCCCAAGAGCCACGTACCTCTCCAGTAAGCCCAACTTCACCTACAAATACACTCTCTTTATCTAAGACATTATCTTTAGCGGAAGATTTAATCGCAGCGCATATTGCCAAATCAATGCATGGGTCATTTATATTCAATCCACCTACGATATTAACAAAGACATCTTTGTCTCCAAGAAATACCCCACCTTTACGCGACATAACTGCACAGAGCATATCTAATCTTGGTTTCTTGATACCATTAGCTACACGCATCATAGGACCACCAGTACTTTCGCGCTCTACAACAAGTGATTGCACCTCTACAAATACAACCCGAGACCCTTGTAATACAGCACCTATAGCACTGCCAGAAGATTTGGTATCATTTTCAAGGAATACTAACGATGGATTTCCCACTTCTTGCAGTCCATTTCCAGTCATTTCAAATACACCAATCTCATTAGTAGAACCAAATCTATTCTTCATTCCCCTTAATATACGATATTGATTGAATTGGTCCCCTTCTAAATACAATACACAATCTACAATATGTTCTAATACCTTAGGACCAGCAATGTCCCCACCCTTGTTTATCTGCCCAACTATGAACATAGGGATTCGTTTAATCTTAGCCATATGAGTCAGCATAGCCCCACAAATCCTTACCTGACTTATGCTTCCTGGGTAGCTTCTAGATTGCATAGAAGAGATACTCTGAATCGAGTCTACTACTATGAGATCAAAATTCTCTTTTTCAATTAAAGCTACAATGTTTTCTACACAGATATCCTCTGTTACCATGAAGTTTTGTCCTATTTTACTAGAAGACTTGTTATTAGAAAGCCTAACTAGCCTAGAGTTTAACTGCCCTGGAGATTCCTCCCCACAGACATACAGGATCTTTTTATCTGAGAATTTCAATACAATTTGCATTAGTAATGTAGATTTACCAATCCCAGGCTCACCACTAATTAAAACTACTTCTCCTGGGATCAATCCCGACCCTAATACCCTATCTACCTCCACATATCCAGTAGACATACGAGTATCAGAAGCGAAATTCTCGCTCTCTTTTTGTAATATGGATTCATATTTTGCTGCTGTTCCAACCTTAGCTCCGGCCTTCTCTACAGGAAGCTCTTCACTCTCTTCAAGTGTTCCCCATTGCCCACAGCTAGGACATTTTCCAGACCATTTAAGAGATTCAGTACCACACGCAGTACATATATATTTCATAGCGAAGTTATTTAGTTAAGATATCCATTTTACCATTAATCATATCAATGGTAACTTCGTTCATTTTCTTTTTTGTAATCTTGTGTGAAAGCATATAGTCAGCAAGGACATTTTCAACTGAATCTTGTACCAACCTTCTAAGTGGCCTTGCGCCATATTCATCGCTAAAGCCTTCTTTAACCAGGTATGTTTCAACTTTGTCAGTAACTTTTACCTGAATATTTTCCTCTACCAATCGGGTATTTAAATCATTAATCAACAATTCAACAATCTTTCGGGCATCTTTTCTCGTCAAGGATCTAAATATGACAATATCATCAATACGGTTAAGTAATTCTGGCCTTAAAGTATCTTTAAGCTTAGATAGAAGTTCTGATTTCATACTTGAATATGCCTTATTAATATCGATATCACTTCTTTTCTTTTCTCTACTACCTACAAATCCTAATACCTTATTCTTTCTTATATCCTCGGCCCCAATATTCGATGTAAGTATGATTATTGTGTTCTTAAAGTTTACCTTCTTCCCTCTTCCATCTGTTAAATGACCATATTCAAGAATTTGAAGTAATACATTTAACACATCTGGATGAGCCTTCTCAATTTCATCAAACAATATGACGGAATGAGGTTGCCTTCGTACTTGTTCAGTTAACATTCCTCCCTGCTGGAAGCCTACATAGCCTGGAGGAGAACCAATTAGCTTAGAAACACTATGCATCTCCATCATTTCACTCATATCTATCTGTACTAGTCTATCTTCGTCACCAAACAATTCTTTGGTAAGTACTTTCGCTAATTCTGTTTTCCCAACACCAGTAGGTCCTAAGAACAAGAATGACGCCCATGGTCTCTCTGCATCTGATATTCCTGTTCGTGCACGCTTGATAGCTGAAGCTACAGCATGACATGCATCATTTTGTCCTACAACAAAGGTGTCTAATTGCTTCTCAAGTTTCAAAAGTGACACTTTTTCCTTACTCCCCAAAGTGCTAAGTGGAATACCTGTCCATCTTGATATTACAGTTCTAATATCGTCTTCATCTATTTGATTTTTAACATTTTTCTTACTATCCATGCATTCTTTCTCTCTTTCACTAATCTGTTTTTCTAGTTTTACTTCTTCCAGCTGAAGCTTCTCAGCTTTTGGCATATTTCCTTTGAGAATAGTAGATTCTTTCTTCTGCCTTAATATATTTAACTGAGCGATGAGATCAGAGATATCACCATATTCATTTTCAATCTCCAACCTTTTTGATGCTGCAGCTTCATCTAAGAGATCAATTGCCTTATCTGGTAAATATCTATCACTTACATACCTATCTGAGAGACTTACCGCAAGATTTAATGCCTCTTTGCCTATTCTTACGTTATGATGTTTCTCTAGTATTGGTTTGATATTTTGTAATATTTCTACTGTATTCTCAGGGGACGCTTCCTCCAGATGTATTGGTTGAAATCTTCGAGCTAATCCACTATCGGTCTCAAAATTCGCAGAATATTCTTCCGTAGTTGTAGCTCCAATGCATCTAAATCCATTTTGTAGCAATGCAGGCTTGAGTACAGAAGCTATATCTGATGGACCTCCAGACATACCCGAGGTAACAATATTGTGAATTTCATCTATGAACAAGATCGTATTGTTGGATGATATTATCTCCTCTACTATGGACATTATTTTTTCCTCTATATCCCCTCTCATTTTACTTCCAGCCATTATACTTGGAACATCCAATGACACTATTTTCATATTTCGTAGTGAAGGTGGAACATGACCTAATGCAATTCTCTGAGCCAAACCTTCTACCAATACTGTTTTTCCTACTCCTGCCTCTCCAACTATGATTGGGTTATTCTTCTTTCTTCTGCTTAAGATGTTTATGAGTTGATTTATCTCCTCTTCTCTACCAATTACAGGATCTAACCTTCCTTCGCTAGCTAATTCAACAAGATCAACACCTAGGAAATCAATAATGGAATCTTCCTCCATCGGATTACTTGGCATATGGGGATGAGCCAATATCCCAAGTGGATATGATGCATAACCATCTAATGCTTTTTTAAATCCTTTGTATGAAAGCCCTATGTTTTCTAAATCTTTGAAATAGTCGATATCGAGTTGGAGCAATGCTTCCATAATATGCTCAGAACCAACATATACATGAGAATATTTTCTGGAGATATCATATGCCTTACGTAGAATAAATTGAGATTCATTTGATATTTCTAACTCTCTTGCAGAGTTTGGATCTGTAGTAATCTCAATCATCTTACCTCCAAAAGACTTCCTCATGAGGTCGTTTCTGTCAATACCCATCGACATCACAGTCCTTGTAGCAAGGCTATCTTCATTCAAAAGGATACCAATGAATATGTGTTCCGGAGAGATACTCTTCGCTTTTAGATGCTCCATTATGAGTGAAGCATTACGAAGAGATATCCTCGCGTTTTTACTAAGTCGTTTTAAAATCTTCTGCTTTTGATCTAGAGCTATTGTAGTCATAACTCAATTATACTACATCTAGCCTATTCTTTTGCGGTAATTTCTTCTTCAACTGCACTATCTACTGCACTTGCTAATTCTTCCTTAGAAACTTTCTTCTTAGGTTCTACTGTTTTCTTAGCACTTGCACCCTTTAAACTCAATCCTAAATGTCTTTCTGTAGAAGAGATTGAGAGAATCTTAACATCAACTGCATCTCCAATCTTAACGATATCTTCAGGATTCTTTACTAATTTGTCAGAAAGTTCTGAGATATGGATAAGGCCATTAAGACCTTCGCCAATTCTAACGAATGCTCCGTAGGGAACAACCTTTTGAATCTCTCCCTTAACAACATCTCCAACCTTGTACATAGAAATTGCTTCTGCCCATGGATCTTTAAGTAATCTCTTAACACTGTAAGCTACTCGCTTACCACCGTCCGAGATACCAATTACCATGACATTAACCTTATCACCTACTGAATATATGCTATCAATGTTCTCAACTTTGTCCCATGACAATTCTGAGAGGTGAACCAATCCTTCTAATCCTTCAGCATTAACAAAAATACCAAATGGTGTAATACCACTTACAGTACCGATTAATACATCGCTTTCTTTGACCTTGTTCAATGTCTTTTCTCTCTGCTCTAAGTCTCTAGATTGTGTAACCATCTTTTCAGAAAGGATGATTCTGTTCTTTTCTCTGTCTAATTCAATAATTCTGGTTTGAACTTTCTCTCCAACCAATGAATTCAATGTCTTTTGTACTCTTGAAGAAATATCTTTTCCAACCTGTCTTACACCATTTAGATATACTCTTGAAGCATCTAATTGAGATGTAGGGATGAATCCTCTGATATCTTTTCCAATTTCTACTATTAATCCACCATTGTTTGCTTCTACTACTGTAGTTTCAACAACAGAGTTATCTTTCTTAGATTTCTCAAGGGTAATCCATGCACTTGCTTGTTGTGTTCTTCTGATTGAAAGGACTAATTGTCCTTCATCATCTTCTGGTTTAACAACGTATACCAAGATACTATCTCCTACTTTGAGATCTCTCCAATTCATTGTCTCACTCTTTAATTCTCTTCCAGCAACAATACCTTCAGATTTGTAACCAACGTCAACAACGACATAGCCGTCTCTAACGTCTGCAACAACTCCTTCAACGATATCGCCTTTAGAAAGTTTTCTGATCTTGTTTCCTTCATCAATGAGGAACTGATCTATTTGTGCGTATGCACTTTTTTGTGTTTGTACCATAGGGTTTTCCTTTGGTGATGTAATGCCTGTAGCTGCTATTACATACTAATAATGTTATTTGCTACGAGATGGATTATATCACAAGATATTCTTTTAACACAACCTTTTCCCAGTCAGGCTTTTTGGCTTTTAATATATATCTTCCATACAGGACAAAAAGGGAATTAACTTTGTACCAATCATCCTTGGGATAGAGTTTTTCCAGATCATGGGCTATCTTAGTAGGATCAATTTCCTTTGTTAAACCATATGATTTAGCTACTCTACTCACATGGGTATCTACTGCAATGCCTTGATTGGAGTGATATAGATCATTAAGAAATACATTAGCTGTCTTGTAACCTACTCCTGGGAGAGTTTGAAGCTCTACGAGGGTCTTAGGAGGCTCCCCGTTATAGCGTTCATCAACCAACTTGGCCAATTCAATGATATGCTTAGCTTTTGTCTTGAAATAGTTTATACCCTGTAGGGTATGTTCCATATCTTCATGCTTGGCATTTGCAAGCTTTTGAGCTGTTGGATATTGTTTGAAAAGGTTCTCTGTTATCTTATTTACCTGCTTATCCGTAGTCTGAGCAGAGAGTACTATGCAGATTAGAAATTGAAAGGCTGTAGACCAGTTAAAAAGCTCTGTTTTAGCTTCAGGGTATATTTGTTCTATTTCAGATAATAATTTACTTACAAATGATTTCAGCGTCTCTTTCGTTTTTAACTTCTTCATCGAATTTTAAGTCGTTAATAAACTTAATGGCTTCCCCTCTTAGATCATCAATTGTACCATTATTCTCTATTACATAATCATATTCTGGGTATTCCTCTACGTCTTTATCAGCATACGCATAGTTTTCAAATTCCTGTTCTATATCTTTCTTAATTAATACTGCTTTAAAATCAATCTCTGGGTGGTTTACCTCTATGTATTCTTTCAATTGGGATATATACTCAGATTCTCTTATATCGAAGAATAACACTCCCTTACCATCTTCTCCAAAATATTCATGCAGTTTTCTTATTGCATAGTTATCAAGACAATGTTTATCCATATCTATGAACATTTTCTTACAATCAAACATTGCTTTTCTCCAATATTCGTTTTTTGTTATTCCGTCCCATGTATTTCCTTCCCAGCCATTAGTTTTCAAATATTCTCTTACAGGATCCACAGAGGATTCATGCATAAAAGGGATTTCTCTTTCATTTAAGATTTTTCCTACTTGTTCACCAAATGTATTTTTGCCTACTCGGGCTCTCCCATTTATTACGAATATTTTTAACATTACTTTGTATGATTTATTTTATTTCTGATCCTATAGCTAGTGTCTGTCGTTTTGAGTACTAATTAGTATATTTGTACCCTATATTCATTATATCCCACCCTATGACAACGGTATAGTACAAATATTGTATACTAGTATATATCTCTTTAATGCAAGCAATCTTTCAAATGGATATCTCTGTAATGAAAATCCATAAAAGATGTACTCAAGCTTCAAGAGGGGTTCACTCTAGTTTAAATAGATGAGTTACGTTATTCAAGTTGCAAAGTCCCCTGTGCTTCTACTGCAACAGATATATGTAACATTATCGTTTCGTATATATCTGTATCAATTCTTCATACATTTGAATATATTATCCGAGAGTATATTTATATCAGCTACAGTACGAATAACAAAAAACCCACTATTTCTAGTGGGCTTATCAAGTTCTAATGTTTTTTTTAGAATTATGGGTGAAGTACAGACCTAACATCATCCAGACTTGTACCTGTCGCCCCTTTCATTTCATTTGCTTTGCGTTCCCTTTCCTCATTAACTTCTTTCAATATTGTTTTGTATTCCTTGATATTTCCAAAGATCATTTTCATCGCTGTCATTTCCTCCTTGCTAAACCCTCTAAGAGAGTCCTTTATTGCCTTGGTCATCCTTTCAAAGGCTAAAGAAGGTGTACTTACAATTCCCGTTTCATTAAAAGATACTTCGCCTTCCAGAAGTGATTTAAAAAAAACTTTATGTTCTTCGGAGATAGAGTCTTTTGCTAGAGATTTAACTGCATCATTAAGATTCCTTTGCACATTCTCTACTTTTGTTGGGGAAGCCTTAGACAGCTTTGCGGGATCGTAAATAACCCCCTGCACCCTTATACCATTTTGATAGTTGCTATCTGGTAAAAAGACATCGGGGAAATTTTCTTGTAAAAGATTTACTACATCAACATTATACTTTTCTTGTTCAAGTATAGCCTCTGTCTGAGCTGCTCCTTCTTGTCCTTCAAGTGTATCCCCTCCTGCTCTACTTTGTGCATATGCTACATCATATGCATTCCCTGGGTCGCTAATTCTTCCTTCTGAATCATAAAAAGGTGTACTTCCAGTTCCTGCAGAATCATCTGTATCTCCCATATAGGTCGTTAATAATAATTTACTTATCTAAGATTATCTCAATGGGAAATTTCTGTCAACAAAATAGCTCTAAATAACAAAAAACCCACTATTTCTAGTGGGTTTATCAATTCTAATAAGTCCTGGCAATGACCTATCTTCCCAGGACCAAAGGTCCAAGTATTTTCGGCGCTAGAGCGTTTTACTTCTGAGTTCGGGATGGAGTCAGGTAGTTCCACTCTGCTACAATCGCCAGGCAACAAAAATCTAGGTATAAATTCCTGTTGCCTGACAACCTTACTTGCGTAAGATATCAGGACTTAAGTTCTAAAGAGCTAATGAACGTGTACAATGTACACACTCAAAACTGAATAGAAATATGTAATTTCAAAAAAAGCTTTCGATCTATTAGTACTCCTCGGCTGAACATATCGCTATGCTTACACCTGGAGCCTATCAACGTGGTGGTCTACCACGGATCTTTCGTGCAGCGAACTGCACAAGTATATTTAATCTTAGGATTAGCTTCGTACTTATATGCTTTCAGTACTTATCCATTAGCAATTTAGCTACTCAGCGATGCACTTGGTAGTACAGCTGATACACCAGAGATTACCACGCCCTGATCCTTTCGTACTAAGGGCCGCTTCCTTCAAATATACAACGCCTATACCGGATAGAGACCGACCTGGCTCACGACGGTCTGAACCCAGCTCACGTGCCGCTTTAATGGACGAACAGTCCAACCCTTGGGGGCTTATTCACCCCCAGGATGCGACGAGCCGACATCGAGGTGCCGAACCTTGCCGTCAATATGAACTATCGGGCAAGACTAGCCTGTTATCCCCGGGGTAGCTTATCTCCGTTAAACAATGACGCTTCCACGCGCAATCAAAGGGTCACTTAAACCTACTTTCGTAACTGATCGGGATGTCTCCCTCACAGTAAAGCCTCCTTATGCTTATGCACTCTTCACTCGATTTCCATCCGAGTTGAGGAGACCTTAGTGCGCTTGCGGTACTCTTTAGCAAGCAACCGCCCCAGTCAAACTGCCTACCATACACTGTCCAAAATCCAGATAATGGATTCTGTTAGAAATAAAATTCCAAAAAAGTGGTATTACACTGACGACTCCACCCTCCCTAACGAGAGGATTTCAAAGTCTCCCACCTATTCTCTATATTCAAAACCCTATTTCAATGCAAAGTTGCAGTAAAGCTCCACGGGGTCTTTTTGTCCTGGTATAGGTAGGCCGCATCTTCACAGCCATTTCAATTTCACCGAGCGCGCCGTCGAGACAGCGGAAGAATCGTTACGCCTTTCATGCAAGTCACTAATTAAGTGACGAGGTATTACGCTACCTTAGGACCGTTATAGTTACAGCCGCCATTGACCAGGGCTTCAGCTACCTGCTTCACCACCACCGGACACACCGAAGTGAGTCTGGCAGACGGATAACAAGCTACTTTAACCTTCTGGCATTGGGCAGGCGTCAGCACTTATACATATTCTTACGAATTTGCAAGCGCCTGTAGTTTTGGTAACTAGTCGTTCTTCCCTATTCTATGCTGCTTCCATCACTACAAATAAAAATTACTCATAGTGGAAAGCCCCCCTTCTCGCGAACTTACGGGGTTAATTTGCCGAGTTCCTTAACGACGCATCACTCGTACGCCTTGGTGCATTCACACCAGTCCACCTGTGTCGGTTTGCAGTACGGTTACAGATATCATTTGTGAGTGTAAACACTCACTGTTAGAAGTTTTTCCTGGAAAATTAGTCTGACAAATTGGATTCCCGAGGGTCCCCTTTACATCGCAACTCGTGTCCATCTACCGGAGTAGAAACATCTTTCCGGACTTACCTAAAAAGACTCTCTTGTTGCTTGAACCCCAAACCATTAAGGGGCTTGCCGTTTCAATTCTCTATCTTCATCACTGATATCAGTAGTACAGGAATATTAACCTGTTGTCCATCGCATACGCTTTTCAGCCTCTACTTAGGACCGACTAACCCATGGTTGACTGACATAGCCATGGAAACCTTAGACATTCGGCGAGCGGGGTTTTCACCCGCTTTACGTTACTCATCCCAGCATTCTCACTTCTATACGCTCCAGCAGCTCTTTACAGGCCACCTTCACAGCGATTTATCGACTGCTAAGTCGATCATGTATAGAACGCTCCCCTACCACTCACATATCCTAAAAGGATACACAAATCCGCAGCTTCGGAATATACTTTCAGCCCCGTTAAATTTTAAGTGCAGAATCTCTCGATTAGTAAGCTTTTACGCACTTTTTAAAGGGTGGCTGCCTCTGAGCCAACCTCCTAACTGTTTGAGAAACTCCACTTCCTTTCCCACTAAAGTATAATTTAGGGTCCTTATCTGACGGTCTGGACTGTTTTCCTCTTGAGCACAGGAACTTAGATCCCTGACTCTAACTGCCACAATGTACATCTCGGTATTCGGAGTTTGAGTGGACTGAGTACCCTTTCGGGCCCCAGATCCAATCAGTGCTCTACCCCCAAGAATTAAATTATGACGCTAGCCCAAAAGCTATTTCGGGGAGAACCAGCTATCACCTAGTTCGATTGGCATGTTACCGCTAACCACAAGTCATCTCATAGATTTGCAATTCTAAATAGTTCGGACCTCCGTTTTGATTTCTCAAAATTTCATCCTGCTCATGGTTAGATCACTAGGTTTCGGGTCTCGTGCACGCGACTCAAATCGCTCTATTCAAACTCGCTTTCGCTTCGGCTCCCCAATAAACATGGTTAACCTTGCCGCGCACAACGAACTCACTGGGTCATTCTTCAATAGGCACGCCATCACCGGATATACCGGCTCTGACTGTTTGTAAGCATACGGTTTCAGTAACTATTTCACTCCCCTAACAGGGGTACTTTTCACCTTTCCCTCACGGAACTAATACACTATCGGTCGTAGAAGATATTTAGTCTTGCCAAGTGGTATTGGCCGCTTCCCACAAGATCTCGCGTGCCTCGTGGTACTTAAGAAGTTAGAAGAGATATTTCATCTTTTCATATACAAGGCTTTCACTTTCTATGGCACACCTTTCCAGATGTTTTCTATTAAAATGAAATATGTATATCTCCGGGTCGCTTGCTGCTGACCCTACTAACCCTTACAACACTCATATTGCACGAACAGCAATCTACGAGTTCTCCTCTTCGCTTGTCGCAACGCGACTCACAATTCAGATAGCTCTTACACAATATGAGTTTAGACTCCTCCCTTTTCGCTCGCCACTACTAAGGGAATAAACTCTTGTTCTTTTTTCCTGCGGATACTGAGAGGTTTCACTTCTCCGCGTGCCCACCTATACAGCTATGTATTTACTGTAAGGCGACTGGATTTAAATCCAGCCAGGTTACCCCATTCGGAAATCCCCGGATCATAGCTCGTTTGACAGCTACCCGAGGCTTATCGCAGCCTACTACGTCCTTCATCGGTCTTCTACGCCAAGGCATTCACCGTATGCTCTTATTTTGCTTTATATTGAAATTACTTTCCTATTCAGTTTTAAATGTGCAACTACAGATTCTGTAAATATTTATTACAAATTGGACCTACCTATACAGTAATAAATATGTACTACAAAACCTGGTTCATTTTTCAAGAATTAAAGCTTTAGACTTCGTTTCCTGATATCTATATGGACCTGAAGGGAGTCGAACCCTTGACCTCTTCATTGCAAATGAAGCGTTCTGACCAGCTGAACTACAGGCCCTCATAATCGATTATGGTGGGCGCACCAAGGATCGAACTTGGGACCTCAGTCTTATCAGGACTGTGCTCTAACCAGCTGAGCTATACGCCCATCGATTCGCTCTCTAATATAAAAAGAACTAGCTCTTGAAAGCTAAAAAGTGATAGGAAGATCTAGGTTACTCCTTAGAAAGGAGGTAATTCAGCCGCAGATTCCCCTACGGCTACCTTGTTACGACTTAACCCCAGTCATAAGCCTTACCTTCGTCATTCCATTCCTAAAGAACAGAACACCTTCGGGTACGACCTACTCCCATGGCTTGACGGGCGGTGTGTGCAAGACCCGAGAACGTATTCACCGTGACATGGCTGATTCACGATTACTAGCAAATCCAACTTCACGAGGTCGAGTTTCAGACCTCGATCCGAACTGAGATCGGCTTTTAGGATTAGCTCCGCCTTACGGCTTGGCTGCCTATTGTACCGACCATTGTAGCGCGTGTGTCGCCCAGGACATAAGGGCTATGCGGACCAGACGTCATCCCCACCTTCCTCCCCGTTTTACCGAGGCAGTTTCCCAAGACACTTGTAACATGGGATAGGGGTTGCGCTCGTTTCGGGACTTAACCCAACATCTCACGACACGAGCTGACGACGGCCATGCAGCACCTGTATACCACCCTCGAAGGACTCCCTTGTTTCCAAGGGGATGCAGGTATATTTCAAACCCTGGTAAGGTTCTTCGATTGCCATCGAATTAAACCACGCGCTCCTCTGCTTGTGCGGGTCCCCGCCAATTCATTTGAGTTTTAGCCTTGCGGCCGTACTTCCCAGGCGGGACGCTTAACGCGTTAGCTGCGGCACTCAATACTTCCATAAAATCCCGAAGGATAAAATAGTTATACCAAACACCTAGCGTCCATAGTTTACGGCGTGGACTACACGGGTATCTAATCCGTTTTGCTACCCACGCTTTCGAGCCTTAGCGTCAGACAATGACCAGCGAATCGCCTTCGCCACTGATGTTCCTCCGAATATCAACGTATTTCACCACTCCACTCGGAATTCCATTCGCCCATCCATGTCTCTATTCTTGTAGTATCGAAAGCTCTTCCACGGTTGAGCCGTGGTCTTTAACTCAAGACTTGCAAGAACGCCTACGCTTCTCTTTACGCCCAATAAATCCGAATAACGTTTGTACCCTACGCATCACCGATGCTTCTGGCACGTAGTTAGCAGGTACTTATTCATATGGTACAGTCATTTATTCTTCCCATATAAAAGGAGTTTACGATCCTAAGACCTTCTTCCTCCACGCTGTGTCGCTACATCAGGGTTGCCCCCATTGTGTAATATTCCTAATTGCTGCCTCCCGTAGGAGTATGGACCGTGTCTCAGTTCCATGGTGGCTGACCGCGCTCTCACGCCAGCTACCCGTCTTAGCCTTGGTGAGCTATTACCTCACCAACTAGCTGATAGGATGCGGACTCATCTCAAAGCACCGGAGTTTTACATACAAAAACTTTATGATTCTGTAAGACTATCAAGTATTACCCCGCCTTTCGGCGAGCTGTTCTTGACTTTGAGGGAGATTATCCACATGTTACTCACCCGTTTACCACTATCCCAAGCGAGAAATCATCGACCGAAGTTTCAGAAATCTCAAAGGGATCGTTCGATTTGCATACCTTAGGCACACAGCCAACGTTCATTCTGAGCTATGATCAAACTCTCATTGAAAAACGCTTGACTTTGCAATTTGCCGAAGCAAAAAGACCAACCAGCGATTGTTGGATTTGATTTTTTTGACTAAATGAATTGTGTGACCAAATCACACGATATTTAAAAAGCCTAATTGTTTTAGACTTCCTATCACTCTTCAACTTTTAAGGAGCTGAATGTGGTAATAAAACGAAGATAAAAATATTTCACGAACTGCAGGTATTCGTTAGAGCTATTCTCTAAGAGGATTCCCGTATCTCCTTTAGTATCCCAAACTCGTGAAAGGATTCTAACACACGAAAAGTAGATATGCAAGTACTATTTCTTACCTTTTTGTACTATATATAGATGTTTAAGTTCTTCAATAGTAGTAGCCTCTTCAGAAGTCTTGTCCCTACTCCATTCTACAAGTCTTGGGAACCTCAAAGAAAGCCCACCCCCTATATTTAAATCTGCCTTAATATTCTGTGTAATTTCATCAGCTTCTACAGAAAATACAATCTTAGGATCAACCCATACATCTGGAGCAAGAATATCATTCACTTCTACGTTCTTTGGTTTCTTGTTTACAATGTCTTCTTTAAAGCCTTCGCCTATGTTTTTAAGTAATTCGTCACTGAAACCAGTACCAACCTTACAGATAGCCTCATATATATCAGATTCAGGATTGTACAATGCACCCAATATAGCGCCAACTCCTAGCTTACTTCGCTTACCAGACCCATTGTAGAAGCCTACAGCTACTAAATCTATTGTATCTACGAGATCTTTTTGCATAGATTTCTTTAATTTGATCCATTCAAAGTTCCTAGCACCGGGATAATATGGTCCCGTTAATTGCTTTACAATGATTCCTTCCAGTTTTTTCCCTACATTTTCATCAAATATCTGTTGCAAGTCTTCAATCCCTTTTACAAGTGTAGTCTTGCATACCTCTATACCCCCGTGGGTATCGGAGAATTCCTGCTCCAACCTGCTTATCCTTGTATTTGTATCTATTTGAGAAAGATCTTCTCCATTTAAATACAAAAGATCAAATGTCTGAGCTTTAACAGGAATATCAGCTTGCATTCCCTCTACCCCATATTTTCTTCTCCTTTGCATAGTCTCTTGATAGCTCAAGAATGTATTCTCTTTGTAATTCCACCCTAGTACTTCAGAATCTAATACAAATGACTCCTGTTTAAATTCCATTGCTGCACCAACGATTTCTGGAAACATATCCGTAACATCTTCTAAATTTCGAGTGAATAGTCTTACTTCGTATTCCTTAGTTTTAGATTCAAAAAGCCCGCTCTGAGAGGCCTCCTCCGTAAAGATTTCCCACATCATCCTCTCTTCATACCTTGAGTCATTCTTCTTGAATTTATGAATCTGGCATCTTAATCCATCAAACTTTGGCTGAACTAAGAATTCATTTCCAAATCTTTCAATAACTTCTTCAAATGAGCCTACTCTCTCCACCAACCTGGATAGCACAGGTACTCCAGGGGTTATGTGTAGATCTAGAATTTTCTCATCAGCTCCATCTCTAACCTTCATTATGAGTGAACATATATACCCTAAGTCTGCGCTTACACCATATGATCTATCCAACCTTTCTCTCAGGCTCTTGTCCCCATTTAATACAAACGAAAATGCATCCAATACTGTCTTGGAATTCAATCCTAGTCTTAATTCTCCGCATATTGTTCTACTCAGATATTTAGCTTCCAGGGGGTTCATACTCTGGAGAAGACTCATTACTAAGGCTTTCTTCTTCTCTATCGAACCTGTTCCAGTAGCTTTAACGATCTCCCACATTCGGTTATATATCTCTTCCAATGATATTTCTTCAGACTTAAATCCTAATTCATTAGAAAGAAATTCTGCAGCATCTCCAATATCACCAAGCTCTGTTCGCTTCTTTTGCATATCAAACTTGCGTCCTTTTAGCTTACACAGTGCATCAAAAAGCGAGGTTAAACTTTTTTCTGAGAAATTGAATTCGTTAACTACGAAGAATGGAGCTACTCTTCCCTGCACAAGGTAAGATACTATCTGAGCATCCTTGCTATCTAGTGTTTTCAAGAAGTCTGCAAGGATTCCAGTCATATCATTTCTGGAATCAGTTACTTCTAACTGTTGAAAAATCTCACATACTTTTTTGAATGTTACTCTTTCCATATTACCTCCCTATGTATTTGTAAAATGTTGATTTAGTACTGCCTTTCTGCGATATGTACTTCTCTTTTGCTAGTACATCCATGTCTCTTCTGAGTGTTCTTGAGGATACATCAGGGACTAAAATTTGAATATCTTTTGGAGTTATGATCCCCTTCTCTTTTACAACTTTTAGTATCTGAATTTGTCTATCATTTAATCCAAGAATTTTTTCTTCACTCTTTTTCTCAAGGGCTGCCCTAGGACTGCCCTCATCTGGTTGAGTTTTCTTTTCAGGATTTTCTTTACTCATTGGGGTAGAAGATGTTTCTTGGTGTGTAAGTTTTGTTATCAAAAACGCGCCTAAAAAAATTCCTCCCAGAGTTAGTATTGTACTCAATGCATGATTTTCCTTTTTTGGGGTAGTTGCCATATAGTTATCCACATGGGGCTTAAATTTATTCTCTGTTACAATTATACATGCCTATTTCAATTCGGACAAATCACTTCCTACGCTATCGTGAACTTCTAATGTGGTTTCCAATGATGCTGCATTTCTAAGGATCGTGCAAGCCTTCTCTCTGAACTCCTCCGCCCTCTTTTCTTTAACCTCGAAGACAAACTCATCATGGATCTGGAGCAATATGTATGCTTCACCTTCGAATTCTTTTTCAATTAACTCATTGAGTTTTACCATTCCTAGCTTCATAATGTCGGCTTCTGTCCCTTGAATTGGCATATTTACAGCCTCCCTTAATGCTGCTCTTCTAGCCGTAATGTTCTTTGACTTTACTGCAGCTATCCTTCTAGTTGTACCTAGCATACTTTGTACATATCCATATCTGTATGCATCTTTTTCCAACATACGGATATAATTTTCAACTCCAACATAGTGTTCAAAGTAATTTCTAATGTATTCTGATGCCTTTTGAGCATCAATATTTAGTAATCGTGCTAGTCCAAATGACGTTTGTCCGAAAAGTATTGCGAAGTTAACTGTCTTGCCAGCATTTCGTTCCGCTTTGGTTACATCCTCTACTTCTTTCTCTAATATCCTTGCTGCTGTGGCTTTGTGAATATCTAATCCATCTCTAAAGTCCTTTATGAGCAGATCATCTCTCGACATATCTGCCATTATTCTTAATTCCATCTGGGCATAGTCCATTCCTACGAATTTGAATCCATCGTTTGGTACAAATGCTTTCCTCAACTTCTCTGACCATGTACCTGATGCTGGGAGATTTTGCATATTTGGATTTATCGATGAGAATCTACCAGAGGTAGTTCCCGCCTGTTTGAAATCTGTATGTATTGATGTATTTGAATCATTTTGAGCCATTTCAAGTAACGGTGCTGTGTATGTACCATATACCTTTGAGACCTCTCTGTATTCTAAAAGTTTCTCTACACATGGGTGCGCACCTATCAATCCAGAGAGAACATCTTCTCTTGTAGATTGTTTTCCTACTACTGGTAACTGCAGTTCATTAAAAAGAACATCTCCTAATTGTTTTGGGGAGTTAATATTGAATTCATGCCCAACAGAATCATATATTTCCTTAGCTAGCCTATCCATCGTCTCTTTAACCTCTGTATCTAATTTCTTAAGATATCCTGTGTCAATCTTAATTCCTCTTCTTTCCATCTTTCCAAGTATTTCTGCTACTGGCATTTCTACTTTTTTAAGGACATTTACTAGGTAATCGCCATCAACTTTTAAATATTCTTTAATACTTTTCTGGGTATATTCATACAGTTCAGTTTCATTAGCTTTCTTGATCTCTTTTTCTCTAATTTCCACAATTGCATCCAATATATCTGACATTCTCAATGGCGAGAGTTTTTCTTCAAAAATCTTTCCGGCATAGTCAAAGGCAAGATCTTTAAATGTTAATGTCTTCTTTCCAGAGCTAATTGTATGTGCGAAAAGCATTGTGTCAAAAGACTTTTCATAGTTCAAGACAATATGTTTTTGGGCAGTTAATTCTTCCCAATTGTAAAATGTGGTTATACAATCCTGAGGAATCTCCGTATCTATCTCTTTGAAAAGACTGTCTTGAAATCCACCTCCTACAAAATTGAATCGGACAACATAGTAAGGTTCTTTGTTGTAGGATTCCTCTTTGGATATATATCCAATTATCATCTCCTTAGATCTTCCAGTGAGCTCTTTGAATGTCTCAATATTCTGCCAATCTATCTCAGTATTGGAGTTAGTTCCAAATATGCTCAATTGTGGGGAATCAGAGGATTCTTCTTTTCCAAAGAGATCTTCTAATTTTGTCATTAGTGATCTAAAACTAAACTTTTTAAACATTTCTAATACATTACGTCTGTCAAAATCTTTAGTTCTACAATCTTCCAAATGTATGTCTACATGCATATCTTGCTCTATGGTTGCTAACATTCTACTCATCTCCGCCTGCTCTATACCTTCTCCAAAGAGTACTTGTAATCGAGGTTTGAGTGTAGATATATTTTTGTAGATTGTATCTAGATCTCCATGCTCTTTTAGTAGATCTACTGCGGTTTTTCCACCAATACCTTTAATTCCTGGAATATTGTCAGATGCATCCCCCACTATGGCTTTGTAATCTATGATTTGATTGGGATATACCCCAATGTATTTAAATACTTCATCGGTATCGTACAACACTAGATTTTTGAAATTCCCAGCAGGCAAGCATACTCGAATATCGTTTTTAACCAATTGAAGAAGGTCTCTATCCCCACTTAGTATGTAGAAGTCCAGATTCTCATTCTTCCACTTTCCGCTATCTACCATTTTAGATATCGTTCCAAGTATATCATCCGCTTCAAATCCTTCCTGCTTTATGATCGGTATATTGAATGCCTTCAGTACTTCTTCCACTAATGGGAATTGATCTAAGAGTGATTGGTCTGTAGGCTTTCTAGTACCTTTGTATTCAGCAAATTCAATGTGTCTGAAAGTTGGAGCTTTGGTATCAAATGCACAGAGTACATATTCAGGATGGAATTGTTTTAATGCTTCTAAGAGCATTACAGTAAAACCATATACCGCATTTACTTGAACTCCATCCTCCGTTTGTAGTGTAGATGGATATGCATGAAATGCCCTATGTACGATTGCATTAGCATCTATGGCTAAGAAGACATCCTTGGATGTTCTTTGTATATTCATATATTGATTTTACTACTTAACAAAAAGTGCTTCAAACTCCTCACCTGTAATTACTTCTTTCTCAATCAAGAAAGCTACTAGTTTCTCAACATATTCCTTCTTGTCTTTCAAAAGCTTTTTAGAATATTCATATGCTTCATCTGTTAATCTCTTTATCTCCTCATCTATGATTTGTGCTGTCTTTTCACTGTAGTCTTTACCTCCACCATATGAATATCCAAGATTCTTTGTCTCTTCTCTGTCACCATATTTAATTAATCCTAATTTTTCGCTCATACCTAATTCCATTACCATACTCTTTGCGGTTTCAGTTATCTGTTCAATATCTCCAGATGCTCCGGAAGAGATATCTCCTAAGAAGACTTCTTCTGCCGCTCTTCCTCCAACACCTGTTCTCAACCATGAAAGCATCTGTTTTTTGTGCATGAATGTTCTTTCTTTTTCTGGAAGGTACACTGTTACTCCTCCTGTCATTCCTCTCGAGATTATGGACACCTGCTCTACTGGATCTGATCCTTCTGTAAACTTTGCAACAATTGCATGTCCAGCTTCGTGATATGCAGTTCGTTTAATATCCTCCACATCCTGTTCCTTACCTTTTTTCTTTCTTCCTAGTTTTACCTTTAGGTAAGACTCCATGAGGTCATCATGACTAATTTTCTTTCTGTCTTCCTTGGCTGCCATGATTGCTGCTTCATTTAAAAGATTCTCTAGATCTGCTCCAGAATATCCAACTGTTTTCTTTGCTAATACCTCCAAATCAGATATATCATCAAACTTTTTGTTTTTTGCATGTACATCAAGAATTGCTTTCCTACCCTTCATATCTGGCATTTGTACTACAACCATTCTATCGAATCTTCCTGGTCTTAATATTGCAGGATCCAATACATCTGGTCTGTTAGTTGCGGCAAGTACAATGACATTTTCTCTTCCTTCTAATCCATCCATCTCTACCAATATCTGATTCAATGTTTGCTCTCCTGCTCCAGAGTGCAGTACTGTTCCTCTCTTCTTAGCTACAGCATCAATCTCATCTATGAAGATGATACATGGTGCTACATTCTTAGCTTTTTTGAAAAGGTCTCTTACTCTTGAAGCTCCTGCTCCTACCAACATTTCTTCAAATTCTGATCCTGATGTGTGGAAGAATGGTACGCCTGCTTCACCTGCTACTGCTTTTGCTAACAATGTTTTTCCAGTACCTGGTGCACCTGCGAGTAATACTCCCTTAGGGATTCTTGCTCCTGCTGCTAGATATTTTTTAGGATTCTTTAGAAAATCTACTATCTCTGTTAATTCTTCTTTTACTTCTTCAATTCCTGCTACATCATCAAATGTTGTTCCAGTTTTCTTTCCAAAGAGTAACTTTGCTTTACTCTCTCCAAAGTCCATGATCTTTCCACCTGATGCCTGCATATTTTTAATCATTATGAATACCAATATTCCTCCTACTACTAGGAATACGATACTGATGATATCACTGAAGGATACCCCAACTGCTGGTTGGTAGAAATCATTTTCTAAGTCTTTAATATTTACTCCTGAGTCAGATAGTATCTGGTAGAAGTCTGCTCCATTTGGTAGCAATGCATATTTCTTTACAATGAGGTTGTTAGAATCTCTTTCTTGTAGTGTTACTGTGTCATCTTTCAAGATCATATTTTCATATTTCTTCTCCGTGATATCTGTAACTATCTCACTTACTGATACTTCTGTTCCTTTGGATCCTAATCCTCTAATCCAGAAGAATCCTGCGGCTAGTGCTGCGGTTAATACTAATGAGACTATGATACTTGGTACATTAATTTTTCTTCCTGTTGGCATTTTTCTAATGTCTATTTTTACTTCTTTTTTCTTTGGTTCTTTGTTATCCATTTTGATGTAATTAATCTAAATTAGATTGGGAATTTTTAGATATGTATGTATATCTGGTAGTTTGATTCCTAATATATATTGATTATATCAAAAGGGATGAGTATTCTAAAGGAAAGATTGGTTATGTTTATGCTAAGTCCTACAGGTATCCAAATTACAATTACGGATACCCGTAGGTTAGCTCATATTTCATAATTTTTTATTCAGTTCTTCCAAAAGCTTCTCCTCTACAATTTTGATAACAGCTGCCTCACGGGGCATAAATGTCGTAATGACAGCATTTATACCTTGTGGCGCCAAATCAATGTATTGAGGTAACTGACAAGATACATTGAAGGTTTTCATTCTACCCAACTGTGAGTCCGTCGTTCCAGAGGCTTCGCTCAATATGAATTGGGCTGTCTTGTGTGTCACAGACGATATTTCAATCCATTTCCACCGCGCCCATTCTTCTGGACAGAAAATTTGAAAATTCCAAACTTTCCCCTGACTTATTCCTATGGATACATTGGAGATTCCAGAATCTTTCTGAACCTGGGTTTCGCAAACCCATGTTTCCTTCTCGCTAGGAACGAAATGTACAAATTGCAAAAGGGTTTTGATGAATATAGCTATAAAGAAATCTTGTATAGTTTCCATTTTCCCAACCTTCCTAATTATGAAAAGAGCTTTAAGGATGCAAAGCATCCAACGACAAGTTATTATACTACAGGTCAAATGGGAAATACATATGGTGGAAGGTGGAATCGAACCACCGACCTTAGGTTTATGAATCCTATGCTCTAACCTTCTGAGCTATTCCACCAAGTTTTAAAGATTATATCAAAAACTAATTAGCTTTTCCTGAATATGTACCAGAATCTGTATTGATTTTGATCTCGTCCCCTTCTTTGATAAACATAGGGACTTGAAGTTCAAAACCTGTTTCTACTTTAGCTAATTTGGTAGCACTGTTAGCAGTATTACCCTTAACCGCATCAGATGTTTCAGTAACAGTTAATACAACTGTAGGAACCTCTTTAATGTTTAATATTTTACCCTCATACATAAGGATTAAGGTTGTAGAACCCTCCTTAAGGAAGTTGATGTAATTACCAATGGTATCCTTAGCTATGAACATTGTTTCGTAGGTTTCGGAATCCATAAAGTAAGAACCCTTTTCATCGGAATACAGATATTGCATTTCTTTAGTCTCTGGTTCAATATGCTCTACCTTAGCACCAGATTTAATAGTCTTAGTAATCTGATTACCAGTTTCCATAGATTGTAATCTCATGATTATCAATCCACCTTGTCTTCCTTGTGTTTTTAATTGTCTATCTAGAAGGTAATATATTTTATTCTCTTCCATAATGTACATTCCTTTAACTGGTTGATTTGTTAATGGCATATTAGTATATTTAACATATTATTAGGAAATGCTGTATTAGAGTCGTTTCTGGCGTTATTCTAACACAATTAACTTTAAATTCCAACCTATTACAACGTATTTGCGCAGCCATCACTTATAGTATATATTTTAATATAAGAAAATATTTACATATAATTTTACATCATTAAAAACAATGCCGGACTCTATCCCAACAGAAACAGGTAGTGAATTAGATGATTTAAGTGTTTTACAGAATACTCCATTTGACATTATCCCAATTGACGGAGTTGCAACTAAAGAAGAAATTGAAGCTTACAATGAAAACCCCGCTGTAGCAGAAATGCTTAGATATGACATAGTAATAGACAGGAATGAATTAGCAGAAGATCAAATTAAAGCCGCAGGGGAACAAGGGGAAGCGATGAGGCTTGCTTTATTAACAGATAATAGAGAAGCTATGCGCCGTTTAATTAACACAACTACTGTGTATGAACAATATGTTGTAAAAAGATTCAATTCTTTGAGTGGTGCAAACGGACAAATTCCTGTGGAATATCTTCAAGATGTAACTTATGGAAAACCTGATTTATACAAAATTTCAACCATTTACAAAACCAAAATCCTTACCCCAATTCCAGGAGATAGCATTGCCAACGCTCCAATGGTTCAATTGAAAGGTGTAAACGCAGATATTCTTCAATATATACCAGCAAAAGATTTGCCTATAATGTGGCTTGATTCCACATATCATGTCAATCAACTACGCATTATCGGAAGACTGGCAGATGTTAAAAAAGATAACGAATAATCAACAATAGCAGTAATTAGAATCAATCCTTTGATATTTAAAATGGTTGCGGGGGTTGGACTCGAACCAACGACTTTCAGGTTATGAGCCTGACGAGCTGCCACTGCTCTACCCCGCGTTAACACAGTAATACGGATTATACTACATACAACAACATATTCCAAACTAGAAAATCTAAACCCCCTGTATTAAAAGTTCTCCCCATTGTTGTAAAACAGACTTCTCACTTTCAATGGGTTTCTCATTTAAGATACTATCCAATCTTTCCTTTGCAGTAGCTAATAATCCTTCAGGTATAACAAAGACAAGATCCTTGTTCCCAGAAAAGTTAAGTCTATCCCTCGCCTCTACCTCAATATATTCAGGAGATTGCATATTCTGTAATTGGGTAGCCAATGTAAGATTGGTAACCCTCAATTTCTCTACTTCCAATCTAGCATTCTTAAGAATATCAACCTTCTGTACCGTAATATCTATGGAGTGAGTAACATTGTAAAGAAGGAAGGCAGAAATGAGTATAAACCCAACTTTTACAAAGGAATTACTAAACAAAGCAGGTGCGATTGTCTTCTCAACCTCTCTACGAGGTATACCGTTAGATCTATATGATACTTTATCCATGGAAATATTATAAAACAGGAAGAAATATTAAGAAAGTTATTATTCAGCCCATATACAATTATTATTGCCCTTCACCCCTAGTAATGATATAATTTGCCTATAGACATATAAGCCTATCAATAAATTAAAGGTTTAATACAGTGGGAGCAATAAATAATCCAAATTTTGATGAAAAAAGAAATAAGTTTATAGGTGATTTAAGATCTAAAGGTAGGTCTGAAGCAACTGTTATAGCCTATGCCAAGGATATTGAACAACTTTTGAACTTTTTCTCTAAAGAAGGCTGTACCACAATAGAAGATACAAAGATTGAAGATTTAGAAAAGTACAAGCAATCCCTACAGGACAACAACTATACACCAAAGAGTATTTCAAGAAAGATAAATAGTACTAGAACATTCTATAGATATCTTATAGACAACTCTATAATCTCTGATAATCCTTCGGAGAAGTTAGCTCATCCAAAGTTTGAGACTAAACCTCCTAGAGTTTTAACCGAGATGGAATATAGAGCTTTAAGAGATGTTAGTAGAATTGATATTAGACTCTACTCTATCGTTGAAGTATTACTTCAAACAGGTATTAGAATTGGTGAATTAGCGGCACTTTCATTAGAAGATATTAGAAAATCTAAGGATGGTAAGATTGATTACCTCTATATTAAAGCAGCTGGTAGTCATCCTTTCAGAAAGGTTCCTCTAAATAAATCTGCTAAGAAAGCTATTGATGAATATTTAGATGTTAGACCTGAAACAGAAGATGATACATTATTTGTTACTAAGAACGGGAGACCTTTGTTAGTAAGAAATATTAGAACAGCTATAGATAAGGCTTTTGAAAGAGGTGGTATTAAGAATGCTAAGGTTAATGACTTAAGAAATACCTTTATTGCTCATCACCTTTCTAATGGTGTTAGCTTAGTAGTTGTTTCTAAGTTGGTTGGTCACAAGAGACTTTCTACTACTGAGAAGTATCTTAACCTTGTTAAGATGCAAAAAGAAGAGCAGAAGAATCTTAAGGAGTTATAATTCATTTTTTCTTGTTTGACTAAGAAGTTTTCAATAGGATATAATTATACGTCACCAGGGGGACAGGTCTTTGAGGGTTAGTCCTCAAAGCAATACCCCCACCTATTTTCTCAATCGATTCTTTTGTTCACTTAAGAAATCCATATATCTACGGAATGGATACAGTAATGATGAGTACGATTGTTTATTTGGAATTAAGACCCTAAGCAACTTCTCTTGTTTCTCTAAATATTGTACTAAACATTTGAAGTCTCCATCTCCACTTACGATTATTGCCTTATCATATCTGTAATATTCTATTTTTGCACAATGTAAAACGAGTTCCGAATCGACATTTCCCTTATAACATACTTTTCCATTTTCAAGATATTTAGAAGTTTCCTTAAAAACAAGATTGTACCCTATTGATGATAATTCTCGATAAAAGCTACGTCTGTTTGTAATAAAACCAATGAAAACAAATACCTTCTGTACTTTATATTTATCTTTAAGATATCTAAATAATTTTTTATGATTTAGTTCCCAGCCTTGCTTCTTGGCACTGAGATACAGGTTTTGTTCATCAATAAAAACATATATTTTCATTGATACAGCATAATACAAAGATATGAAATTTCGATGAACCATGAAATGAGAATATGGGAGTAGATGGAATCGGACCATCGACCACGGCTTTATAAGAACCGCGCTCTACCAACTGAGCTATACTCCCATGTAAAGTAGCCTATTCTATCAAAATAAGGACTATTTTAGAAGATACCAACCTTAATGATATAATATTCCAATAACTTCTTTAAACAATCATATGTCTAAAGTTTTCGATTACAAAGGTAGAATAATTGGAGTAGAACTAGAAGAAAAGGAAATAAATGGGAAAGTTGTAAAATTTGAAAAAGCAGTAAGATCCCCAGGGGTAAGAATAATTGCATACAAAGATAGTCAAGTATTGTTAACAAAGGAATTTCGCTATGAACTAAACGATTGGGATTATAGATTAGCCGGTGGAAAAGTTGTAGACAAATTAGAAGAATACCTCCCTATTCGTGAAGATAGCACCAAATTAAATGATGCTGTTCAAGAAGCTGTTAGAAGAGAAGCAAAAGAAGAATTAGGCCTAGATGTTAAATCTATGACACTCTTCAAGAAATCAACCTGCGGCGCCACGGTTGAATGGGATTTGTACTACTACACAACCAATGATTTTCTGGAAAAAGAGAACAATCCCGATGAAGGAGAACAGATCGAAAAGATGTGGGTATCATTCCAAGAAGCCTCAGATATGTGTATGAATGGGAAAATATCTGAAGAAAGATCCGCTATTGTACTTTTGAATTTTCTTTCAAAGCAATCCTAAAATCCCATTGGTGGGAAAGGAGAATTCATAGGATTAGGTTCCGGTTTTCTATCCAGTTGTGACCTTATCTTAATATCCTCATTAATCACAGCCACATCCCTACCATACTTAGCTCTAGAATATTTTTTAATAATCTCCGAAACCTCATTGTGTTCAGGTAGATCAAACCCACTTTCCGGATACTTAGGGCCATACAAAGAATCAAGTGAGAATGGTGCTGGATACATACCGTTGTTTAGTAATTTAACATACCAATGTCCAGAACCCTGATTTACAATATCTCCTGCCTTAATATATGGTTCAAACTGAGTTTCTAAGAATTTAGCATCCTCAGCACTACATCTGGTTATGAACAATGATCCTACATTCCCAAATACCGCATTCCTAATATCCTCTGGCAATTGACCAATATATTGATGTGCGATTGTAAGATCCAATCGGTATTTCCTAGCCTCTGAAAGTATTGAAGAGAACTCCTCGGTGGCAAAATTTTGGAATTCATCAGCATAGAAGAAGAAGTCTTTCCTATCCTTCTCAGGCATATTCTCTCTACTCAATGCTGCTGCCAACATCTTTTGTACCAAGAGAAGCCCAATAAAGGACATATTATCATCACCCAAAGAACCCTTGGAAAGATTTATAATCAAAATCTTCTGGTTATCCATTACATCCCTAAAATCAAATGATGATTTAGATTGACCAATAATATTCCTTACCGCCAAGTTAGTAGTAAATTTATCAAACTTCGATATGAAATATGTTAAAGACTCAGATTTAGTTTTTTTGTCTGTCTTCGCAACCTGATCCGTCCAATATCTTCTTACTAGCTCATCCTTAATTTGAGGTAACCAGTAATTCATAACCCACTCTTCATCTTGTAGCATTCGAACTACTTCTATCAATGTAGATCCTTCCTTAGACATAGCCGTAAGCATAGAGTTTCTAACCGCCTGTTGCATAGCTGGGCCTACATAACCTTGGTTATGTGGATCAAAGAGCCTTATGAGCAAAGCAATGAAGCTATTGACGATCTGGTGCTTATGCTGTTCATTGTAGAATTCCATGATATTAAGACCAAAAGGTCTTTCAAAATCACCTGCGTCAAAATAGATAACATCCTCTGCTCTCTCAGGAGGAATCAAATCCAAAATCTCTTCTGCTGTTTGTCCATGCGGATCAATGAAACAAACCCCATCACCATTGTATATATCTTGCAATATCATTCGCTTCATTAGCCATGATTTACCAGTACCTGTTTGTCCTAATATGTAAGAATGTCTTCTCCTATCATCTCTATTAAAACATACAACCTTCTTCTTACCTCTAAAATAGTTATTCCCAATCCATATCGTATCCTTTGATTTAATATCCGAGCTTATCGAGTTATCCGCTATCAATTCTCTAGCAAGCAACCAATGAATATTTGGAGTAGAAACATTTTTGTTTGGGAAATGATACAAAGCTGCAAGTTCTTCCACATTAAATACTGATTCTGGATATTCAGGAGTCCTTCTGTATATGACGTCATATATGAACTTTTTCTCATCTTTTTTCTCTACTTTTACCTTTTTTAATCTGTTAATACCAGGATTACTGTACTGATCAAACGCCCCAATGATGTTGTCTAGATGCATCTTAGCTATGGCCTGATCTGGAGCACTGGTTATGATTCGTATTTCCCCCATTAATCCTGGTTTAGCTACCTTCTTACCAATACCCTGAAGTTTTTCTTGAGATATACTAATCTTCTTTTTCTCTGGATCAGAATTGTTGTTCTCTATCTTTTGGACAAACTTAGAGCCATTCTTTTGCCATTTAGAATCGGTAGGTGTAACGATCAATTGTACAATTACTCCTTCATTGTCGGATATTTTACTTAGTGTACTAAGTACATTTGCCAATGGATCACCTGTAAAATTTTCTGCGACTCTAAGTGGTGCATATGGGTCTTCATCAAGGATTAATCGTGCATATGCGGATTGAGTATGTGGCGCAAAAATGTTGTATTCATTTACAATTGTGACATCGGCATCTTGGTATGATCCCAAAATCTGTTTTTCCACTAAATCAGATAGCTTCTTTGGACAATGTACAAAGAATCGTATTTCTCCTGGTAAGCCTACCATTTCAAAGCTTACTGCATTACCTACTGTAAAATGTTCCGCTAAACCGTCTCCTTTACCTCCAATACCACATATATTTGCAAACATTTGTTCTGCGACCCCTATTTCTACTTCATTGTCCCTTGGTAATCTTACTTCCATTAATACTCCATCGTTGGCTTTTTCATTTCTATCTTTATGTACTAACTTCTTTTTAACAATGAAATATGCGCCTACACATGCCCCTATCAAAGCTAGAACAAAGATTATCCATCCCCATGGGATATCAATCGTTTTGCCTCCATAGAGATCGGTATATGTATCTTTGGGATATGTTACGTTGGACCCTGTTTCAATATCAGTATTACTATTATTGGGGACTGGTCCTATGACTTGTGAGTATGTGAATTCATTCGAATTCATAATGGCAGTATGACAATCTTATGTCTAAAGAATATCACACAGGGATATATATATCAAAGAGGATTAAGCTGCTACAGGGGTGCCAGTAATTTTCTTATTCAAGATGGAAATTCTATCATCACTTGGATCTTGGAAAGACATAAAACCAACACTTACAGGAACATTTGTACCTACGATTTTAATTTCTGCCTTTGGAGCATCATCTCTCCCTACAACTGTAGTATTGTCTTCAATCTTTGCTGATGTATTTGAAAATTTTTCAGTCTCGACCAAAGGTTGATTTGCTTCAACTTTTGTTCCCTCGAAGACATTTGTCTGAGGAATATTACTTGCATTTTCAATTGTAGGTATTTCTGTCATGCTCATAGTCCTATAATATTACACCACATAACGCCTATTTTCAATATGTAACTCTCTATCTAGATCTCTTTCCTTGTCCCTATCACGTTTTTCATGATATTTTCTACCCTTAGCTAATCCAACTTCCACTTTAATCATTCCTCTTACAGTATACAAGCTAACAGGTATTAAAGTTAAGTTTCCTTGTTTAATCTTACTCTCTAGTTTGTTTAGTTGATCTCTATTTATTAATAATTTCTTAGATCTAGCTGGATCATAGTTCTTGTCTGTAGCAAATTCATACTTAGGAATATCTGCATTAATGAGCCATAATTCGTTATTAAGCACTTTAACATAGGCATCCCCAATATTTGCTCTACCAGATTTTATAGCTTTGACTTCAGCACCAGTTAAAATAACCCCTGCTTCCAGAGATTCTAATATTTCATAGTTAAAAGATGCTTTTTTGTTAACAATTTTCATACGGCTATTATAACATGACCTTCCAGATAACTGATCCATCAAGCACATACATTACAGAATTTGCAGAATCAATAACAAAGTCCTTAACATTGTTCCATGTTTCGCCCTTTGCGCCTCTGTAAACATATTGTTTCTTTAGAACTACTTCATTAGGATGCAATATGTTCGCACCAGCCTCCTGTGGTTTTTCGAAGTTAATAAATCGCTTGTTCGTCTGATCAAATACAAATAATCCATCATCAAGACTACTTCTTGTAAAACCTTTCGTTAAAATTCCCAAATCACCATTTACGCCAGTAATCGTTAGTGGATTCTCCATCTGCTTTTGTTCTACATAGTCGTAACTATATCTAATCAATTGTGGCATATCCTTTGTTAAAACATATACACTTAAATCTGCAAGAATATCGCTGGCATTGGCTAATCTATCATCCGGAATATATTTGTAATACAAGCCATATCTATTCTCATATGAAAATACTGACTTTAATACTGCGCTATCATCCTGATCTACAAGGTATACGTTGTCTGATTCGGTAAGGATTATAAATTCACTGATGTTTTTTGCCTTTATGTTCTCTCTTGCTAATCCAGAGAGTGCAACGAATGTTCCAAACCATTTATCCGTGTCAAAGGGTGCCTTAACTACGCCCGTCTTATTATCAAATACAAATACCCCTCCATTACCCATTGAAACATATTCTGGTGCTTTTAGAAGTCCCTCCGTATCTACCAATCTTTGAGATGTTTTGTCATACAAAGATACCCTAAATACTGCATTTAACCCTTTATCCGTAACCAAAAGGTATTCATTGCCTGAGTCATCGGAATATATTTCGATATCAGTAGGATTAGAATTATCTCCAAAGGACAATCGAGAATCAATAAAGGTTGCAAGTTTTCCGTCATTATCATTAAACCCTACTCTTTTGTACAAGGCATCTTCTACCACCAATATTCTTGTATCTAAACCATTCTTCGTTACTAAATCCTTTTCAGAGATATTTGCAGGAACTTCCTTCAGTGCGGTTTTTGCTTGATATATAGCTACCTCTGCAGTATTTTTATCCGATGTTGCCATATTCTCGGCTTTCTTCACCAAGACTTCTGCACTAGTAAAAATCTGAACTGCTTGACTATGTACAATACTGGCTCTTCTCGCTTTAATTGTGAAATTGATTCCTAATGCTAAGATTACAATACCAACTATTACTAAAAGTACTAATCTAATTCTTTTTGCACGCGTATCTCTAGTTCTGTATCCATCAATTCTCATCCCTTTTCCATTGAAATTAGGCCTATTGATTTTAACTGTAGACAGTTGTGAAGCTGCTCTCTTGTACCATTTTTTGTTGCCATACAATTCAGATAGCCTGGTAGATATTTTTTTAGCTTGATGCCTAATCCATTGAGATACAGTAGAGACAAATTTAACAACAACATTTTTAATTTTTACTAGAACAGGCTTGATCTTTTCAATGTATTTTCCAATTCCTTTTAGATTTACATTCATTCTTGGTAATTTAATACCCAACTGTTTTGGAGGGACATTATGGACATCTGGAGTCGCTGTGACCTCAGAACCCTTAAAGCTTTCTTCCTGTCTAGGGGGTTGTTTTACAACTTCCCTCTTTAATATGGGAATATGTAACTTAGGCATTTGCGCTTTGGTTTTGATTTGATTCTCATCTTCATATGCAAAAAATACTAGTCCTTGATTACCTAACAATGTTTTCCCTATTTCTCTTAATTCTTCTACAACGGACTCTGTTGATGTAAGTTTCCCTAATTCTCCCAATGTTTTTGAGATTACTCCTACGGTAGAAGCAATTAAGATATCCCCTTCTTCCAAGGCTACACCTGCAGTACTTGCTTTGCTCTTGCCTAAGATTTCTGTGATATTTACAAATTTTCCACTTTTAAATACAAATACTTCGTTTTCTCCTAGATTTCCTATATACAGTCCTTCTTTTCGTTGAGCTACCAAAACAAAATTTACATTTACACCTAAATCCTCTAAAGATTTGTCATTTTTCATTAGGCTTTGTAGTTTTCTTACTCCTTCAGTGATACCGTCTTTTAGTGATTCATTGGTACTTTTTGTAGTTGAATATATATATCCATCTAATATCCCATCCCAGACAAATTTACTTACTCTTTCAGCTGGAAGAGATGTATTTCCAAAGATTGAAAGAAGGCAGTAGATGTCTCCTTCTTTATCAGTTTTTTTAGTAGAATTTTCGGAATAGTGTTTTAAGATGGTAACAAAAGTACCTTTCTCCCTATTGTTCGAGATGAACTGTTGAGCAGTAATTTTCATAATTATCCAACTAAAAGAAATAGTACAGCGATTATGCTACCTATTATTGTTGTGATGAGATATATGGCGATTATGGCTTTGATTAGGCCGATACTGGAGGACTGAAATGTGTCTGCTAAAATTCTAGATCGTAAGAATAGCAAGGCAGCAAAGAGAACATTTCCAAAAAGAATCAATACTAGTGGGAATTTCAAAAGAGTTGCAACATTAACAGAAAGCCCTCCTAATGGATTCTTTCCTAAATTGTCTAACATACTGTTTACATCGTTATTCATTATATTTCTCCTTTATCTTTAGATTCTAATAGATCAGATAATATTTCCTGCACATCCCTTGGTCTGGGGATATTTGTAAATTCAATATTTTGATTTGAGCCTGCAGTTTGAATATATACTGTACCTACATCAAATATACTTCCTAGTAATCCTAACTGTTTCTGGGTAACATCTTCGATATGCTCTAACTGTGTTTCAGACATTGTATGCGCCATGATATTGGGAAAATCTAGATCTACTACTCTCTGGTCTGTAATCATATCTACATTGTAATACCATTTAACAATTGCAGATACTAATATGCTCCCACCTGTTAACAATGAGGTTATGAGGAGCGAGAGGAATATGACAACACTTTTAAAAATGGCTGGAGCTATTGCTCCTAGTACCCAAGGCAAAACCAAGACTAAAATTGCAAGAAGTATTTGTGGTACATATACAATCCAATGGGATCGGATAATCAAAATTACTTGTTCTTCTTGTTCCTGTCCATGAAATTTCAAACCCTTAGGAAATGATTTGAATGAGTGATCATTCTTGAGGGTAATATTCTCCATGAAAGATCTTTTTAGGTTTCTAAATTTCTTTGGTATTTTGTTTGATTCTTGTTTAGTAGTCATATGTTTGATGGTATAACGATAGCATAGAATAAAGGATAGAACAAGGATTATTTATACTCTACATTAACATTTACAAAGCTATTTTGTGGAATACTTAAGTAGCTTGGGGCCCTCATATTATATATTGCCTTAAAATCCGCCCCAGACATAGAAACTATTCCCCTATTTGTATTAAATGATATAGAGGTTGTTGTTCCGTTCGAATTTGCAGATACTGCGCTGTATACAGCTGTTACTGGATTGGATACCAAATTTCTTAGCTCCGTCATGCTATATGGATTTGCAGATTGACCCCAACATCTATATACATCCGTAGAGACAATTCTTGGATCACTAGATGTTTTGCCATTACTAATCCAAAGCAGATATGCATTTAATATATCTGACATCTCAGCATTGGAAAGCCATGGTGTATGTCCACAATCACTACCGCTCAAAGCATAACCTTTTCTAAACCACGTTTTGTAGAACCAACTTACGCCAGAGATACTCTCCCAAGCGTTGGCTGTCCAGTTTGTGTAATCTCCTGTTCCTGTGGTGGTATCCCAGCCCATTCCGTTTCCCCATCCACCATGTACAGCAGCATATTGAGCAGAGAATACTTTTCCGGCTGAATCCGTAAGCACAACTCCTCTTGTAGCTCGCACTGCTTCAGCCCAGGCTCCTGTCTTTTGTCCATCACCAATTACTTGGCAAGATTCTGTTGTGCAGATTGTAGATTGTCCATTATTTGTATAGTTGATTGCAAAAGTTCTAGCAATTATGACTTGGGCCTTTAAGGCTTGCATATTCCAACTCTCAGGCATCTCATTAAGTCTTAATAGATAGTCATCTTCGAAGTTGAGGGTGCCATATGTAGTTGTAGAAATGTTTGGCATGATCGCCTCACTTGCGCCCGACGATTTATTGATTATGGTATCTGTTCTAAAGATTTTCCCAGGATAGTAAGCCGCTAAGATTTGTTGGTATGTTTGTCCAGCCTCAGCCCTCGCTCTCGCTCCCCATTGACTCATACCATTTCTGTGTGTGTATGCTCCAAATGCGAATACTGCGAAAGATCCCCCAGGAGCATTACTTCTAAAATATGCGAGTGATGACGCAGGATCCGAAGAGCTATTAGGAACTGTATTTGCATCTATAATTGTTCCTCCAGATTTAGCAATTATCAAGAATTGCTGAAGCTGGGAAATTTCCTTTGACAGGTTTCCAATCGTTTTTGTTAAGCTCTTTTTTGTTGAATACTGATTATTCAATTCTGCCTGTAATTTAGCCTTTTCTGCAGCTAATAACGCATATGAATCATCCATATCTTTCTTTTGGGCATCTAATGTAGCTTTTTGAGCTTCTAACTCTGCCCTACTTTCAGCTAAACTACTAAATTCTCCATTAATTGCCTCTACTTCATTCTTTAACGTAGAAATACTATTCTGTTTTAGAAAAAATTCTTTAACTAATGTATCCCAATCATTTCCAGACAAAAAGAATGTTGCCATTCGATATCTAGAGCGTATGTAAAGATCCGTGGAAAGCTTGTCCATTTCCGCTTTCTTGGCTTCTAATAGTGCTTGCTTATCCTCTATCTCCTTTATCTTTGCATTTAGTGCTCCTTCGGTTTGTGTAATACTGTCATTTAATTTTGTAATTTCGGCATTTATTAAGGCAATTTTCTGACTTACAGTATTATTGCTTCCACTAATCTCTTTTATCTTTGCTTCTATACTTGAAAGTGTTGTTTGCTTTGCTGCTAATTCTGCATTTTTTTGATCTATTTGCTGTTGTAAATCTGATGCTTCATCTGAATATATCGGGTGTGTAAACAAAGAAAAGGTATATATACTTAAGACCGCAACTAAAAGCAGTTGTAAAAAAAATCGGGGCTTTTTAACCATACCCAATTATACACTATCTTTGGAACGAAGATTTTTAAGCGAGGAAATCAGTGACTGTAGAGATAATCAATGCTGCTATGAGTACAAATACCAAGCCTATTATAGCCCAGGTCAGTGTACCCTGTGCTTGCTTTATCTTTGCAGGATCTCCTGCAGACGCAATCCATGTATATCCACCTATGATTATGAAAACTACACAAACTAATCCTGCAATTGGAAAGATTAGTTTAATTACATTATCAAGGATAGTATCAATACCACTAAAGGTAGGAGGTTCGTTTGAAACAAAATCTGGATCTGCAGCGGCCAACACAGGAGACGCAACAAACAATGATAACAATGCAAAAAATATTTTATTAATTAGTTTCATTATGCTTTTAATATTGTATTAATAACAAATCTTATAACTGTTGGGGCTATAAATACAAGTACCAACCCTATTATCGAATATATCAAAGAACTTGTTGCTGCTTTTATCTTCTTTTCATCTCCAAACGAAAGCATATATCTAAATCCTGATAATACTAATGATGCAACAGCTACTATTGCAGAAATTGTAATCGCGTAATTAATTACGAAATACAAGAATTCCTGCAAATTCTCAAAGCTTGTACCATTTAAAAGATCAAGATTGACTATCATATCTTTGTCTGAAGATTTAAGTTGGTTTAATTATTAAGTAGAAACTACTTAATAATATCTCCAATTACAAATTTGACTAAGATGACTGCTATAAAACAGACAACTAAACCAATTATTGCAAATGTAAGAGTTTTTGTTGCACTCTCAACTTTATTCTCATCACCTGCTGCAGTTATATATTTGTAACCACTTACAATCAATACAACTACGCAAACCAATGCTGCAATACCAATTGCCCAGTTGATTATTCCATAGATCATAGTCATTAAATCTGATTGTCCAGTTCCACCAGTTATCTTGTTTAAGTAATCTGTAGCTGTGTTAGCTGCATATGCTGAGGAAGTTAAGAACAAGCCTGAAACCACTGAAGCTGCGGTTGCTAATTTTGTTGAAGTCTTCATAGAACAATAAAATATATTAATTTATGTATCAATTATATAAAAAGCTGACGCAACATGCAATACTATTGCCCCGATATAACACTAAGGACATATTGCACCAAGAGCTTTGCCACAAATACTACTATCATACCTATAATTGCAGCGCTTATTGTTTTGGTCGCTTTTTCTATTTTATCTGCATCTCCTGCAGAGGTTATGAACGTATACCCAGCAATAACTAACATAATAACAGCAACAACAGCAGAAAAAACAACGAAGAAATTTATTGCCGTTATAACCTTCCCATAGATCAATGTATCTGGAGTACTATACTGACTGCTAGAAATCCATGTGGTAAATTTTGATATATCAACTGCTGCTAATATTCTATCCATATATATTTAACCCTAAGGTATTAGAAATTAACAATAATATTGCTACACATAGCAATATTACAACAAAACCAATAATTGCATTAGTAATAACCTGCTTTGCTTCCTGAAGTTTATCTGGATCTCCCTTGCTTGTCATTAACATAAAGCCGCCATAAACCAATAAAAGCACTACAGCTATTACGGCAATTGGGGTGGCTATGTTTATTATCATCTGAACAACTGTTTGATCAGTTGCACCACTATCTTGTATTTTTGCTAGTTCTCCATTCAGGGTCGAGCCCAAAGACGCATATGCCTTGTGAACGACTAGATTGTTTATTGTTTCTACAATATTCATAGCTGATATTATACTATATCACATTAGGTTTTGGCGAATTCACATACTGTGCGATAGTCACACATACTACATTTAAACATATCTGGCTCCGCATGGAAGTCTCTCGCTTTGATATTCTCAATTATCTCTACCATCCTTTCTTTGGCTTTCTCCCTTCGCTTTGACGATATATCTGCCTCTATCTTTACCCCTTCTTCTAAGAAGATATACTGTGCAGATATTACTTTGTAACCAAGTTTTTCTTCTACAAAAATTGCATACAAAGGTAATTGCAAATCTTTTTTAATATCCTCCGCTTTTTTAACCTTTCCTGTTTTGTAATCAACAATACATACCTGTTTTACACCATCCACTTCTTTTACCAGATCTATTCTGTCGATCTTCCCCGCGAAAGTACTCTCTCCTAGATGCATTACAAATGATTCTTCAAGATTTAATGGTCTTTCCTCATTTGAATATATCTTTTCAAAATATTTCTTCAACATCTTCCCCCCCTGCTCTTTCTTCATATTCTCGTGCTTAGTATTGTCATATCCTACTCTTACCCAGTTCTTGTTGTATGATTCCAGCAATTCATTCAATGTTGGTTCACTTACAATTCCTTCGATACCCTCTTTAGATGTTTTGAGTAATGTATAAAAGTCTTTTAAGGTGTTGTGAACTGTAGTTCCAAATGACAACGATGCATTAGGTTTCTGTGGGACTCTTAATACATAGGCATACTCATATTTTCTTGGACAAAGTTCATAGGTGTCCAATTGGGAATAGCTGAAGTTTTTCATCAATTCAATTTTTACCTCTTTGGGAATAATCGAAAGATTGTCTTTCTTCTCATACCCTTCGATACTTACTTTTCCCTTTTCAAAATTAAACTCCTCTGCTACATCCCGATCCAATATCTCATACAGAAATACACTTGGTTTTTTCTTTGTTTTAGCATCACCATAGAAGCTTGCTGCAGAAAGATATAGTTTCTCTTTCGCACGGGTGGCGCCAACATAGAAAAGCCTTCGTTCTTCTTGAATATGTGCTTCTTCCTGGCTCATCTTCTTGTCTAGCATCTCCTTAATCAAATCTTCTGGCATAGGTATTGAATCACTCATATTTCTGGATGGGAATCTCTGGGCTACGAGATTTACCAAGAATACTGCAGGAAATTCCAATCCTTTGGATCCATGTACCGTCAAGATATTTACTGCATTAAAATCTTCCAATTCCGATTGATCTACAACTGGAGACTCCCCTACTTCCATACAATACTCAATGAAATCTACATACTCATATATATTTGAATCCGAATTATCCTTCTCATATTTTTTAACCGATTCAAAGAATTTTTGAATATTTGATACTGCAAAAAGTCCATCCGCACTCTCTTCACTTACAAATGAATCTAGATATCCACTAGATTTAACAAATTCGTAAAGGATTTCCGTCATTGGGCGATTATCTTTTACCTTTAATATACTGTTTTGTAATATTGTTAGAAGATTAGTCACCCCAGCTATGGAATCGGCATCAAATATTTTTTCGATTACCGGATTCTCAATATCCCCTAATCCTTGAATATCCATATTTTCCTCCTGCCCTAGTTTAATATTCCACATCTTTTCTAATTCCTCAAACAATGTTAACCTCTCCTCCCTAGCCAATCTATTAATATCCATATATTCCCTTGGAGTTAATTTCCATACAGACATAGCTAAAAGTTTGTACATAGCTATCTCATCTGAATAATCAACTAATACCTTTAAGAAAGCTATGAGATTCTGGATTTCAGGTCTAGAATACAGTCCTCTTGAGCCACCTAATTTGTATGGTATCCCCATACCTCTTAAGGCTTGTACAAAGGGTTCTGCATGTGAATTGGCTCTAATCAATATGGCTATATCTGAAAATCTAAGTGGTTGTTTTCCGCTCTCTCCTTTTACAAAAGATGATTGTCCTTTTTCATCAAATACTTCTGATCCCTCAACTGGTTTAGCATACTCTCCAAAGCCAGTTAATTTTGCAATCTCATCAGCTACCTGTTCTGCCTCTCCACTTTCATTTCCTGCAGCTATGAGGTTTACAATATTTTCATCATTTTCAAACACTCCTTTAGCTATCAGTCTTTTGTCTATCTTCTCTGTTACCTCCAACCTATTCGGGTTATTCTTACTAATTAATGTATGCGAAGCATCCAATATCTCCTGTCTCGATCGATAATTTTCAGTCAGCACAACTTCCATTGCATCGGGATATGTCTCTTTGAACTGAAGAATATTGGAGATAGCAGCTCCTCTAAATTTGTAAATTGCCTGGTCATCATCACCGACTACAGTAAGAAGAGGTCTAATCTTTTTACTTCCTTTTTTCTTCTCACTCGTTTCTTTCTTTTTGCTTTCATCCAATCCTAATGTCAGAATATTCACCAATACATTCTGGGTATAGTTGGTATCTTGGAATTCATCTACAAGGATATATTTAAACTTCTTTCGATATTTTTCTAATACATTTGGTCTTTCTCTAAACAGTTTCAATGTAAGGATAATCAGATCTCCAAAATCTACCTTTGATTCCTGCATTTTAAGCTCAGAATACATTTTGTAAGTCTCAGAAAGCTCTTTGTATTTCTGAAAATCTGCTCTCTGCTCCTCGGTATTCTTAGACAATGTCTTGGCAAATTTAATATAGTCTTCTGGGGAGACATCTTCATCCTGCAATCTAGAGAAGTGTTTCAAGATATCATTCAATGTTTTAGTAACCTGTCCTCTTGGTTTAAGAGTATCTAATGGAAGATCATGGTAGAACTTTCGAAGAAATATATATGATTGGGCAGTAGTCATTAAAGAATAGCCTCCGTCTAAACCCATATTGTAACCTTCTTCTCTCAATATCCCATCACAGAACGAATGGAATGTTGATATCCATGGTTCTTCATACCCATATTCCATCTCTTTGTCTATTCGCTCTTGCATTTCTGCAGCCGCTTTTTCTGTAAATGTTAGCGCCAATATTTCAGATGGTTTTACATTACATTTTTTAATGAGATACAGAATTCTTTGGGTAATTACTGCGGTTTTACCAGTTCCAGCCCCAGCGATAATCAGAAGATCCCCTTGGGTATATTGGACAGCTTTTTGTTGATTTTCGTTAAGGTTTACTAGAGCCACTATCGCATGGATAGAAGTAAAATGGTGATGTAGGCAATGAGGGCAAGAATTATTCCGCCTGTAACAACAAGCATTAACTTAGGACTTGGGGTCTCCTGAAGGAGAGCTATCAACTTGGTTTTGAAAATTCTTTTCATAATATTTTTAATTAATTAATTTCTTTAATGTTTCTACTTCTTTAAGTGTAGATTCTGCATCTTTAAGCCCTGGTGTCTCCATTATGAATGGCATCTCTTTAAATTTTGGTTCATGGAGTATCTTTTTGATTGTTCCTTCCCCTATTCTTCCCTCTCCAAGATTCGCATGTCTGTCCTTGTTACTTCCTAATTCTACTGCAGAATCATTCAGATGTATTGCCTTTATATTCTCTATTCCTACTTCCCTATCCAAATCTTCCATTACTCCATCTAGATTATTTACCCAATCATATCCAGCTGCATATGTATGCTCCGTATCTATGACAAATCCGACTCGTTCTTTGTTTTCTACTTTGTTTCTTAATATCCCTAATTCTGTAAAACTTCTTCCCAGTGTTCCTCCAGTTCCTGCAGTGCTTTCAATAAGTAGCTTCTGTGTGCCTGGTACTTCATCTAATACCCACTGTATTCCATATGATATTCGTTCCATGCTATCTTCATATGACAATTCTTTTTGTGCACCTGGATGAAAACATACTCCTAATATCTCTGCATCTACATTTCTTTTCTTAATTTCATTAGCTACTCTCTCTGCAAAATCCAAGTAAACAACTAACCCCATTTTTCCTAGATGAAACATTTGCTTGTCTTCTCTAGCTAAATTAGTGAGATATATACCGTGAAGAAGGATCTTTTTAACATCTGATTTCTCTAATTCATTAACAAAATCCAAGATCATTTCTTCTGGTAAGAGTTTGGTTGCCCATCTCATTGGTATGGTTGGCATTATTTGGATAGCATTGACTCCATATTTTTGAGCCAATTTTATGGTGTTTTCTATTCCTCCTGCTGAGGATGCATGGATTCCGTAATACATAGTTTATTGTAGCACAAATAGCATAAATGAATTATACTGGATGCAAACAACTGCCTATTGTCTAAATTAAGCATCTAAGAGCAAGATGGTAGACCACGAGTTGTTAAATTCTCCAGAAAACATATATTTTGAGAGCTACGATTTCCCTGTTACAGAAGCCTGGGGCAGTCAATACACAATTGATTGGAATGCACCTGAAGTAACAGACTTAACAAAACGAATTGAGAAGAATATCAGCATTACAAGCGAAAACACTAACAATTTTATTAAAGAATTTGAGGAACTCCGATATCGACATGGATATCCCTATGCAAGATTAGATTGGATTCATAAGCCGGACTCTATTGATGATTGGCATTCTCTAGAATGTATCATGCCTGATGCGGGAGGTGGTGTATGGATGTATATCTTTAGCGGTGCAGGAGACCATGCAGGAACTCCTATGGAATTAAATCTTACTTCAGAAAAAAGACTTGATTTGCACAACATTGATCATGCAGATACTGCGATATTCCTTATCGAAAGCCTTGCCCATTATCTAAGATACGCAGGAATTGCTTTTCCATACATATCGACGGATATAAAAAGTATTCACAAGGATAACAGGTTCGGTTCCAATCGGGATATTATAGATTTATCCTATTCTTTTGAGCTTCCATACGAGCCTCTCTTTGATTACGAGAAAAAAATCTCTTTCTTTACAGAAAATCAAAGAATTAAAATGCTAGAGATTACAAATGAACGAATAGCAATCGACGAAATGAATTTTGCAACTCTCGAGCAAGGAGCTAATGGTCAAAAGGTTTGGAAAGTTGATCGTATTGAATCTGGCTATGCAGCTATAAGATTATTTAGCCTCTTATCCAAGCCATTGAAGTGGAGATACATTATATAGAAATCGTGTAGCAGAAAAGGCCCAAATAGATTATAATTACCACGTTATATGGAGAGGTGCCCGAGAGGCCGAAGGGAACTCACTGCTAACGAGTCATAGGTGTTAAAACCTATCGCGGGTTCGAATCCCGCCCTCTCCGTATTCGTAAAGCAATTACAATAATAAAACAAAAAATCCCCTATACAGGGATTAATCTATTCCAAATAAAAAAAATATTCTAAAAGTAATATATATTACTTATATCAATATTCTTTCTATCGAATTCTTAAAGAACACGCCAGGCGGATATTAAAAATTTATCCGCCTGACTAGCGTTCTTTGGGGTTACCGTACAAACGGTTTTGAAAAAAAACAAAACTCGTTACAGGTAATCTCAAAAGCAGAGAATTGCTTATTATCTTCTATGTAAAAATCATTAAATGATATGATCAATTTTTGCTGACCCTGAGTGTGTACTTTGACATTTTGAATTGGCATTGCAATCTGCGAGCCATCATCAAAATCTATCGTCAAGAACGCATTCATGTCATAATCCTTATTTTCATAAGGAATACTAGGGCCATCAATACGAGCTGCATTTTCATCTTTGGCAATATTCCACCAAAGAGCAATCTCAGCTACCTTACCGTCTGCAGTTAGGCTACTTCCAAGAAAAACTATTCTTGAGACGTTCACAGAGCGTTTGTTACACCCAGTGATTATCATAACCAAAACTACAGCAACTATGCTTACGATACGGAAGATCTTATTCATTATATTCACCTCATTTTTTTAGGATATTGTGTAAGCTTCCACACAAACAGAATTCTATATAAACACATAAAATTCTCTTTGTGTGAAGCTTGTCGACAAATCCATATTCTCTGCCTTTAGGCAACATAGACATAAAGTCATATATCACCATTATTAAAGAACGCATCTTTCTCTTTTAGAGAAAGACACAAAAGGAGATATTTACATACCAACTTGTGTGTTTCTCTCTTAATATCTTTTGTTGAAATTCATCATATTGTATAAGAGCAGTATATTTTTATGATGATATATTATACCACACACTATAGGCCCTTTCAATAGGTATAAAACTCCCCTTCTCAATTCTGTGTTAGAATTAGAATATAATCTCAGCTATGAAAATATGAGCTACATATACCTTTACCTTTTGACAACCCTTGTCTTCTTTGCCATAGATTTCCTCTGGTTAAAGTTTGCAGCTACCAACTATTCTAAAAAAATAGGACACCTTATGGCAGCAAAACCAAAGCTCTTCCCAGCCCTCATCTTCTACCTCATATTTGTAGTAGGAGTAATAATCTTTGCAGTATTGCCAGGGTATGAATCACAAAACCTTTGGAAAACCATAATGTTAGGAGCCCTCTTTGGAATGCTCTCCTACTCAACATATGATCTAACCAATTTGGCAACATTAAAAAATTGGCCTATTTCCGTAGCTATAATAGACATAATCTGGGGAACAACCGTATCTACAATAACCTCAGTAGCAGGATATTACATAGCCACCCTTCTTGGAGTATAATGACGGTCTATGCAAACAAAAAATCCACTCACAGTCTTAAAGAAATACGCAACTAGTAAAGAATATATACTCCTTTTTGTAGGCTCATTCATATTCCTAGTAATACTCAATCTCTTAAACCTTGCAATACCAAAAATTGTCTCAAGTGTAATCAATGAATACCAAGCAACCCTACAAATCTCAACAATCTTTTACATCATCGTTGGAGCTTTAGCCATACTCTCCCCAGCAGCCTCCTTACTCCAAAACTACCTCTTTACACTACTTGGAGAGAAGATAGGGACAGACCTACGAAACAGATTAATGAAAAAAGTCCTAAAACAAGGTTACAACTATCTAGTAAAAGAAAAACCCTCCAAAATACTAACTGTCATTCTCAGTGATGTTAATTTTGTAAAATCATCATTCACACAAGCCATAGCCTTTGTCATAACTGGAACGGTATTACTCATCGGAAGTGTAGTCATGATGTTCTCTCTAAATGCAAAACTTGCCGCATATGTAGTCATCGCAGTACCAACGTTTGTAGCCATTCTCTTCTTGGTCATCAAGAACAAATTCAAAATATTTAATGAGATACAAAAGGTAAGAGATAGCCTAAACAAGGTTATAAATGAGAATATAAAAGCATCAATGCTCGTTAGAGTATTTGTAGCAGAGAAAACCGAAATCAAAAAATTCAAAACTCAAAACACCCTCTCTAGAAATCTAGGAATCGATGTAACCAAAATATTTGCATTAGTAATACCTGCCATCAGCGCACTCTTCTACATCTGTTCTCTACTCATAATCCAAGTAGGAGGACAAGAAGCCATAGTTGGAAGACTACAAATTGGAGATATCTCCGCATTCAATCTCTATGTATTAATCTTCATCATGCCACTCATATCTCTTAGCTTCATGGCAACAATGCTAGGACAAGCAATGGCGTCATTACAAAGAATTAGTGATGTATTGGATAGAGATATAGATTTTAAAGATGGAAAAGAACCATTAGAAAAGATTAATGATATCCATATCAAAAAGCTTTCCTTCAAAGATGAAGATATCGATATATTAAGTGATATCAACTTTGATTTAGAGAAAGAACAAAAGATTGGAATCATGGGATTAACTGGATCTGGAAAAACTCTTTTCCTCAAGCATTTCCTTAGAGCAGTAGAACCAACTGATGGGGAAATATTAATTAATGGCAAAGATATCAAGGAATACAAATCATACGATCTTAGAAAAGAAATAGGGTTTTGTTTCCAGGAGAATTTCCTCATTAACGAAACAATATATGAGAACATCCGCTTTGGGAGAGATATCGATGAAAAAGATGTACAAAAAGCCGCAAGAATTGCAGATGTAGATGAATTTACAAAGAAGTTAGAAAAAGGATACAAAACCATAGCTGGAGAAAAAGGTTCCAATCTCTCAGGAGGACAAAAGCAAAGAATCATGATTGCAAGAGCATTGGTAGACCACCCTTCCCTACTCATATTAGATGATATAACCAGTAGATTGGATGCAAATACCGAAGGACGAGTATTTGAAAATATTAAAAAGAATTACCCCAATATCTCCATGATCCTTGTAAGTCAAAAGATCTCTTCTTTGAAAGATTGTGATCGAATATATATCTTCGACGAAGGTAAAATCTCTGAATCAGGTACACATGATGAACTTCTAAAAACATCTTCCCTGTATCAAGAAATTGAATTATCACAAAGTAACTACGATGAGTAAAAATCAAAAATACAACCTACAATTAGATGAGAATGTGGATTACAACAAGGGGCTTAAGCTTGTCTTAAGACATGTAAAACCATATCTCTTCCCATTCATATTAATATCAATATGCTTACTCGTTGCTACCATTCTTGGAAATGCAATACTACCTCGCCTACTCAAGCAGGCTATAGATGTAAATATAACCAACAAGGATTTAGCAGGATTAACGCAAACCACCCTCATCTTCATTGGGTTAGGAGTCATTTACCTAATCTTAAGCTATATTCGTCTCTTCTTCACTGGAAAGCTTGGTCAAAATATCCTTTTCAACATTAGAAAAGAACTCTTTAACAAGATACAAACTCTTCCAAGTAGATTCTTCTCTGACAATCAGTCTGGAGATATAATTCAAAGATTAACAGGAAATGTAGACACACTAAGTGCATTCTTCTCGGAAGGTATAATTAGACTTCTCGATATTGTCTTCTCGGTCATAATCATCTTAATCTCCATCTTTCTTCAAAGTGAGCTCATCGGCTTCATAGCACTTGGTGGCGCATTTGTAATGATCATCTATATAGCTATCCAGGGAAGAATCATTGAAAAGCCAATTACAGAATCCCTAAAAAAGGAAGGAAATATTAGTGCTAACGTACAAGAATCCTTAGATGGATTTGTAGCAATACAATCCACCAATCAACAAGAAAACTGGACAAAAAATTTCCAAAAGAAAACAGAATCCTACTATGTAACCATGAGGAAAGTCTCCCTCATTTCTTCCACTTCAAAAGCAATTCTAACCTTCTTAAGTGTAATTGCTGTATGTGCCATATTAATGACCTCTTTAAACTTGTATGCAAAAGCTATCATAACCATCGGTACTGTCATCCTCATACTCTCCTACATCCAAGACCTCCTACAGAAGGTCATGGAGATAGCAGAAATATGGAGGATCATAAAGACAGGAATGGCATCCGCTGAACGTTTAAGCGATATCATGGAGCTCGAGAGTGACATCGCTACACCTGCCCTCCCATACACTCCAAAGACTGTAACCGGAAGTGTAGAATTCCAGGATGTTGATTTTGCATATGTTGAAAACGAGAAGGTTCTCTCAGATGTAAACTTCAAAGTAGATGCAGGGCAAACCATAGCGATTGTAGGGCCTACTGGCGCAGGAAAGACGACCTTTGTTAACCTCATTGCACGTTTGTATGATACAGATAATGGAAATATATATATCGATGGAAAAGATATTAAGGAATGGGATTTAGAAGCATTAAGAAAGAATATTGGCTACCTCATACAGGATACCTTCTTGTTCGAAGATACTATCCTAAATAACTTGAAATACAATAACCCCAGGGTTACTACAGAACAAGCTTTACAGGTATTCAAAGATTTGGGAACAGAATCATTCATTACCTCTCTACCTGAAGGATTAGAGACAAAGATTAGCTCCGAGAGTAGTGAAATTAGCGCAGGACAAAGACAAATCATTGCATTGGCTAGAATACTTTTGAGAGAACCAAAGATTTTGATCCTTGATGAAGCCACTGCAAGAATAGATACCAAATCTGAAAAGATGTTACAAAATGCTATTGAGAAGGCATGCGAAGGAAAAACTACATTCATCATTGCACATAGACTAAGCACGATATTTAATGCAGATCAAATAATATTGATTAAGGACAATACAATATTAGAAAAAGGTACTCACAAAGAGCTTTTATCACTTAAAGGTTTGTACTTTGAAATGTATTCTCGTTTTGTTGGAAAATAATATATACTAGAGATATGGAAGAGAATAAAAGACATGATTTCCTAATTGCCCTATGTATTACCCTCTGTACTATTATCCTTGGTTTGATTAGTTACATTGTATATTTCAACACCATTTCTCAACAAAAAGCACGATGTTCCTATGCTGGTTGGTCATATGCTGATTCTGAAACTTTTAAATCTTCTGATGGTTGTAATTCGTGTGCATGTAGTAATGGTCAGGTTGTCTGTACCCTTATGGCATGCCCAAATATTAATTAAATTATATTATATATATACTATGGATACTGTCCCAAAAGGTACGATGGAAACACCTACCCCTACTCCACAACCAGCTACTAAACCAAAATCTAATGGTGGTTTGGTTGCGTTGTGTATATGTCTTGCATTGATTATTGTTGGTTTACTTGTATATATTGCCTACGAGAAGGAATATATACAGATTCCTTTCTTAAGTAAGAACGATACTTCTACTGAGAAGACTGAAGAGAAGAAAACGGATGATACAACTGCTGCAGCTGCTACAACTACATTTACAGGTACAACTGTTACTGCTACCCTACCTACTGGTTGGACTATGCAAGAATACTATGATGGTCAGGGTACTGAATACCTCTCCGAAGGTCCTAACTATGAGGGTTTAACGGCTATTAAGATATTTAATGCCAGTAATACTCAGATGTTCTATCTTCAGGCTGTTAATGGTATTGGGTTTGCTGGTTGTAGTGAGTACTATGCATTTGCAGATGATAATCCAGCATACAGAGCACAGGCTCAGGCTTCTGCTGATGAGATTGGTGATCCTATGACTATTGTTAACTTTAGTAGTATGCCATACGTTCAATATGAGGTATTTGGTAGGACTGTTAGAAGGATTGCTACTAAGATTTATTTAGATGATGAAGAGGGTAATAACTATTTTGAGGCTCCTTGTTTTAATGTTGTTGTTACTTTTGAGGGGTTATCATATACCGATGAGGATAGTTATCAATATGAGGCATATTTCTATGGTTTTAATACAACAATAACGGGAGAAGAGTTATTAAAGGTTGATGATATATTGAAGAGTATGGAGGTAGTGGAATAAAGAAATATAGCCTTTTCTATTAGTTCATAGATAATTCGGCGCAGAGATTTGGCATACGAATCCTCTTTTGCCGGCCTAAATGTAGTCTATATTCTCTCTGCACCATCTGGATGGTGCAGAGTTTATCTTGTTCATTAAAAGTGGTATTATTCTTGTATGGAAGATAAAAAGAAAGCCTCTATAAAAGCCTATCTTGAGAATAGATTAGTCGAAGGACCAAAAACTCTTAACGCTATGACCCTCAAGACAGGATCAAATACTAAATTGCCAACAAGAAGTGCTCTCCTTGTTATCAACAGATACCTTAATGATTTCAACTCAAAAACATCTGAGACTAGATGGGTTTTAATGCCAGGATTAAGGGGAACCGGAAAAACAACAATCGTTGCACAGTTGTTTTCAAAACTTGAATGTTCTGATAACTGCAAAATATACATAAGTATAGATGACGCAAAGAGAGTTTTAAATACAACAATTTCAGAAATTTTAGAGGTCTATGAAGACTTCATTTTGAAAAAGAAATTTGAGTCTCTCGAGAAACCAGTATATCTTTTTCTTGATGAGGTCCAATATGACGATACGTGGGGAATTACATTGAAAAATATTTATGATCGTTCTAAAAACGTCTTTATCATTTGTACTGGTTCTTCGGCTCTTTCTTTGCAAACAAATCCCGATGTCGCAAGAAGAGTTGCAATAGTAAAAATCTATCCATTAAGCTATCCCGAGTACAGAATGATTTCTGCAACTCACTACCCTATTACAAAACTTGGTGCCAACATTAAGGACGCCTTGTATGGTTCTCGATCAGCAGAAGAGGTATATAATAAATTGAGACTCTACGAAAGTCTGGTTCTGACATATTTTAAAAAAGTACAAAAGACTTCTCCAAGTGTAAAGGATGATATTTCTACGTATCTCAAGTATGGAACTTTACCCTCAGCCTTAGCAATAAAATCAGAACCTCTCATTTTTTCACAAATTAACCAAACGATGAATACAGTGCTGACCCGTGATGTACCTCAAATAGGTCTCTTTGACAAGAGTACGATTGAGAAATTGTCACAAATGCTATATATAATTTCAGGAACAGATGTTGCAAGTTTCAAAAGTATAGCTCAAACAATAGAATCAAACGAGAAGACGGTTGCAAGTGTTTTCGATGCTCTAGAAAAAACAGAACTTCTCCTCAGGGTGTACCCTTACGGAGCAAAAGAAACACAAGTAAGAAAGCCTTCAAAGTTTTTATTTTCTTCACCTGCATATAGAGCTTCATATTATAATCTAGTAGGGAGCATAACATCTTTCGAGAATTATAAAGGCAAACTACTGGAAGATATGACCGGGTTTTATCTAACAAGAACATTGTCAAAATCTCCAGGATACTCCATTACATATGATACTGCTGAGAAAGGGGCTGATTTCATTGTTGATACTGGAATTCCAGACATGGGGAAATTGGTTATTGAAGTTGGTTTCGGTAAAAACACCATTGTTCAGGTTATGAACACAATGAAAAAGGTTTCTAATTCATTCGGACTATGTATAACAAATACAGGAAAGCTAAAACTTCACAAAGATGAGAATATTCTCGTTTTGCCAATACATTTCTTCCTTCTTACCTAATCGAACAATATAGTAACAATAAAGGATCACCTTGGATGTATAATAAAATATGTTAGATAGAAAACAGTTGGAAATGAAAAATCTTCTCCTAGTCCTCAAGAGACTCCTTAATAAAAGAAGATTCGAAGAGATGCCAACAATTTATTCTCTACAAATTTTAAATCAGATTAAGCAATTACTTCCAAAACAAACCGATTCCAAAGTGTTGACATACTTAGACCCTGATCCAAAAAGCTCTTACATATGGTTAAGACTCAACTTCCTTGAACAACAGGCTATGCTGTTGATATATCATGAAGAGTTCGTAAGAAGCCTTAGCACTGATTTCGATAGTGATCAATTTCAGGATATTAGCACCAACAATATACTCTTTACGATCTACGATTCCTTAGCTATATCTGTAAGAAGAAGTATGGAAGCCTTAATTGAGTTAAAAGGTTTTGCTACTTATAACAATATAGAGTTATATAAAATTTACTTTTGCTGTTCCGAAATCGAGAATTTAAACAAAGCACAAGAGAATCGAAATGTATTCTTCAATGCCCATTCAAAAAATATTGGGTTACAGATAAAAATGTCAGAGGAGGACCTTTCAGATATGCTAAAAGGTTGCCCCCGAACAGATCTGTTTTTCCTTCGCAGCCCTGAAGATCCCAAATTTTTGTCTATGTTTGAAAATCTCAAACGAAACCATTCCCTCCTAACACCAGAGGAGTTACTAATACTTGGGTATACATACAAATATTTCTCCTACCTAAGTGATAGTGCTCATTTAAGAAACGATCTTGATAAAAGTAAAATAACTATTGATGATATTAATTTGATGTATACACACTTGGGGTTGATTTTACTACACACAGTAGCTATTCTTGCAGAATTAACTCCTGGTATTAAAAACAAAAAATTAGATCAAATAAATAATCTTCTCAAAAACAATAGTCTCGCAAAGGAGATATTCAACAAATACTCTGGAAAGAATATTAACATTGGTGATTATGTAATTGCAGCAAATAAGATTGCGAAAGTTATTAAAATCAATCACAGCTCTTTTAGATATAATTCTTACAAAGTAAAGTTCGTTGACCCGCCTTTAGTGCCAGAGCATACAGTGGAGAACTTTCTCCCCACAGAAATTCGTTTTTTTGCCAGAGGGAAAGATATAAAAACAGAGGTTATTAAGCGAATTGGAAAAGAAAATTGCAAAGGAAAAGCAAATAAAGAATCAATTGAAAAAATCATAGACCAAGGGACCCTTAAAATGCGCGATATACTACAAGAGATTCAAAAGTCGAGACTAAAAAAATAACACTCTGTAGCCTTCCAACATATGGTGGAGACGGTGGAAATTGAATCCACGTCCAAAAGTTTTGCTTAGCATCATGTACAAACATATCTAATCCTGTATAGCTAGACATATCTAAAAAGATTAGCAAAAAGATATATCTACTCAGTAATTAAATTCGTACATACTACTCTACTGACAAAATAGTAATAATATATCCTAGTAACGACTATCTTTTACCCCTAACTAAGAATAAGGATAAAGACACTAGTCAAACTTAATTGGCTAGACTTTAAGCAGCAAAGTTAAAGTTGAAATTTGGCATAGCCAAACTTGCTTTAATATTCTCTGCAAAAGCGACGATTTTGTTTTTTACACTTATCATTGTGCGTTGATTTACGAGACAACCCTCGGTTTGTGACAACTAAACGCAGACTCCTGTCGAAAGCCTTACGTCCCCATATATTGAAAAAGAGCTAGGAATATCTCTATTCCTATGCGTATTATACCATTTTTAGGGTATTAATTCCAAAGCTCTTAAGTCTGAGTAAGCATCAGGAGTACAAAGATAGTTATCCATTTCGTCTAACTTTATCCACTTGTATTCAGTATGTTCCTCATTCAATACAATTGGCGTAGTACTATTTAAATCTGCTAAAAATATATGTATTCCCCATGTTTTATTATTCCAAAATCTCTCCACAAAGGCTTCTTTTTCTCTTAGCTTTATACTTTTTAACCCCACCTCTTCCATAGCCCCACGAAATGCCGTCTCCTTGGGAGACTCACCTTCTTTCATCTTCTCGGCTAAAATATGATAGTAGTTAGGATAGTATTCCTTAGTAGAACATCTTTTAAAGAATAGGACTTCCCCTTTTTCATTTTGAAATACCAAGGTTATAATTTCTCTATCCATTCCTTTCCTTTTTAATTAAATCTCTGTAGTGGTATGCACTCTCACGTATTCTCCTTGCAAATGTCTTCCTATCTACAGCTACCAATCCAAACTGTGGCCAATATCCCGCATCCCATTCAAAGTTATCTAACAAAGACCAATACATATATCCCCTTAGATCTACACCATCACTCAGAGCCTTCCTCATAGCCTTAAAACTCTCATCTAGCCACCATCCCCTGTACTTATCCTCTGAATCAGCAACCCCATTCTCTGTAATTATGATTGGAAGATTGTATTTCTTCAAACCCATCAAAGCATTGTACAAAGAATCAGGCCTCATCCACCAACCAGTATCCGACAACTTATCATTATCATTCTTAATCCCACCAATACCAACCTTCTGATGAAAGTAAAAATTCAACCCTATGAAATCAAGATGATCCTTAATCTTGTTAAGATACAATTCATTAGAAAAGTAGTTAACTAATTTCGCAATACCAATATTCACAGGATTTTGGTTATATGCCTCTATGTATGCATTCTGCTTAGCAACGCCAATTACAGCATTAGGATTATGTTCCTTTATGACTTCATATCCAATATTATGAATATTTACCATACGACCAAAGTACAATTTCAAATATCTTAGAACTTTTTTCTCATTCGGAGGCCAAACACCTGTTAGGTAAGATTGTGAGGTTATAACATCGGGTTCGTTTAGAGGAATCCAATATCTAACGTCATCACCAAAATTCTCTGCTAATACCTCAAAATATTCTTTAAAATATTGCTCTACATTTGGAGCCATCAACCCACCCTCTTCATCTAACCACAGAGGTAGTGTCCAATGCCAACATGTAAGTAGAGGTTCGATATTGTTTGTTTTAAGTTCTGAAATGAGAGCTTTGTAATATGCTAAACCTTCTTCACTAACCACACCTTTTTCTGGGAATATTCTTGACCACTCGACAGAGAAACGGTAGCTGTTTAAATCTAATTCCTTGATAATCTCAACGTCTTCTTTGTATCTGTGAAAACTATCTGCTGCCATGCCTGATATTCTGTATTCAGGATCTTCAGCCATTCTTTTGAGATGCTCAGGTGGATCATACCAAAAGGTATTCTTCTTAACTCTCTCATCAGCGGTTTCTTTCTCCCACTGAGACCAGTTGTTTACATTCCCACCCTCTACTTGATGTGATGCCGTAGCTGCTCCAAAAAGAAAATCTTCTTCAAAGTCTTTATCCATTTTTCAATATGAATATATTATCCTGTATTATACCTCTCTGGATGATTATTTACCTCTCCTCGCCTCCCATAACCCTATCGCAGTAGCTACTGAAAGATTAAGCGAATCTATCTTGTCCGAATTGGGTATGTATATACTTTGTCCCAATTCTCCGAATTCTTTAGGCAGACCCTTACTTTCATTCCCTTGAACCATACTAAATGGCTCTTCAAACTTAACCTCTCGTATATCCATAGCACCACCAAGCATAAAGGTATATATATTCCTTCTACTGTACTTAGACATATATTCTTGAATACTCTCAAAATATTCAAAGTTTATTTGAAAGATTGCTCCCATGGTAGAAGATATAACCATAGGGTCGAAGATATCCGTAGCAGGACGTATAATGGCCAAATTAAAAACATCAAAACCCACCATAGTTCGGATTATGGTACCTAGATTACCCATATTCCGAGGTTCAACCAATACAAGATGATTTGCATCAGGTTCCAATTCGGATTGATACTTTTCAAATATCCCAACGATATATGTATTTTCTTTTGTAGCAATCTTGTCTATCGCTCGGTCTGCAATCTCTATGGGAATATTCAACTCTTCACACAAATCAAATGCTTCGTTAACCCCCTCACTTTCATCTCGCTTAGACTTTGCTAATACTTTTATTAATTTCTCCTTGTGGTTGTTAATGAGATCCATAGTAGGATATGGGCCAAAGGCATATGAGTAATCGTACTTCTTTTGATATCTTTTTAATCTTGGATCTAGTATTCCCATATTATTTCTTCATGACGTCTTTTAATATCTTGTCTACGCTTCCCTTGGACCTCGCTAAGCTCCACTTCTCCTCTCGAAGCATTAAGTATGCCTCTTCTACTTTTGCCTTCGTCTCATCGAGTTGCTTGTTCTTGCTTGCAAGTTCTTTTTGTGTTTCCATCTCCTTCTGGAACATAACATAGATACTGTTCAAAAACCCTGTTAGAAGGCCAATATATGCAAAGAATCTTGCCCATATGGATAGGTTCATCATATTTGAATATTCAAGATTGAAGAATGGCAGGTAAAATATCTGAGAAAGGATTAAGAAGGCTATGAGGAATATGATCCAGTAGTTAAAATCATCATACAACCAGTTCTTACTTAATATATATCCTAGCAAAGCTAAGATTAAGAACATCAAAGATACCAACCCTACTATGATGACGGCCATTCCGTCTACGACAATGCCTGTAAGCATTAGGTAAACAAAGGCCCCTATGAAAAGGACAAAACTAGCGACAACCAAACTCATTAGAAGTCCTTCTTTTTTCTTCTTTCCTTTTCCACCTACCTCTTCTTTTCTTCCAACCAACCAACTCACAAACATTATTACTGCCAAGAAGGTTTTTGAAAGCACCGATGTAACTGGATATACCTGAGATACGGCACCTGAGAAGAGATTACTCATGCCTCCAAGATCTAAAACTACCTGGAATATATCCAAAAGACCTACTCCGAGAAATCCAACCCCTATGAACAGATAGTTTAAAGACATTTTCTTTGTGTAATATCGAAGCAATGCTAATACCCCAATGAATAGTGCGAATATTCCAGATATCAGAGTTATGAATGGCTGAAAGTCTTTAATCCAAACTATATCCCCAGCCCAATATGCTAAGCCTAGAAAGGCAAGTAGCGAAACACACAATGAGAGAAATTGTATACCTACATGTTCTCGGGGCAATCTGTTTTTCATAGTTCCTTAGTTAAAAATTAATACATAAACTGCTTAATTGTAATATTCACATTTCTTTCTGCCAAAGGAGCACATATGAGTATGCTTCCTTCTCCGTCATGGGAGATGTAATAGCCTGTACCATTTCCTTTAGTTCTAAATTCATCGACTGGCAAGGTTTTGTTTTTTGTATATTCCAAAGCACTTGTTAAGTCTACATAGCCTTTGCAATCTAATGTGCCTGTTTTACATATTTCATTCCCTATGCTTGCACATGTTCTGTTTAATGGAATCATCTTAGGGATATTTCTCGTAGCACCTACATATGCTTTCATATCGTCCAAAATGTTCAGGATATCTGCATTTCTAGTAGAATTCCTTACATCTGATTTCATCTTTCCGGGATTCAATATCATGTATGCAAATCCTCCAAGAACTAGAAATATTGAAAAGATGACTAAGCCATCTAAGAGCAAATTTCTCTTAATGGTCTTTTGGACTTGGTTGGCAGTTGGCAATCCTTTCATGGATATATAATACAAAACAAAAAAAGTTTTTACTACTTATCTAGTTTTCGTTTAACTGCGAAATAGTAGACTATTGATAGAATGCCACTGTATCCACAAAATATCCCTACTACAAGAAGGATAAGCCATAGTGTTTTGTCTTTAAAATCTTTCTCGTCTCTATTTAGACAGTCAATTAGCATCCAGATTATGAAAGCTAAGAATGCAAAGGCTAATAATATTCCAAAGAGGATTACTGGAATTACTAAGAAACGTAGTAAGAGGGATAGGTCATAGTTATACATAATATTTAAAGATTCATGAGATTAACAGGATTATCATATCATTTCTTGTTTTATAATCATATATTCCTATAGAGTGATAAGTGCGTTTATATAGTAATTGTGCATATGGGAAACATTGATGTAGCGCAAGAAATAGCCCGTTCCGAGAGGTTATCCACATACTTTTGGACGGTGTGAACAATTCTTTTTACCTTGGTATAGAATTTTTCTTCTTCGTGCGTTAATATTAATCAAAGTAATTAATAAACATAAAAGATATGAAAAAATCTCTGTCAAAAAGACTTCTCCTTGCAGCAATCATTCTAGATGGGACGGTCGTCTTAATCTCTCTTGGCGTTCTAGCCTACTCATTCTTCACAAAAACCTCTTCCTACTCATCTTCTACAACACTTTTAAATAGCCTACCTATGTTCTTACTCTTATTATTCTTGTACCTAGAAAAGAAGAAATAGGGATCCAGATGTTATAGAAGTGAATATAATTGAATTTGCCAAACCTTATAAATCCCACTCTTCTTTAAGCTCTCCATCCTCATCATATAAAATATCCGCATTGTCACTCATAAACTTTCCTGCTTCATAACCCATATCATACAAATACATAGAATAGTCTATATCTACCATTTCTGTTCCTCTCCTCTTTAATTCGTCCTCCATAGCCTCTCTATCGCTCTCAAAATCAGCATATCCGTCTGCAAAACCAATTGCCCCAAAATGTTCTGGATGAATTTTTTCATATTGGCGCCCATCATTAGCGAAATCAATCGCTAAATAGCCTATACACTTCTCAAGGGCAGAAGGAATTTCATTAAACATTTCGTAATCCAATTACATATACAAACGGAGAGAGAGGGATTCGAACCCCCGATATGGTTGCCCATACAATGCTTTTCGAAAGCATCCCTTTCAGCCACTCAGGCATCTCTCCTTGAAAGATCTTAAACCTCTTCTAAAGGAATATACTCACCGAAGTTTAATTTCTCTAACCATCCCTGTTTCCTAATATCCTTGTAAAGAAGTTTCTCCTGTAACAATACAAATATCGCATCCTTATCCTTCTCACTAAGTAAGAATAGCAAGGCTCCAGGAAGATTCAACTTGGTATCAACTATTAAGAAAAGTTGATCTTGCTTTTTAGTAAAGTAGAAATTCTTCATTATGTACCACTCATAGAGCTTGTTCCCTGTATCTATTCCCCTAGCAGTGATCTGATGGGTAATCTTTTGAGGTTTGGTCGTACCTAATACATATATCAAGAAAAGCATAGCTATGATTGCTCCCATGAGGAAGTAATGACCAAGAATAGCAAGAAGTAGTATTAAAACTAAACTCAAAGCCACTATGATCATGAAATACTTTGTATTGTATGATATCTCATATCTATCTGGAGCTTCCCATTCGAAGAGCTTAATATTCTGTACAACCTTCTTCTCTTCTTCAACTAAAGGATCCTTTTCTAATACAGCCTCCCCTTTTACCACTTTTCTTCTCCTATCATTCTTCTCATCTTCTACAGCTTGTTTTTTAGCTTTTTCTAAAGCTTTCTCTTTTTTTTCTAAAGCCATCTCACCGGATATTATTTTTACTAAGTCAGTTAGTTCTTTGTTCATATGGATATCATATAACAAAGAGGCTTAAGATAACAACTATTAGAATAGCTAAACCCCAAATAAAGTTCAGAATATGAAAAAAGTGTAAGAGGTAGATAACCAATATTCCAATACTTAAGAGAAACCCATACTTCACTGAAAGCTTAATATTGAGTTGTAAATCTGATTGTTTGAAAAAAATCATTCTTACAGCAAATATAATCAAGATTGTTAAGCATAACAGTGCTAAGAAAAGGAGAAATATAAATACCACCATATTCATAGCCAGGTAATTACCACCCATATCTACTGGTACAAAGTTAGAATTCTGAATCAAATAATACAAAAATCCTACAGTTGCAACCAATACTCCTATTGTTGTAGCAAGAAATTTAATCATGTTTTGTTCTCTAGGCTTTTTAGATTAGAAAATATATTTATATCATAGTTCAAATAATTTCTAATTATCTGTATATGAATATATTAATTATAGAGAATTCCCCCACTCTTTCTCAATTACTAAGAAAAGCGCTGGAAGCATACGGGTATAACACTACCTCCGATGATGAAAATTTCCAAAGTAAGTCATTTATATCTAAAAAAGTATTTGATTTCATAATATTAAATACTAATCTAGGGAAAGAATTAACTGCGGAAATTCTTGACTATATTAAAAATACTGACAAGGATACGAAAGTCCTTGGTGTATGTAATAAAGGAAGTTGGATTGAAAAGGTCGAATTTTTAAATCACGGTGGTGATGATGTGCTTACATATCCATTTCCAGTTCAAGAGCTACTTGCTAGGATTCAATCCCTTATACGTAGGCCCAAACGTTATGTGGATGAAAATCTCTATGTTGGTGATTATGTTTTAGATACTAATAACCGAATAGTTACAAAGAACGAGAAGGATATTAATCTGAGAAAGAAGGAATATTCCCTCTTTGAGTATTTGGCGCGTAATAAAGATCGTGCCATTTCAAGGTGTGAGCTCCTAGATCATGTTTGGGACTATAGAGAATATGTTGGATCTAATACCATAGATGTACATATTAAAAGATTGAGAGAAAAGCTAGATGACAAGGGCATTATCAATACAATTCATGGTGTAGGTTACAAGATACATGTAAAGAAACCTAAAGCATCATAGGCATAACTAGATGCACAAAGTTCTCATCTCCCTTTATCTTGAATACTCCTGGTCTTACTGGTTCAGAGCATTCGAAGGTGATATTCTCAGAATCTAAATGATTTAGAACATCTGCTAAAAGTTTTGCACTGAAAGCTATCTTAATATCATCCCCTTCTACTTTACATGCTAAATTACTCTGATTCTTACCTAAATCTGATTGTGTAGCAGAGAGAGAAATTCTTCCCTCTTTGTATATATCTAAAATCATTTTGTTTCCTAATACTGATCTAGCAATGATGTTTATAACCTTAAGGGAGTTTAGGAAATCATTCTTAGATATTTCACTCTTGGTTTTGTACCCTGTAGGAATAATCTGTTTGTATTCAGGGAATTCACCATCTATTAATCTAGATACTAAATCAACTTCTCCAAATCTAAAAAGTATCTGATTTCTGTCATTTAATATGTAAAATTCTATGAATTCATCTTCACTATCTAATTCAGTTGCAATATGAGCTAATTCTTCTAAAGCTCTTACAGGAACTAACATACTTTTATCCTCAGTAGCTTTTGCAATCTTTACTATCTGTCTAGAAAGTCTTAAACCATCAGTACATACAAATGAGAGTGTATCATCAACTATTTCGACTTTAACACCTGTTAAAACAGGTTTAATATCATCTCTTGCGGCTGCGAATGCAACTCTATTTATAGCTGTAACAAAATCTGCCTTATTTATTCTTACTACTGGTTTCTGTCCTTCTTCAATCACAGGAATAGCAGGAAAATCATCAGCAGGCATGGTATTGAAGCTTGCAGAGTTATTCTCTGTAGATATGTTGAAACTCTGTTTATCTAATTCAACATCAACCTTTTCTTCGGGGATAGAATTTATGAATTCTGATAACTGCTTCGCTGGTGCTGTAATCTTTCCTTCTACTTTTACATCCGCCCCTATCCAAGTACTTATGCTTAATTCCAGATCAGTTACCTTTAAGATTACTTTCCCTTTAACAGTTTCAAAAAGAACATTGTTAAGGATTGGTAATCCTGGTCTGTTGTTTACTACTCTACTTATTATATTCAAGTATTTAGAGAATGTATCTTGATTGCATGAGAACTGCATATTACTTAAATGTAAATTTTATATAGTTAGGCAGTTTACTAATATATTGTATCATCTTTTGAGAGTGATAAAAATTTGTTTGTGTCCCTTACTGTATTATTTTTTAATATATATTTAGTAATAGATGTAGTAGAGAGTATGGATATGTTGATAACTGTTCTTTACCTATTCTTAATCCTTTCTATACTCTATTTTCTTTAGATTTCTAGTATGTGGATATGGTGACGAAATTTAAATATCGTATTTACAAAGTAATTAGAAAAAGAGTCTTTAAAAAGCAATCATTTTTAATGTGTTTAACTTTCTGAATAACCACAGAACAAGTATGGGTGTGCGTGGGTAAGTTAAAATACAAGAATCTTTACCTAGAAAGAGCTCAACGTCATTCCAACGTTTTGGTGATGTGGAGAAGATATGATGTTGTCCAGAGATATACATACACTATCCACAAGGTTATCCACCCTACTCCCTGATGAGTTTGTAACAACTTTGTAGTTTTTCATTAAAGCGAGAATCCTTTTCTTTCAATGCTTTTATCTTCTCACAAGCATGTAATACCGTAGTGTGATCTTTTCTATTTACTTCTTTTGCAACCTGTTCGAGTGGCATAGATAATTCGTTTCTGAGTATATACATAACGATTTGTCGACATTGTGCTACATAGGCTGTTCTTCTATCCCCTTTTATATCCGCTAACTTAACATCAAAGATTTCAGATACACTTTTCATCACTTTGGCAGGAGATATCTTCTTTCGTTTACTTTCTAAATCAATCTGTAGAAGCCTACCAATATCTTCATATGTAGGATTCATTCCTAATTTAAAGAGTGAGAGTACTTTGGTCAATGCGCCTTCTAATTCTCTAATATTGTTTTCTACATTCTTTGCAATTAAATCCAAATATTCTCTTGGAACTTCGACTTTTGCCCCCTTATCTATCATTAACTGTTGCAAGATAGCTAATCTTGTTTCGTAATCTGGAGCTTGAATATCTGCAACCATTCCACCTTCAAACCTTGATCTTAATCTATCTGTAATATTCTTAATTTCCTTAGGTGGTCTGTCTGAAGCCAAAACAATCTGTTTGTTAGCTTGATATAGAGTATTAAAGGTATGGAACAGTTCTTCTTGGGTTCTAGGATAGGTTTCTACAAATTGCACATCATCTATTATTAACAAATCAACGGCTCGGTATTTGTTTCTAAAATCTTCGTTTCGTTTTGTTCTAATGGATTCAACCATTTCATTAAGGAATTGTTCAATGGAGATATATACAACTTTCTTATCAGGAAACTTATTTATAACCTCATTCCCTATCGCTTGCATCAAATGTGTCTTCCCTACTCCAGTATTTCCATGAAAAAAGACTGGATTGTAAGCTTCTCCTAAGCTTTCGACAACAGCCTGAGCTACGGCTTCTGCTAATCGATTGTTTGCTCCCACGATGAAGTTAGAGAAAAGATATCGAGGATTAAGTTGAGCTTTTTTAAGTGTGTCTTCTTTTTGAATTTTTTCATTCTCTGCAGAAGAAAAAAGGTCTACTGACTGATTGGTCTTTGGATCGTGGTACTCGTATTTGAATTTTTCTTTCACAGGTTGTGTTTCTCTAAGATTAATTTCTACTTCTAAGTTCAGGCCACAGGATTTTCTTAAAGCATCCTGTAGAGCAAGTCTGTAGTCTCGAAGCATTTTTTCTCTTTTATATGGTATATCGCATGATACTTGAGCTACTCCGTTTGAGATGTTTTCGATGTAGCATCCTCCAAAAGTATTTTTAAATTCATCTGCCCCTATCATGAGCTTCAGATTCTCTTTCGCGGATCTCCAAAGTGCATCGGGATCTAGTGTTTGAGAAACGGTTGGATTAACCACAATATTTGGTCTTGGTAATTCTTGTACGCTAAATTCTGCTTTGTCCATACTGTAGACAGGTAATATATATTCTTAAGGCAGTTTGGAGGCAGTGTTCTGGCCGATTGGGACTTTAGACCATTATATATATTTTTCTTAAGATGTGGATATGTATTCTAGGACGTTGAAAATATCCTTTGCTAGACGACTCTTTTAGAATGTGATTTAATATCTAGAATCTTTAGAGGGCAAAAACCACTAGTTTCACCAGGCCTGGCTATGGCCTGGCCTTGATTCAAAGTTTATTCATGTTATCTGAGGCTGTACTGGTTACTGCCTTTTTGTGCTTTGTGTATTTAAAAGGGTAAATCCTTTTGAATAGTTGCTGGTTGTTTATGCTAAAACACCTTGTTAGAAAGCTTTTAGACTGATGAACTTTTCCTGAACGAAGGCAAGGCTATGGCCTGGCTTAGTGGTATTTGCCAATTATCCACTCATCATATATAATACCCACGATATCATATAGAGTTATAAATCAATGAAAAGAACATACCAACCAAAAAATGTAAAAAGAATAAGGAAGTTTGGCTTCATGGCTAGAAATGCTACCCCTGATGGAAGAAATGTCTTAAAAAGAAGAAAAGCAAAAGGTAGAGTAAGACTTACTGCAAGTGAGGAATACAAAACACTTAGAAAAAAGCATACAAAAAGTATAAGATAGTAGTATATATGCTACCTAAAAAATACAAATTGCCAGCAAAAGATTTTCGTTATGTGTACTCCAAAGGTTTGAAGTTTCGCGGACAGTATGGAATGTTAGTTGCACTAGCTTCCTCCTCTACTCCTAAGTTTGGATTTGTATTAAACAAGAAGATAGGAAATGCGGTTCAAAGGCATAGAATGACGAGATTGCTCAGAGTAATTGTAATGGAGTTGGTAAAAGAATTAGAACTTGATAATTATAAATTCAATTTTGAGTATGTGGCTTTCGAATTCTGTGATTCTAAGGAAACTTTAAAAGCAGATGTAACTGCTCAATTCAAGAATGTAATTAAATAATGAAGCATATACTCCTTTTCCTAATTCGGATCTACCAAAAAACATTGTCATATGATCATGGCTATATGGGAAAACTCTTTCCTAATAACCGTCCGTGTAAGTTCACTCCATCATGCTCAGAATATGGATACCAAGCAATAGATAAATATGGAGTTTTCAAGGGAACCAAGATGGCCATTAAGAGAGTTGCCAGATGTACTCCCAATGCTCAGCCAGGACAATATGACCCAGTACCGTAGTAAATTAGAGAGGAATTGTATATAATCAGAAGTTACTTTTTCTATACACACTATGCTTACAACAATTTGGAATACAATATTCACACATCCCCTTCTCAACTTAATGTTGGTCTTTTACCACATATGTGGAGATAACTTGGGAATTGCAATTATTCTAGTTGCAGTTATTACTCGATTGATTTTGATTCCATTCACTAGGAAGCAGACTGCTATGACTAGAAAAATGGCAGGACTTAAGCCTCAATTAGATGAATTAAAGACTAAATATGGTAGTAATCCACAAAAACTTTCAGAGGAGCAGACAAAGCTTTACAAAAAAGTTGGTTACAATCCTCTTGGTTGCTTAGTAACATTAATTCCACAGCTTGTGGTTCTCTCCGTTTTAATTGTGGTTATTAGAAATGTGACAGATAATAAACTTGACGGAGTCTATCCTTTTATCCAAACATGGTTTACATCTGCAGCTGATTTCTCCATTAATACTAAGTTCTTGTTCTGGGATTTAACTAAATCCTACTCTATGGTTGGTGCTGAATTTGGGAAATTTTCCATGCAAGCAATCTCTTACCTGATTCTTGCTCTCTTAGTTGGTGTTTCCCAGTATGTGACCACAGTGTTTACAATGAAGATGCAGAATCCTACAAATGTAGTTCCAGAGAAAAAGAAAGAAAAGAAAAAGGGTGAACCAGTTTCTCCAGAAGCACTGCAAGGCCAAATGACAAAGTCTATGAACTTCATACTCCCCCTCTCGACTGTATTTATTGCTGTAAGTGCATCTTCCGCTTTAAGTGTATATTGGATTGTTCAATCATTAATGTTGGTAGCACAGTATTGGATATTGGACTGGGACAAAACAAAAGCGGGTGTACAGAACCTATATACTAAATACTTTAAGAAATCTAAATAACACTACCCCGTTATTTTGAGAAATAAATTAAATATATTTTAATGTTATGAAAGATAGCGAAATTCTTAAAATTGTTAACGAGGAAGTAGATAAGCTATGTGAGTTATTAGGTGTTGAGTGTACTAAGGAATGTAAGGTAGAAGATGGTGATGAAGGTACGAAGTATATTAAAATTGCTTTTAATGGTGAAGATTTGGGCTATATGATTGGCAACAGAGGTAGACATTTAGATTCTCTACAGTTCATGACTCAAATTATCCTTGGCAGAAAGATCTCTGAAGATACCCCATTTAAGGTATTTGTAGATGTTGGTGGATATAGATTAGAAAAGGACAAGCAGTTAGAAGAATTGGCATTACAAAAGGCTGATGATGTAAGAATCATGGGTGACGAGGTTGCTCTTCCTCCTATGAAGCCATCTGACAGAAGGATTGTACATATCGCATTGGAGAAATTCGATGATATTACAACTGAGAGTCGTGGTGAGGGTATGGACAGACATATTGTCATATTACCAGCTGTTAAATAGTTCTGTCTGTTGATAGAATTAGTTAATGGATATACGAAAATTTCTTAAACAGTATTGGTTTCAACTTGTTGTTTTTGTTTTGTTGATTACTCCACTATTCTTTTTAATGCAAGAAAACATCTTTAGAGCAATGATTTTACTTGGATCATTAATTGTGTGGTTAGTTATTAGTATTAAAACAAAAAGCCCTGTACTTTCTAGTATATTGTATATATTAATTACCCTTCCACTCAACCTCACCTACCAGTTACCTACCCATGTTCTATTTTTTAATACAGACCCCTATGTAAGTGGTATCTATACTAACTATTTAGTTCCTACACTTTCAATTTTGGATGTGGGATTGGTCCTTTTAATGGCTTCATACATATATGAATATGGATGGAAGCATATACAGGTGATTCTACATAAATATCTATTCTATTTAATCCCTTTTGTTCTGTTTCTTCTTTTGCAGAATATCTTTAGATTAGATCTCAATTCTTTAGCTAATGGAACAAGATTAATCTTAGGGATTATCTCTCTTCTCTTCCTTGTAGACTATTTTAAGACTCAGAAACATTCTAACTTGTACAAATACGTTTTGTGGATTTCCATCGTTTCTGTGTTAATACAAGGCGTTCTAGGAGCTATCCAGTTTCTTCATGGTTCTTCGCTTGGGCTTCAAATGCTTGGTGAATCTCAAGTGGTTAGTGGTATACAGGGCTCTAGTTTTGTGACATTAAATAACGAGGTGTTTTTGAGAGCATATGGTACATTCCCCCATCCAAATGTTTTAGGTGGGTATTTAGTGATGAATGTTCTGTTGGGAATATTCTTGTTTTCTAAATCTAAAGGTTTTTACAAGAAATTATCTGTTTTGTTGATTGTTTTGAGTTGTATATTTGTAACATTGACGTTTTCTAGAATTTCAATTTTGCTTGTATTAGGGATTGTTTTTGTAACATTGATATACAAATTGGTTAAGGGAAAGGTGTTTTCCTTTACTCCTCTACTTCTTGTTGAAAGGTTTGCTAATTTAATATCGGGAAATGATACTAGCTGGTCTGACAGAGTGAATTTGACGAAGAGTAGCTTTAGTGTGATGAAGAATAACCTGATGGTTGGTACGGGGTTGGGGAATTTTACTAAGGGGATGGAGAATGTGGTTCCTACGACTGTGAATGGGGTTTTGTTGATACAGCCGGTGCATAACGTGGTGTTGTTGATGATTGCGGAATTGGGGATTGTTGGTTCCCTACTCTATGTTGTGCTTTTAGGGAAGATATTCATTAGTAATATTTCTAAGATGAATTGGTTTAAATGGTTAGTGATTATATCTTTGGTGATTATTGGGTGTTTTGATCACTATCTATTTAGTTTGCCACAAGGGATGGTTATTGGAGGAATACTCTGTATTTTCTTAATCAACGACTAAGCCTTTCTATACACCCCTATTAAATGTACCTTACCCTTTTTAAATATCTTAAGATTCAATATCTTTTCTATTAATATCGCAAAAAGAAACGTAACCTCATCAAAACTAATATATGAAGGATCCCCATTAACAATCAATTTCTCTTTCTTAAAACCAGTATCTGAAAGAACCTCCTCTACCCTCTTAGGAGAGTTAATCTTGTATTGCTTTCTGAAAGTATCATTTTCCATTCTTCCATACAGTTTTTTTGTAAAGAAATCATGGAATTTCTCAGGTACTAACCTAATTATCCAAACATTGTAGTTCCAAACATTAGGAGTAAGGAATACAACCTTACCACCAGGTTTAAGAACCCTACGAATTTCTTTAAATGCAGCTATTGGATCTGTTAGATGTTCTAATACCCAAGCACATACAACAATATCAAAGAAATTATCCTTAAAAGGCATCTTTTCTACAAAACATTTCTCTACATTCTTTATATATGAATTCCTATTCACTGCATTTAAATCTGGATCTATACCATATGTATGAGGAGTCTTCTGATATATATCCATTAGTAATGTGCTATGGCCACATCCAACATCCAATATATGGGTATCCTTATTTGTGTTTTCTAATATGAGGTCATGGTATATTTGTGAGCTTTCTCTCCAGTGAGGATTTAATGTTTGATATTTAGATCTGTAGAAATTTTGTTTATTCATTAGTGTGTATATGGCGGAGAGAGAGGGATTCGAACCCACGGTACGATTACTCGTACGAACGCTTTCCAAGCGTTTCCTTTAGGCCACTCAGGCATCTCTCCGTATTGAAACGATGGCGTACCTGGCCGGATTCGAACCGACGACCTACTGCTTAGAAGGCAATTGCTCTATCCAATTGAGCTACAGGTACATATTCTTGGGGTATTTTATCACAAAGAATCCTATTTTTATATATCTACTATCTCTATTAAGATTCCCCCCTGCCTCTTTGGGAAGTAATACAGAGACTGTGGGAAGTTCACAGGATTGAATTCATACATAGTAGCTTTGTCAGAATATTTCAGACCATCAAGATATGAACCACCCTCTTTCCATTTCTTACCCTTAAGTGTATTAATTATCTCAGTCTTATCAATCTTAGGTTGTACAGAACCACTAGCAGTTAATTTGATTAATACAGATTTGTCGGTATTTTGTATTACAGACACCTCTTTTTTAATATTTTCACCCAATGTTAATTCTAAATTTTGATCAGTTTTAAAAAGGTTCTTTGTTTGAGCCTCAGTTGTTAAAAGATTCGCGACTCCAGCATCAAAACCTTTATTGTAATAGTAGGTTCCTGAACTTGTTACGGTTAAGGAAAGATTGGCTTGTGTAGCTGCTGCTCCTACTGCTATATCAGTCTTTATGCTATCTTTCTTAATCTCGCTTTTCATACTATCAAGTACTAACGTCCAATCTCCTTGTTTATCTTTTAGAGTTTGTTCCGCTTCACTAATGGAAGATGTTTTTAATTCTTCACTTGCAGTATTTACATCTGCTAATGAAAGTACGGTATATTCAGTTTTTGAACCACCCGTAAAGTTTCCAGATCTTCCGCCAAATACATCGGTACTAGAATAGTTTTGTACAGTAAAATATGAACTTGGGCTGTTATATTCCTCCCCTATATCGGTAGCATGTACAGGTGTTGTAACAAAGCTATTACATTCAACATTCACTGCACCGTCGAGCGAGTATGTTTTTCCATCTGCGGAAATTACAATCTGCCCCGCTGGAAGAGCGATAGCGGCACATGTCCCCGATGGACCAGGATGTGCTAATGTCACTGCACCAGAGGCTTTTTCCCCTTTGTATGCTTTGCCTGTTGCAGTAATGGAAGCTGATCGAGATGCTTCTATTGACTCTACCTTGATTGGAATTTTCAAACCGCTAAAATCGATATCCTTAATATTTGAATCTCCTGTGAATGTCTTTTCAATACTAATCTCTTGAGCTTTAACAAAGATTCGCACCTTTACAAATGGTACGGTATTTAAATATATGACGACAACTAAGGCGGCTATGAATAGAACGGAGATTAGGAGTATAGGTAGAAGTTTCTTAAATTTTCTAACAAAGGGAGTTTGTGAATTTGGAGATGTAGGCATCTTAGGACGGGGTTTCAGAAAATCGGGTATTCTGAAGAGAGGTTTCTTTATCTGTGTATGGTGCTCTCCTTTGGCAATATCCTTGAAATCAATATTAGAAAGATTTGGATTCTCAACAACGGGAGTTTCTTCCATGGGGAGATCCTCTCCTACTGAGATGATAATTCCGTCTTGATGGATAGTTTTAACGTCCTTTTTCCTTTCGAGATCTGACCTGCTTTTTAGAATTGCCTCATTAACTCTGGTTTCAAAACTGGGTTTGTTCCCATGGGTATTTTGTGGGAGAGAAGCTGGGGTCACTGTTTCTGTTGTAGATTTTTCTATTTCTTGTACTTTTTCCTCTTGTGCTTGGGCCTTTTCCCAAATATCATCTGTGGGATTATTAGGTGTATCAATTGTAGTTATTCCTGCTATCTTAGAGTTTCTCTCACCTGTTGGATTCTTGATGATTTGACACACAAGCACCTTATTCTCCTCGTCTGCCGTTTCCTTAATAACTGAGAGGTTAATAGCACTAATGAGAATATCTGATTCTTCTGCAAAAGTTAGGATGATTCGGTCAGTTTTTGCATTAATAATGCCACTCACGACATCTGTGAGTTCATCTTCTCGCCCTATGACAATCTTCGTTATCTTGTTATTTTCTTCCATTATATTGGTATATTTTTTGATCTATTTACCTCATTATCATATGCAAACTTTGCTAAAGCGGCAGGAGTAATATCAAATATATATTTCAAGTCTCCACTCAAGTCTACTATATTATCTAGTTTCTGTGGAGTGAAATATTCTATCCGTGGTACTACTGGGAATGGGAGATATTTTTTCCATGGGAATTCGAGCATAACCTCCTTTATTTCTGGAAGTAATGCTCCACCACCACAAAGATAGATCTGGTTTGGGAATGTATCTATATCATCGCAGCTGTAAAAAGCAGTTTTTAATGTTTTCATCCAAAGATTAGCAACCGGATATACTATCTTTTGTACCTCTCTGGCTAAATCTTTACTAAGATCCTTGTCGGCATATTTAATTTTTCGTTGTTCGGCATGGCGATAGTCTATGAACAGAGTATTTGCAATTTCTTTAGTAAATGTTCTGCCTCCGAATGCAAACATTTTAGTTTCGACAATATTTCCCTTTTCCACCACAGCAACATCGGATGTCCCACCACCAATATCTATGAAGATTGCGGAGAAGTCTTTGTTGGTTGATCCGTTGAATGCTCTAGCTACGGCAAAAGGCTGAGAGACGATACCTAATATCGTGAGATTTAGTTCCTGTGCTACCTTTCTCAAAGCTTCTACATATGTTTTAGGTGCAAAGGAAGCATAGAAATTTAATTTTACTTCTCTTCCTTTGTATCCAACTAATGAATCTACAGGCATCCCCCCTATTTCCAATCCTGTCTTAGTAATGTGTAGGATTTCAATATCATCATTCTGTAATCCTGTTCTTGCTCCAAGATCTTCTTTCCCGTTTACCTCAATTTTTTCTTTAATCTGTCGGATAATATTGTCTTGCTCCTTTGCGGTCACCTCTTTGTCGAAGTTTTCTTCTCTTTGGTAGTTAATAACAATGGATACGCCTTGGATATATTCTCCAGCAATGCCCATAACTACATGTTTTGGCATTTCATCATCGGAGAGTCGATTTGTTAATTCGGAAATTGAAAGTCTACAATTCTGAAGTACTGTATCGAGATTGGTAATGATTCCACTTCGCATAGCGTTTTGTTGTTGCTCAATACGAGAGATCTTTTTAATGGTGATTCCCGTACTTTCCATCGAGAAGAGAATGCTTTTCAATTTCTCTGTACCGATATCTAATGCGATGACGTTTTTATTAGAATCTAACAATGAATTGTTTTCAGAAAAGTTTCTTAAAAAAGGCAAGTTTAGCATACGAAAGTATAGCACATTTAGGGAATTAGATAATCACGGTGAGGATAATTGGCTCTCGCTCGGTTTTTTTATAAATGAGCTTACTGAGCTCTTTCTCGATTGCTTCTTTGAAGTTCTCAATATTTATATTCTTATTATCTTGTGACTGTCTTTCCCATTCATGGTGAATATCAAAGATGAGGTTTTCAATCTCTTTTAGCAATTCTTGTGAACCTTTCATATATACAAATCCTCTAGAAATGAATCGTGGTCTTCCAATGATCTTTTTGGTTTTAAGATTCATATTCAAAACTGTAACAAACATTCCGAATTCAGAGAGCTGTTTTCTATCTTTTAGTACAATATCTCCTGTGTCTCCTACTCCGAGTCCATCTATGAGGATAGGTTTGGATTCTACTTTCTTTCCTTTTATCCACTTGTGTCCATCGAGCATCCATACTTGGCCGTCATCAGTTAAGAGAATATCTTCATCTCTCATCCCCCATTTGAGGAAATTCTGTTTGTTAAAATATCTGAATGTTAAAGGTCCGTGGATAGGCATAACGGTTCTTGGTTGAATGAGGTCGTACATCATCTTCATGTCTTCTTGATTACCGTGACCAGTGGAATGAATCTTTAAATCAATCGTATCTTTTATTAAATCTGCTCCTAGACCAATGATTCGGTCGGTCATTCTTCCAATGGTACTAATATTTTCAGGAATTTCAGAAGAGGACATGATGATTAAATCGCCCTTATGTATTTTTATGAACTTATGCTCATTTAAAGAAATTCTATTTAATGCTGCGAACCTTTCGCCCTGACTTCCTGTGCAAAGTAGAAGCAATTCATTGTCTGCATATTTGTTAATATCTTTTTCCTTGATAAATAGGGAATCTTCTGCGGTTATATATCTCTTTTTTCTTGCAATATCTATAGCTTGATCCAAACTTCTTCCTGAAAGCACTATTTTTCGTTTGGTAAGCTTAGCTACTTCAATTAATGAATACAATCGAGTAATCAGTGAAGAAAATGCTGCTACAACTACTCTACCCTTTTGTTTACGGATTAAGTCTGCAAGATTCTCAAAGATTTCCTTTTCAGATGGAGCTTTGCCAGGATTTGAAGCATTAGTACTTTCCATTAATGCTACATCTATTCTTCCTCTTAACAGTCTTAATTTGTCATAGTCAGTCTGAGGTTCATTGGCTGGAGTTAGATCAATTTTGTAATCTCCTGAGAAAAATACATTGCCATTGGGAGTTTCTAAAAAGATTGAAAATGCATCTGGAATACTGTGATTAATACCAATAAATGTAGCTTGGAAGTTTTTTCCGATCTTTAACTGTGATTTTCGATCTACTCCAAATATCTTTACCTTATCTAGCATATGATATTCTTTCATCTTTTCTTCTATGAGTGCCTTTGCAAAGCCACCTGCATAGATTGGAGGGTATCCTAATTCGGGTAAAATCCATTTTAATGCGCCAGTATGGTCTAAGTGACCGTGGGTTATTAATATGGCTTTAATTTTTTCTTTATTTTTTTTGAGATAGCTAACGTTAGGGATTAGGTAATCTATTCCATACATTTCTTGTCCTGGGAACGAGTAGCCTGCATCTATCATTACTATTTCGTCTCCGTACTCAACGAAATTACAATTTCTTCCGATTTCTGTAGTTCCTGAAAGTGTGCAGAGCTTTAATAATTCTTTTCTATTTGTAAACATGATTTGAGATTATACCAGATATGGGTGTGATATAATAATGAAGACCGTTAATACAAGACTAGTCATCTTGGAGGTTTGGAAAGAAATCTGTACTACATATATGTATAGAAAGTAGAATCCTCTGCCCTTGTAAGGGTTGTAAGTTTAGGATAGTAATATCTTAAAGAAGTAAGGTGGTAACGCGTGTATTCGCCCTTACATTAGAGTATCAATATGGTATTCTGATGTAAGGGCCTTTTTATTTTAATTTATTATGATTTACATATGGACTACGATCAAGAGACTTTGACAAAAGAACAAAAACTCGAGGCAGATTTCGATAGTTGTGTTGTTGGAGGAGCTGCTTTCTCAACCGAAGTGGCAATTTATTCGTTGTCCTTAGGAGAAGATAAATCACCAGAATGTGCAGAGGCAAGGAATACGGCGATAGAATCATCAAAGCCATGTCAAATGACAGTTGCTATGTTGGCGGACCAAGATATGCCACAAGAAAAGGAGTGGAGTCTTCTTTGTGAAAAAATAGAAGGAGCTCAGTTTGCGAGAGATTTTGTAGACTACTCTATGAAAAAGATACCCGAATTACAACAAACAGGTTTCAGTTCTTTGATAACATGCTTAGACAAAACAAACGCGATTATAAATTCAGTATTAAACCCAAATGGAACGCAACATACCTAAAGCATTTGAATCTACAACATCAGAACCAGAAATATACAAACTCTGGGAGTCTTCTGGCTACTCTACTCCTGAAAAAGTAGAAGAATATTTAAGAGAAAAAGGATTGAATGTTGAAAAACCATTCACCATTACTCTTCCACCTCCAAATGCTAATGGTAATTTACATCTTGGTCATATGTGTGGCTATTCATTCCATGATGCGTTTGCAAGATTCAATAGAATGACAGGACACCCGACTCTCCTAGTACCTGGGAAAGATCATGCGGGTATCCAAACAGAGAGTGCCTTTACAAAAGTGTTACAAAACAATGGCGAGGATAAATGGGAAATGGGAAGAGAAGAGTTTTACAAACGATGCTATGAATTCTGTATGCAGAATGCAGACAATGCTAGAACCCAAGAAAAAAATATTGGACTCTCAGCAGATTACTCTAGAGAATTTTTTACCCTTGATCCTAAACTTACCAAGATTATCTACGAAACATTCTACAAGATGTATGAAGATGGAATGGTTTACAGAGATAAGCGTATCGTAAATGTATGTCCTAGTTGTAAAACAGCATTGGCAGATATAGATACTGATCATGAAGAACGAAGAGGAATCTTTGCATATATCATCTATCCTCTTGTAGATGAAGCAGACAAAAAACTAGCAAAAGAAAGATTTGGAGTTGAAGGTATTACTGTGGCTACAACCAGACCTGAAACCATGTTGGGGGATACTGCGGTTGCAGTTAACCCTAATGATCTAAGATACAAAGAGTTCATAGGTAAGAAGGTATTGCTCCCAGTTGCAAATAGAGAAATCCCAATAATTGCAGAGGAAGAAGTAGATCTTGAAACTGGAACAGGTGCTTTGAAAGTTACTCCTGCTCATTCCCCTGTCGACTTCGAAATTGGTAAACGACAAGGTTTAGAAATCATCAATGTTATTGATGAAGACGGAAAAATGACTGGAAATATACCTGATAGATTCAAAGGTATGGGTACAACTGATTGTTCAAGAGCATTGTGTGGCGAATTAAGTGAATTGGGCTTGTTGGTAAAGATTGAAAATATTAAGCATGAGGTGGCTGTGTGTGAAAGATGTGGTACCCCTATCGAACCTGTCATATCTAATCAATGGTATGCAAATGTAGAATCTTTAGCGAAGAAAGCCTTGGAAGCATTACATAATGGCGATGTTAAGGTTATACCTGAGGGTCAACAGAAGGCATTGGAATTCTTCTATGAAAATATTCAACCATGGTGTATTTCTAGACAACTTTGGTGGGGTCAAAGAATTCCAGTTTGGTATTCAGGGAGTAAAAAACTTCATGATTGGTTGAATGAGAATGAGGGTAAAACAGTTGAGGATTTTGAAAAAGAATTTAATGTAAAAGCTAATGGTACTGGAGAGATTAAGTTGGGTGAGGATAGCCCAGAGGGTATATGGGAACAAGAGACAGATATGTTTGATACTTGGTTTAGTTCTGGTCAGGTTCCTTTCTCTACCTTAGGTGGTCCAGATGGTGATGATTACAAGAAGTACTATCCTACTCAGATGATGATTCATGCGAGGGATATTCTTTTTTGGTGGACAGCACGTATGATTATGTTTGGTCTCTACAGAACTGGTGAGGTTCCCTACTCTACGGTATTACTTACGGGCATGATTCTTGCTGCGGATGGTTCTAAGATGTCTAAATCTAAGGGTAATGGTATTGAACCTAATGATGTATTTCAGAAATATGGTGCTGATGCTTTAAGACTTTGGTACTATTCAGATGCGTTACCTGGTTCGAATGCTCCTTTGAGAGAAGAGAAGATTAAGGGGAACAGAAACTTTGTTAACAAGATTTGGAATGCGAGTAGGTTCATATTAATGAATATTGAGGATGAGGAGATTGAAGGAATTAATAAGAAGGAAGAAGATATTAAGAATTTCTACAACATGGGACAGTTTGGAAACCCTGATAAGCCGAGAAGGCTTGAACAAACATATTGGCATGTTGATAATGTTAAAAAGTATATTGAAAGATACCAATTAAATCTTGGTGCAGAAACTATTAGGGAATTCTTCTGGCATGAGTTGTGTGACAAATGGATTGAGGAGATAAAGGGTGAGATTAAGGATCAGTCTATTGGTAGTGATTTAAGGATAGAGAAACTTTCTGAATTGCTTTGGTTGTTAAAGGAGAATTTAAAGATTATGCATCCTTTTGTTCCTTTTGTTACTGAGGCTGTATGGCAAGAATTAGTAAAATTGGGATTAGCTGAGGGTGTATTAATGGTTGAACAGATTTAACCAAAAGAAAACCCTATGCTACAACAAAGTGCATAATGCACAGGGTTTTCTAATGGAGTGGTGTCTATTACTTTGGAACAAAACTTTCCCAAAAATCTTTGGCACATGCTAAGACATGATTCAAAATCAAGTTTCCTCTTGCTTGGTCATATGCTGGGCTATGAAACGAATCTATAGCGTCTTGCATTAAAGCCGTTTGGCCAGCAATTGTTTTGTCGGTGTTGATCTTAGTAATTGTGCTGATTATGGTATCGACATCCGTTAAGAGTAACCATGTATCACATGTTGGATATGTTTGACTCAGGTCGGAGGCTGTTTTCAGCAACAAAAGTCCGTCCTTTTTTGTGATAATGCCATCTCTGATGAAGATTTTCCCTTGGAGAACAAAATCTTTAACGTGTAAAGAAGACGCTGTCTCTAAGGGGCCAATACAATTTCTTAAGCCATAGTACAAAGTTAGATCCATTTTCCACTCCTTATTTAGTTTTTTACGAGCACTGAATTATACTACTACAGGCCTTTGATTTCCATAATTCACTAATTTACCAATATTTGATATCATCTACAGTAATAATTAAAAGAGAATATATAATGGATAAACAAAAATTCTACCTAACAACCACACTCCCCTACGTAAATGCAGAACTACATATAGGACATGCCTTAGAATTTGTACAATCAGATACAATTGTAAGATATTTTAGAAATAAATTAGGAAGAGAAAATGTATTTTTCAATGTAGGAACAGACGAACACGGACAAAAAATATTTAATAAGGCACAAGAAGAAGGGTTAGACTTAAAAGTATTTGTAGACAAATATGCACAAAGAGTAATGGACTTCTGTAAACTCTTTAATGTCGAATATGACAACTTCTACAGAACATCAGATCCAAAACACCATGAATTAGCACAAGTATTCTGGAATAAATGTAATGAGAATGGAGATATATACAAAAAACAATACTCAGGACAGTATTGTGTAGGATGTGAGAGATATCTAACGGACAAAGAATTAGTAGATGGCAAATGCCCAGATCACCATACCGTACCAGAACTAAAAACAGAAGAAAACTACTTCTTTAGACTATCTAAATACAGAGAACCCCTACTCAAATGGTTAGATGAGGAAAAAGCATTTGTAAAACCCGCATACAAAATGGATGAATTAAAGAAATTCATATCCGAGATGGAAGATATTAGTATATCGAGATTAAGAGAAAATCTTCCATGGGGAATTGAGGTACCTAATGACCCTACCCAAATGATGTATGTATGGTTTGATGCATTAACCAATTATGCAATTGCAGTTGGATATGGAAGTGATGAGGAAAGGTTTAATCAATGGTGGGGACCAGTACAGACATGTGGTCCAGACAATCTAAGATTCCAAGGTGCAATATGGCAAGGAATGTTAGCATCTGCAGGATTGCCACAATCAGAAAAACTTTTAGTTCATGGAATGGTATTGGGTCCTGATGGAACAAAAATGTCTAAAACAGTTGGAAATATTGTTTCTCCATTTGAGCAAGAGCAGAAGTATGGAGCTGAAGTTGTGCGATTCTACCTTCTAACAGGTATTCCTACATATGATGATGCAGCTTACAAAGAAGATGATTTGGGAAATGAATATAACTCAAGATTGGCGAATAATTTTGGAAATCTTTTAAATCGTGTGATTCATCTTGCTAATGCAAAAGAAGCTGAAATGAATAATGAGATTACAGTTGAAAAAGAGTTTAAAGAAACCGTTGATACATATGTAAATGAAATCAACAGCCTTTACGAGGATTATGAAATATATCTTGCCGGGGAAAAGATCGATCAGTTGGCAGATTATGGAAACAAATATATTACTAAGGAAGAACCATGGTCAAAAGAAAACCCAGAAGCTGAAAAGATATTGAACAACTTAAGCTATCTTTTGAAGCATGTAATTGCTGGTTACTCCTCTATTCTTCCCGTTAGTAGCGTCAAAGCATTAGAGGCTCTTGAGAAAAGAGAAAAGCTGATTTTGTTTCCTAAATTGGAAGCATAATATGCTATACTAAAAATATAAAAATTTAGAACTGCCTAATGTTTAACTTTGGAAAACAGTCACAATCGATTGATTTCTTGCAACCGTCTTATTCGCCTACGGATATTTGGTCTAACGCCTATATTTGGTTGACGAGTATTGGAAAATATTTGTTAATTGCGGTTGAGATTTTGGTATTGGGAGTATTTTTTTCTAGATTCATATTGGACAGGCAGAATAATGACCTTACAGAAGAAGTAAATGCCAAAGTGACTCTTCTCTCGAACGAAAGTTGGCAAAAAAACGCTGCGGTATATGAAAATTACCAATATCTTTTAAGTGATATTAAAATAGTTAAGGACAAACAAGCAGTTAATTCAGTTAGGATTAGTGAATTGATCAGTGGGATTCCTTCTTCACTCCATCTTTCTTCCTTTGGATATTCAGTAAATAAGGTTACCTTGAGATTGACATCGAATAGTTTGAATTCAATTAAGGACTATGAATCGTCCTTAAAGAACAATCCGAACTACTCAAATGTAGTATTCTCCATAGATAAGAATGATGATGAAATTACGGTTAACGTTAGCTTTGTTTTTGTAACTGACTAAGATGGAAAAGAAACGATTAAACACAGAAGAATATATTAAGTTAATAAAAGAATCTCCTGAAAAAAAGAGAGGATATATTTTTGCGGGAGCCACGGTTTTTGTTTCCGTATTACTCATAATTTTCGCCATACGCCCTACTATTCTTAAAATTACGGAGATTAATGCTTCAATAAAGGAAAAAAACAGATTGAGCACTGCATTGGACGCTAAGATTAGTACACTCAATTCATTAGATAAACAATTTCAAGAGGTTGGAACAAACCTGAAAGATTTGAAATTGATATATCCTGCGGATGGGAATTTTAGTCTCCTTTTGGCCAATATTAACCCAATTCTTTCTAGGAATGGTTTTTTTCTGAATGGTATAAATTTTGACAAGTATAATGATAAAAATTTTACCTTTTCATCAAAAGTACTAGTTCCATGGTCTGTAAAGCTATCTACGAAGGGAAGACCCACCAATGTGATAAATTTGTTGAAAGATTTAGAAGATTTACCAATGTTCCCTGTTATTGAAAGTTTCTCATATACAGACCAAAAGGATGAAAGTGGACTAACAAACTTCAGTATAAATATGCGTATATACAAGATAGATAACACTAATTTTTACGAGTAAAAGCATATGGATATTTTAAAAAAATCTCTTATCGCAACATTATTACTACTTGTAGTTGTGGTTGCTTGGGTAGTAGCTTCAATATATTTTAAACAAAGCTATGTAGATGTTAATCCCAATGCAACTTCATATACCAAGCAAATTAAAAGTGCATTTGATACAGATTCTTTAAATGTGGTGACACAAAGAACAGAGAAAAGTTTCTCGGTTTCTCCTACTGAATTTCTAAATCTTACCGAAGGTTCAAACTAATCGATATAGTCATCAAGTTTTTGTTGAGTAGATTTCTCTTTAAGCTTTTTTAGTGCTTTAGCCTCAATCTGTCTAATTCTTTCTCTTGTTACCCCGAATTCTTTTCCTACTTCTTCAAGAGTTCTTGATACACCATCATCAAGACCAAACCGAAGGGACAAAACTCTTCTTTCTCTATCTTGGAGGGTATCTAAAATATCTTTTAATTGATTCTTCAAATATTCAGAGGTTGCGTATTCTTCTGGAGATTGTGACCAGTCATCTGCAATTACATCCTGAAGCTTACTGTCCTTCTCCTCACCTATTGGTGTTGAGAGTGATGTAGGATTTTGTTTAATCTTTCTAATCTCAGCAACTTTCTCTAATTCAATATCCATCTCTTTTGCAATTTCTTCATCTTTAGGAGGTCTACCAAGTCGTGTTGTTAATGAATTATTGACCTTGTTGAACTTGTTGATTGTTTCAATCATGTGTACTGGAACACGGATGGTTCTTGCTTGGTCTGCTATAGCTCTGGTTATTGCCTGTCTAATCCACCATGTAGCATATGTAGAGAATTTGAAACCCTTTGTGTAATCAAATTTCTCAACAGCTCTCATTAAGCCAATATTTCCTTCTTGGATTAAATCCAAAAGTTCAAGTCCACTCTTACTATATTTCTTTGCAATACTTACGACCAATCTCAAGTTTGCTGTGATGAGTAATTGGGTAGCTTCTTCATCACCCTTCTCTATTCGCTTTGCCAAAATCTTCTCTTCTTCTCCAGTCAAAAGAGGAATTCTACCAATTTCGTACAGGTAAGATCTAATAGCATCAGTTGAAAGACTGGACTGGATTGTTTTAAGAATGCGAATCTTCTTTTCAAGAGTAAGCTCTTCTTTAACAGGAACATCTACATTCTCTTCTGGTTCTAACACTTCTATCTCGTTTTCCTGAAGGGATGCAAATATATCATCTAAGAGATCAACGTCTTCCTCTATGGTAGGAAATACATCTAATAAATCCTCTTGTGTAAGGAATCCTTGGTCTTTGCCTTTGTCGATTAAGACTTTAACAGCTTTCTCTTTGTCTGTCATAGAAAATTTTGTGATATAATTTTAGATATGGACAGTAAAAAAGATATTTTACTTGAAAAAAAACAATTCTTTCTGGACACAGTTGCCAGGTTTTGTGATAAGT
>Ga0079306_1000151_pt1 | contig 82020 bp, 72 predicted proteins | sample Methanotroph_Enr_FD_79181 | JGI IMG/M metagenome (GOLD analysis project Ga0079306, IMG submission 79181) | Enriched soil microbial communities from Old Woman Creek wetland in Ohio, USA - Methanotroph_Enrichment_5 | ecosystem: Environmental > Terrestrial > Soil > Wetlands | place: USA: Ohio... | reverse complement strand
TTCGAAGCTCATAAAAAGTATAGCATAACGAGGTCGATGTCGAGAGCGGGTACTCCGACGGATAATCCCGTGATCGAGGCAACTAACGGCTGGATCAAACAAGAGATGCTTATCGATTTTGGGTTAAACAAAAGCGACAACTTCGAAGAATTCATCGATAGTTTCATGTATTACTACAATAACGTTCGCCCAGCATATGCGTTAGGATACAAAACCCCCGTCCAGTTTAAGTCAGAACGGGGGTTCTAGAGTTTTTTTATTTGAACTGTCTACTTATTGTTGACAAGTTCACCAATTATCTCGAGAGGCCTGCTTTTTTTGTACTTATTGAACTATCGAAAGTTTACTTATTGTGAACATCCTCAATCAAGAAGATTTCTGAAGAGTGATCAATATATGCAATCTTGGTAATTTTACCCATAGCAATTTTAAAACCAACATAACGATCTCGATCGTCGCGGTAGCGAGCTGTTCCTTTCGCAGGCCGGCCGTCTTCATCGGTATAAACTATTTCGAGAGTGGCCGCCCCGCTCCATGGCCCATGAGACATACCAGTGATGATGCCACTGCCAAATTTACATGAAGATAGGGTCCTAATAAGGTGCTTTTGTTGTTTCGTTTCCGGAAGAAGCGTAAAGAGCAAAAGCGCCAAGAAAAAAATAAACGCAATTAAATAAATTGGCCACATATCATAATTAATAGCAGCCATAAAGATAACGGCTAAACAAGCCGGAATGATGACTGAGAAAACAAAAATGATACGTCTATGGCACTGCCGATAGGAATAACTCTGCTTTATTTCTTGTATTGTCATGTTGAAATTGCCTCTTGAATCTTATGTTAGCAAAAACCAACACATAACGCTATAAGGGAAATGCTTATTTATTTAAAGGACGGCCGATAGAATGATATTCAATTCCCGCCATTGCTGATGGTTTATAGAGGTTTCTTCCGTCGTAAACAATTGGTTTTTTCATCGCGGCGATAAAATCAGAAGGTTTCAATGTCTTAATTTCTTTGGCGTCATTTACGATGACCACCGCTTGCACGTTTTGAATCGCAGAGATTAAGTTATCGCTGTATTTAAAGTGCTCATCTGCAGTGATGTTTTTCTTAAATTCTTCAACCGCTGATTTATCATAGGCAATTACTTCGGCGCCATAGGACAAGAGGCGTTCAATCACGGGGTATGCTGGTGAGTTACGGACATCCGCAGTATTGCCTTTGAAAGACAAACCTAGGACAGCAAGTTTTTTTCCTTTTAAATCACCGTCAAAACGCTCATGGATTTTATCAACAAAAATTTTGGGTTGTTCTTGGTTCACTTTGATGGTCGCTTTTAAGGTTTCTGAGGGCGTATGTTTTTTGTCTGCAAGCCAATTTAAAGCTTTCGTGTCTTTGGGGAAACAAGATCCGCCATAACCGATGCCGGCTTTAAAGAAGGCCTTCCCGATACGAGGGTCAAGTCCCATTCCTGTCGCGACTTCATCGATGTCTGCGCCGACTTTTTCGGCAAGACGCGCCATCTCGTTGATATACGATATTTTCAAAGCCAGGAAGTTATTGCTGGCATATTTTGCTAGTTCGGCGCTTTCAGGCGAAGTATAGAGTGTTGGAACATGTTTTTTCTTGTAGAAAGCATAAAGAGTCCCGACCGTTTTTCGGCTTTCGCCTTTAGCAATTCCAATGATAATCCGATAGGGTTTTTTCATGTCTTTAACTGCACGGCCCTGTGAAAGGAATTCCGGTTGGCTGATGACATTAAATTTCTGTGTGCTTTCTTCTTTTAAATAGGTGGCGGCTAGGCGGTTTGTGCCAACGGGAACGGTCGAACGGATAATGACCGTCATCGGGCGAGTCGCATATTGGGCAATTTGGTGTAACGCGGCATAAAAATGGACCAAATTAGCAGAACCGTCTGGATTTTCTGGGGTATCGACAGCGACGAATGCCACCGCTTTATCTTTGAAAGCCGTGGTCGCGTTATCAGTAAAAATGAGGTTCTTTTTATTCTTGGTGAGAAGTGCTTGAAGACCGGGTTCGCCAAGAACCGCTTCGCCCTTATTTAGGCGCGTAATTTTGGTGAAGTTAAAATCATAGCCGGTAACCTGATGATGGTAGCCAGCTAAAACGACGGCGTTGACGAGTCCGACATAGCCTAGACCGATGACGACGATTTCCATTTTTTACCTCGCGATTAATCCAATTCTGCGTGGGCGGAGGAAATGATGTCTCACATAGCGGGCGATATACCACGTCAAGTAGATGCCGGTGGCATTCTCGACGCTGAGCGTACGGGCATTCGTATTGACTTCAAGCACGAGCGGATTCTTGTCTTTATCAAGGATAATATCGACGCCGGCGAAATCGGCACCGACAGCGCGGACGGCATCCACCGCTAACTTGCGGAGTTTGGGCGAGAGCTTCACTTCCGTCATCGTTCCGCCTTGATTGACGTTGCTGCGGAAATCATTGGGATTGTAGCGTTCTACGGAAGTAATCACTTGGTGACCGACGACGTTCACGCGATAATCACGGCCATAGGCTTCTTTGATATATTCTTGAACGAGCAACGGGTTTTTCCCGACTTTGACAAGGAGCGTTTTAAACTCTTCCTCGGAGTTCACGAGATAGACCTGTTCGCCATAGGAGCCAAAGCGTTCTTTGACAACGAACGGATAAGGTAAATGGGCAATCATTGTTTTGACTTCATCGTAGTAATTCAGAACATTGATGTTGAAGGTATACGGCAAAATGATGGTTTTAGGGGTGGGAATCGAATAGTTACGGAAGGCCAAATAGGACAAGGCCTTATCATCGCAGGTCATGACGCTTTCTTTGGAGTTGAAAACTGGGATGCGAAGGTCGTTCTCAAGGTAGGTCGAGATATGGATATCTTTGTCCCAGAATACGGCAAACGCAAAAGCGTTCGGATGTTCGGCGGTGTAATCGACGATCTGCGAATTTGGGAGCGCCATTAAATTCACATTAAATTTTTTAAAGGCCTCGACGAACGCATTGATTTGCGCTTGGCCTTTTTCGTTATGTTGGGTGATGTTATAGACCAGTAAAGCTTGAATGGCCACGGTAATCCCCTGCCTGTCTATTATATTGTAAGGTATCAGAATAATAATTCAATAAATATTGTTTAGGGAGCAAGGTCAAAAACCGCTTTTAAATCGAAAAAAAGCGGCTGGGTAGCCGCTGTGTTTGTCTCTCGAACCGAAAAGACCTTTAGTCACCGTAATTGGAACCGGTGTTTTTGTCTTGTATGAAGATTTTTAAGGGGTTCGTGACGTCGGTAATCTCAAGCAGGATATAGTCGGTTTTATGGATAAGGGGATGCTCGTCGTCCGCGGTAAATATGACGCGTCTATGAACTTTGACGAGTCGCAGCATTTCGTTTAGAATTAATTGATACTTCTCAGGATGATGCATTTGATACCCGCGCAATTGGGTATGAAAGGCTGGTTCAATATAGAAAAGACCGCCCTCAGAGGTGCGATAAAGGACGCTAAAAGGGTTACTCGGATCGCGGACTTCAGTTACGTCTGGCCATGCCGTTAAGCTCATTAAAATCACCTTTACTAATATTATTCTAAAGAGTATGCTAATACAAATGAAAGGAGGAAAACTATGAAAAGTAACAAAATTAAAGTAGTCATTACCGATATTGACCAGACGTTATTCTCGCATCAGACCAAGTCTGTGCCTGCAAGCGCAGTCAAAGCCATTGCCGCGCTACAAGCGAAAGGCATTAAGGTTTTCTTGTGCTCCGGCCGTAACCAATATCTCATTGGCAAATCCGGCGTCTTGAATTTTATTAAGCCCGACGGCGCAATCACCATGAACGGTGCCAACGTCATCATCGACGGCAAAATCATCTACCGTTATCCACTCCCCGAATCGGAAGTCGATATGCTGATTAAATTCTCGAAACGTCTCAAGTTCGGTCTTACTTTAATCGAAGAGAATGAAGGACACATCAACTATGTTGATGATCGTGTCATCTCGGCTCACGATAAATATGGAACGCGATTTCCGCAACCCCGTGCTTATCCTGACCATTATGACCGTGTGGTCTATCAAGCCATTGCGTTCTGCGACGAACTCGACGAATCACTGTTTCTCCCGCACCTCAAGCTATGCAAGAGTGCCCGCTGGGACGAATACGCCGTCGATATCATGCCCAAAGATTCTGATAAATCAAAAGGCATTCTCGCCGTCTGCGAATACTATGGATGGGGACCGGAAAACGTCATGTGTTTGGGCGATGCCCTGAATGACGTCGAAATGCTCAGTATTGCCGGCATCTCGGTTGCGATGGGTAACGCTAAAAGCGAAGCCAAAGCAATCTCGGACTATGTCACGGATGACATAGACAAGGATGGTTGGGCGAATGCGATCAAGCATTTTGGTCTCGTCGATTAATTGTAAGTGCAACGCCGTTGCACTTTTTTTGTGGAAAAAAACGCCTAAAGTGTCTAATATGTATAGTGGATTAGAGGAAAAGAGAAATGATTAAAATCGAAAATGTCTGTAAGACATACGGCAAGGACTTCGTCGCCGTAGACCATATCAACTTAGATATCAAAGACGGTGAAATATTTGGCTTTTTAGGCCCGAACGGCGCCGGCAAGACCACCACTTTAAAGATGATTACCGGAATCACCAACATCACCAGCGGGGAAATTTTCATTAATGGCAAGTCGATTAAAACCGATGATATCGCCGCCAAAAAAGAATTTGGTTTTGTACCGGATAGCCCCGATGTGCTGCTCCGTTTAAAAGGTATCGAATACCTTAATTTCATCGCCTCTATATATGGCGTCAGCAAAGAAACGCGTGAAAAGAAGATTAAAGAATTAGCGACGCGGTTCGAAATGACAGACGCGCTCAATGATAAAATCCAGAATTATTCCCATGGCATGCGCCAAAAAATGCTTGTCATCGGCGTTTTGCTTCATGATCCGGCGGTTTGGATTCTTGATGAACCCCTTACCGGTCTGGATCCCAAATCCTCGTTTACTTTAAAAGAGATGATGCGCGAGCACGCCCGTAACGGCAAAACCGTTTTCTTCTCCACCCACGTCTTGGAAGTGGCGGAAAAACTCTGCGACCGCATCGCGATTATCGATAAAGGCAAGATCATTTTTGTCGGGACGATGGATGAACTCAAGAAACATTCCGCTTCCGTCCAATCGCTCGAATCGCTCTTTTTGGAACTGACTGACCATGAGTAGGATGTTTTTAATAACCAAGACAATGTTCAAGAACTCGTATAACTTTACGGGATCTTTTTCCTTTGGTAAAAAGAAAGCCAAACGCGAAGAGAAGACCTCGCCCGGAAAACGTATTGCCATCGGTCTTTTGATGGCGTTTATCTTTGCCAGTTTCTTCTTTTCGATGTTTATGACCGGTTGGTCGATCTTCAGCGTAGCGGAACAAGGATTCTTTATGCCGGCCGCCCTCACCACGATTCTCCCGATTGTGATTGCCTTAATTTTCGTTTTCACCATGACTCTGGTGATTTCGATTTTCTTTTTATCGAATGACACGAACGTCTATTTGCCCTTGCCGATTAAACCGGAAGAGATTTTCTTTGGGCGGTTACTCGTCGCTAGCATTGACGCTTTTCTTATTGAGGTCGCCTTTGTCCTCCCCTTCATCGTCAGTTACGATGTCGTGGTCCAACCGGGACTTCTCGTTTACCTGAACGAACTGATTTTCATCCTGGTGATTCCGTTTATTCCTCTATCAATCACTTTCTTAATCGCCATCGTCATCGGCCGAGTCTTTAATATCGGCCGTCACAAAGAAGCTTTCTCGACCATCATGATGGTGTTCTCTGTCGGCACGATTTTAGTCGGCGAATTCGGTCTTACCGCTATCAATTCCGGCATCGGAAGCGGCGAAACGGAAACTGATTATATCACTCGGACCCGTGAGGCTTTTGTCGCTCTCGCCGAAAAACTCCATTCTATCGATTTTATCATGCAGTTTCCACGAAACGGATTACTCGATGGCTCACTCATCGGAACGCTTAATATGCTAGCGTTTGCCGGCATTTCCGCCGCTTTGGTGGTCATTGCTTCGCTTGCCGCAAAGTGGTTTTACCTCAAAACCTTGGTCGGCGGCGACGAACATGCGGCGCACCGCAAAAAAGGCGATGTCGACAAGGCAATGAAGACTGAATTCAAGAACGATAAGCCCTATTTCAGCGTCCTAAAAGCGGAGTGGCGCGGTATTGTCCGTTCCCCCACTTACGTATTTAACTTATTGACCCCGCCGATTCTCGTTGTCGTCATTTCTGTCTTCTCGCTTTATGGTGGCATATCCGCCTCAGAAGGCACCGGTGATGCGTTGAGTTTTGCAATGCTGATTGCATCAATCACCCCCTACTTCAACTTCAACTTTGGGGCGATTGTTTTCTTCGTCGGCGCGGGAACGATGTTCATAGCCGCAATGACCATGATTAGCTCGACCGCGATTTCCCGTGAAGGCAAAAACGCTTACCTGATGAAAACCTGGCCCGTGAAACCCATTATTCAATTACGTGCCAAAATCACAATAGGAACCGCGATCACTGCTTTCCTGCTATTCGCCGCCACGATTATCGTTGGTGTCTTAGGGCAGTTAAATCCTTTGATTTTGGCCCTAATTTATCTGCCTATCGTAATCCTCCTCATCATTGCCAACTATTTGATGATTCTCGTGGACTTAGTCCACCCCTTTATCGAATGGGATAACGAGACTGCCGCGGTCAAACAAAACAAAAACGGTCTATTCGGCATGCTCCTCTGCTTTGCCTTCGCCGTGGCCTTGCTCTTCGTTGGGCTTGGCGCTGCCGTCATCAGACTCAATATTATCTGGTCATTTATCATTATCATCGCCGTCTCCGGCGGAACGCTCTATTTACTCGAACGCGGCATCAAGAAAAAAGGATCCGCCATTTTCCAGGGGATCCAATAAGCTATTTGTGATAAGTCTCGTGACGATTGATTTTAAAGCTTCGGTAAATCTGCTCTAAGAGAATGATTCTTGTCATCGGATGGGTGAATGTCAACTGGCTTAACGAAAGCCGTTCGTTCGCCCGTTTTTTTATCTCGGGACTGAGGCCCAAAGAACCGCCGATAACAAAGGTAATTGACGAATCGCCTTTGATAAAGAGTTTCTCTAAGTGCTCGGCAAAGGCGAGACTTTCAAATTCCGGAGCATTCAAATCAAGGGCAACGACATAGTCACCGCTTTTGATTTTCGCAAGAAGGTTTTGGCTTTCTTTTTCTTTGGCGATAGTCTCTTCTTTTTCGCTCGCATTCTGCGGGATTTTCGCTTCATCGACTTCGACAATCTCAAGCGTAATTAAACCCGAGAGGCGTTTCGCGTATTCAGCGATAGCGTCTTTCCAAAACGGTTCTTTTATTTTGCCGACGGCGAGGATTTTGACTTTCATGTTATTCCTCGAAATTGCCACCGACGACGAGGTCGTGTTGGCTGGCGGCGTGTATATGGATGCGGTCACAGTCAACATGGCGTTTTTTAAAGATACGGAGGTAGGCAGAAAGCGCAACTTCAGGGGTGTTGGCTTCTTCGCTTAAATGGGCGAGCACTACTTCACGGGTTTTAGCGCCCAGCATCTCCGCGACATACATCGCCGAGTCTTCATTGGAAAGATGCCCGTAGTCACCCAAAATCCGTTGGATCAAATCATAAGGACGGTTAGTCTTTAAAAGCATTTTGATATTATGGTTACTTTCGATGATATAGTAGTCTGCGTTTTTCATGTAGACGATATTGCGTTCGCTGATATAACCGGTGTCGGTCATATAGACGAGTTTTTCATCTTCGGTTTCAAAGACAAACCCAATCGGGTTAGTCGCATCGTGGCTAGTCGGCAAAACGGTGATGCGGAACCCGTTAATGGCATAGGTTTGGAATGGTTCTAATTCATGGCCATCCACGACTTCACATGTTCCTTTTGCCGCATACCGGAGTTCTAAGGGAAAGAATCCCATTCCGGAAATGTGGTCAGAGTGTTCGTGGGTAAAAAAGACAGCGGAAATATCCTCAACCTTATAAGGGGTTGCGGCAATACCTTCTTTTAAACGTTTAAGGGTTATCCCCATATCAATCAGGATGACATGTCCATGGTCGGCCACCAAAGTGGCGTTTCCTTTGGAACCGCTGGCGAAGATATAAAATTTCATGAATTAATCTTCGATATCTTGGACGCCACCGCTTTGCCGAATCTTGGCAAGTTGGGCTTCGTACTCTTCGCTTGGGGTATCAAAACGGCCATAACCTTTGAAGAATAATAACGGGACAGTCCCCGTTTTTCCGTTACGGTTTTTGGCAATGATGACTTCCACTAAAGAAGCGTCTGCATCGGCTTTTTTATTAAGCTCGCGTTCTTCGAAAGCGGCAGCTGCGGCTTTCTTTTCTTCTTCAGGGGATTTACGTTTGCTGCCCATTTGGGCACCGGTGGATTCGTAATAGTCTTTCCGGAACATGAGCATGACTTGGTCAGCATCTTGTTCGATGGAACCAGATTCACGTAAGTCGCTGAGCATCGGGCGTTTGCCTTCACGTTTATCGACTTCACGGGAGAGTTGGCTGACGACGAGTATCGGGACTTTAAGTTCACGAGCCAGTTCTTTCAGTTCACGCGAAATTTCGCTGACTTCGACTTGCCGTGATTCAACCTTTTTATTGCCAGTAGTAATTAAGCCAATATAGTCGACGACGATGAGACCAAGGTCCGGGTTCGCTGTTTTCAGCTTGCGGGCTTTGGCGATGATGTCGAGGAGTTTGATGCCTGGGGTGTCATCAATGTACATCTTGGTGTCACCGACGGTCTTTAAGGCTTCGCCGATCGCTAAACGGTCCTTGCCCGTTAAGTAGCCGGTTTGGATGAGGTCGAGGTTAACACAGGAAACGGTTGCGACTAAACGCTTGATTAAGGCTTCGGCAGGCATTTCCAAAGAGAAAATGGCGACCGGTCGGTCGGCTTTGCGGGAAGCGTTAAAGGCGATATTAATTGCCAACGCGGTTTTTCCGACAGAAGGACGGGCGGCAAGAATAATCATTTCACCCCGTTGGAAACCGTGAGTCAATAAGTTTAATTTTCTGTAGCCGGTAGTAATGCCAGTGACGCCGTCTTCGGCGGACTTGGCTTGGGTTCTCATGTCTTCTTCGACACGCTTGGCAATTTCTTTTGAACTTAAGAATGTGGAAATGCGCCGGTTTTCCGCCACTTTCGCGATGCGAGCTTCGGCGATGGCGACAAAGTCGCTCGGGTCATCCAATTCTTCTTCATTGTACTTGCTGGCGATGTCGGTCATCGTCAGTAAAAGATTGCGGAGAACCGCTTGGTCTTTGATGATTTTAATGTAATATTCAAGGTTGGAAAACGAAATAGCGGTCTGTGTCAGCTCAAGCAAATAATTAACGCCGCCAATGCTGTCTAATTCTTTAAGGTTAAGGAGTTCTTCGGTCACGGTCTGAACATCAACAGGGATTCGGCGGTCTTGAACGTTTTTGATCGCGCGGAAAACAATCTGGTTCGGGCGGTTACCAAAATAAAATTCTTCTTCGGTTAAAGAGCCAAGCGAGTCGCTCAGAGCTTCCGGAGAAATGAGCATGGCGCCGAGAACGGCTTTTTCGGCGTTGACGTTATTCGGTAGTGATCGGGCCATAAGTTCGCCTACACTTTCTCGCTGACATGAACGTTGACTATGCCAACGACACCTTTATCGAGTTCAATCTTTAAGCGGGTAAATCCAATCGCGTTAACGGCGTAATGATCGATGAATTTGCGTTTATCCAGCACGATGCCGTATTTGGCTTCCATCTCTTCGACGATTTGCTTGGGAGAAATGCTGCCAAACATCCGACCGTCTTTGCCAACTTTACCAAAAAATTCAAGGGTGATCGAAGCCAGTTTTAACGCTAAGGCTTCAGCGTCTTTTCGCTTATTGAGAATGGCTTGCTTTGCGTCCAGGTTTTGCTGGTCACGGATTTCAATGGCTTTCTCAGTGAGTGGGACAGCGAGTTTTCGTGGAATCAGGAAGTTCGCCCCGTAGCCATCGCTGACATTGACGACTTGGTCTTTTTTTCCGACATTTTTAACATCTTGGAGAAGGATGAGTTTCATAAAAATACCTCACTATTCTTTCTTGGGTCCATTTTTATTGCTGGCTTCCGCCAAATAGGTATCGAGCACTTCGACTAGTTTCTTTCTGACTTCATCGATAGTCGTGTTATTAAAGGCTGCTGCAGCTTGGCTGAAACGTCCGCCACCACCAAGCTTTTCGGTAATCAGCTGCACGTTGACGCTTCCATCGCTGCGAGCGGAAACACGGGTTTCTTTTTCACCGGTATTGCCGATGACGAAGGAACAGCTTACTCCCTTGATTTGCATATTCTTATTAGCCACTTTCGCTAAGGTTGAGCGGTCAATAATGTCTTTCGGGTCGCTACGGGAAATAACCACGCCGTAATAAGGCGTTTCGGAAGAAGCCATGATTTTGTTGACCAAGACTTGCTCTTCGTATTCATCCTTAAGGAAGTCATCGGCTTGCGTGTTGTTGGCACCAAATTCTTTTAAGATCATCGAAGCTTCAAACGTCCGCATGCCAGCGGTCGTCGTGCGGAAATAGTTGGAGTCGAGGAAGATACCGGAAAGCATGATGGTAGCATAGTTCGGTGGGATAACCATCTTTTGGTTGCTTGAGGAATAGTGAATCAGTTCAGTCACGAGTTCAGATGCCGAAGAAGCGCTCGGTTCGAGATAACTGAAAACTGGGGATTCGACAAATTCATCTTCGCGGCGATGGTGATCAATGACCACCACTTTGTTGGCTTCTTCGAGTAAACGCGGATACATCGTCATGGACGGTTTATGGACGTCACAGATGACAACGAGCGTGTTAGCTTTCAGTTTGCTTAAGCAGTCGTGCGGGGCAATCGTGATTTTTGCCATTTCTTCTTTGGAGAACATGGTGGTCAGCGCGCCTTTAGTTTTTCTTTCTGTCAACTTCGAATCATAGATAATAACGGCAGGTTTTTCGATGGAGTCTGCCATGGCTTTGACGCCTAAGCATGCGCCCAAAGCATCCATATCCATATCGGAATGGCCCATGATTAAAACGTTGGATGAGTTTTTCATTAATCCGACGAGCGTATCGGCTAAAACACGGACTTTTACTTTGTTCCGTTTTTCTTGAGCTTCGGTTTTTCCGCCATAGAAAGCGAGGTCTTCGCCGAACCGGCTGACGACGACTTGGTCACCACCACGCGACATCGCGATGTCGATAGCGTTGGTCGCGAGTTCGTTTAACCGAACGATATCTTGGATGTTGTGGGCAAAGCCCATCGATAAAGTGAGCGGCGTTTCGTTGGCGATACCAATGACGCGGACTTTATCCAGCAAGGAGAATCCGTCAGTTTTCATTTTGCTGAAAGACTCGTAGTTGCAAAGGGCAAAATAAGCATCGTTTTTGGTACGGCGGATTAGCATGCCAAACTGCTTGGCATACTCAAAGATGGCGTTACGGATATTGAGGACGATATCGTTATTGTCTTCCACGTTAATGCTGACGTCAGCGTAGTTGTCGATCATGATGACGCCAATGACGGGAGCTTGCGCTTGCAAATCATTGTAATAGTGCTCGGCATCGGTAATATCCTTGAAAATATATAAGAGCGCATCCGGAAGATATTTCACTTCATAGTTGCGGTTATTGATTTCGATTTTAACTGTCTTTTCTTCTTCGGTGTCGACAAGTTCGCGGAGTTTTGGCTGCCAGTCAAGGATGTTGGAATCAAGGATGTTGATCTGTCTTTGGACAAAGAGTTCGTTGCTCCAAAGGACGACGTTATTTTCATCGACGACGACTAAGCCAATCATGCCAAAGTTATAGGCTTCCTGGACGTCCGAGCCAATGATTTCAGCAGCTCTTAAGTCAGTCTTCTGCCGAACGTGAGAAATACGGGCAATCGATACCCAGACAAAGATGACGTCAACGATGGTGATGCCGGAAACGGCCAGTACTAAAATTTCATAGTTGATGTAGGTGCGGAAACCGAAAATATCCCATGTATAAAAAACGGCAACAGCCGCGATGAGCACTAACTGAATAAAAATCAGTAAAATCATATTGAAACGGATGCGGCGTAAGTCTTTGGTCATGCCAGTCACCTCAGCTTATTTTTAATTATACATTAAAAGTCTTATTTTCTATTAGAAAATCGACAATTCGTCCGGGCTCAAAAATTAAAAAGTCGCATATAATGCGACGTCATTTTTAGTTACGCATCATCAAATGGTCTTGGAGTTTGAATAAGGAATCGGCAAGGCCGACGAAGAAGATGATTGGGAAAAGGATAATCGCAAACAATGCCACAATGCTGTAAAGTCCAGGTCGGCCAATGCTTCTAAAATAGAGAACGGATAAGGCCAGTCCTTCAAAAATGTAGACGATAAAAAGCGTGAAGCAAAGATTGATGCCGACAATCAGAAGAATCTTCCAAAATCCCTGAAGATTGAGGTATCTTCCGATGAAGATAAGCGTTACCACCGCAATCGGGACAAAGATGAATGAAACGATTTGCGGAATCATAACTTTGAATCCGTGGAAAACGCCAAGTTTGTCGATTTTGGCAACGCGTGTGGCCAGGAAAATCGTGAGGATATGCATCAAGAGTCCTTCCATCAAACTGATGGTCACGATAATAGCAGGAATGAGACCAATCGCTAAAGCTTCCAATAGCGCGCCAAACGAGGCGCCAAGATTGAGGAAGGAAAGAGCGTTCACGATCGACCCGACTATCGCCGCGGTATCATCAATAATCGAGATTCCAAAAAGGACTTCAGAGAAGACAACCATCGTCAAGATGTTGACGACAAAAGTTCCCAGGACCGCTAACGATATTTTGACTGCAGAACTGAATCCTTTTTCAACGAAAAACCCATATATGACACCGAGTAAACAGGCCGGCAAGACAAATAAAAGACCGTGAATCGGGCTGTGGATAACCATCGATAAAAGACCGATGGCAAAGGCAGGAATCAGCGATTTCTTAGCGCCGTGCATCAAAGCATAAAGCGCAATTGGGGCAGGCAATACGAAAAAGAAGGACTCCTCGAGTTCGAGCCCAGTTAATTCGCTTATAAGAAGTAAAGCAATCACGATGGCGGTAATCATCGCCGCATCAGTGATGTAACGGACTTTCTTCATGGCGCTCCCCTTTCCGAAAAATGAAAATAAAAGCCCCCTGCTCGGAGGCTTTTTTCGATTTAATTAATCGATGCTGTAGGGCAGTAAAGCCATAAAGCGGGCGTTCTTGATAGCAACCGCTAATTCACGTTGGTGTTTGGCACAGGTGCCGGTAACACGACGAGGCGTGATTTTGCCGTTCGGGCTAATAAAACGTTTCATTAATTCCACGTCTTTATAGTCGATGTATTTGGTGTTGCTTTTCGTGAAGTAACAAACCTTTTTACGAGGTCTGATTTTTTTGAATCCCATGTGTATTTCGACCTTTCTTTATTAAAATGGCAAGTCATCATCGACGATGTCGATAGATGATAAATTTTTGCTAGTTTCTGGTGCCGGCTCACTTGGTGGGAAGCTGGCGGATTCAGATTCGGGGGCATTGGCGCCTTTCGGTTCTAAGAACTGAACGGAGTCACAGACGACTTCCACGATGGAAACCTTCTTGCCTTCCTTGGAATCATAACTGCGTTGATTTAAGCGCCCGTCGATACCGACAAGGGAACCTTTGCGAGTGAATTTGGCGACGTTGTCCGCGGTTTGGCTCCAGACGGTGCAGGGAATAAAGCTTGCGCTTTTCTCTCCGCCGGCTTTAACCCGGTTGTCCACGGCGATGGTGAAGGAAGCAACGGACATTCCACTGGTGGTTCTTCTTAATTCCGGATCGCGAGTAAGACGTCCAACTAAAACTACACGGTTAATCATTTAAGATAATCCCCCTTTTAGTCTTGGTCAACGACGATAAGATGACGAAGCACATGAGCGTTTATTTTCGCCAAGCGATCAAATTCGTGAATCGCTTTTGGTTCTGAACTAATTTTCAGCACTGCGTAGAAGCCCTTGAGTTCATCCTTGATTGGATAGGCCAAGTCGCGAATTCCCCATTCCTTAACGTCACGGATCGTCGCACCATTATCGGTGAGCGTAGCGTGGAGTTTAGCAATGGCTTCTTTTCGTGCTTCTTCTTCGAGTGTTGCTTTCAGAATATACATGATTTCGTACTTTTGCATGAGTACACCTCCCTTTGGTCATTCTGGCTATCATCAATGTGATAGCAGAGAGTAAAATGTATAGCCTTCACGCTATACGTCCTAAAGTATAATATACATATACTCTTTTGTAAAGAATTTAAGCGCGGGCGTGCACACATGTCGTCGTTGATTTTTCGACCTCGAAAATATAGTAGCCACCTCTTTTTCGTTTTTGTCCCCCAAAATAAAAAAATGGAAGGTTGAGCCTTCCATTGTCGGAACTTTTTTAGCGGTCTCTCATACATGGGAATAGGATGACTTCCCGGATAGAGTGCGTGTTAGTGAGCAGCATGATTAAACGGTCGATGCCGATACCGATACCACCGGCAGGCGGCATGCCATATTCGAGGGCCTCGACAAAGTCGACATCCATCTCGCTGGCTTCCGTATCGCCTAATGCTTTAGCTTTCAGTTGACTGTTAAATCTTTCTTGTTGATCGATCGGGTTATTGAGTTCAGTAAAGGCGTTAGCGTATTCCGAACCATCGATAAATAATTCAAAACGTTCGGTAAAACGCTCGTCTTTTGACTTTTTAGCTAGTGGGCTGATTTCTAACGGATGCCCAAAGACGAAGGTCGGTTGAACGATGGTTTTTTCGCAGTATTTCTCGAAGAATTCGTTAATGATATAGCCCACGCTGTTCTCGTGTTTCTCGAGATGAATTTCATGTTCTTTGGCAATCTTTTCAGCAGCTTCAAACGTCATCGGAACCCAGAAATCGATACCTGTGACTTCTTTAATCAGGTCGACCATGTGGATTTTCTTAAACGATGCTCCAACATCGATGATTTTTTCGCCCCACGGAAGTTGGGTGGTCCCCACCGCATCAAGCGCGGCTTTACGGATTAAGTTTTCAGCAAGATTTTGCATGTCGATGATATCGCCATAAGCCTGATAAGCTTCAACGGTCGTGAATTCGGGGTTGTGCTTGGAATCCATGCCTTCGTTACGGAATAAACGGCCGATTTCATAAGCGCGTTCCAGACCGCCGACAAGCAGTCTCTTTAAAGGCAACTCAGTCGCAATACGTAAGTAGAAATCGCGGTCGAGAGTATTGTGATGTGTCACGAACGGACGGGCGGCCGCGCCACCAAGCGTGGGTTGCAAAACCGAGGTCTCGAATTCAACAAATCCTTCGCCGTCAAGATAGTTTTGGATGCTCCGAATAATGCGCGGACGCAGTAAAGCGATTCTCCGAGCATCGTCATTGACGATTAAATCAACGTAACGGCGGCGTGCGCGTTCTTCAACATCGACGAGGCCGTGGAATTTATCCGGTAACGGACGAAGCGCTTTGGTCAAATGCGTGTATTTCTCGACACGGACGGTAAGTTCGCCGGTATGCGTGAGCATAACGCGGCCATAAACACCGACAATATCGCCTAAATCAGCTAAATCAAATAATACATAAGTCGGGTCTCCAACCACATCTTTTTTTAGATAGCATTGGATAGTCCCAAATTTATCTTGGAGGTTGAAAAAGCTCGCTTTTCCCATTCTCCGGACCGCCATGATACGACCGGCAATCGAGACATAAACTTGGGCAGCGTCTAGTTCTTCGTGTGTTTTGCCAAGGCACTTTTCTTTAATCGTGGCGCTAGAATCGGTGCGCACGAATTTCTGGCCAAAAGGATCCACTCCTAATTGTTCATATTTAGGAAGTTTCTCTCTTCGTACTTGTTCTTGTTCAGTTAAATCGTCTGCCATAAAATCACCTCAGTGCTAAATAATTATAGTGTATTTGCTTCATTATTGGTAGTAAAAGCGGTCAGTGGAATCTCGTCTAAAATGTTGTACAAATCTTGCAGTGTCACCATTTTTGTCGTTAAGGCGACTTTCACGGGTTTCATTCCGGGGTAACCCACAAGAAAATGAGTGGCAATACCTTTAAGTTCTCGGATGGCGAGATTCTCGCCTTTGAGAGCCACCAGTTTAACCGCCAAACTTTTTATATAACCAATCTGTTCAGTCAAAGTGGCATCTGGAAGGCGGATCCCCGTTTTGAGATACTCATCGATTTGTGTGACCAAACGTGGATTTCCTAGAGCGCCGCGGGCAACCATGACGGCTTGCGCTTTGGTGATTTGTAGAGCGTTGATGGCATCATCTAAAGTGAATATATCACCGCTGATGACTAGCGGAACCGCCATTTTATCTTGGAGATTTCTCAAAAGTTCATAATTTGGCTTTCCGCTATAAATTTGTTTGGTGGTGCGGGCATGCACGGCAATCATGGCAACTCCTGCTTTTTCAAGGGCGGCGATTACTTCCATGACATTAATCGAAGTTGAGTCCCAGCCGATGCGGATCTTGGCGGTCACCGGTTTTGAGGACGCGGCAACCACCGCTTTCATTGTTTCGTAGAGTTCTTCGGGGCGTTTCAACCAAGCAGAACCGGCGCCAGTTTTCGTGACTTTTGGCATCGGACATCCGAGATTAATATCTAATAAATCATAGACTAAATGCATCGATTCGATAATCTCGATAGCTTTAACTAGTGTGCTCGTACGACCGCCAAATAGTTGGATGCCGACGGGGCGTTCTTGCTCGCTGGTCGTGAGGTATCGATAGGTTTCCTGATTATGGTAAACAAGCCCACAGTCACTGATCATTTCGGTATAAGTCAAAGCAACGCCAAAAGGCTTTATGAATTCGCGATACGCTAAATTCGTATAGCCTGCCATAGGCGCCAAAACAACATGCCCCCGTATTTTGATGTTGCCAATTTTCCACATAAAGAAAAAGGAAAGGGGTTAAGCCTTTCCTTCGCCATCCTTATCTGGTTTTTTATCGGCCGCAAGGTTATCGATTGGATATTTATCCTCGTCTTGGGGAAGTCCCGAGCTCGCGAGGAGTTCTTTAATCTGTTCGGAGTTAATCGTTTCTTTTTCAAGAAGCCGATTGGCAATAAGGGTGACTTCGTCTTTGTGTTTCAAGATAATTTTCTTAGCCAGTTCGTGGGCTTCGTCGATGATCTTGCGAACTTCTTTGTCAATTTCAAAAGCGATTTGAGTCGAGAAGTTCTTTTGCGAAGATGTATAGTCTCTGCCTAGGAAGACATTGCCGCTGTCGGATTCATATTGAATCGGTCCAAGTGATGACATACCGTATTCGGTCACCATCATTCTGGCGATACGCGTCGCGATGCTAATGTCGTTTTGGGCTCCGGTGGAAATATCACTGAAGAAGATTTCTTCGGAGGTACGTCCGCCTAAATAGCCGACAATACGAGCCAATAATTCTTTTTTAGTTAACAGGAAACGATCCTCATCTGGGCTCATTAAGACGTGCCCGCCAGTATTTCCGCGAGGAACGATCGTGATTTTTTGAACTTTATCCGAATATTCTAGCTTGAGGCCAATAATCGCGTGGCCAGCTTCATGGAAAGCAATCGACTTACGCTCGTGCTCGTTGAGCGCGCGTGATGTTTTGGCAGGTCCGCCGATGCGACGGTCGATCGCTTCATCGATTTCAACAATCGTGACCATTTCTTTGTCTCCACGAACCGCAAGAATGGCGGCTTCGTTGAGAATATTGGCAATATCGGCGCCGGAGAATCCGACGGTGCGACGAGCTAAGTTATCAAAATCAATGGTTGGGTCAATGTGCTTGTTGCGTGCATGTACACGGAAGATAGCAGCCCTGCCTTGACGGTCTGGCAAACTGACAGTAATCGTACGGTCAAAACGGCCTGCACGTAATAGCGCCGGATCGAGAACGTCTTCACGGTTAGTCGCCGCGATGACGATAATGCCGGAGTTGTCGACGAAACCATCCATCTCGACGAGCAATGAGTTGAGGGTTTGTTCGCGTTCATCGTTGCCACCGCCCATGCCGGTGCCACGTTGACGGCCGACAGCGTCGATTTCATCGATGAATATTAAGCAAGGCGCGGTTTGTTTAGCACGTTTGAACATATCGCGGACACGGCCAGCGCCGACACCGACGAACATTTCGACAAAGTCGCTACCGGAAATTGAATAGAAAGGCACGCCGGCTTCGCCAGCGACCGCTTTGGCAAGTAAGGTTTTGCCAGTTCCAGGCGGCCCAACAAGAAGAACGCCCTTGGGAAGTTTGGCGCCAAATTTCGAGAACTTTTTTGGCTCTTTCAGGTATTGAACGATTTCGACCATTTCGGCTTTTTCTTCATCGCATCCGGCCACGTCGTCAAATTTAACTTTGGACGTGTCTTCACGACGAGCGCGCGAGCGGTTGAATTCAAGAGCTTTATTGTTGGAACTATTGACTGAGGAACTCATTTTAGAGAATAAGAAGATAAATAAGACCGCACTGCCACCAACGATCAAGATAGTCGGCCCCCAAGTTTGGAACCAATCGGTTTCGAATGCATTGGCTGAAGTCCAGATATCGGCGAAATAGAATGTACCGACGTCTGTACCAGCACGGGTATTGAGAGTGTTGAAAACATCTTGAAGAAGTACTTCGTTGCTACTTTCAAAAGTGCAAGTGAAATAGACGGTGTCACCTGAATCGGCATCAACATAAGAGCCTGTAATAACGGTGACTGATTCTTTTTGCGTGGTTGTCACTTCGGTAATTTGTTCAGTTTCCAAGAAACCAACAATGTTCGTTTGAGGAACCGCATTCGTTACCGCTGTCGTACGGAAGAAAACGAGCCAAATAAAGACGATAATCGCGACCGCCATCAAAAGATAGGGTACGATGAATCCTAATATTCCGCTTTTTTTGGTTTTGTTGTTTGGATTGTCCATAATAGCCTCCTATAAACCCCGATCAAGATATGTATAAAACTGGTTAATGTGGTTTTTCGCAAGGTCCAGATTGATAAAAAGAAATTTTTGTCTGACTTTCCGTCAGTCAATAGTTATTATACATGAAAAGGTACTATGTACCTAACGAAAAACTCATTTAACTTTGAAATTGGAATTGGGTGGAGAAACAAAGCCGGCGCTATAGCGCGGGACATAAATCGGTTTTCCGTCGTGGTTTACGATAATGGGCCACCGCTTCCGTAAATCAGAGGGCATTTTCCAATCAATAAAAAGACGGTTGATACGTTTGGTCATTTTTCCCACGAGAATTTCGTCACCGACTACATATGTCCTAATGGTGATTGGGTAATCGCTTTGAGTAACGTTCCGATTTTGAGAGTCGTGAGAAAAATCTAACGCGAAATAAGGCGTATCGAGTTTACCTGGTTGAGAGAGGGTATAGGCATAACCCTCATCCATCGTTCGAGGAAAAATCTTGAGCAACCCATAGCTTTTTGAAAGAAGCCATTTATGCCCTATTGAAATCTCGATGTTCGGTTTCGAGGACAAACAAATTTTACGAATCTCCCGGGTTCTTGTTTTACTTACCGGAAACGATGGAAGTTTCCGAGAGATGAATGTATAGATGGCTAATCCGAAATCGTCATCGTTAAGTGGGTTAATCTTCGAAACGTGGAGTTCGTGATATGGCTCAAGGCTGGTGTTTAATGAGGCGATGCGTTTGGAAAGTTCCAAATTTTTACTCGTGATTTCGGAAAGAATGCTTTTCCTTTGATCGATATCCATCGGTTGAACAACGCTATGTCTGATTCGGTTCCGAAGATAGTGGTCCGTGAGGTTGCTTGAGTCGATGGAAAATGGAACCCGATTAGACTCACAGTAGCTCTTCAAGCTCGCTTTGCTTTGATGCAAAAGTGGGCGCAGGACATTCATTTCCATGATATGGGTTTTGTCAGCAATCCCATAGAAAAACACGAGGCTTTTGCGGGCTTTTTGAATTAAATAGGTTTCTATGAAATCGTCTTCTTGATGGGCCACAAAGAGACCGTCTGCATTGTATCGTTCATACACGCTTTTAAAGAAACGATACCTAATTTCGCGAGCCCAAGCTTGAAAGTTTCCTTTCGCTTCAAGTCCCGCAGTGTCGAGCACTTTTAATTCTAGATGATTTGTTTCACAGAAAGACTCGAGGCCTTTTTGCTCGGAATTACTTTCGGGACGCCGGTGGTAATTGACGTGACAGACAATGGGATGAAATCCATCTTTAATAAGCATATTCAAAAGCGCCATGGAGTCTGGACCATAGGAACACGCTAAGAGATAGGTTTTGTTTTTATCGTAGTTAAAATTCATTATGCTCTTGCTTCGTCTTTAAGGATTTCATACATATCGGCCGCTTGTTCTTTGCGTGCCGATTCGCCAATAGATAAAACCTTGGCACTGATTTGATGTTTGCCAAGACGAAGGTCAATAATATCGCCAACAACCACTTCGGATGAGGGTTTTGATTTACGTCCGTTGATTAAAATGGCACCGCCATCTACGATTTCTTTTGCGACGGTACGTCTTTTTACGAGACGGCTGACTTTTAAATATTTGTCGATGCGCATGTTTCGTTCCTCTTTTTTTATTTTATCACATAAAATCGAATTAATTAGGGTGTTTTAGGCTTTGAAATGTCATAGACTCGGGCGATTTCCATAAGTAATTCTTCAAGATGTACAAACCAGTCACCACGTTTGAAGAGACGGACCTTCAACTCTTTATTCACATAAAACACTTTTACATATTGCATAAGTCCCATTATGGCTTTGAATAAAGTGTTTCCGATTCCATTGATTGCAGAGAAGTCTTGAGACATTTTCACTTCGATGTATTCTGTGGTTTCACGCAAACTTTCAAAAGCAGAACCAGCAGAAATAAGGTCGATTTTCTTTTTCCGAATCAATCGTTCGACTTCTTCGGGGAGACGGCCATAGATGTCTCTGATATGTTTGTGGATTCCTGCGAGTTCTTCAAAGTTTTTAGCCGCTTCAATGTCCTGATATAATTCTACTTTATCGCCCTTTTCAGCATAAGTGCTTGGAATATAAGCATCAACCGTCAGTGTGTTTTGCGGACGAATGGGTTCTGCCACCACGCCTGTTTTCTTTTCTTCAATCGCTTCGTTGAGCAATTTCAAATACATATCAATACCAACGGTATCAATAAAACCCGCTTGTTCTGGACCTAAAATATCTCCTGCGCCACGTATCATTAGATCACGCTGCGCGATTTTATAACCACTACCAAGTTCGGTAAAATCTTGAATTGCTTTTAAACGTTTGGCGGCAGTTTCGTTCATGACCTTGCCTTCTTTATACAGTAAGTAAGCATAGGCGATACGATTTCCCCGTCCAACTCGGCCTTTAATTTGATATAACTGTGATAGCCCAAAGGTATCGGCGTTCTCGACAATGATCATATTTGCATTAGCAATATCGATTCCGTTTTCAATAATGGACGTGCAGACTAAAACATTAATTTCTGCATTGTAAAACTTGAGCATAACATCTTCGATTTCGTTACGATCCATTTGCCCATGAACAACCCCGACTGCAGCGTTCTTAACCATGTTTTGAATTCGTCCTGCGACTTGCTCGATGTTGCTAACTTGATTATGAAGATAGAAAACTTGCCCCATGCGTCCAAGTTCGCGTTCAATGAGTTCCTTAATAACCGCTTCTTTGTATGGAATAACATAAGTCTGTATCGGCATGCGGTTCATAGGTGCAGTCGTGATTTCGGAAAGTTGTCGAATGCCTAAAAGTGAAATTTGTAGGGTTCGCGGAATTGGGGTTGCCGAAAGAGTCAAAACATCAATGCTTGTTTTCATCTCTTTGATTCGCTCTTTTTGCTCTACACCAAATCGTTGTTCTTCGTCCACAATCAATAAGCCAAGGTCTTTGAACACAACTTCTTTGCTTAGTAACCGATGAGTCCCAATAACGAGATGGATTTTACCATCGCGTATTTCTTGGATATATTGCTTTTGCCTAGGTTCTGGAATTAAACGCGAAAGAATGGCGATGCGTACTCCAAAAGAAGCAAAGCGTTCAGATGCGATTTCATAATGTTGGCGTGCAAGTAAGGTCGTCGGGCAAAGGAGAGCGACTTGTTTTCCGTTAGAAATGGCCTTGAAGGCGGCTCGGAAAGCTACTTCGGTTTTTCCAAAACCAACGTCACCGCAAAGCAGGCGATCCATCGGAGTCGGCTTTTCCATATCCGCTTTTATTTCGTTGAGCGAACGAAGTTGGTCAGGAGTAAGGTCGAATGGGAATTGTTCTTCAAATTCCTCTTGATAGGAATCATCTGGATTGAATGCAATGCCTTGAATTTTAGCGCGCTGAGCATAAAGTTCGATCAAGCGGTCCGCCAAAATATTGACGCGCTCTTTAATTTTGCGTTTTGTCTTTTCCCATTCGGTGGAATTGAGCCGGTTAAGTTTGGGAGCAGCGCCTTCTTTTCCAATAAATTTGCGCACAAGTTTAAATTGAGATAAAGGAACATACAGAACATCCGTTCCAGCATAGGCGATATGAAGAAAGTCTCTGTGAATTCCGTCTATTTCCAAGGTTTTGATATCCAAGAATTGACCAATGCCGTTGTATTCATGAACGACATAATCTCCAGGCTCCAGATCCTCGTAAGACTTGAGGATTACTGCCTCTTTGAAACGGTTTAAGAACCGTGAAATACGACTCCGATAACCGAAGATTTCCTTGCTCGTCAGATATATTATTTTTTCATCAACTAATTCAAAACCCTCTTCGAGTGAGAGAAGCGTTAGCGCCACCTTGGTTCTAGGAATTGCCATTCCTTCGACCATAGAGTAAATAATGACATTTTCATCAAGGATAGCTTTGACAGCATCGATTTGTTGTTTCGTGGATAAAGCAATAATGATTTTTTCCGCGGTCCCAAGATAGGACTGGATAAGTCTCAAAGAGTTGGCAAGATTATTGCTCGAACCAATGATTGGCCGAACTGAGAAGAGGATATCGGTGTCCTTGGCATAATGCTCACTCGCGGAGAGAACATTTGAATGGGCTCCAAAAACACGTCCCGGATCCTGATACATGCTGAGGTGTGACATAAGCTGTCCGCCCTCAAGTAATTCCGAGAAATAATTAAAGGCTTCTTCAGACAGTAGTTCGGAGGATGCGTCAAATTGCGGTTTATTGCATATAAGGGTGATTGAATCGTGAGTGTAATCCAGTAAAGAATAGTGATTATCCTCAGCAAACCCCATGTATTTATAGATTGTTGGATGATAGTCTTTGGATGTAATACGTTCGATATCGAGCATTGTTTTCGCTTTAAGAATTTCGTATTTATACTCGCCGATTGTATCTTTATCAATTGGGAGTTGGCGCTCCACTCGTTCTTTTAAATTTTGAACTTCATTTTCCGAGAATAATATGTCGCTCGCGGGCAAAATCGTAATTGACATGACCTCGCCAACCGAACTTTGGGTTGCAATATCAAAGTAACGGATGCTTTCAACTTGGTCACCAAAAAACTCGATCCGAACTGGGGCAGACAAGTTCACGGAGTAGATATCCAAAATGTCGCCCCGAAGTGCAAATTGAAGGCTTTGATCAACCTTATTAACGTTAATATAGCCACTTTCGATCAGTGTCTTTCGGATCGTTTGGAATTTGTATTCTTTGCCTACCGTAAACTCAATCGATTGGCTGCGAAAAAAAAGTGGGTCAGGCAAATAGCGCATGACTCCTGCCGCATGAGTAATAAGAACGTGGGGTTGGTCATTTCGAAGTTCATTCATGACATAAATCCGTTGGGCAAGCATCTCTTTGCTTGTGGCAATCGACTCGGCGCGAAGCAGTTCATCTACCGGGAAGAACAAACAGTTATCTTCACCAAGGAATCCAGCCATCAGATCATATAGTCTTTGCGCGTTATATAAATTGGTTGTGACAAGTGTATAATTCTGTGGTTTTTTCTTATAAGCAGAAGCGACCAAAAGGGCGATTCCTAAAGTATCGTCCACGACAAAACGTCCTTTTTTTTCAAGAAGGGAGGTAACGGCGTGATTACTTTCTAAGAGATCAAATAGACTTTTCAATAATCCTCAACACCTTAATTGAATTTCGACATCGCGTGATGAAAGCTGGTTTTCAGATAATCCACTATGGCATCGACGGCTTTTGCCACCGCTTCATCTATAAGAACTTGTTCCTCAGGAGAAGGTTTTCCAAGGACATAGTCGATTCCTTCACCAACTTGTGGTTCGCCTATACCGACGCGGATTCGCTTGATATCCTGGGTGCCAAGTAATTCGATAATGTTTTTCATCCCATTATGGCCACCACTTGATCCAGATAAACGGAGGCGGATATGGCCAGGAACAATGGCCATATCATCAAAAACAACAACTATTTCCGATGGTAAAATCTTGAAATAAGAACAAATCGCTTGGACCGATTGACCGGAAAGATTCATAAAGGTTGAAGGCTTCAACAATAGGATGTCTTCTTCTCCCAAGCGGACACGACAGTAAACGCCGTTGAAATCATCTTTGTCGATCATGACATTTAGCTTATCGGCAAGGGCGTCTAAAACTTTAAATCCGACGTTGTGACGGCTTTTTGCATATCGGGCGCCGGGGTTGCCGAGACCAACAATTAATTTCATTGACTTTTATCCTCCGTGTAGTTGTAATTATAACATAGAATAATAACCATTATTTTCAACAATAATCAGCTATGATTCGTTAATATATTTGGGTATGGAGAAAAAACACCGTGGGAAAAATGGGAACCAACATCGTTAAGCTACTAAAAGGCATCGCTATTGGCGTTGCCGTCATTATTCCTGGGGTGAGCGCTAGCACCCTTGCGGTTTTGCTTGGAATCTATGACGATCTCCTCGAAGCATTCGGGGGTTTAAAAAAGCATTTTAAAAAATCTTTTTTAACGATTTTGCCTCTCGGAATCGGCGCCATGATTGGCTTCATCGCTTTTTGGTATCCACTCATCTGGATTATCAAAACCGAACCTCTTCCCACAATGGCGGTTTTCGCCGGATTTATCTTAGGGGGCTTCCCGGCGTTGTTTGAAAGAATTCGAGGGCGCTTCAAACCTTACCGTGTTATTTTGATGATAACGACAATGCTGATTGGAATCGCAATCGGCGCATCTTCCGTATTATTCAAACTAGATACTTCCTTCTTATTCATCGGCATTAATGTTTGGGGTTGCGTAAGCCTTTTCCTCGTTGGATTGCTCGTTGCTTCGGCAATTTTTATCCCCGGCGTTTCCGGGACGATGTTGTTAATCGCGATGGGTTTTTGGGATCCGATTTCCAGCTTTTTTCAAAACCTCATTGTCTTCTCAAATGTCGGATTGAGTTTGCTTTATATTGGTTTTTTCCTTTTGGGAAACATCATCGGTTTAGCAGCTTTTAGCCGGATACTCACGCGTGCGCTCAAAAACCATAACACTACCGTTAGTTTTGCAATTATTGGTTTCGTTTTTGGTTCAATCATATCGGCGTTTTATAATTACGATGTCGTCGTTACTTATCAAGCCTATCAAACAACAAATATTGGAAATTATATTCTTGCCTTCTTGCTCTTAATCGCCGGAATCTCACTTGGTTACATTTTGACTAGTCGAGAAAAAAAGAAACTGGCAAGAGACGTGGAAATCTAGCGAAAAACGGTTTTTTGCCTTTTTTCTTTTCTTCTCTCGTTTAGTACTTTAAGTTATAATTACGAAAGCAACTTGATTCACGGAGAAGAAACGAATGAAACTCAAAAACTATTTAATCTACAGCTTGAAAGGTTTTATCATTGGCATGGCTATTATTTTGCCAGGTATTAGCGGAGGCGCGGTCGCCGCCCTTCTTGGCGTCTACGACAAGATGATCGAGGCCGTTGCTGATATCGGAAAGCACTTTAAATCCTCTATGAAAGTTCTCTTGCCGATTTTCATTGGGCTCGTTTTCTCTGTCTCTCTTTTCTTTCCGCTTGATGTTCTGTTAAAAATCGCCCCATTCCCTGTGATTGCTCTATTTGTTGGAATGATGATGGGTGGCGTACCTGAATTAACCAAAAAATTAAAAGGCAAAATAAACGTAAAAAACATTCTGCTTGTTATAGCGGGGTTCATCTTCTCGGCCTCCATTGGTGTTATTTCTGTATTTGCCCTCGAACCGGCCGTTTTGACAAATATCGCGCTGCCGGGTTTATTACTACTCTTCGTTGTTGGATTTTGCGCGAGCACAACTCTGGCCACTCCAGGAATATCGGGCTCGATCACTCTGCTTGCATTGGGATATTATGTTCCTTTAGTCGGCATCGCAACTGAACTTTTAAGTTTTCAAGCGTCGACAATGTTAAACAATCTTCTTGTTGCAATGGCGTTTGGCGTTGGCATGCTTGCTGGTTTCTTCCTAATCTCAAAATTCATGAAATTTCTTCTTGGCAAATATCTCATCCCAACGTCATTCGCTATCGTTGGAATTGTGCTGGGATCTTTTGTCTCTTCTTTCTATAATAATGAGACCGTTGCTCTCGCAACTGAAACCCCTGAATTTCTCTCGACGTGGCAAATAATCGGAACTGTCGCAGCTTTGATTATCGGTTTTGCCACTACTTTGATACTAGAAAAAATAGTCGAGAAGAAAAACGCTCTAAAAGCAAAGGAGATTTAACTTGTGGGATGGGAACTAGATTTTCTTAATTGGGTCAATCAAACGCTGCACGGATGGCCAGTATTAAACCTTATTTTTCGTTATATTACCGTTTTAGGCGATGGCGGATTTGCGTGGTTTTTGCTGGGAATAATTCTTGCTTGTATCAAAAAGACTAGGAGAATGGGGTTAACGGTCGTGGCCGGTGTTCTTGTTCTTGGAAGTCTGAATAATTATGTCATAAAAATATTAGTCGCCCGCCCGCGGCCTTTTAATGTCGTCGGTGGAGAAGAATTAAAAATTTTCGTCAATGCAACAATTACCCCACTGATTAATGTTGGGAACATCCATTTATTCGGTATGTCTACAGACTCCGCTTTTATGAGTGGACACACCGTTTCTAGCGTTGCCGCTGCAACCATAGTCTATTCATTCAACAAGAAGATTGGCATTCCGGTCATTGTGGTTGCCGCCTTAGTTGCGCTCAGTCGTCTTTTCCTTGTTGTCCATTACCCGACAGATGTCATCGCAGGTGCTATTTTTGCCATTGCCGGTGCTCTTGGTATTGTGTGGGTCTCGAATCTTATCAATAAAAAAATACAGGCTAAAAAAGCTTTAAAAACTTCAGTTACGAGCACAAAAATAGGTTAATACGGGTTTGAGTAAAAACGCTTTCGTAATATGACGACGCATTTTTGTTGACTTTAATGCGTGAAGTTTTATAATTACTTTCGTTGACTATTCGGTCAATGAAAAGGAGTTGTTTATAAAATGCCAAAAACCGCCGAGCAATTCCAGGAAATCAAAGATGAGCGGCGAAACCGCATCTTGGTGGCCTCATTAAGGCTCTTCGCTGTCCGTGGATATGACTCAACCACGATTAGTGATATCACCACCGCTGCTTCGTGTTCACACGGGCTTTTTTATCATTATTTTGCTTCAAAAGAAGAAGTGTTCCATGTCTTGATAGAAAATTCCCTTGAGCAAAGTAGTCGCCCTGACTTTACCTCGAATTTAGACCGCGAAAAAGATTCACCGACCGTTCTTCTAAAAGCTGGAATATCTTGGATTCTCGACCAATTAGTAAAACAAGATTCTGACTTTCCTTATTATCTATATATATTTCTGAACATCCATTTTCAAAAAACCATTCCGGCTCCAAGAAAAGCAAATACCCAAAGAAAGCATCCCTTCCTCATGGTCCGCGACCTAGTCAAACGCGGCCAGGAAATCGGAGAATTTGAAAAGGGTGATCCAAGTGAATACGCCATGAGCTTGTTCGCGCTATTACGCGGCATGACATATGTTCGCGTCACGACACCTCAAGAATTTCACGCTCCGTCAGTCGATATAGTAGTGAATTTGTTTCTTAGAAAGGAGCGTTCATAAATGCTCAAATTAATGCGATATCTCAAATCAGTATGGTGGCAATTAATCATTGTTTTAACCTTATTGACTATCCAAGCCTATTTGCAACTCGAACTTCCAACTGAAATGTCTGCCATCACCAAGGTGGTTACCAGCGGAGCTCGCAATCTCGATGGAACGTTAACGGCTGCCGGAATCAACGAAATCTGGCGCGTCGGATTTATTATGATTGCAATTGCCGGCGCAATTGCCCTCATCGCAATTGTCGTTTCCTTATTAAACTCTTATATCGCTGCCAATTTCGGAAAAAGAGTGAGAGCGGATATTTATAAGGCCGTAACTAATTACTCACCAACCGAATTCGATAAAATCGGCACCGCGTCATTAATTACGCGTACCACCAACGACGTTTCCCAAGTCCAACAAGTCATTTTGATGGGAATTCGTATTATCGTTGTTTCACCAGTAACGCTTGTCGTGGCGGTTTTAAAAACTTTACAAGCTAACGCGCAACTCGCGATTGTGCTAGCTATCGCCCTTCCAATCGTCACAATCGTGGTTATTGTAACCTTTATTTTTGCGGCGCCTCTATTTGAAAAGATTCAAAGAGAGATCGATCGCGTTACTTTGGTTTTCCGTGAAGGTTTGACGGGTGTTCGCGTCATTCGCGCCTTCAATCAACAAAAGAAAGAAGCCAAGCGTTTTGACGATGCAAACAGCAGTATGACCGATATCACTATTAAAGTGGGTCGTACCGTTTCCTTCGTCAGCCCTATTATTAGCATTATCATGGAACTTACGTATTTAGGTATTTTCTTCTATGCCTTCGCAATCATGGATGGCACGCCACTTTCAGCGGTTGACGGAAACGCCATCGGTACCACCATGGCGGTTGCTCAATACTCACAACAAATCATGATGTCATTTATCATGTTCGCGATGATCTTCATTATGGTTCCGCGTGCAAGCGCGAGTGCCAAACGGATTAACGCCGTTTTGGAACTCAAGCCGTCCGTTTATGATTTGAAGCAAGATGCTCCAGTGACTTCGGTCAAGGGACAGGTTGAATTCAAAGATGTCACCTTCTCTTTCCCGCAAGCGAACGCGCCAACGCTACAACATATTAGTTTCACTGCGAAACCGGGACAAATTACCGCCATCATCGGTTCAACCGGTAGCGGAAAATCAACCGTTATCAATCTTATCCCGCGTTTCTACGATGCAAGCGAAGGTCAAGTTTTAGTTGATAACGTCGATGTTCGCGAATATACGCAACACGATTTACGCGATAAAATCGGCTTCGTGCCACAGCAAGCTCTCTTATTTACAGGAACGATCAAAGACAATTTACGTTTTGGAAAAGCCGATGCCACCGATGAAAATATTTGGGAAGCGACCGATGTCGCCCAAGCCACACACTTCATTAGCAAAAACGCCGATAAACTCGATACCGTTGTCAGTCAAGGAGGCAAGAATTTCTCGGGCGGCCAAAAACAAAGATTGGCCATTGCTCGCGCTCTGGTTAAAAAACCAGAAATCTATATATTTGATGACGCTTTTAGTGCTCTCGACTTTAAGACGGATATCAAACTCCGTACAGCTTTAAGAGAGTATACAAAGAAATCATCTGTATTGATTGTTGCCCAACGCGTAACGACCATCATCGATGCCGATAATATTATCGTTTTAAACGATGGTAAAATCGTTGGTCAGGGAAAACATAAGGATCTCCTCCTAAACTGCGATGTCTACCGCGAAATCGTTTTCTCACAACTAGATCCCGACGAAATTAATAAGACCATGCTCTTGGGCAAACAAGCCCTAACTTCGGAAGGGGGCGACCAATAATGGCAAACACAACAACTTCAAATCCAACCACAGCCACTCCGGCGCCAATTAAACGTCCCGGCGGCCCAATGATGGGTGGATCACGCTCTGTCGATAAACCCAAAAACTTCAAATCAACCTCTAAACGTCTGCTCGCCAATTTCAAGCCGCTAATCTTAAAGTTTGCGCTCGTCATTACGATTGTTATTATCTCGACAACGCTTATCATTATTTCACCTGTGTTGATTCGTAACCTGCTCTCGGATATGTCTGCGTTTATTACCTCCGACATGACCACGATGACTATTAAAGTCAATTGGGATACCTTGTTCCAAAAATTCGGTATTATCATGATTCTCTATACCATTTCGGCGATTCTTACTTGGTTTGCCGACTGGATTGTCGTAAAGATCAGCGCCGAATATGCTTTCAACTTACGCAAACAAATACAATCAAAACTCGATCGTTTGCCACTTAGCTATTTCGATGGCCAGACCTATGGCGAGATTATGAGCCGTGGAACGAATGATGTCGATACCATCTCGCGTTCTATGCAACAAATCATTACGCAGGTCATCTCCGGAATCGTCATGCTAATCGGTATTCTTATCGCAATGTTCGTTACTGATTGGCGTTTAGCGCTTGTCGCTGTTGCCACGCTTCCACTAATGATTATCATTACGGTAATAATCGCGATGACCTCTCAAAAAGAGTTCGTCAAATATCAAACCAAACTCGGTATGTTGGATTCCCATATTGAAGAAACATACGGTGGCTATAAATTAGTTAAACTCTTCAACCGCGAAGAGAAAGAAATCGCTACGTTTAAAGCCATCAATGATGATATGGAAAAGTCTGATCGCAAGTCACAATTCTTGTCTGGCGTCATTTTCCCGATGATCCGTTTTATTAATAACCTTGGTTTCGTCGGAATCAGCATCGTGGGCGGCGTCTTAAAAGCCGACAACCCAGCTGCTTCTCTCGCAAACATGGTTGCGTTCTTCATGTTTATTTCTTTATTCCAACAACCGTTCATGCAAATTGGCCAAATCAGCAACATCATTCAATCGACAGTCGCTGCGGCCGAGCGCATTTTCGGAGTTTTGGATGAAAAAGAGTTTGTTCCAGATGATGCAGATGCTATTCAGGTTGAAGACAGCGTCAAGGGAAACGTTGATTTCGAAAACGTTTCATTCTCCTATAAAGCCGAAACACCCTTAATCGAAGGCATGAATCTTCACATTAAAGCTGGCGAAAGCGTAGCCATCGTTGGACCGACCGGCGCAGGAAAAACCACCATCGTCAATCTCATTATGCGTTTCTATGAGATCAATGGTGGGGCGATTAAGTTAGACGGCATCGATATTCGCCATTACTCACGCGCCACTCTACGTGGCAGCGTCGGTATGGTTTTACAAGATACTTGGTTATTTAGCGGTTCGATTAAAGAAAACATCCGTTATGGTCGCATAAACGCAACTGACGAGGATGTTGTTGAGGCCGCAAAATCGGCCCATGCTCACCACTTTATTTCCACGTTGCCTGAAGGATATGATTTCGTCTTAAATGAAGACGGAACAAACATCTCACAAGGACAACGTCAATTGATCACGATTGCCCGAGCGATTATTAGCCAACCCAAGATTCTCATTCTCGACGAAGCCACAAGCAGCGTCGATACGAGAACAGAAGTGGCAATTCAAGACGCGATGGCAAAAATGATGACGAATCGGACGAGTTTCGTTATCGCCCACCGTCTTTCTACCATCAAAAACGCCAAACTCATCTTGGTCATGAACAAAGGCAAGATTATCGAGACAGGAACCCACCAGCAATTGTTAGAACTTAAGGGCTTCTATGCCGATTTATACAATGCCCAATTTGCTGGGACCAACCCACTGGCACCAAAAGAAGTCTAAAGTTCGTATTAAAAATGAGAAAGAGCGGTTTGCGCCGCTCTTTTTTTATTTGTTTATAAGTATCAAATCTATCAGCATTTCATCATCTGTCAATCCGGCGTGGTGCGCTTTAAACCGCGAATGTGCTAGCTGACCGCCGATGAGATAATCGAAGCAGGCATGGTCGATCGCAATTGCCAGATAATCTCCCATAAAGTTTTTTACGACAGGATGGGGAAGCCCTTCACCAAACCATTCCTCTTTTAATGCCTGGCGCTTCGTCTTAAGCAAAAATTCGTTTCCGTAGTATTTGTTAAAGAGGCGAGCAAACTCTCGCTTCCTGCCCCGTTTAACAAAGAAAAATGCGGCGCGGGGTTCGTTTGAGAAAGGACGAAGCAGAGTGTCGTAGAAATCCGCGTGCTCTTCAACAGCCACAAAGTGAATGTCTACTAGCCCGTGATCAGCCAATACAACGAATAGGGTTTCAGGAAAATCGCGAGCAAGTTTCTCAACTCCCGCACTAATATCGAGGATAGTTTTATGGACTTCCTCGGAGCCAACGCCTGTCATATGGATAAGCCCATCTGGTTGGAGCCAATACCCATAAACAAATTTTTCTCCTTGAATACTCGTTACTTCTCTGACTTTATCGAAAAAGTCTGGCAAATCGCGAGCGGTTCCATTAGCGATAATTGACGGCCACACACTTGCGACACGCAATTTCGGGTTCTTTTTAGCTATCATCTCAAAAATGTCTTCATAGGGAGCCACTTTGTGCATTTCGTTTTCGTTGGAGACTTTGCTTTTGGTAATACTGTTTTCGTTCGTAAATACATCGACATTACACCCAACATTTTTGAAATATTGCGACCACCCAAGCCAACCGTTTTCAATTGGAAAACGTCCACTCAATAATGAAGTAGTCGCCGCCACGGTGGTGGGTGGGAATGTAGAGGTAATTGTCGTGAAACGGTTGTTCACAAGAATTGAGGACGAATCGAGGTGCCGTTCGATGAGTGCCGTACCAAGTCCATCAAACAACAAGACAACAATCTTTCCGTGCCGCGCTAAAACCTCATCAAGTTCTTTGATGGTGGAGTGAAAAGGAGTTACACCAAAACGATAAATTAAGGAATTTGATAAATTGCAAATTGAGTGACAGTAATTTGGATGGGTGGTCTTCATTCGTTAAAATCTCTGATTTTCTTGTACATCTTTTTAAGTTTTCCGTAAAGCTGGATATAAACTTCTCTGTACAAATAATTATAACGTTCGTGATTTTTGGAATCAGGTAAGAATGTTATCGAACGATGAACCATAGTTTTGACTGCCTCTTCATAAGATGGGAAATCTCCGTGAGCAGTAAACGCTAAAACGGCCGTTCCAAGACTTGAGGTTTCAAAAGTTTGGACGCGCGAAACCGGAATTCCAAAAATATCAGCAGTTATTTGGCAAATAGCGTCGCTTTGAGAACCGCCACCAGAAACACGTATTTCTTTGACTTTATGGTGCTGTCGCTTTTCTATGCCTTCAAGACCTTCGCGTAATCCATAAGCAATCCCTTCAACAATCGCGCGATATAAATGGGTGTGCGTATGGAAATCACTCCAACCAATAATTGCACCCTTTGCTTCAGGCCGACGCAAGCCGGGTCCCCAGTAAGGTTGGAGAACAAGTCCTTGAGATCCCGGAGGTATTTTCATCATGGCTTTGTTAAGAACGTCTTCGGTCGCCATTTTCAAAATTGCCGCCTCAGTTGATTCAGTTGTTCCAAATTCTTTTTTAAACCATGTGACCATCCAATATCCACGGTAAATTTGAACTTCCATATTATAAAGATTTGGTATTGAGGCAGGATATGCCGGTAAAAACGGTTCTGGTTCAATATATTTTGGATTTGAAACTTCAATGCTGGAGGCAGTGCCATATGAAATACTTGCCATGTCGTTGGTAATGCAACCAGTACCGATAGTTTCTGAGCCTTTGTCGCTTCCGTTTGCATAAATTGGCAAGCCTTCTGGTAAACCGGTTTCAAGGTGACACTGATGGGTAATCTCGCCTAACTTTTCGCCTGGTTTTACGAGTTGGCAAAGTAGTTTAGAAGGAATCTCAAAAATGGGGGCTTTTAACGCATTGTCTTTGTACCAAATGCCTTTTTGAAAATCAATAGGGTAGTGGCCAGCTTGATTAGCCGAACTATCAATGAGTTTCCCTGTTAGCAATAGTGTAAAGTAGGTTGAGACATTGATATAATGAGCCGTTTTACTCCAGTTTTCTGGTTCCTCGTGCATAATCCATCGCGCTGCGGTGCGACGGCTATTCATTTTCACCGTTTCGCTTAAACCTGTCAGTGAGAAAATGATGTTCCTCATTAAACCGTATTTTGTTTTTTGAAGCGCTTGACGTTGATCAAGCCAAAGGATGGATGGACGAATAACTTTTAGGTCTTTATCAAGTAGTACGGCTGTATCTCGGAAGCATGTGATGGCCATGGTTTTGACGTCGAGCAACAACTCGGGGTGGTTCTGTGACAATGCCTTAGTGACATGGCACATCGTTTCCCAATAATAATGAGGGTTTTGCTCTGCATAACCCGGTTTTAACGAGAAGTATGACGGGTCATAAGTCTTTTTTTCTAAAGCCAAAGAATCGCCTTTTTTGTTAAAAATCATGGCACGAACGCTTTGCGTGCCGAAATCGATTGTCAGAGCCAATGGTTCGTTATTCACAACCGTTCACTTCCTTTAAGTTTATTCTAACAAAATATAACGGCAGTGGTAGAAAACTCTTTAAAAAACTGAAGTTGTTTCTTTTCTCTGTTTTTTTGACTGTTCTGAGTATCTTTTTTATATCGGTGGTTTTAATATCTATGATATTATTATCAATGTGAGTGTTCGTCCTCCATGCAGGGGCGGCCCACTTTAGGAGGAAATACAATGCAACAAGAGAAAAAGTATGTTTATGCCTTCGCAGAGGCTTATGGCCTAGGCAAAGAGCTTCTTGGTGGCAAAGGTGCTGGTTTAGCGGAAATGACGCACATTGGCGTCCCGATTCCGCAAGGTTTCACCATTACGACCGAGGCTTGCTCACTTTATTATGAAAGCGGCAAGGTATTGCCCGAATTTTTAATTTCGGCAATCAAAAACGAGGTCAAAGGTATCGAGAAAATCACCGGAAAACACTTCGGTGGAGATCATAACCCGTTACTTGTCAGCGTTCGCTCCGGCGCTCGCGTGTCAATGCCAGGTATGATGGACACAATCTTAAACTTAGGCCTTAACGATGTCACCGTTGCGGCTTTAGTGAAAGAAACCGGCAACGAACGTTTCGCGTTCGACTGCTATCGTCGTTTTATATTGATGTTCACGAACATCGCCAAAGGTCACCCACGTACTGAAATGGACAAAATGTTGGAGTCCATCAAGGAACACAAACACTATAAGGGCGACACCGATTTAACCGCCGATGACCTCAAAGGCCTCGTCGTTAAGTACAAGGCTCACTATAAAAAAGTATTCGGGGAAGAATTCCCGAGCGATCCGTATATTCAATTGATTGAAGCCGTTACCTCCGTTTTCCGTTCATGGGATAACCCACGGGCCAACGTCTATCGCAAGATGAATAACATTCCCTATTCCTGGGGAACTGCCGTTACCGTTCAATCCATGGCCTTTGGCAACAAGGGCGATACCTCTGGTACTGGCGTTGCCTTCTCGCGTTCTCCGTCAACTGGTGAAAAGCAGGTATTCGCCGAATACTTACCGAACGCCCAGGGCGAAGACGTTGTCGCTGGCATCCGCACTCCATTAGACATCGATGCACTCCGCAAAATTTTGCCGGAAGTACACAAACAATTCTTAGACACCATCAAGTTGATGGAGACTCACTATAAAGACATGCAAGATATGGAATTCACCGTCGAAGACGGAAAACTCTACTTCTTACAAACCAGAAATGGTAAGAGAACCGCTGCTGCGGCCCTCAAGATTGCTTGCGATTTAGTCGATGAAAAACTCATCACTGAAGAAGAAGCCGTCCTCCGTGTCGAAGCAAAATCCCTTGATAGTTTGCTCCACCCGAGTTTCGATCCAAAAGAATTAAAGAAACTGAAACCAATTGGTGAAGGTTTACCGGCATCTCCAGGTGCCGCTACTGGCAAAATTGCCTTTACCGCTTCTGAAGCTCACAAGCGTCATGAGGCTGGCGAAAAGATTGTACTCGTTCGCGCCGAAACTTCTCCAGAAGACATTGAAGGCATGGTCGCCGCCGAAGGCATTCTCACGATGCGCGGTGGTATGACGAGCCACGCTGCTGTCGTTGCTCGCGGCATGGGCAAATGCTGTGTCGTTGGTTGCAGCACCGCTGAAATCGATGAAGAAGCCCGCACTTTAAAGTTAAACGGCAAGGTTTATACCGATAAAGACGTCATCTCACTCGATGGTTCCACTGGTTCCGTTTATGACGGTGATATTAAGAGAGTCGAAACTGCGCTTACTGGTCAATTTGGCCGGTTGATGGGCTGGGCCGACAGCTATCGTACGCTTCGCGTTCGCGCGAACGCCGATACTCCGAAAGATGCCGATCAAGCCGTCAAGTACGGCGCTGAAGGTATTGGACTATGCCGTACCGAACACATGTTCTTCGGCAAAGATCGTATCTTCAATATGAGAAAGATGATTTTGGCCGAGACCGTCGCCGAACGCGAAAAGGCACTCGAAGATTTACTCCCATATCAACAAAGCGACTTCTACGGATTGTTTATGGCGATGAAAGACAAAAACGTCAACATCCGTCTGCTCGATCCACCTCTACATGAATTCTTACCGCAAGAAGAAGACAAGATCGAAGAGTTAGCAAAAGCGCTCAACTTGTCGGTTGAACACGTGAAAAACCGTATCTCCTTCTTACACGAATTTAACCCAATGATGGGTCACCGTGGTTGCCGTCTTGACGTTTCCTATCCGGAAATCGGCAAGATGCAAACGCGTGCCATTATCCGCGCGGCTCTCCAAGCTCAAAAAGATCTTGGTCACGCAGTCGTCCCGGAAATCATGGTACCGCTCGTTCTCGAAATCAGAGAATTCAAGTTCGTAAAGAACATTATTGTTGAAATCGCTGATGAAGAAATCAAGAAGTCCGGTCAAGAACTCCACTATGAAGTCGGAACCATGATCGAAATTCCTCGCGCAGCTTTACTCGCTAGTGAAATCGCCACAGAAGCAAAATTCTTCAGCTTTGGCACTAACGACTTAACGCAAATGACGTTCGGGTTCAGCCGCGATGATGCTGGCAAGTTCTTGCCAGACTACTACGCGACAAAGATCTTCGAACAAGATCCATTCCAAACCATTGACCAACGTGGTGTTGGACGTCTCGTCAAGATGGCTGTGGCCGAAGGCCGCGCTGCCAACCCGACACTCCATGTCGGCGTTTGTGGTGAACACGGTGGCGACCCAGTCTCCATCGAATTCTTCCACAACGTCGGACTTGACTACGTCTCATGCTCACCGTTCCGCGTTCCGGTCGCTCGTTTAGCGGCTGCCCAAGCGGCGATTAAAGCAAAAAGAGCCGCTGCCAAGAAATAAGCGTCCTCGTTTAACAAAGCACCCGCCTCGAAAGAAGTGGGTGTTTTTTTATACAAAAAAGTCCCATCGAAGGGACTTCTGCGGTGATATATTTATTTTTTGGAACGAAGAATCTTGGCGTATCCCGGCTTATTGACTTGTCGGGCACGAGCGATTGCGAGGTCGTCTTCTGCAACATCTTGGTTGAGTGTCGAACCAGCCGCGATAAAGGCATTGTCTGCAATTTTGATTGGAGCAATCAGTGTCGATCCAGAACCGACAAAGACGTTCTTTCCAATCTCGGTGTGGTGCTTGTTTTTTCCATCATAGTTTGCGGTAATCGTTCCGCAACCGATATTCGTGTTTTCGCCAACTTCGGAATCACCGACATAAGTAAGGTGCGCAGATTTGACGCCATCATGCAGCTTTGCGTTTTTCATCTCAACGAAATTGCCAATCTTGATGGTGTTTCCGATTTCACAATGACCACGTAAATGTGCAAACGGACCAACGTGATCATCATTACCCAACGTTGAATCAACAAGATATGATTTAATGATTGAATTTGAATTCCCAATCGTCATATTTTCAAGATAGGTATCTGGACCAATTATGTTTCCGCTGCCGATAATGGTTTTCCCCATAATATAGCATCCAGGTTTAATAATAGTATCGGGACCGATAACGACATCGGGACCAATGTAGGTGTTTTCAGGATCTTCCAGCGTAACGCCACTGAGCATAAGGGCTTCGTTAATTCGGTTTTTCATTATTTTTGTGGCCTCCGCCAATTGAACGCGATCGTTAATTCCCAGCATCTCTTTATTGTCTTTAAGAATTGAGGCACCCACGCGTAGATGCGCTTCCTTAAACAACTTAACGACATCAGTAAGATAGAGTTCATTTTGCTTGTTTCCGCTTGTCAGATAGACAAGATTTTCGAAAAGTAATTTATTGTTGAAGACATAGACACCGGTATTTACTTCATGGATTGCTTGCTCGTCGGTGGTGGCATCGACTTGTTCTACTATTTTTTTAACAGAACCCTTGAGGTCTCGCACGATGCGCCCGTATCCTTTTGGATTATCGAGCAACGCACTCAAAATAGTTAAATCATTTGCGTTTTGCAGGTGCTCTTCAATCAATTGCGCAAGTGTGACGCCTGTTAAAAGTGGCGTATCCCCACATAAAACGAGCGTGATTCCTTCTTTTCCAGAAAGAAATGGCGCGACTTGTTGAACGGCGTGTCCGGTGCCTTTTTGTTCGTGTTGCCATACAGGGGTTGCTGAAGCTCCAACAAGCTTAGTGGTGACTTCTCCGCCAAAACCTACCACGGCATATGTGGCGAGAGGCTTTACCGAAACAAGCGAACGCAATACATAGGAAACGAGCGGGACACCAAGAATGGGATGGCTGACCTTAGCATGGCTTTGATCAAGAGATTTCATCCGTGTGCCTTTTCCGGCGGCAAGGATTACGGCAAAGATATCCATAAAACGACCTCCTTGATAGTTATTCGGGGAAATGAATGGCGGTTTTGACGACGGTATAACCTAATTTCTCATATTTTGCTTCGGCTTTAGAAATTTTATGATGATTCTCAGAAAGTGCAAACACAGAAGAACCAGAACCACTCATGCCGACAATTTCAAAGCCATCTTTTTCGAGACTTTCTTTCACTTTTTTGACTTCCGGCAATAAGAAAAACGCCGGTTTTTCAAGAACGTTAGCGACACTCGCGGCAAGTTTGGCACTATTTCCAGTTACGAGGGCGTCAACAACAGAATCGACATCGATAGTCTCTTTTTCCATTAAGTCATATTGGTTGAATACGGTCTTCGTCGATAACCCTTCTTTGGGTTTAACGATAAGGACACAGTACTGTTTTACAACCGGAATCGGTTGGATAATTTCGCCAACGCCACTAACGCGGGCCGCTTGTCCTATATAAAAGAAAGGGACATCTGAACCGATTTTTTTAGCTAGTTCAAGAATTTCTTTGGGCTCCGGATGGATTTTAAGCAATGTGCAAACGGCATGCATTACCGCAGCCGCATCGCTGCTTCCGCCACCTAAGCCGGCCGCCATTGGAATGGATTTGTGTATATGAATACGAAATTCTTGCTTGAATAGATATTTTTCGCGCATCGCTTTGAGGGCGATCGTACACAAATTGTATTCACCGGTCTCGAGGGAGACATCGTCGCAGGTGATAAACGTGTCAAAGTTGGCAGGCAAAAGAGAAATATCAATTGAATCGTGTAAATCTAAAGGCAACATAACCATATCAAGGTTATGATATCCGTCAACTCTTTTATTAATAACGTTTAAGGCAACGTTGATTTTGGCGTGCGCTTGAATAATCATAAGGTTTTCCTTCCGACGAGTGGCAATGAATATTTTAATATTCAATGAGCCTAAAAGCAAATAGATATGACTAGACGCTCTAATGTGTTTAGGAGTTAAGCAATTTTGTGAGTTCGACGTAGAAAGAAAGTGGTAATTCTTCTGGCCGTTTGTTCATCGGAGTGTCTAATTTCGCAAGCAAATCGGCTGCTTTTTCTTTATCACCAAGATATCCATACAGATTGTTTAAAATTGTTTTTCGCCTTAACCGGAATAAACCCTTGATTACTTTGGCAAGCTCTTTTGTGAAGACGGGATCAATATCCTTTCGGAAATCGATTTTAAAAACTAACGAATCAACGTGCGGAGTTGGCAAAAAACATACCTTGCTAACTTTTGAGACCATTTTCACTTTTCCAAGATAAGAAATCAGAATGGAAAGCGGGCCGTAATCTTCGCTACCAAGTTTGGCGTTAATCCTCGGGTAAGCTTCTCGCTGGACCATGGCGACAAAGGTTGATGTCGTTGATGCAACATCAAGAACCTCTTCGATGATGGGTGTCGTGATATAGTAGGGTAAATTTCCAACAATGACATCGTATCCGGAGATATCTGTTTTTAGTACATCTTGAGTAATAACAGTGACACTCGGATCGTTTTTAAAAATCTTGCGAAGATGGTCGGAAAGTAGTGGGTCAATTTCCAGTAAATCGATACGTGCGCCAGACTTGACTAAATGATAGGATAAAGCACCTAGTCCAGAGCCTATTTCTAGGACACGTTTTTTCGAATCAAGATCGATTGATTTAACAATGGTTTCCGCAACCTTGTCGTCGATGAGAAAATTTTGGCCCCATTTTTTAAGGGGTTTTGCGGTGATTTCGACCATCGTTTTAATAACATATTCTTTGTTGGCAATTGGATGGTCAATCATTGTATCGTCTCCTTCAGCGTTTCCGCAATTTGGTCATACGAGATATTTAAGCAATTTAAGCGTTTTAAAATTGTTTTTCCATTAGCAAATCCCAGATGGAATTTTTGAGATATGATTTCACGGATTTTTAAACTATCTTTATGACCTACAAGTTGAAGGTCAAACAGCTCTTCCATGGTCAACGTTCCAAGTGATTCTTTATCAAAAGTAACTAAATGTTCGAGTGCTTTCATGACTTCTTCAGGACTTGATTCAGCGATGCCGACTTTGTGTTTTTTGATTGCTTTTGCTTTCGGAACAAACGCATGACTTAAGCCGGGGATTTCCTTATCCAAAATATCGCGTATCCTTTTCCCTGGGCTATCGGGATCGGTTAATACGATAATCTTCTTTGTCTTCGACAAAGTATTTAAGTACTCAATTGTTTCACGTGGAACATCTGAGCCGTTGGTAGAGACAATTTCGGCATCTAAAAAACCCTCTAAAAACACTACATCTGTACGGCCTTCTACTACTATTACTTCCTTAATGGTTGTTCTCATCATAGTTTCACGTGAAACAGCATTGCTGCGTTTCTTGTGGTCCATTCACCAATGTCTTCAGCGTCAAGGTTTTTAATCCGACCAATTTCGGCTGCGATGAGGGGAAGGTAAGCAGATTCGTTTTGCTTGCCGCGAAATGGCATAGGAGATAGGTACGGGGAGTCGGTTTCAATCAATAGGTTTTTAAGTGGCACATAAGCAGCAACTTCTTTACTAACTCTGGCGTTTGAAAAAGTGACTGGACCCCCTAACGAAATATAGAGTCCAAGCGCTACAAAACTGTCGACCATTTCTTTGGACGCAGCATAGCAGTGCATAACGCCACCAAAAAGAGGGCGATTTTCTTGTAAGATTTTTAGGGTTTCTAAAGAGGCTTCCCGTGAGTGAATAATGATGGGTTTCTTGAATCGGTTAGCAAGCTCGATTTGCCGAGCAAAATATTTCCTTTGCAATTCCCGCTCATCTTCTAATTTGTTCCAGTAAAAATCCAGCCCAATTTCTCCAACCGCGACGACTTTCGGATGGGTGAACAAATGCTTCACAATCGCGAACTGATCTTCAGGTACATTAAAGATATTGCACGGATGAAAACCGACGGCGGCATAAACCTCAGGATATTGCTCGGCGAGTTCCACGGCCTTTAGCGAGGATGGTACATCCCAACCGACGACAATAAAATGATCGACACCTTTTTCATGAGCGCGTTTTAAATAGCCGGGGATGTCTTTGCCGAAATCATCGCTGTTCAAATGACAGTGGGTATCAAAATACATTGTGTTGCCTACTTTCCAACGCAGAAGCGCGAGAAGATTTCGTCACTCAGATCGTTTTGGTTTTCTTCGCCAAGCAGATTGAGAATAGCATGATAGGCTTCAAGAAGCGAAACGCTGACCAAATCAACTGACAGTCCAGCGAAGGCGTCTCTTTTTGCTGACATCAAAGCCTCATCGGCCTGTTCTAAAAACCCGAGTTGCCGCACGTTGTTTAAACTTGGACGTAAATAACTTTCTTCTTCAATCCCGAAAAGCTTGGCGATGGCTTCCTCAAGTCGGGAAATGTCGTGGTTCAATGCAGATATGTATAGTTTTTTGTCTTCTTTTTTTGTGACGATATCCGATTTATTGTAGACGGTAATTCTTTTTTTGCCTTCTGTGAGCGAGAGCATCTCTTGATCGTCTTGGTCAAGTGTCCGGGAAGCATCTAAAACCAATAAGACTAAATCGGCATCCGCTAAAGTTTTCTTGGCTTTATCAATGCCTATGCTTTCAATCAAGTCGGTGGATTGGCGTATGCCTGCAGTGTCATAGAGATGGAGGGTAATACCTTTGAGATTGACGTCACCCTCAACGACATCGCGAGTCGTCCCGGCAACGGAAGTAACAATTGCCTTATCTTCTTTGATGAGTGCATTGAGCAAAGATGATTTTCCGACATTGGGTTTTCCGACGATGGCAACGTTGAGGCCTTCTTTAATAATTTTGCCCTGGCGACCCTGAGCGATGAGTTTTTGGATTTCATTGTGTAAGGCGGTGGTCTCTCTAATGATCTTCTCTTTATTAACTTTTTCGATATCCTCGTATTCGGGATAGTCGATATTTACTTCAATGAGGCTGACTAAATCAGCGATGTGTTCTTTGAGCGGAAAAATCAACGAACTAGTTTTTCCTTCAAGACTAAAAAGCGAAAGTTTTTTCGCTTCAGCGCTTGTGGAATTAATCATGTCGTTGATCGCTTCGGCTTGAATCAAATCGATTCTTCCATGAAGATACGCCCGATTCGAAAATTCGCCTCGAACTGCAAGACGAGCGCCGTGTTTGATCAATAGTTCGATAATCTGATTGGCAATCAGAATACTGCCGTGGCAGATGATTTCAACGAGGTTCTCGCCGGTGAAACTCTTGGGGCCGACATAGACAAGAACGATGACTTCGTCGATGGATTCTTTTCCATCAATTATTTTTCCATAGACGATTTGACGTTTGGCGATATGGGTGAGGTCGCGGGAAAATATCTTCGAGACGACGCCAAAAGAATCCTCGCCGGAGACACGGATGATGGCTAGAGCGCTTTTGACGGGGGCGGTGGCCAAAGCCACTATTGTATCGAACATATTCTCACTTCCAATGTTAATAGTATCATAAAAAAAGAACCCGCGAAGGGTTCTTATTCGACGTAATTAATAGTGATTTGACGGTGGTGGCCTTCGCCGATGCTTTCCGTCTTGATGTGGGGCATTCCGTTGAGAGCGTTATGGATGACGCGTCGTTCATCAGCAGGCATCGCTTCGAGCGTTGCGGGGATTTTGGAGCGTTGCACATCCAGAGCGGTCCGGCGGGCGATGGAGATAAGCTTCTCGTATTTGCTGTCTTTGTATTCATTGATGTCGAGCAAAATGCGGAAACGTTTTTTGAACTTGCTGGAAACAGAGAGTTTGGTCAATTCATTCAAGGCTTGAAGAGTATTGCCATTCTTGCCGATCAGAATCGAGTTATGATCGCTGTCTAAGGAAATACGGATAACATCGTCACTGATAGTGCTTTTGGCGGTCGCGGTGATTCCGAAAGTGGCGATGGCGTCGATTAAGTATTTTTCAGCATAGGCGATTGCGTCTGACAATTCAGCGACAGCAATCGTAACCTTCTTTGAGAAAATACTCTTTTTCTCCTCGGAAATGGTATAGCTGAGTGATTCAACCGGTTGGCCAAGATCGGCGGCCGCCGCGGCTAAAGCTTCCTCAAGCGTTTTAGCGGAGTAGTTTTTCATTTTTTAGCATCCATCACTTTCTTAGTAATAAAGGTTTGAGCCACAGAGATGAGCGCGCCGATGAACCAGTAGACGCCCATGGCTGACGGGAGGGAGAAACCCATGACGATGATCATAATAAGCATAACGTTGCTGATCATTTTCATTTGTTTTTGTTGTGAATCGGCAGCAGGGTTTTTCATCGTGTGCGTAACTTCTTTGGTATGTTTCTTTTGAATCCAGGTTGGCAGTTTCATGGAAACGAATTGAGCGACTGCCATGGCGACGAATAAGGCAACGGCGGTAAACCAAGCACTCGAGAAGAGGTTGGTGATCATAGCGTTACCGACGGAAGCGTTAAGGTTCAGACCCCAGATTGATCCGGTCGCGAGCACAGATGCGCCAGTCATGGCGCCCCACACGGCGATAAAGATTGGGAATTGGACAAGCATGACGAGAATTTGCGAGAAAGGACTGATTCCGTTCTTCTTATACAAATCCATTTGCTCTTGCGCAAGTTTTTGTTTTTCGTATTGATTGGTGTTAGCGTTCGGGTATTTCCCTTGCAGCTTTGCCAGTTCGGGTTGTAGTAAACTCATCTTCTGCGTACCTAAGGTGGATTTAAACGTTGCGGCCATCAAGAGTCCACGGACGATGATCGTCGTTAAGAGAATGGCTAGGAGTTGAGCCCAGCCGGCCATCGCGACCGTGTTGGAACCAAAACTAATTGATAAAGTATCGAGTAACCAAGCCACTGGATAGACAAGCAATCCTTCGATTAATCCTTTATCAAAGGCGTAACCCCAGGTTTTCCCGGTGATGAAGAAGTTCTCTTCCGGTCCGTAGTAGCCGTTGCTTACGGCGATACAGGCTTTAAAGGTTGAATAGGAGGTATCCACTTTGGATTTATAAAGCGTGGTGAAGTCGGTGTCTGGGCAATTTTCGATACCTAAAGTGACTTTCAGTTCGCCTACCCAAGTTTGCCAATAGCCCCAAAGCGCGTCATCGGTGCCGAAAAACTTGAGATAACCATATTGCGTCAAGGCGACTTCATCGGTAACAACACCGCTGATGTCCGCTCTTTCATGGGCTTTCGCTAAAACTTTTTGGTCAAGGTTGACCCAGAACTCATCACTCGGGATTTGGTATCCGGATGTGGTGGCACTGGCCAAGACGGCTGTCAAATTCGCATTGTAGGTCACTTCGTCCGTTGGTGCTAGGACAGTGGCCGCGGTCACGGGGTCTCCGTTGACGAGGACGCCGCTATCATACACGTACATGATGTGGGCTTTGTCGGCGTTCGAACAAAAGTTCGCGGTACAACCGGATGCCAAGAACACAAAAACGGCAAGCGCGGAAACTTTGAGAAATCCCTTAGCTCTTTTTGTCATCTAACTTCCTCCTAATGATTTGCAAAAGGCTTTGAAGTTGTTCCTTACCTTTGGCAAAATCGTTTATATCATAGGCAGCTCGTGCCACGATGATTAAATTCCATGGGTCGGTCAGGCTTAATAGTTCAATGACCATTTGCCTAATTTGCCGTTTTACCTTGTTGCGGTGGACGGCGTTACCCAATCGTTTTGATACGGATATCCCGATGCGGGTATATGTCAGATCGTTCTTTTTATAATGACAGGTGAAGTAACCGTTTTTCTCTACTTGGCTCGAGTGGACGATCTCAGAGAACTCTTCGTGGTTTTTAACACGATTTTGGACCTTCATGAACGTTCACCATCCCTTTTAGAAAAATCCACCGGACAAGACGGCCGGTGGCAATAATCCTTCAACTAGACCGATAAGACCGCTCTGCCTTTGGCACGGCGTCTGGCTAGTACTTTACGACCACCAGCGGTAGCCATTCTAGCACGGAAACCATGGACGTTAGCCCGATGGACTTTGCTCGGTTGATATGTTCTCTTCATAAATGAATCCTCCAATAGTGTTTAGTAACACGCGTAAGAATTATATTATTTTATAACCTTAAAAGTCAATGAGGAACTGATGGTATTTCCGGGATTTTCCGAAAACGGACCCGAAAGCATCTGAAATGGTTGTTTTAGCTTTCCCCTGGTGCCGTTTTTATGAACCGGAAGATATATGAAAATTGGGTAGAATTATATTTCCACATTTTGAAAGCGTTCCTATAAAAAAACAGTGGATTTTGATACTTTTTCGATACTTTTTGACTTTTTTTGCATTTTTGTCCCACAAAAGTGTTTTAAAATTGTCCACTTTCTCCACATTTTCTTCTCCACAAAACGTTATCCACATAGTTTTCCACCGTCGAAAGATGTGGATTTGGTGAACAAACGATAAAATCACGCTTTTTTCTATGCAATAGTGTGGAAAAATAAAAAACAGCCGTTTTTGGGAGTGTTTTTATCGTCATCCTGTGGTAAAATTTTTTCGACTCATAGGAGCAGACTTATGAAAAATACAATTTCCGAGATCACGCAGCTGTGGGACCGCATCTTAGACCGCATTGGGGTCAAGCTTAACGATCGCCACATTTATGACTCGTTTTTTAGCGGCTCCTATATCCATAGTATTGATGGTGACGTCATGATCGTCGTCGTGAACTCTGGATTAGCGGCTAGTTTGCTCTCTAGTAAGTATATGGATTTGATCTCCGGCGTCGTCCGCGAATCAACGCAATCCGATTTTAAACTAAAATTCATTCAACAAAACGAAGTCCCGACGACGACCACCAAACCAGTCGCCGAGAAGGCTTCCTTTTTTGCGAATTCTCTTATCAACACCAAATTCACCTTTGACAATTTCGTCGTCGGCGCGAGCAACCGTGAAGCTTCACAAGCGGCTTTAATGATCGCTTCAACCCCGGGAAAACTCTATAATCCACTCTTCATTTATTCGCAGTCCGGCCTCGGCAAAACACACCTTTTGCACGCCATGGGAAATTACATCAAAGAGAACTCTCCCGTGTCGAAAGTTTTGTATATCTCAACCGATGATTTCGTCGATGAATTCATCAAATACGTGCATGGGGACAAAGAGAGCGAAACCTTAAAAGAGTTCTTTAAATCTGTCGATGTTTTACTGGTTGACGATATCCAATTCCTCGCCGATAAAACCAAGACGGAAGAAATGTTCTTTTACATCTTTAACGCCCTGGTCAATTCCGGTAAGCAAATCGTCCTGACAAGCGACCGACACCCCAGTGATTTAAAGGGTTTAGAAGCCAGATTAGTCTCCCGCTTCAATTCGGGACTGACGATCAACATCTCCGCCCCCGACCAATACACTTGCATCGCCATTTTGAAGAAGAAAATCGAAGCCAACGGCCTCGACATCAAGAACTTTGACCAGGATGTCCTTGAATTCTTCGCTGATCGCTTCAGCAAGAACGTCCGTGAACTCGAAGGCGCCTTAAACCGCCTGCTCTTCTACATCATCAACATCAAACAGACCCAACATATCGATATGGCGGTGGCAATTGAGTCGGTTCAACCACTGATTGGCTCCAACGGACCGAAATCCAGCCTGACCGAAACCAAAATCATCGGAACGGTTGCTGATTACTACAACCTCACCCCATCCCAGTTGACCGGAAAAATCCGAACCAGTCAGATTGCCATGGCCAGACACATCGCCATGTACCTCATCCGTACCATGTTGGACCTCCCGTTCCTGAAGATCGGGCAGCTCTTCGGAGGCAAGGATCACAGCACCGTGATGAACGGCGTGGAAAAAGTGGAGAAATCCTTGAAAACTGATACCTCGCTTGTGGCGGCCATCGACGAACTTCAGAAGCGATTAAAGCCTTAATGTTTATTTATTAAATAAAAGGGATACATAAATTGAGCCCGCTATGATAAAATTAATAAGATGATTTGATGCAAAATGGCCGTTGTCCACCAAACCCACCGGCCCTACTATAATTACTATCTTTTAGGAGGATAGAAATATGAGATTCAAAATCGATCGCGAACAGTTTCTAAAAGGACTAACGATTGCCAGCAAAGCCATCGGATCCAAGTCCCCAATCCCGGTCATGATGAACGTTAAGCTCGTGCTTGACGAAAAAGGTCTCGCCATCATCGGAAGCAACAACGAACTTTCCATCAAGACGGTCGTCCCGTTCAAGATTGGCGAACGAGATGTTATCCGTGATGCCCAATTTGGTTCCACATTGGTCGCCAGCAAAATCATCACTGAGATTGCCCGTCGTACCGCGGACACCGAACTATCCTTCGAAATCATCGATGACACCATCGCCCAAATCAGCGATAGCCGTTCCAGTTTCAAATTGAATTCCGTCCGTCCGGAAGAATATCCGGAAATCGATATTGAGCCCACCGGCGTGCAAGTCTCGCTCGACAGCAAGACCTTCATTCAAATGGTGGAGCAAACCGCCTTTGCCGCGTCAACCAAAGAACAACGCCCGATCCTAACCGCCGTCAACCTCGTTGCCGATGGCGATTACAAACTGACTGCGACAGCCACCGATAGCGCACGCCTTGCCCGCAAGGAAATCGCGCTCGCGACCCCAGTCAAATTTGTCGCTAACGTCCCTGCCAGAGTCCTGATTGAAATCAGCAAGCTTCTCGAAGGCGAAGGCGCCCTCAGTTTAGCGATCAGCGAAAAGAAAGTTCTCATCTCCTTTAACGGAACGTTAGTGAGCTCGCGGCTCATCAATGGCGAATACCCGAATACCAAGAATATCGTTCCTCGTTCGTTCGCATTTTTCCTCGAGGCTAACTCTTTAGAGTTAATCTCCGCCATGGAACGCGTTTCACTCCTCTCAATCGAACGTGAAAACGTCGTCAAATTAAGCATGAGCGAAGAAGGCATTGAAATCTCTGCGAAGTCCGCAGAAGTAGGGTCGGCCGTCGAGAAAATCGTCACCTTCCAATACACTGGCGAACGCCTCGAAGTTTCATTCAATTCTGACTACGTTATGGCGGCCATCAGAGCCGCTCAAAGTGAAGATGTAACACTCGCGTTTTTAGGGGAAATGAAGCCCTTCGTCGTGAAGAACGCCAAAGATGAATCGCAAGTGCAATTAGTCACGCCAGTCCGCACGTATTAGGCCAAAATAAGCCTGTTTCGGTATTCGACTTTTAAGGGAATATTTATATTCCCTTTTTTAGTGAATAATAGTATAATATTCCTAGGATGCTTTTTAGGAGATTTCCTGTGGAAGAAACCAAGACTTTAATTGCTATAAACACGGAGTACGTAACGGTCGGCCAGTTTCTGAAATTGGCGGACATTATTTCATCCGGGGGACAAGCGAAAAGCTACTTGGCTGAACATGACATTATTGTCGACGGTATCATTGACAACCGCCGGGGCCGAAAGCTCTACCCAGGAACCCTCATCAAGGCCGAAAAACGATTATTTGAAATCGTGACGCAATGATCGTTTCTAAAATTGAGTTGAAATCATTTCGGAACTACCACGTGGCATCCGTGGCTTTCGATAAAAAATTAAATGTCATCACTGGGGCAAACGGCGCTGGTAAAACCAACATCGTGGAGGCTATCCACTATCTGTCGCTTGCCCGTTCTTTCCGCACAAACGTCGATGCGGAACTGATCGAACGCGGCCAAGACTACGCTTCCATCGACGCGACCATCCAAGAGGGCGGCCTCGTCCGCCAAGTCAAAATCATCTTGTCTCATGAAGGCAAGAAAATTAACTGCAACGGACACCGGATAGATAAACTATCCGAGCTCTCTGACCTCATCAATGTCATCGTTTTTGATCCCCGCGACGTCATGATGTTCCAAGACTTGCCGAAAGCCCGCCGTCGATTCCTCGATGTCTCGCTCAGCAAGCAAACCTCGGTTTATCTCGATTACGTAAGCCAATACGAAAAAGCGCTCAAAGAGCGGAATGAACTGCTCAAAGAAGACCACGTTAACCGCCTTCGACTTGAAGCGGTGACCGAAACGCTGATTGACCTGGCTGAACCCATCATTCACTACCGTGTCAGCTATGTCGCTCAAATCAATGATATCCTCGGTAAAATCGTGAAAGCCATCAAAGGCGAGAACGATGAAATCCGGATGATATACGTGCCGTTTGTCGCTCCCGGAGACAACTTCCGGAAGCAAGCAAAAGAGGCCTATAACAAGTCGCTAGACGGCGATTTGCACCGAAAAGTCACAGGACTCGGCCCCCACCGCGAAGACTTCTCTATGACACTGAACGGCGACGATATTGCCACTTATGGGTCACAAGGGGAGAACCGTCTGCTCGTGCTGGCGCTGAAGCTTAGTCCATACTTCCTGATCCAGAACAAAGATAAACGTCCCATTGTCGTGCTCGATGACGTCCTGTCCGAACTTGACGCCAACCATCAGGACAAACTGCTGAAGTTTCTCGAACGCTTCGATCAGGTGTTCATCACCGCGACTAAATATGACAAGCACGGCGCCTCCGTTTACGAGGTTGCCGATCACCAAATTTCTAGGAGGAAATCACTATGAGTACAAGAGCCGAAGACATCGCCGCCAAGGAAAAAGCTGAAAGGGAAGCCCTGGAAGCCAGACAAAAAGTCGAATTGGCGAACGAAAAGAAACTTGAAAAAGCCGATGAGCATTACACGGCAAACAATATCCAAGTCCTTGAGGGCTTAGAAGCCGTTCGTAAACGCCCTGGCATGTATATCGCCACGACCTCGTCTCCGGGGTTGCATCATTTGGTATGGGAAATCGTTGATAACTCAATCGACGAAGCGCTCGCCGGATACTGCGACACCATCACCGTCGACATCAACAAAGGCAACACGATTACCGTCACTGATAACGGGCGCGGCATCCCGGTTGACATCGTCTCCAAGACCGGTCTCTCCGCGGTTGAAACGGTTTATACCATCCTCCATGCCGGCGGCAAATTCGGCGAAGGCGGCGGCTATAAAGTTTCCGGTGGTCTCCACGGCGTTGGCGCTTCTGTCGTCAATGCGTTAAGCGAATGGCTTGATGTTACCGTCCATCGTGACGGTGGAAAATATTTCCTCCGTTTTGAAAACGGCGGCCACCCAGTTGGCCACTTAGTCCGTATCGGCGATGCCGAAGGCACCGGAACGACTGTGACCTTTAAACCGGATGCCACCATTTTTACCGAAACCGTTGAATTCAGTTATGACACCATCCACGACCGTTTACGCCAGATGGCGTTCCTCAATGGCGGCGTTAAAATTATCGTCACCGATCTCCGCGGCGAAACTCCGGTATCCGATTCCTTCCTCTACGAAGGCGGCATTAAGGAATACGTCGATTTCATCAATAAAAACAAGACTCCTTTATTCCCAGAAGTGATTTACTGCGAAGGCCGCGACGAAGGCGTTTTTGCCGAAATCGCCATGCAATATAACGATGGCTATACCGCCAACGTCTATTCGTTCTGCAACAACATCAACACGCATGAAGGCGGCACCCATGAAGAAGGTTTCCGTTTAGCCTTAACCCGTGTCATTAACTCCTATGCCCGCAGCAATAAATTCATCAAGGAAAACGACGAAAACCTTACTAGCGATGACGTTCGCGAAGGTCTCACCGCGATTATCTCGATCAAGCACCCGAACCCACAGTACGAGGGACAAACCAAAACCAAACTCGGTAACTCCGAAGTCCGTAAGATTGTCTCCGGCATCGTCGGTGACCAATTTGAACGGTTCTTGCTCGAAAACCCCCGTCTTGCCCGCGTCATCATGGACAAGATTCTCTTGGCTAGCAGCGCTCGTCAAGCTGCTATCAGTGCCCGTGAAAATATCCGCCGTAAGGGCGCCTTAGACATCACGACGCTTCCAGGCAAACTCGCCGACTGCTCTAGCAAAGACGCCGCTAAATGTGAACTCTACATCGTCGAAGGTAACTCCGCCGGCGGCTCCGCTAAAAACGGCCGCGACAGAGAGACCCAAGCCATTCTCCCGCTTCGCGGCAAGATCTTGAACGTCGAAAAGGCGCAAGCCAAACGGATATTCGCCAATGCCGAAATCGGCAACATGATTACCGCTATCGGCGGTGGTTATGACCCCGAATTCGATGTCAGTAAAATCCGCTACCACAAGATTGTCATCATGACCGATGCTGATGTCGACGGCAGTCACATCCGTATCCTGTTATTGACCTTCTTCTATCGTTTTATGAAACCATTAATCGAAGGCGGATTCGTCTATATCGCCCAACCGCCGTTATACAAAGTTGAGTTCAGAGGCAAGATTTATTACTGCTTCAACGATGAACAGCTTGAAGTGCTCAAATCCAAACTCAATCTCCCGTCGCAATACCCATTCCAACGTTATAAAGGCCTTGGCGAAATGGATGCTTCCCAACTTTGGGAAACGACCATGGACCCGAAAGCCCGCAAGATGCTTCAAGTCACCTTAACCGATGGCATTGAAGCTGACGCCGTGTTCGACGCCTTAATGGGCGAGAACGTGGATCCGCGAAAAGAATTCATTGCTAAAAACGCCAAGTTCGTCAAGAACTTAGATATCTAGAAAGGAGCGATCACCATGGCAGAAGAAAAAAAGTCAGCAGTTGACGCGGCCGAAGAGGCGCTTGAAAAAGAACTCGAAACCGTCGAAGAAGGAATCGTTCCGGGCATGCGCCCTGTCGATATCTCCGGCGAAGTCCGCAGTGCTTTCCTAGACTACGCAATGTCCGTCATTGTCGCGCGCGCCATCCCAGATGTCCGCGACGGCTTAAAACCAGTTCACCGCCGTATTATTTTCGGTATGAACGAACTGGGCATGCAACCCGATAAACCCTATAAGAAATGTGCCCGTATCGTCGGTGACGTCATGGGCAAATATCACCCACACGGCGACACCGCGTTGTACTCCACGCTGGTTCGTTTAGCCCAACCTTTCTCAATGCGCTATACGCTTGTGGAAGGCCATGGTAACTTTGGCAGCGTCGACGGCGACGAAGCCGCCGCCATGCGGTACACCGAAGCCAGAATGTCCAAGATCTCCCTTGAAATGGTGCGCGACATCAACAGCGACACCGTTGATTTTGTCGACAACTATGACGGCACTGAAAAAGAGCCGGTCGTCTTACCGTCCCGTTTCCCGAATTTGCTCGTCAATGGCAGCTCCGGCATCGCCGTCGGTATGGCCACAAACATCCCGCCACACAACCTAGTCGAAGTGATTAATGCGGTTGAGGCCGTTGCCAAGAACCCTGAAATCACTCCGCTTGAACTGATGACGACATGTCTATTTGGACCTGACTTCCCGACCGGTGGCATCATCCTTGGGAAAGGCGGCATCCGCGACGCTTATGAAACCGGGACCGGCAGCATCGTGTTACGTTCCAAGACCTCCGTCGAAGAGATGGACAACGGCAAGAAACGCATCATCGTAAGCGAAATCCCGTACCAAGTCAATAAAGCGGAAATGATTGAAATGATTGCTCATCTTGTCAAAGAGAAAATCATTGAAGGCATTACCGATATTCGCGATGAATCCAACAAAGAAGGCATCCGGATCGTCATCGAACTCCGTCGTGACGTCATCCCTGAGGTCATTCTCAACCAACTCTTCAAAAATACCCAACTGCAAGTCAGTTACGGTATCATCATGCTCACCTTGGTGGGCGGACAGCCGAAGGTTCTTCCGGTCGTTGAAATCTTAAAAGATTACTTAGACTTCCAAATCCAAGTCATAGGACGCCGGACTAATTTCCTCCTCAAGAAAGCTGAAGACCGCGACCATATCGTCGTCGGTTACCTTGTCGCCATCGACAATATCGATGAAGTGGTGTCGATCATCCGTCATAGCGAAAGCGTTGACGTGGCCCGCGCTAACCTGAGTTCCCGCTTTGGCCTCAGCGAAAAGCAGACCAAAGAAATTTTGGATATGAGCTTACGCCGTTTGACCGGCCTCGAGAAACAAAGACTCGAAGACGAAAGAATCGACCTCGAAACCAAGATTCATTCCTATCACGAACTCCTTGGCGATCCCGCCAAAGTGGTTGCGCTCATTACCAATGAACTTGAAGAAATCAAAGCTAAATTCGGTGATGCCCGCATGACCGAAATCAGCAACGATATCTCGACCATCGATGACGAAGACTTGATTCCGGAATCGGATATCGTCGTCACCCTGACCACCAATGGCTACATCAAACGTTTGGCGACCGATACGTTCCGGACGCAGAACCGTGGCGGACGCGGCGTTAAAGGCATGTCCACCAACGAAAACGATGTCGTCTCGATTCTTCTTTATGCTAAAACACATACCGACTTACTCTTCTTCACGAACTCCGGAAAAGTCTACCGGATCCGCGGATACCAGGTCCCTGAATACGCACGGACAGCCAAAGGCCTCCCGGTCTGCAATTTGCTGAACCTCGAAAAAGACGAGAAAGTCATGTCGATTATTTCCGTTGACGAATATCTTGATAACAATTACCTCTTCTTCGCTACCAAACAAGGTATCGTGAAGCGGACGGAAATCAAAGAATTCGAAAGCATCCGTCAAAACGGCAAGATTGCCATCGCTTTACGCGACGGCGACCAACTCTTAGATGTCAAACACACCGATGGACACATGATTATCGGTATGGCCAGCAATCAAGGCAAAATGGTGAAATTCCCTGAAGAAGACGTCCGTTCCATGGGCCGCGATACCAGCGGCGTCAAGGGCATGAACGTTGACGGCGGAGAAGTCATCGGCGTCACGACGTCCGCGGAAGGCAAATATATCTTGGTCGTCACCGAACGCGGTTACGGCAAGATGTCGCCAGCCGAAGACTATCGTTTGACCAGCCGTGGCACCAAAGGCGTCTTAACGATTAACGCCACCGAAAAGAATGGCAGCATCATCGCGATGCACGCCGTTGAAGCCACCGAAGATTTAATGATCATCACCGCCAGCGGGGTCGTCATCCGTATTTCCTTGACGCAAGTTAAAGTTTCCGGTCGTAACACCCAAGGCGTCCGCGTTATTCGCCTCGACGAAGGCCAGACGGTTTCGTCTATCGCCATCGTCAAGCCGTTACCAGAAATCGAAGAGCCTGTTGAAGGCAGCCCAGTCGTTCAAGAAGCCATCCGTCACGAAGCCGATCCGCTCGAAGACGATGAAGACGAAAAACATGGAGAAGACGATTCAAGCGAGGTATAAGCATGCGGATTCTTATCTACTTCGAACCGAAAAGACGTAACCAAAAAATATATGAAGGCGTTCGGGTTCGCAAAAGCATAAAAGGCGCTTGCGAACTTAACGGTATTTCCTATACCTCCGATCCGCGCGAATCCTACGATATCGCTCATTTTGTGGGTGCCCGCGATGAGGAGATTATTAATGAGGCCTTATTGAATAAAGCCCCGGTTATCATCTCGGCTCTAATGTGTGAGAATGATCCCGATGCCGCGATGCTGGTCCAAAAAGGCGAAGTGCCGACCGTGACTCCGCGGACGCTCAGGCTTTTAAACCGCGTGACGCTCATCATCGTCCCGACTGAAGACGGTCGCATCATTTTAAAACACGCCGGCGTTCAGACGCCAATCCGCGTTTTGTCTGAAGGTGTCAACCTTTCTAGGTTTGATCCCAACAACGAATTAGAGAAACAAATCTTCTTACGTTATTACCATCTTGAAAAGAACCGGAAACTCGTCGTCAGCGTCGGCGTATATGATAAAGAAGCGGGACTCCAGGACTTAGTCAATATTGCCCGCAAACGGCCCGATGCCGAGTTTTATTTCTTTGGCCGCAAGAAAAAGTTGTTTATGCCGCGTGCTGTAAAACGTATCATCAAAGTCGCGCCGAAAAACTGTCACCTCCACGACATTGTCGACGATGACGTTTATCGTTCAGCATTAATGAACGCCAATGCCTTTTTTGTCTCCAGTTATGTCAAGGCCGGAACCGTTTCGATACTTGATGCGATGGCCGCCAAATGTCAGATTATCGCCCGCGAAAGTGCCGTATATTCCGATATGCTAACGAATAAAAAAGAAGCCTATATTTGCAAGACGACGGTTGAATGTGAAAAGAAGTTGGGAGCATTCCTTGACGGAAAACTTGAGCCGACGGTCGACGCTGCTTATGAATTTGCCAAAACGGTGGATCTCAAAAAGGTCGGCGTTGCTCTTAAAGACATCTATGACTCACTTTATTATTTCGGTGGTCTCAGTTGATATTTGCCGTTTGCTCGACTAGAATAAATTATGCTCGTTGATAGGGCCAGTAACGGTTGCATTCGCCATAGTGAATCGTCATCAGTGGAAAGACGATCGAAGAAACCGTGAAATCCACCCTTAGAGCGGACTTAACCGTCCCGTCGCCTGCGTTAAAGGTATTTGAGATATGCTTTTCGGAGCATAAATTGGGTGGTACCACGTCACAAAAACGTCCCAAATGGGACTTTTTTATTTTCTAGGAGGAAAAAATTATGTTGGACTTCAATCTGATCAAAGAAAATCCGGAGAAAGTCGCAAAAGCATTAGCCAAAAAAGGGTGGGATGTCGATTTCACCGAAGTGCTCGTCAAGGCCGAGGAACGAAAGAAACTCATGTTCCGGGTCGAAACGGTCAAGGCTGAAAGCAACAAACTTTCCGCTAGCGTTCCCCAAGTTAAAAAAGACGGAGGGGATATCAAAGCGATTTTTGCCAAGGTAAAAGAATTAAGCGCCTCGATTACCGAGGATGAAAAGGCTTTGAAGACAATCGAAGTCGAAATATCGACCTATTTAAGCACGCTGCCAAACATTCCCGATGAGGATTTGCTTGCCGGTGGAAAAGAAAATAATAAAGTCATCAAAACGGTTCACAAGAAACCAGCCTTTGATTTCAAAATCAAGGATCACGTCGAACTCTGCGAATCGCTTGGATTAATTGACTACGAGAGAGCCGCAAAAATTTCTGGGGCAGGCACTTGGATTTATACAGGGCTTGGCGCGCAGCTCGAATGGGCGCTTCTCAACTATTTCATTGCCGAGCATCTTAAGGACGGCTACGAGATGATTCTCCCGCCTCATTTGTTGAATTACGAAAGTGGATATACCGCCGGACAATTCCCAAAATTCGAAAAAGATGTTTTCTGGCTCGAAGGATTAGAACCCAAACGCTTCATGCTTCCAACCGCAGAGACGGCGCTTGTGAATTTACACAGAAATGAAATTTTGTCAGAAGATGATCTCCCAAAGAAATACTTTGCTTACACTCCATGTTATCGCTGCGAAGCTGGCAGTTACCGAACTGAAGAACGTGGAATGATCCGCGGTTATCAATTCAACAAAGTGGAAATGGTTCAATACACAAAAGAGGACGGTTCTGATTCCGCTTTTGAAGAATTAGTGGCCAAAGCGTCACGGCTGGTCGAAAAGCTTGGGCTACATTTCCAGATTAGCAAATTAGCTGCTGGCGACTGCTCCCACTCGATGGCTCGGACTTATGATATTGAAGTCTGGATTCCGAGTATGGGTATATATAAAGAAGTAAGTAGCGCGAGCAATGCGCGCGATTATCAAGCTCGCCGCGGCGCGATTCGTTATCGTGATAAAGCTACCGGAAAAACCAAGTTCTGCCATACACTAAACGCTTCCGGATTAGCAACGAGCAGAGTCATTCCGGCACTTGTTGAACAGTTCCAAACCAAAGATGGAAGTGTCGTCATTCCTGACGTCTTGGTTCCGTTCATGGGCGGCATCAAAGTGCTGACTCCCAAGAAAAAGAAATAAGCCTTATTTTTAAAAACACTATGATATAATACTTATGCCATCGCAATGAGGTGGAACGAACCAGGTCAGGACGGGAACGTAGCAGCCTTAAGTTTTTATCTCATGTGCGGTGGTTTATTTATATCTGAGGAATTTTATGCACAACGATGAATATTTCATGAAGAAAGCCTTAATTGAAGCCGCCAAAGCCGTCGACACCGACGAAGTTCCGGTAGGGGCGGTAATTGTTAAAGGCGACCGAATCATCGCTCGGTCTTTTAATTATCGCGAAAAAACCAATGATCCAACCGCTCACGCCGAAATCAGAGCCATTAGAAAAGCATGTAAAAAAGTCGCGTCATGGCGATTAGATGGTTGTCGGATTTATGTCACGATTGAGCCATGTTCCATGTGCTCCGGAGCAATATTGTGGACCCGGATGGACGCTGTTATTTACGGCGCCAAAGATGCCAAAGGCGGCGCATGCGGAAGCTCCTATAATCTCTTTGAGCAAAAAGGAATTAATCGTCTCGTCTCTATCCGCTCAGGTGTTCTAGAAGATGACTGTAAGGATATCATTAGGAAGTATTTTAAACAGAAAAGGAAATAAAACTCTGTTTTATCGTGGTAATTAAAAAGAGGTCGGTTTTGCTGTCGATTTTGTTTAAATATCTAAATATCCTGTCTCGATAATCTTTACTCCAATTGACATAAGTAATGTCAAGTTGTAGTATTTTGCTACATTTGCATAGGAAAAAAGGGGCTTTTTATGAAGAAGAACTTATCATTCGCACTATTATCGCTATCCGCTATCGCCTTAGTTGCTTGCGGCGGAACTTCTTCCGTCTCTTCGTCAGAAGGATCATCCGAAGTTAATCCGTGGGATTTTTCCGAGACAGTTGGTTCTCGGCGCATTCTTGCTGAATGGAATTCTCACAGGACTTTTGATGTTGGCGAAAACGGCTCGTTCGAGCCGACTGATTTGCTGAACCCAACTCAATTCAACGAAAGTTCAACCAGTTCATCTTCTGAGTCTTCCGAATCTTCTGAATCTTCAGAAGCCTCCTCGGAACCTGTTGATTATTCAGACGAGGTCATTACTTTTTCAAGCGAACAAGACGCAACCCTCAAAAACGCCGTTGCCGCTTTACCGACAGGCACATTAAGCCAAGCTGATTGTGAAGGATTGATTAGTGTTCTCGATACGAACGATGACTTCATCACTCGCTCGACTGTTGTTGCCACTGAAACGATTCTTTATTACAACTTTTTATACGCATCCTATGATGGCGATTTCAACTATCACAAAACAGAAACTTTCGAAAAGAAGCGGTATGATAACAATATTACTGAGGCTGTTGCCACTTCCGATATCCTTTACCCGGATGGTTACACAATCGATTACACCGAAAAAGAGCAAACCTATGGCGATGCATTTAATGTTTACTTCATGCATAGAGAATATTTCCCCAAAGGATTAACCTCGAATGCTAAAAACTACAAAATCACGACCCCGCGCGAAGAAGGAACGTTAAAAACCGCCATCAACGTTGGCGGCGGTGCCCCAGCCAAGACCTGGATTAATAGATATTCAGCGATGTATACTAATTTCTCAAATCCCGAAAGCCCAGATTATAACGCCGCCTATAGTTTCGAAATTTCCGGAACAAAAACCACAGATTTGACCACGATTGCATTTACATCTCACCGCGGAGAATTCGTTGATCCGGTCGATGGCATCTATTACGACATGGTTCTCAATTATGAAGTATCAATTGCTAATGGAGTTGTTTCCGCCATCGATACTTACCAACAATACACGACAGCAGCTGAATAAAATTGCCTATATATGAAATAAGGCCGATCGAAAAATCGGCTTTTTCTTTATCTTTATTTGTCCGCGTGATATTTTTATCTAGACACTTAAGGAAAATCACATGAAAAAGCACCTACTTCTTCTAGCATTACTGTTCGGACCGACTTTGTCAGGATGTGGAATACAAAACACTTTATCGTCCTCGTCTTTTTCTGTGGCGGAGTCGTCGGTTTCGTTAACCTCCTTTGCCTCTACCTCTTCACTTTTTTCTTCTTCAAGTGAATCCTCCTCATCTAACAGTTCCTCTTCATCCTCAAGCACAACACCATCAAGCAGCTCTTCGTCGTCATCTTTCTCGAGTTCCTCTAGCAGTTCTTCATCAACACCTATCTCAAGTTCGTCCAGTAGTTCATCTTCATCCTCTTCCGGCAGTACCTCTTCTCTAGCGGCTGGCTGTTATATTATTTCTGGATCAAGCATTCAGATTTGCCAAAATGCAATCTATACAGACAAGGAATTGGTGGCAGCTTATATCGACATTTTTAGCGCGCTTCCCATTAACTATGTGGGAAGAACCCAAACCTCGGCTTGCAGCGCCTATGGAGCAAGTTGCCGGATTACAGGGGGCACTTTCCAAAATCGAGAAGGTTATTTGCCCGCTGATCGGACATATACCGAATGCGATATTGGAGGATCTTCTTATTCTGTGACCAATCGTGGTGCTTACCGCATTGTTTTTTCCCTCACAACCAGCAAACGAAGCGTCTTTTATACCAATGATCATTATTACAACTATCAAGAATATTTAAAGTATTACGGAGGATGGGGAACCCTTTTCGGAAGCGACTACGGTAGCTACTCGGCTTAAGATAACCCTAACGTTTCCTAGATTCTTTTAAGTTCATTTTAAAACCATCCCCCGCGGGGTGGTTTTTTGTTATAAAATGAAGACAGAAGATATTCTAAAAAACACATAACGGAGGATTAAAAATGATTAGAATTTCACCCGAAGTTCAAAAAGCGTTGAAGCTGCACAAACCGGTCGTTGCTCTCGAATCGACGATCATTTCTCACGGGATGCCATATCCTAAAAACGTGGCGACTGCTTTGGCGGTCGAAGAAGCCATCCGAAAAGAAGGTGCTGTTCCCGCAACCATCGGGATTATTGATGGTGTTGCCGTCATTGGAATGACTCCGGAAGAAATTGAACAATTTGGAAAAAGAGGCGGGATTTGCAAGGTTTCGCGTCGTGATTTACCTGTCATATATGCCCGCAAGATGTGGGGCGCGACGACCGTTGCCGCGACCATGATTCTTGCCCAAGAAGCTGGCATTGAAGTATTTGTTACCGGCGGTGTCGGAGGCGTCCATCGTGGTGCAACGACTTCGTTTGATATCTCAGCCGATTTACAGGAATTATCAAATACAAACGTTACAGTGATATGCGCAGGCGTGAAGGCAATTCTAGATTTGCCATTGACGCTTGAGTATCTTGAAACCTTTGGCGTTCCGGTTCTTGGTTACCAAACCGAGGAACTCGCTGATTTCTATTCGCGTCACAGTGGACTTAAAGTCGATTACGCCGTTTCTTCTCCGGAAGATGCAGCCGCTATTATTAAAGAAAAACGGAAATCTAATTTACGGGGTGGCGTTTTAATTGCCAATCCCATTCCTGAAAAATATGCATTGGATAAGGAAATCGTTGACCTCGCTATTGCAAGAGCGTTGAAAGACGCCAAGGCGCAGGGTATTAAAGGAAAAGAAACGACACCATTCTTGCTGCAACGCGTGGTGGAACTCACCGGCGGAGATTCTTTGGAAGCCAATATTCATTTAATTCTTAATAATGCTAGAGTTGGCGCGTGGATTGCTAAAGCGTATTCGGTGTTGGCTGACTAAGAACCTCAACCATAAACCAACGATTAATTCTTAACAAAACGTTTTTTTATAGACATCGTCAAGAAAAAGTCGATAAAATGTTATTAAGGAGTCACACTATGAAAACTGAACTTTTGCTAGGTGAGACGCTAAAGAAACTCATGTCGACAGAGCCTTTAGACAAGATCACGGTTAAAAGACTTACAGAAGTATGTGGCATCAATCGACAAACGTTTTATTATCACTATCGCGACATTTTTGATTTGCTGACGTGGGTTTATCTGAATGAGTCAATTGCCGGACTCGAGGAAGCGAAAAGTTGGCGGGAAGCTTTAAGAATGTTCTTTGATTATATTTCCAAGAACTCAAAGTTCACGCAAAACACGTTATCCAGTGCTGGCCGTCAATTATTCATTGAGTTCCTCTACAATATGGCCTTCACGGTTCATATGAGTAACTTGGCACGCCTTGATACGCGCGGCATTCTTACTTCTGATGAAAAAAAATTCATTGCCAGTTTCTACAGCCCCTCTTTCGTTTTCGTCATCGTACGTTGGGTGGATGCCGGAATGAAAGAAAATACCGAAATTTTAATTGACCGCATTGATACTGTCACTGGTCCTTATATCTCAGAAGCCATCGAAAAATTTGCTAGGAAAAAAGCCCCGTTCAAACATGGATAATTTTGAATTCCACGTACCCACCCGGGTGATTTTTGGTCACGGAACCGAACTTAAAATCGGAGAAATCATCAAAGGATATGGGTTTCACAAAGTTCTTCTTCACTACGGTCAAGGTTCAATTAAGAAAGATGGCTTATTCGACAAGATTATTAGCTCCTTAAAAGCAAACCATATCGACTATATCGAATTAGGCGGAGTTCACCCGAATCCCGACATTGAACTTGTCCGTGACGCCATCAAACTCTGTCATGCCGAGCATATCGACATGATTTTAGCCGTTGGCGGCGGTTCCGTGATCGATTCCGCTAAACTAACGGCGGCAGGTTTCTATTATGACGGTAATCCATTTGATATGAGCTTGCATAAATATGTTCCTAAAAAGGTATTGCCCATCGGCGTTATTTTGACAATTTCGGCGGCCGGAAGCGAGACTTCAACTTCCTGCGTGATTACTGACGAGAAATCAAAAACCAAAAGTGGCTTTAACCACCAGCTTAATCGACCGCTATTTGCCATCATGGATCCCGAGTTAACGTTCACGGTTTCGCCTTATCAAACGGCCTGTGGCATCGTTGATATCATGATGCACACGATGGAACGTTATTTTAATGCCTCCAAAGAACCGGAACTTGCCGACTATTTGGCCGAAGGGCTTTTAAAAGCGGTGATGGATGCCGGAACTAAGGTGATGAAGAATCCGAAAGACTATGATGCCCGCGCTTGTTTGATGATGGCCGGTTCTCTTTCTCACAACGGCCTTACAAACGTCGGAAAGGCTGGCCGCCTGACCGTGCATCAACTAGAACATGTCGTAAGTGGATTGTATCCCGAAGTGGCCCACGCAGCCGGTCTTAGCGTGCTTTTCCCGGCATGGATGCTTTACTATGCTCCGCTAGATACGGCAAAATTCGATAGATTCGCCAAAAACGTCATGAATTTACATTTGGAAAACCCCTATGATAATGCTAAAATGGGAATTATTCGCTTGAAGGAGTTCTTCCATTCCATTGGAATGCCCTTAACCTTTGGTGAACTAGGTCTAAAGAATCCAGACATCGAGTGGATGGTCAATAAACTGACTGACGGTGGTACACGTGTGGTTGATCACCATGTCAAACCGCTTGATGGAGAGGTCGCGAAAGCCATATATACTTCCGTCCTCTAGGGAGATTCTATGCGTAAAGAAGATTTTCTGAGTCTGTTAGTCTACGGCGTCATGATCGTTATTGCCATTTATATTGGATTGATGGTCATTAAGCCCGCTTTTCAGAATATTGATGTCGCTAACGAATATGTTTTCGCCATTGCCTCGATTCTCGCCGGCTTTTTAATTAACGTCGTGCTTTTCGAGCTTGGCCATATCGGTGGCGCCTTACTTGGCGGTTACTCGATTCTTTCAGTTAACATCCTCGGCCTATGCATCTTCAAAAACCAAGGCGAATGGGCCATCGGGCTCCGTCCTTATGAAGGATTGACCGGCGAAACCAAGATTATTCCGCATCGCAAAAACGCCAAACCGCTTCTTAATTTGTGGAGTGGGGTTATTCTTTATGTCTTTGAATTCGCTGCGGGTATCGTTTTATTTATATTGCTACCCCAAGATTTATGGCTCCGCTATTCGGCGGTCATTGTCATTTCGGTCGGCGGTATGCTGATGTTCTATAACGTCATGCCATTTAAATTAGACACGATGACCGACGGTTATCGTCTGGCTTTGATCACCAAAGGCATCAACGTTGAGGCCTATAACGAACTGATGCGCATCGATATGGAAACGCACGAAGGTAAAATTCCGACTAACATTAAGACTTTCACGGAAATTACTAGCTTAACCGCTCAAGTAAATCTTTACCGTATCTATGAATTACTCGGCCAGCACAATTACGCTGAAGCCGAAGCCATCCTTGATTCTATCTTGGCGCAGCCCGCCAAACTGAACGACACTACCAAAGGCCGCGTCATGTCACAAAAACTTTATGTCATGATTCTCACCAAATCGCACGATGAAGCCGAAAAGTTCTACAAAGAGCAGTTGGATAGCAAACAAAAACATTTCTTGGCTTCTGACTTATCGATGGAATCGCTCCGTGCTTACCTATTGGTCTCGGGAACGATTGAAGAAAGCTTGAGTGAGTGTATCTACGTCATGGAACGTAAAGAACGCGCACTGAAACGCAGCGTCGAACCCGGACGAAAAGACATCGAAATCAGCTTGTTTAACGACGCGCTCCGTCTTGTCAAAGAACGACACCCCGAATGGGAATGGCCCAAATAAAGATTTACTTTAATGATTCAAACTAGTACTATATTAAAGAATCTCAATGAGATTCACCTATAGGGGAGTAGTTTAATTCTTAAGTCAACAGTCCGGCTGAAAAGCCTGGCTTAAGAACCGATTGAGGAACCAGACCTTTAGCCAAGCGCTAGAGGTCTTTATTTTTGCAAAAGACCAGCAAAGGAGCATTGCTATGTACGAGAAAAAAACAATTGCCGAGATTGAAGCCGAACTTGGGACGTCCCGCAAAGGATTAACCAAAGAGGAAGCCGCAAAGAGGCTAAAAGCCAACGGCCTGAATGCCTTAGAAGAAGCTAAAAAGAAAACGCTCTTCATGGTTTTTATCAGCTCCTTTAATGATCCATCTATTTATATTCTTTTAGCAGCGGCCGCGATTTCAATCGCGTTAGGCGAATGGATTGACTCGCTCATTATTTTGGCGGTCGTTATTCTCAACGCCGTCGTGGGAACAATTCAAGAAGGAAAAGCCGAAAAAGCCCTTGAAGCCTTGAAAAAACTTTCCTCGCCGACCACCTTGGTCCGGCGTGATAACGAAATTATGGAAATCAGGGCAGAAAATCTCGTACTCGGCGACGTCGTCATCCTTGAAGAAGGGCGCATCGTCAGCGCTGACTTACGCTTATTTGAAGCCATCAACCTTCGGGCCGATGAATCCTCACTGACCGGGGAATCGCTTCCAATTGAAAAAGACGCCAAAGTCGTTTATAGCGACACCGTCCCAACCGCGGACCGCCATAACTGTGTTTTCATGTCCACACCGATTGTCTATGGCCGCGGCGAAGGGATTGTCGTTGGCACCGGAATGAATACTGAAATCGGGCACATCGCCACGATTTTAAGAGATACAAAAAACGAAGATACCCCCTTACAAAAACGGTTAGCGGAACTCAGCAAAGTTTTGGGTATTGCGACCATCATTATTGTTGTCTTGCTCTTCGTTATCACCATTCTGCAAAAAGTTGCCACCGGTGATATGTCTGGATTCTGGCCGTTCATGGGCGAAACTTTCTTTACCGCCATCGCGCTTGCGGTCGCGGCCGTTCCGGAAGGATTACCGGCCGTCGTTACCATCGTTCTTGCCCTTGGCGTTCAAAAAATGGTCAAGGTCAACACGATTGTCCGTCACCTCCCAAGCGTTGAAACCTTAGGCGCCGTTTCCGTTGTTTGCAGCGATAAAACAGGAACATTGACACAAAATAAAATGACCATCGTCGAAGTCTATCTTAATGAAAAGACACAAAAAGCCGACAATGTTGAGCGCGCCGAAGTTTTAGAATTAGCGCGCGGCCTCATGCTTTGTTCGAATGCCGAGATTGATACCGGTGTTTATGGCGACCCCACCGAAATCGCCTTAGTCGAATACGCTAAAAAGAATGGGATGTCAAAAGCCGGGGAAGAAACAAAAACCCCACGTATCGAAGAAATCCCGTTTGACTCACGCCGCAAGATGATGTCTACCATGCATACGGTGGATGGAATCAAGCTTGTGTACACCAAAGGCGCGATGGATTCCATTTTACGTCACGCGACGCACATTAAAGTGAATGGACAAGTTCGCCCGATAACTTCGGCGGATCATCAGAATATTGAAAACGCCAGTTCGGATATGGCTTTGGGTGCCCTCCGCGTTTTAGCCCTTGCTATCCACGAAACGAGCGAAAGCATTGATGAAACCAACTTAATTTTTATTGGTCTCGTTGGGATGGTTGACCCAGCTCGCCCAGAAGCGAAACCGGCCGTTAAAGAATTCCACAAAGCCGGCATTACCACTGTGATGATTACCGGTGACCACAGAGACACCGCGTTTGCCATCGCCAAAGAATTAGGTATCGCTACGCGCGAAGACCAATGCCTCAGTGGCGACGTGCTTGCGACAATGAGCCAAGAGCAACTTAACGAAGCGGTCAAGACCGTGCGCGTATTCGCCCGTGTATCTCCCGAAAACAAAGTCAGCATCGTCAAAGCCTTCAAAGCCAACAACCACATTGTCGCCATGACCGGTGACGGCGTTAACGACGCCCCCAGCCTGAAAACGGCCGACATTGGGATTGCGATGGGTATTACTGGCACAGACGTCGCCAAAGGCGCTGCGGACATGGTTTTAAGTGATGATAACTTCGCCTCTATTGAAAAAGCGGTGGAAGAAGGCCGTGGCATTTACGCCAACATCAAAAAGACAGTCCTTTTCTTGCTTGCTACCAACTTATCAGAAGTCATCACGATGTTTATTTGTGTTGTCCTTGATTTGCCGATGCCCTTATTAGCAGTCCATATTCTCTGGATCAACTTGCTGACCGATTCGCTCCCAGCGATTGCTTTAGGTGCTGACGCCAAAGATAAAGACATTATGAAAGAAAAACCGCGTCCAGCCCACGAATCCTTATTTGCCCATCATGGTATTTTTGTGACAGTGGCGTATGGATGCATTATCGCCGGCATCACGATTTTCGCTTTCTTTATTCCTGCGTCCCAAGTTCTTGGAATCGGGAACATGTCGCTTGCCAATCTCAGAGCCATCTACTTTGACGGCGCGGGTCTTGAGACTGAGATTCTCCGTCAGTCACGGACATTCGCCTTCACGGCCCTTGGCATTTCCGAATTATTCCATATGCTTGGCATGACCAACGTCAAAAAGAGTTTCTTACATGTATTTAAAGAGAAGAATGTTTTGCTCCTGATTGCCTTCGTTTTTGCTCTTTCCATGCAAATCCTTGTCACTGAAGTTCCGTTCTTCGAAGTAATCTTTGACACCACACAGCTAGAACCGATGGAATGGCTGATGCTCCTTGGCATCGCGTCAACTCCGCTCATTGTCCATGAAATCATGGTGCCGTTCTTAAAGCACAAAGACGCCAAACGGAACCGCGTCATCGAATAGCAAATAAAAAGACCGGGATTTATGTTCCGGTCTTTCTTTTTAGGCATTTAGTTAAGGCTTAGATTCAATTTTAGCCTCTTCTTTTTTGGCCTCTTCTTTTTTCGCTTCTTCTTTTTTGGTCAACGGCAATTTGGCTTCGACTTTTTTCTTCAGTTCTTCAGCTCGTTTGCTCGCGGCATTCAACGCTTTGATGACAATGAAAATCATCATGGCGATGAGCAAGAAATCGATAACGGTCTGGACGAAGGTTCCCCAGTTGATGGTGATGTAAGTGGAATACCAAATCGTGTTACCGAGCGAATCCGTGACAGCGGTGCCGACGGTTCCGTCTTGGACGTCTGCTTGAACCTGCTTTAACACCGTGACCCAGGCATCGAGGTTTTTCCCGACGGCGAGGGAGATAAACGGCATAAAGATGTCTTTCACTAAGCTGGAAATGATCTTTTGGAATGCGCCGCCGATAATCACGCCGACGGCGAGATCAATGACACTTCCACGGCTAATAAAAGCCTTGAATTCTTGTAGAAACTTTTTCATTCTATTTCCTCCTTATTTTTATTTTACCTCTTCGCACTTCAATTTGAAGAAGTTTTTGGTGTTTCGGTTTGTTTACACGATTTGGGAAAACCCTTATAATTACTTTAATACCCGGAGGGTCCCACGATGAATAAAGTAAAAATCATTACCGACAGTACCTGCGACCTCAATCCCGAGACGATTAAAGCCCTAGACATCGAAGTAGTTCCTTTAATGGTGCTGCTTGGCGAGAAAGAATACCGTGACGGCGTCGACATTAAACTTGAGCAACTCTATGAGTATGTCACCAAAACCAAACAATTACCGAGAACTTCGGCGGTTTCGCCGGGCGCGTTCGGGGTAATTTTCAAAAAGTACATCGATGAAGGCTATGATATTTTCCTGACCGGCATCGGCAGCGCCTTATCAGGCACCCTTCAAGCCGCTCGTTTAGCTGCCTGCGATTTCCCTGAAGACCGCATCCGCATCGTCGACTCCATGAATTTATCCTCGGCCAGTGGTCTTTTGACCATGAAGGCGTGCAAACTTCGTGACGAAGGCAAGAGTTTGAAACAAATCGCCGATGCCATCGAAGCGTTAGTACCCAAAGTCTATTGTTCGTTTGCTGTCGATACGCTCGATTATTTGTACAAAGGCGGCCGCTGCAATGGCGCCAGCTATTTCATTGGTACCTTCCTCCGTGCGCACCCGATTATTAAAGTAACCAAGGGCCGGTTAGATGTTTACAAAACACCCAAAGGCAAAAAAATCAAAGCCCTCAACGAATTGGTTGACGACTTCAAGAGCCATTTACCCGGCATTGACATGGATCACGTGATGATTACCCATTCAATTGCTCCGGAAGACCTGGAGTATTTAGTTAAAGAACTCTCCAAACTTGTTGATCCGAAGATTATCATGCCGACCCGTGCCGGCTGCGTCATCAGTTCACACTGCGGTCCCAACACGATTGGGATTCTCTATATCTGTAAATAGTCTGTTGCGACAATCCTATTGATTTAAACCGTGAGCGGTGGTCCTCGCCACGGTTTTTTCTTTGTCTTTTGGATGAATGAAAAATAAATATCTCGCGTTGCTTTTTCACCTAATATCCTTATATGTATCACCATTTTTGAATATGTTGATGTGTTCGTTTTTAAATAATTATAAGAAAATATATGAAAATGTGATATAATTTGTTTCGTAAAAGCCGAGCACGAGAAATACAGGACTACAGAAAATAAGAATGGAGGCATTACTTATGGCAGAATTGAACAAGTTTAAAGTTATTGGAATATCCGCAATGTTTTTGGCCGCAAGCGCGTTGTTGGTCTTTGGGGGCCCGTTGGGGACTTTGGCAAGAGCCGAAATCATCCCGGTGACCGAAGTAACCGTTACCGCCGTCGATGAAGCGACACGAACAATCTCTGTGTCAGTGATCGATGTCAATAACGGAACCATCCGCATGATTGCCACGATTACTCCGATTGCTCCTTCCGACGCGTCTATTTTATGGACCGTTGAAAATGGAACAGGAACCGCCACGATTGATCGCTGCGGTCAATTATTCGCTGAAACCAATGGTGACGTTACGGTCAAAGGCACTTCAAACAGCAACCCAACCGTTTATGGAACGAAAATCATTACCATCACTAACCAATTAGAAAAGCTCAATATTGGAACGGGTGTTGACTTTACTGTCTTAGCGCAAACGGGAATTTCTTCCCTTGGAACCGATATTAAAGGCAACATTGCCTCAAATGCGGCGACATCCATTACCGGATTCGGCACATTAACGCTCGATACAAGCGGCGAATTCTCAAAATCCGATCAAGTGACCGGCAATGTCTATCTTCCGACCTACGCCACACCAACTCCAACCAAGTTGACGACCGCGACCGGAGACGTTGGTAGTGCTTATACGACCGGATCGGGAATCACCCCGCCGGACGCTTCTGAACTCTATAGTGGTGACATTGGTGGGCATTCATTTGCTCCGGGTGTCTATAAATGGAGTACGACTGTGACGATTAATGCCAGTGTTACCCTTACCGGCAGCGCTACCGACGTTTGGATTTTCCAAATTGCCGGCGGAATCACGCAACTTGAAGGCACAAGTATCATCTTGGGCGGGCAAGCCAAGCCGGAAAACATCTTCTGGCTCACGGCAACCACCGTCGCCATCGGCGCTAATTGTCAGTATTCGGGCATCATCCTCTCCAGCACCAACATTTCTGTGGGTGCAGGATCCATGATTGACGGACGCTTGTTCGCACAAACGGACGTTGCTCTAGGTTCGGGTACTATTGTCCGCTATCCTGGCTATGTCGCTTAAGTGAAACAGTCGAAAAAAACATTTTAAAAATAAAGTTCTCGGTCTTAATTGGCCGAGAACTTTTTCTTTCAAAATTCATTTATTTAGACAAAAGAGGCGGTTGTTGATTTTTCTGTGTACGATTTAACTCGCTCATACTCGCCTAACTAAGGATAATGAAAAATATATATACCTATTTAACAAAATATGTATAACTATAAGAAAGCAATAGAAAATAAGTGCGTAATTATGATTATTTGTAAATATAAATGAAAATATATGAAAATTGTGGTATACTGAGGTCGTCTGAGAATACATTTTATCCGACAAGAATCAATGAGAACCAACAAGAATGGAGGATTTCTTATGATTAACAACAAAACATTTCGCTTCTTTAAAGTCGTTAGCCTCGTTTTATTTGGCGGGCTGGCGATGTCTCTCGCAAGTTGCGGGGGCGCGTCATCTTCCCAACTCGTACCAGTCACCGCGATTACAGTGAGTGGCGCCGGAGGTGCCTCAACCATTGTTATTGAAGGCGGTACGCTCCAAATGTCGGCGGTGGTAACACCGGTTGACGCTTCCAACAAGTCCATCGTCTGGTCAGTGACCGACGGGACCGGCGAAGCAAGTATCAGTTCCAGTGGTTTATTAACCGCCGTGGCTGATGGTAACGTACTCGTTAAGGCCGCATCAGTCAGCCTACCAACGATCAACGGTACTCTCTCTGTCACGATTTCTAACCAAGCCGCGACCAGCAAAGCCGCTCTCGTGAGCGCCATTGCCGCAGCTTCGGACAACAAGTCGAGCGTTTCTGTCAGCGTCAGCGGTTCCGATATATGGCCAGATGCCGTATGGGCAACTACTGAAGTTCTAGCGACCTACCAAACCGCCATTGATGCCGCACAAGCGGTCGTCGATGATGCGGTGGCCACTCAATTGGCCGTCGATAACGCGATTACGACACTACAGGCTGCCACCGCGACGTTTAATGGCGCCAAAGCCGTCGGCAATCGTGTCGCTAACATGGCTCTCTTAGCCAGCGCGATTGCTTCCGCCAACGAAAACAAGGCTTCGGCCGTTGTTAGCGTTGATGGTTCCGACGTCATGCCCGCTAACAAGTGGGTCAGCGTTGCTGCCAAGACATCCTATGAGAACGCGATTGCCGCGGCCGTCATGGTCGTTGAAAATCTCGCCCTCAAACAAGATGTCGTCGATAACGCCGTAACGGCCTTAGCCGCTGCGACCCTTACATTCAATAACGCGAAGCAAGATGGCACTAAAGTTGTCGTCGCTGCTGACCGTGTTGAACTCGCTTCAGCCGGCAACTATGCCATCTTAGCCAAGTCTGCTATTTCCACAACCGGAACGACCATGGTGACAGGCGATATCGCCGTCAGCCCAGCCGCCGGATCCTATATCACCGGATTCTCCGAGACATTAGATGCCAGCAATAACTTTGCGACATCGGCTTATCTCACCGGACGGATCTACGCAAGTGATTTCGCCGCACCGACACCAACCACATTAACGACAGCGGTTGCCGATATGGAAACCGCTTATACGACCGGCGTTGGCTTCGCGCCAGACGCGACCGAATTATATGCCGGAGACCTCAGCGGTCAAACCATGACTGCCGGCGTCTACAAGTGGACCAATAGTGTCCTTATTAATTCTGATTTGACGCTTAACGGCAGCAGCACCGATGTTTGGGTTTTCCAAATCGCCGGTACGTTAACTGAAGCCGCGAACATTCACATTATCTTAAGTGGTGGCGCTAACCCAGCCAACATCTTCTGGCTCGTCGCTGACTCGATTTCAATCGGTGTCGGCGCCCATGCTGAAGGTATCATGATTGGCGTAACCGACATCGCGATGGGAACCAATTCCTCGATCAATGGCCGCTTGCTCGCGCAAACCGCCGTTACCTTGGATGCGACGACCGTCGTTCAACCTTCGTAATTAAATTCTGATTCTCCTTTTAGGTTCCCCGCCGCAAAGACGGGGGACCTATTCCCAGTGTTTCGCGTGTGTGTATCGGAAGATACAGAAAAGAGATTATATGAAAAACACAAAAGCTAAAACAATCACGACCATCGCCAGCGTCGCCGTCCTCATGGGCGCCTTCGCCTTAATGACAGGCTGTAAAGCTACGCCAAGTTCATTCAACCTCGGAAGCGCCGGCAATTATGCCATCCTAGCCAAATCCGCTGTTTCGACCACCGGAACCACTGCCGTCACCGGCAACATCGGACTCAGCCCAGCGGCTGCTAGCTACTTAACTGGTTTTGGCGAAACGCTCGATTCCAGCAATAAATTTGCTACTTCTACCTACGTCACCGGTAAATTATATGCTTCTGATTACGCCGCACCGACCCCAGCCAACTTAACAACTGCTGTGGCCGATATGGAAACCGCCTTCACGACCGGCAATGGCTTTGCGCCAACCGCGACTGAATTATACGCGGGCGATCTCAGCGGCCAAACGATGGAAGCTGGAGTTTATAAATACAGCTCCAACGTCCTTATCAATACAAACTTAACGCTTCATGGTGGGCTGACCGCCGTTTGGGTCTTCCAAATTGCCGGCACGCTCACGCAAGCCGCGGATATTGACATTATCTTATCCGGCGGCGCGAACGCTTCGAACATCTTCTGGATCGTCGCTGATTCCGTATTTATCGGAACCGGCGCCCATGCTGAAGGCGCGTATCTTGGGGCTACCGATATCACGATGGGTACCAACTCATCTGTCAACGGACGCTTATTGGCCCAGACCGCAGTCAACCTAGACGCGACAACCATCGTCGCTTAATGACATTACAAAATTGAAACGGAAGGAGGAACCCCTTATGACTAATCAGAGAAAAACCAGATCCGACTGTACCGTCGGAACGTTAGAAAAGAAACAAGGTTTAGCTCCCGGCACGATGAGAAATCTTGACGGCAGTGATGCCCGCAGCGATAAGCAGATCGGAACGATCCGCAAAGAGCTCGAAAAAAAGAATAAGAAATAAGCTTGGAAGCGGGGCGGAGTCACTGCGGCTTCGTTCTAGCTCCTCGGCAAACGATCTTACCAGACTACATTTGAGATGAGTCGATTCTTAATCCTATGGAGGATAGTTCTATGATTAACACAAAACGTCGTAATTTTATCAGATTCGCCAGTGTTGTCTTTTCGATGGGCGCTTTAACCTTGATCTCCGGATGTGGAAATAACGCATCCTCGTCTTCATCGCTTACGTCCTCGTCTTCGCAAACATCGTCGTCTTCAGTTTCATCGTCTTCGTCAGTAGCGTCTTCTGATTCTTCATCTTCTTCAAGTGTCGCAGCCGTAGAAAAATCCGCTCTCGTGAGCGCGATTGCCGCTGCCAACTTGAATAAAGAATCAGTCGTCGTCAGTGTCGACGGGACCAACGTCCTGCCAGCCCTCAAATGGGTCACCGCTGCCGATAAGACGAATTACGCGAATGCCATCGATACCGCGCAAGCAGTGGTCGATAACATTACCGCTACCCAAGAGCAAGTTGATAGCGCGTTTGTCGCGCTCGAATCCGCTTCCTTGGTCTTCAACAACGCGAAAGACTATGGCACCAAAACCGATGCTGTCGTGCAAACGATTGATCTTGGTTTAGCTGCCGACTTCGTCGTTCTCGCCAAAACCGGTGTCTCGACCACAGGTACTACCAACATTACTGGTAATATCGGTGTCAGCCCAGCGGCCGCGAGCTATATCACCGGATTTGATCTTGTCGCTGACGCGACCAATCAATTCTCGCTCTCAACTTATGTCACCGGCCATTTATACGCCAGTGACTACTCCGATCCGACGCCAGCTTACTTAACCACAGCGATCGCTAATATGGAAACCGCCCTTACCACCGGTAATGGCTTAGCTCCTGACGCGACCGAACTCTATGCCGGCGACCTGAGTGGCCAAACCCTCCCAGGCGGCGTCTACAAATGGAGTAACGACATTCTTATCAACAGCGATGTTACGCTCAGCGGCAGCGCTACCGATACTTGGATTTTCCAAATTGCCGGTAAAGTTACCGAAGCTGAAAACATGCACGTCACCTTAGCGGGCGGCGCGTTAGCTAAAAACATCTTCTGGGTTGTCGCGGATACCGTCGCTATTGGTGTCGGCGCTCACTTTGAAGGTAACGTTCTTGCCCAAACGGACATCAGCATGGGCACCGGTTCATCGATCAACGGACGCTTGCTCGCGCAAACAGCCGTGACATTAGATGCGACCACAATTGTCTTTCCGAGTTAATTGACATACTTGATTCTGCTCTAGTCGTTTCCCGCACGCAGATTGGGATGAAATAAAAATCTAGAGGAAATAGGCAAGAGGTAAACATCCTCTTACCGTCTGCTGTTTTCTGGAAAGGGTTCTTTCAAAAGAAAGGATCCTTTTTGTTTATCTTTTATTAACTACGCGCTCGTGGCGCCCGTGCGAGGGATGACAAAAACGAGTAATCAGCGATAAAGGCTGTCGATTATGACTTTTTAATAAAATGTGTATTTTTGTATACTTATTAAGGAAAATGTGTTTTTTAATATGTTGTTAAATAACAATAAATGACGATTTATGAAAATGTATGATATAATAATATCGGACATAGAAAAACTAGCAACGCTCTTGCAGAGTGTAAAAAGAAAGCCGAAAGGAGAAAAAAAATCCAGCTAGCACAACATAACATAACGTCGTTATACAAAACTAAGAATGGAGGAAATTCTTAATGATTAATTTAAAAATCTTTAAATTTACCAGTGTCGCCATCTTTTTGAGCGCGCTCGTTTTAATGACCGGATGCGGAACGCCCTCATCTTCGTCATCTTCTTTGTCCTCATCTTCCCTTACATCGTCTTCGTCTTCTTCGGCCTCATCGTCTGAGGAAGAGTCTTCATCGTCGCTTGCTGACGTCCCGGTGACGTCAATTTCTGTCGGCACCGCCGGTGGTGCGACCGTTCTTTCTGTTATTCATGGCACACTTCAGATGTCCGTGAGCGTTCAACCTGACGATGCTACCGATAAATCCGTGGTTTGGTCTGTTGTAAACGGAACCGGCGAAGCGACCATCAGTGTCAGCGGTTTATTAACCGCCGTTGCCGATGGGGACGTTCTTGCCAAAGCGACCTCGGTCAGTACGCCCTCTATCTTTGGGACGCGCTCGATTACGATTATCAACCAAGCAGCCGAATCGAAAGAAGCGCTTATTAGCGCGATTGCTTCGGCCAACCTTAATAAAGACACTGTTGTCGTCAGCGTTGATGGATCAGATGTCATGCCTGCCAATCGGTGGATCACGGCTTCTGTCTTAGCGACTTACGTGACCGCGATTACCGCGGCTCAGGAAGTCGTCGACAATGCTCTCGCGACACAAAGCCAAGTCGATAGTGCCGTCACTACGCTCGCTTTAGCGACCTCGGCATTCAATAATGCGAAAGCATTTGGTACCAAAGTCATCGAGCGGATTATTCTAGGCACTTCGGCTAATTATGCCATTTTATCGAAAGCCGGAATCTCGACCGGTGGCGCTTCAGTCATTACTGGAGACGTCGGTGTCAGCCCAGCCGCCGCGTCATATATGACCGGTTTCTCGCTTGATATCAATAGCAGTGGCGAATTTGCTAAATCCGCCCAAGTCGATGGCAGTCTCTATGCTGCCGACTATGTTGCCCCGACTCCCGAAGTCCTGACCACCGCGGTCTCTGACATGGAAGCCGCTTATAATACCGGAATGGAAATTGTCCCGCCGGATTATGCCGAACTTTATAGTGGTGACCTCAGCGGCCACACCTTCACGAACGGCATCTACAAGTGGAGCAATAACGTTCTGATCAATACCGATATTACTTTATCCGGCAGCGCTTCTGATGTTTGGATTTTCCAAATCTCCGGTACGCTGACGCAAGCGGTCGGCGCCGATATTCTTTTATCCGGCGGTGCCTTAGCCGATAATATCTTCTGGGTCGTCGCGGAAGCTGTCACGATTGGCGGCGGCGCGCACTTTGAAGGTATCATTCTTGCCCAGACAAGCATCGCCATGGGTGTCAATTCATCCATTAACGGCCGCTTGTTAGCGCAAACAGCCATTACGCTCGCCGATGCGACGGTCTTTTCAACGGTGATTCCGGCAACGGAAATTAACGTTCAGGCGGCCGGCCAAGCTTCGACGATTACCGTCAGTGGTGGCACATTACAAATGTCTGCGGTCGTTTTACCGTCAGACGCGTCCAATAAGTCTGTCATTTGGTCAGTGACCAATGGTACAGGCTCCGCTACCATCAGCCCAAGCGGTTTATTAACCGCGATTGCTGACGGCGACGTCACGGTCACAGCCACTTCCGCGAATAGCGGACTTGTCTATGGCACCAAGGTCATTACGATCAGCAACCAGCCAGCCGGGTCAAAAACCGCGCTCACGGATGCGGTCGCCGCGGCCAATTTAAATAAAGTTTCTGTATCCGTCAGCGTTGACGGAACCGATATCCTGCCAACCGAACAATGGGTGACAGCTGCGGTTTTATCAACCTACACAAGCGCGATCGGAACTGCGCAAGCAGTCATCGATGACGCGCTCGCGACTCAAGGCCAAGTCGACAGCGCCGTTACGACGCTCGGCTTAGCAACCGCCGCTTTCAACGATGCCAAAGCTTTTGGGTCGTTTGCCGCGGCCATGCAAACCATCGATCTTGGCCTCGCCGGTGATTTCGTCGCCTTAGCCAAAACGGCTATCTCGATGACCGGAGCTACCGTCATTACAGGTAACTTAGGCGTCAGCCCAGCCGCTGCGTCCTTCATCACCGGATTCTCACTCTCTGCAGATCCCAGCAACACATTCTCGACCTCGAGTTACGTGACTGGCCATCTGTTTGCCGCCGATTATGCCGAGCCGACACCGGGTTACTTAACCACGGCCGTCAGCAACATGGAAGCTGCCTATAGTTATGGCATGGGACTTGCTCCTGATGCTACTGAATTATATGCCGGCGACCTCTCCGGCCAAAATCTAGCCGGCGGTGTCTACAAATGGAGTAACGATGTTTTGATTAATACTGATTTGACGTTGACAGGCAGCGCAACGGATTCTTGGATTTTCCAAATTTCCGGAAAACTGACCATGGCCGAAAATGTGCACATCACCCTAGCCGGCGGTGCGTTAGCTAAAAACATTTTCTGGATGGTCGGTGACACCGTCGCTGTTGGTGTTGGCGCCAGCTTCAATGGCAACATCTTAGCCCAAACTAATATCAGCATGGGGACGGGCTCGTCAATCACGGGACGTTTGCTCGCGCAAACCGCCGTGACATTCGATGCGACGACCGTCGTGGCCGTTGCCCCTCCAGTCAATGTTGCCAGCGAATTATTTATCTCTGAGTATATTGAAGGCACGAGCAATAACAAGGCGCTCGAATTATATAACGGCACCAGTGGTGCGATTGATTTAAGCGTTTATAGTCTCGCGCTCTATGCAAACGGTTCCCTGACTGCGACCGCCACGTACGCTTTGACGGGTTCGCTCCCACGGAATCAAACATTCGTCTTCTACAATACTGCGATTACCGATGCCGCGATGCTTGCCGCTATTGCCGCGATTCCGGATGCTTATAAAGTAGGCAGAACTTATCCGGCAGTTGACAACATCACCAACTATAACGGCGATGATGCGGTGGCATTACTTAAAAACGGCGTCATTATTGATCTGATTGGCGTGGTTGGGGTTGACCCAGGCACGACATGGACTGGAACCGCCGCCAGCGGAACCGGAAGCACATTGAACACCACCCTTTCAAGAGTCGGTTCAGTGATTGCCCCGAAGACTGTCTTTACTTGGCTGGAGTGGGCAGCGACGATTGCCGACACTTCAAGCTTAGGCGTCTACCAGTATTCTATTTAAGGATCATTTGCTTATTCTAAAATCCATTATCGTGATGGATTGTGCTTCAAGTTGATATCAGCATAGGTACAGGTTCGTCAATCAAAGGTCGGATGCACTCGCAAACGGCCGTCACTTTGGAACCGACCGCTGTCGTTTGCCAAGTAATGTTAAAACTACCAGGTTGGTGCTGGTACACAAAAACACAACACCAACCTGTAGTTAACGCTATGAGGACAGTCGCTCCAATTTGAATGATTTTTACGAATGAAGTCTTGTGCGAAAGTTCGCTTGAGACTTCATTTATTCGTATATACTATGGGCAGTTGCGTTTACGTGTTGCCATGACTTCACTATGGCAAACGGAAACTAAAAACGCCGACATCATTCGATATGGAGTGGTGGGAACCCTGTTCCGGGAAGCCCATCCAATGCCAAGCCGTCATACGCAATCAAGAATACGAACTGCATCACGACCCACGGGTTTAAAGTCATAAACTCTTGGATATCATGGTGCCGACGGGGTCGCGTGTCTATCTCTTAAAGAAGGAGGGTGAAACCATGGAAGGACGCAGAATCTATTCCATCAATGAGCTTACATTGATCTTAAAAGTAACGCAGCACACGCTGTACAAGTACATCAAAAATGGCGACTTAAAAGCTAGAAAGATCGGTAAGTATTGGCGCGTTTTACCTCAAGATTTGGAAGCCTTTCTCAACGAAGGCACACGGCGTTCCCGCCTCTAAACGCTCGTTTAAGCAGACCGGCCCAACCCCTATGCGGTGGTGCCGGTTTTTTTGTTGGTTTAGACGAGATTAAAAAAAAGCCGCTCACGGATGAGACGGCTTTTGATCGTTCGGGTAATCCTGAGTTCCTTTATGGCAAAATCTAAAACTTAGTCGCCACGCGGAGAACTCATCTTACGATATACGTTTTCGGCGAGATTGGTTGCATACCAAGTCCGCGAAACTTTATTTCTTGGTACCTTTATCAATCAGCTCTTGGAAGTCGGTGTGTTTAATGCGCCAATACTTGCCGATCTTAATCGCCTTGAGTTGGCCGCTTTTGATGTAATTGTATATCGTTCTTTGAGTCACTTTTAAAATCGCGGTAATTTCCTCGATTGTGTATAGTTTGAATTCATCCATACGTTGTCCTTTCCTTCTTGTCCGAGAATAATAGTGGGCAAGAAAATACTTTCTTTTTTGTGTTCTGTTGTAATTATATGACGCCATCTTCATATTGTAAATGAGATTTTCATATAAGTACTGATATTGCACACAAATTCATATCGAATACTACTAGATTAATCAAATATTAACTAATTTCATGGATTCGACATGAATCATAGCAAGAGATTTCTCTTTCGTCTTCGTTCCCGTTTTCCTATCCGGCGGAACCGCAATGAAGGGGGACCGAGGGGTGAGGGATTTGGCTGTTGCCGTGGGATTGATTTCGATGCGCTCCTTTTTGCGTGTGACGACAGCCGTCACGCACGTGTTTTCTGCTATCGCCTCAAAAGCGCTGAAGCTATTTCCCGAACTTGGAAAACATCTGGTTTAGTGGGGAAAACAATAAGGAACGCGTTTCTATCTCGTTCTACAATATGAATATAACACATTTATATTGAAAATGATAGTAATAATATGAAAATAATATATACAATATGAAAATAATGTTGTATAATGTGGTTGCTTGAGTAAACAAAAAGGTCCCAGACCCCCATGACGCGGCAGAGGTAAATATGCCTCCGTTTCACCGATTAAGCGATCTCGAAAGACCTACTCATTGTTTACGGAAAGGCGGTACTTCAATGTATTTGCTATTGTGGATTCTATTCGGAGGTATTGTCGGCTGGCTTGCAAGTCTATTGACTCACAACGATAGCCGTATGGGAATCATTGCCAACATCGTTGTTGGTTTAGTCGGCGCCGCGATTGGCGGACTGATCTCTCACTTAGTCGGTTTAGGTGGCGTTTCCATCTTTACATGGACAGGTTTGGGATTCGCGTTACTCGGCTCCGTCATCCTATTATTATTGGTCAATGCGATCCACGGAAACCGTCGTTGGTAATTCAACCCCGTTTGCTGTGACTCTTATTGAAACCGATAATCGTTACTGTTAACTTTTCCGGGCGATTCCCATCGAGAGATGGCCAATCAACTTTACCGGACAGAGAGGGAGCCGTGGGAACAGAGTTTCTTGCGACTCCCTGAAGTTTCGTTCTTGAAAGGAACAATTTATGAGAAAAATTAATAAAAGTGTATATGCCATCCTGATTTTAGTATTAGGAGCGGTGGCCGCCGCGATGATCTTCTTACCAGCGCTTATCTACCGTGATTCGAATGCTAGCTTTACCGGCCTCGAAGCTATATTCGGTACTGAGTTTGCTGATCTTGGCATCTTCGGTACGGGCGTCTTAGAACCTAACGTTCTCGGCATGCTCGCCTTTGCGCTTCCCCTCATTGCAGGGTTAATCGCCGTCTTATTCGATAAGGGAACCATTATTGCTCTCATATTGTTTATTGTCGGCGGTGTCTTATTATTTACCCTCCCGACCTACCAAGTTGCCAGCGTGACGATTCTCAACAACCGTACCGTTCTGGATGTCACTTGGACCCTTGGTTATGGCGTCGTCATTGCCGCATGTGCTTCGGCCGGTGGCGCTATCGTCTGTCTCCTCAAAATTGTGTCGCGTCCTGAGTAATGTCTTATTAGACTAGACGTCAAACACTCTTCAAGACCTCCTTAATAGAAAGCCCGGCGACCTCCCAAAGCGCGCCGGGCTTTTTATATGCTCCCAAAGGTTGACAGAAAAACACGGAAAAACGATAATCATCTTATAGACGGTTGTCTATATGATAAATTTGCATCCCTAAGGAGACACTTATGAGCAAACCCAAGAGTGGCGGCATCAGTTTCTTTCAGAAGTATTTATCCCTTTGGGTGGCTTTATGCATGGTCATCGGTGTCCTGATTGGTAAGTTCCTTCCTATCATCCCTGATTTTCTGGGCCAATTCGAATACGCCCAAGTTTCCATCCCGGTCGCCATTCTCATCTGGGTGATGATTTACCCGATGATGATGAAGGTCGATTTCATCAGTTTAAAAAATGTCGGGAAAAACCCGAAAGGTCTCTATGTCACATGGATCGTCAACTGGATCATCAAACCCTTAACGATGTATGCAATCAGCGCCTTCTTCTTTTATATTGTCTTTAAAGGCTTGATCGCTCCCGATCTAGCGAAACAATACTTAGCCGGCGCGATTCTTCTTGGCGCTGCGCCTTGCACGGCAATGGTGTTCGTCTGGAGTTCGCTTACCAAAGGCAACCCTGCCTATACGGTGGTGCAGGTGGCTACGAACGATTTGATTATCCTGATTGCCTTTGTCCCGATCGTGAAATTTCTTTTAGGCGTCAGCGATGTCCAAGTCCCGTGGGATACCTTGATTCTTTCGGTCGTCCTCTTCGTGGTCATTCCTCTAGGCATGGGCATCTTAACCCGTCTACTCGTTTCCAAGAAAAAAGGCAAAGAATACTTTGAGACCAAGTTCCTCCCAAAGTTTGATAACGCGACGGTCATTGGCTTACTTTTAACCCTGGTTTTGCTCTTCGCTTTCCAAGGTGAAACGTTCCTCAATAACCCACTTCATATTTTACTGATCGCGGTGCCATTAACCATACAGACTTTTCTTATTTTCTTCATCGCCTATTTCGCATGCAAATTACTGCGTTTACCCTATGAAATATCCGCACCCGCAGGTATGATCGGCGCTTCGAACTTCTTTGAGCTCTCGGTGGCGGTTGCCATCGCCTTATTCGGTACCTCTTCGCCCGCGGCTTTAGCAACCACGGTCGGCGTTTTAACGGAAGTGCCGATTATGCTGATTTTAGTGAAAATCGCCAACAGCACGCAACGTTGGTTTCCCTCGTCAGTCGCAGATTTGAAAACGGAACCCATTCAAAAATAGACTATCAAAGCATGCACAAAAAAAGTAGGCCGGGAATGATTCCTTGTGAACCTGTAACGTAAAAGTAGACAACCCATAAAAAAGGGGAGTCTACTTTTTGTTATAGTTGAAACAAAGGAGGTCTCTAAAATGGGAAGACCAAAAGGGACAAAGAACAAGACACACCGGA